>Ga0192258_1011_pt1 | contig 104484 bp, 106 predicted proteins | sample Koala_Koa23_C3_FD_131286 | JGI IMG/M metagenome (GOLD analysis project Ga0192258, IMG submission 131286) | Enriched cells from koala feces incubated with labeled cellulose particles, San Francisco Zoo, California, United States - Koala_Koa2-3_C3 ... | reverse complement strand
TGGCTTAGAAATAAAATCACCTAAGCCATTAGCTAAACTTGCACGTAAACTTAAAACCAAAAGCAGACAATTAAGTAAAAAACAACACCCAAAAACCAAAGGTGATAAAACGGAAAAGTCAGCGAATTATTTAAAAGCAAGTTTAAAACTAGCTAAATTACATCGGCGAATAGTCAATATTCGCAATGATTTTTCACATAAACTGAGTTCATCAATCATTAAACAGGCAGATTATATCTGTTTAGAAGATTTAAATGTAAAAGGAATGATGAAAAATCATCAATTAGCGAAATCTATTGCTGATGTAAGTTTCTACGAATTTAGAAGAGAGCTTGAATACAAAGCAAAATATAATGGGAAACAGATTATTTTTGCAGATCGATTTTATCCAAGTTCAAAAACGTGTAGTCAATGTGGTTCAATTAAAAAAGAATTAAAGTTAAGTGAGCGAATTTATTGTTGTGAAGATTGCGGAGTGAAAATAGATCGTGATTATAATGCTTCAATAAATTTACTACGCTTAATGGAAAAACAAATAGGGCAAGTTCTGCCCGAATTTACGCCTATGGACTTGACGGCAATGCAATCTGATTTAGCAATAAATCGGATTGTAACCAGCAAGGTTGAAGTAGGAATACAACAAAGATCCAATTTATAGCTTTTTGTAGTTATTTATAGGATTTTGTAGGTTTGTAAGAACGGAAATAATATTTTATATATAAGCAAACATTTTCATATATAAATAGGTGCATTGTCTAATTTTCATCATTTGTAAAAATAACAGAAGTCTTATGGGTTTTAGCTAGCCAAACTCTTTTCTTAATGGTAGAATTAGCCTAATTGTATAGGGTTTTTGCGGTTTGACCTGTAATAAAACACTTGCAAGTTTTGTAAAAATCCATAAACTAACAACTCTCACCATTTAGGTAAATTACAATAGGAAACAAAAATGAGCATTGAAGAACGCGTAAAAAAAATCATTGTTGAACAATTAGGTGTTAAGGAAGAAGAGGCAAAACCAGAAGCTTCATTTATTGAAGATTTAGGGGCAGATTCTTTAGATACCGTTGAATTAGTAATGGCTTTAGAAGAAGAATTTGATATTGAAATTCCTGATGAAGAAGCTGAGAAAATTACCACTGTTCAATCTGCGATTGATTACGTTCAAAACAATCAATAATTTCTTTTAGGCGGTTTTAATAACCGCCTAAATTTTTTCTATTCAATTAACTTTGCGTTGTTTTCAGCAATTTTGTTGTCTTTCTGACGGTTTTTCTGAACATCTTGAAGAGATTGTCCTTGTTTTAAAATATGTGGTGTCACAAAAATCACTAATTCGCGTTTTTGGTGTTTATCATTTTGTTTACGGAATAGATGTTTGATCACAGGAATATCACCTAATACGGGGACTTTATCGACTCCTTTACTTAATGTATCTTGAAATACCCCACCTAATACAATAGTTTCACCGTCTTTGGCAAAAACTTGCGTGTTAATTTCTTGTTTATCAATGGTGATTACTTCTCCCTCGCCGGATTGTACCGAAGCTCCTGGGGAATTTTGGCTGACAATAAGATCCAACAAAATGGCATTATCTTGTGAAATATGGGGTGTTACCTCTAAGCCTAATACGGCTTCACGAAATTCTACATTTTGCGAACCGCTTTTTTCGTTGGTCGATACATAAGGGATTTCAGTACCTTGTTTAATACTCGCTGATTTTTTGTTAGTGGTAAGTAATTTGGGGCTGGCAATAATTTTGACGTTATTTTCTCGCTCAAGTGCGGTTAATTCTAGGTCTAATAATCGACCATTAATTTTGGCCACTTGTAATGCCAACGAACCAGCAGGGGTATTGACTGCGCCGAAATTCACATTTAAATTATCAGTGATATTATTAAACCCATTGGCAGCAAGGCTTCCTGCCACTTTATGGGAACTGCTTGTCGGATCGAATAATCCCCAACGAACCCCTAATTCTTGTAAACTTTCATCTGTAATGGTAACAATGCGCGCTTCAATCGCAATTTGTTCTATTGGTTTGTCCAACTCTTTGACCAGCTTACGAATATTTTTAATCGACAGAGCATTGTCTTTCACGATTAATACATTACTGCGATCATCAAAGCTAATGCTACCTTCCCCAGACAACAAAGATCCATTCCCAGTGGTTAAAGATTTCATCACTTCGGAGGCTTTGGCGAAATGCAATTTTAGCGTGGTGGTATGTAATGGTTGTATTGTAGGTACAGAATCAAATTCAGCCATTATCGGTAAATTATTTAACGCATTGTCTTGTGGAATACTCTCTTGAGTCAAATAATAGATTCCTTTTTCTTTGAGCAACGACAGATTTTTAATTTTTGCGACGGCTTGAAAAAGCTGATCAAGCGTAGTGTTTTCTAATTGTAATGATAATGTTCCAGTTAATTCATCATTAATGATTAAATTTGCATTTTGTTCTAACGCAAGCTGTTGTAACGTGGTAACTAATGGCGCCTGTTTTAAGCGAATAGAAAAAGTGGCATGATCTGATTCAGCATAGCTATAAGCAGCAAAAAAACAAAAAAAGACACCGCACTTTAAGATAAACGTTAATAAATTCATGGCTTGTTCCTATAATTTCACATTGATAATGTTGCCGGCTGAACAATCCGCTCGCCAAGTTAAAAATTCGACATCGGTTTTTGTTATGCGTTGTAACGAATAACTTTCCATTCCCACTAAATCATGTTCTTTAGCACTATCAATTTCACCTTCTTTATTTTGTAGTAAAATTTGTTTTTTATCTTTAAATAGCAAAATACCGACTATCTTGAGTTGGTTAAATGGACTGTTAGGCATGATATTTGCTTGTTTTTCGTTACATTGAGTGGTTTGAATTTTCGGTAAATTATTGGCAGATTCTGTCGATTGTCCACGCTGGTTTTTATCAAAAGGATCATTTTGTTGCGCTATCGCAAAGGCGCAACATAACAACATGATTAGGCTAAGAATTTTTGTTAACATATTATTTATCCGTGTTATTTTGAGTGAGATTTAATTGAAAAATGACATCGCTTTCAATGGAATAATCTGTATCTTCTGCTTGATGAATTTGGAGTGAGACTAAATGTAATATAGAATGTTGGGCTAACAGTACAGTAATAAAATGATGAAGATCGCTAAAATAACCTTGGATATGTAAAGTTAATTGTGGTTTTTGGTTAAAAATCCATTGGTGATTTATGATTTGTAATTTGCCGGATAATTGCTGCACAGACTGATTAATCGGCGGTAAGTTATTGGCTAATTCAGGAGTGAGTAAGTGCTGTTCCAATGCTTGTTTAAGACTTTGTAATAGTTGTTGTTTATGCTCAAGATCTTGTTGAAGACGGGTAGTTTGTTGTTCGCTTTGGCGGAATAAATAATAATGTGATAAGCCTTGAAATACTGGGGAATATAAGATCACGATCCCCAATAAGATAAAACTGATAATATGCTTATGATGAGAAAGTTTAAGCCATTTCCCCCATAGATTGTCGGGATTATTCAGTATCGTCCAGTGCATTTGGATTCTCCATATTAACGAATTGCAACTGAAATTCAAATTGCAAGCGACCATCAGACTGCGGTGCAAATTGTGACAGTTTTAATTTATTGATTGGTGGATATTGTTTAAAAAATTGATGAAGTTGCTCAAATTCTGTCTGATTCTGTGTGATACCTTGCAAGGTAAATTGACGATCAGAAAACTGTAAGTGAGTCAATTCGCCTTGTTCAAGTGGTAAGGTAGTCAGTAACTGAAATAAGGTTTCCACCAAATCGGCAGAAATTTCCACCGCACTTTGTTTGCCGTTATGCTGTAACCGTTGTTGAAATTGCGTTATTTTCTGTTCAACTTGATTTAGTTGTAATTCAACGTGTTGTTTTTGCTGTAATTGTTCCACATATTGCTGTTGATAATATTGTTCGTATTGTGCTAAACCGAGATAGGTAAAAAATATCAAGCCGATAAATAGACCAAGTTGCCATAATCCTTGACGGCTATGTTGTTGGTGTTGTTCAAGCCGCCAAGGTAATAAATTAAGTGCGGTTTTCATTTTGTTGCCAGTCTTTTTGCCAAAGTGCCGCACCTAACGGAATGAGTGGTATATCTGATGTGACCTGTTGATATGGCTGATGAAACTGAATATTATTCGTTTCACAATATAATAAAATATTATCAATATTCTGTTCATAACGTTGCACAAATTGTTGATATAATTCGGTTAAGTTTGTTTGGTTGGGAGATGATAAAATTTGCCACTCTTGCAGTGTTTGGCGGAATAAAATGGTAGATTGTTGATCTTGGTAGATAAATAAGTCATTGCTTGATGGGGTTGTCTTGAATAAGTAACCAAAAGCACGATATAAGCAATGTACCGCGGTATCTAATGTCTTAATATTTAACGGAAGAAATTGAATTAACCGAGTCTGACCAACCGCTTTACGAACTGCAAAAATATCCAGACGTAAACCCTGTTTTAATGGTGTTGTCATATAATCAAACCAGAGTTCATCTAGGGCAATGGGTAGCTCATTTTCTAAGATATAACGGCATTGATGATCGCATTCGTTTTCATTCAAATGATGGGGTAGGATAATACTTTTTGACCATACTTTATGGGGTAACATCGCGGTAACCCATTTGATTTCTAACGGTCGTTGGATATTTATATGGTTTGACATGTGTTCGACAAGTGTTGCTTGAATGCTATTAGGTGTATCAATATTAACGCGGCAAAAGTGCGGTGTATTTTCCGTCATTTTATCTTGAGCAAACCAAACCAATTCGAAATATTGCTTGGTTATCCAGATTCCTACTTGAATAGTGGTCTTTTTTTTGATTAATTTTCCCATTTGTTTTCCTTTTATATCTATTTTTACTTTCGCTTAGGAGTGTTAATCTTTATACTATCGGAGTAGAGTATTATGAATAAAATGGATTAACGCATTAATTAAGAGTAAATTTTGGAATGAAGATCACAAAATTAATATTAAGCACCTTACTCACTATAGTGATATTAGGTTGTGTTCTGGTGGGTTTGGGCTACATGCATATTAAATCAGGATTACCAGATGTAGAAAGTTTAAAGACGGTGGAATTACAACAGCCGATGCAAATTTATACTGCAGATGGTAAATTAATCGGTGAAGTCGGAGAGCAACGCCGTATTCCGGTGAAGTTAGCGGATGTACCCAAACAACTCATCAATGCCTTTATTGCCACAGAAGATAGCCGTTTTTATGAACATCATGGGGTGGATCCAATGGGGATTGCTCGAGCAGTATCAGTTGCCATTAGTAACGGTGGCGCATCACAAGGGGCGAGTACCATCACTCAACAGTTAGCCCGTAATTTCTTTTTAACCCCTGAAAAAACCTTGATTCGTAAAGCGAAAGAAGCGGTATTAGCCATTGAAATCGAAAATGCTTTAACCAAGGATGAAATTTTAGAACTGTATTTAAATAAGATTTATCTTGGCTATCGTTCCTATGGTGTGGCAGCAGCAGCTAAAACTTATTTTGGTAAAAGTTTGGATGAATTATCATTATCTGAAATGGCGGTTATCGCTGGTTTACCAAAAGCGCCATCCACGATGAACCCTTTATATTCTTTAAAACGCGCGACGGATCGTCGTAATATCGTGTTAGGGCGGATGTTAGAGACTAAATTTATTACTCAACAAGAATATAATAGTGCAATGCAAGAGCCTGTTGTGGCCAGATACCACGGCGTGAAATTGGATTTTCGTGCCGATTATGTCACTGAAATGGTGCGTCAAGAAATGGTCAGACGTTATGGTGAAGATATTTCTTATAATCGAGGCTATAAAGTTTATACTACGGTGTTATCTCAGGATCAATATCAAGCTCAAAAAGCGGTGCGTGATAATGTAATTGCCTATGATATGAGGCATGGTTACCGTGGTGCTGTAACGTTATGGAAAAAAGGTGATACAGCATGGGATTCAGAGAAAATCATTGATGAATTGCGTAAATTGCCAAACTCAGAACCTTTTGTACCCGCTGCGATACTTTCTACTGATAAGACGGGGGCTAAATTGTTACTCAGTTCTGGTGATAATATCACGTTAGCAAATTCTGCCATGAGTTGGGCGGGGAGCAAAGCGCCAAAAACAGGGGAACAAATTTGGGTGCGTAAACGAGATAACGGTGACTGGATTTTAGGACAAATTCCAGAAGTGAATTCTGCGTTGGTGGCATTAAATAGTGATAATGGAGCGATTGAAGCTATTGTGGGTGGTTTTAGTTTTGAACAAAGTAAGTTTAATCGCGCTACGCAATCTTTAGTTCAAGTTGGCTCAACCATTAAACCGTTTATTTATGCGGCAGGGTTAGAAAAAGGCTTGACCCTATCTAGTGTGTTGCAGGATAGTCCGATTGTGATTAAAAAAGCGGGTCAAAAGGAATGGCGACCAAAAAATTCACCGAATCGTTATGATGGACCAATGCGATTACGCGTGGGGTTAGGACAATCGAAAAATATGATAGCCATTCGAACTATTCAAATGGCTGGTGTACCTTTTACCGCTGACTTCTTAGAGCGATTTGGTTTTAAGCGAGAACAATATTTCGCTAGTGAATCTCTTGCGTTAGGAGCTGCATCTTTCACCCCATTAGATATGGCAAGAGCGTATGCCGTATTTGATAATGGTGGTTTCTTAATTGATCCTTATTTGGTGGAAAAAGTGTTAGATAATACCGGTAAAGAAATTTTTGTGGCGAATCCCAAAATTGCTTGTCTAAGTTGTGATGATATTCCCGTAATTTATGGCGTCACCAATGAGAAAATTGATGGTTTCCAAGAAAATGCTAAGACGCTAGAAAATGGGGCATTAGCTCAGAATAATGTGGTGAATGTGGAGCCAGAATATGCGGATGTGGCAGAAGAAGAGAACCCAGAATTAGCCGGCAAAGACGGTCAATTAAAAGATGATGAAATCAGTGTGATGACAGAAAGTAAAACCCAAGGTTCACAAGTGCAATATGCTCCACGTGTAATTAGTGGTGAACTGGCTTTTTTGATTCGTAGTGCATTAAATAGTGCGATTTTTGGTGAAAAAGGATTAGGCTGGAAAGGCACTAGTTGGCGTATGGCGAATGAAATTAAACGTCAAGATATTGGCGGAAAAACAGGGACTACCAACAATTCTAAAGTAGCTTGGTATGCTGGATTTGGGGCGAATATTACTACTGCGGTGTATATTGGTTTTGATGATAATAAACGTAATCTCGGTCGTGGTGAAGCTGGGGCGAGTAGTGCCATGCCAGCTTGGATTGCTTATATGAAGACCAGCTTGCAAGATATTCCAGAACGCGAGAATGTAATACCGCCAAATATCGTCGAAAAACAGATTGATACTGGTTCAGGGTTGCTTTCTACAAGTGGGGGAAAAACCGAATATTTTATTGAAGGTACCGAACCGAAACGCGCTTTTGTACAAGAAAAAGGTTATTATGTGCCACCTACGGTAATAGAGCAATTTAATTCGCAACAGGGTAGCGGTAGTCATTTACCGCCGGTGAATGCACCGAATACCAGACAAGAGTTATTCTAGTTAAAAATACGTGAGAAGTGCGGGATAAAAAATCATTTTTTATCCCGCACTTTGTTTAAACAAACTGTAACCACAGTGCCGAAATCGGCATCGCAATAAATAAAGATGGCAGCATATTTGCTACGGAAAACATTCTGATATTACAAATTCGTAAACCCGTAGCAATCATAATAGCACCTCCAACGCCACCAAAATCAGCTTTCATTTCCGGAGTGATTAACGGCAAAATAATCACAGCGAGATAGGCTAAAATGAGTTGTAGGGTAATTTGTGGAATACAGATGATGCAAACTGAAATACCTAATGTGGTCGCAAAAATAATTGCAGTGAAGAAATCTAATGAAGATTTAATGATCAGAATACTGCTATCACCAACCAAACCTTCGTGCATTGCCCCGAATATACCGGTTCCGCTAAAGCTGAATAAAATCATTAAGCCGACAAATGTTTGTAGAAATGCTTCCTGTGATTGTTCGTTTTTCTGTTGTGGAAACAGCCGTTCAATCATTTTCTTAGCGATGGTTGAAATTCGGTTAATCAGATGTTCAATAGAAAGAATTTCGCCTACAATTGTGCCGATTAATAGCGAGAATATCATGGCAGGCATACTTGAAACGCGAGATAACATCACGACCCCCATGGCAACAGAACATAAGCCAAACAGCAGCGTTAAATTATTACGTAAACGTTCGGGAATTTTTCCACCAAGATAGGCACCGATTAGCCCACCTAAAATGATAGTGACACTGTTAATATAGGGTCCAATAATCATAATTTGTCCTACAAATAAAAATGCAGTTAGATTTAACCGCACTTTTACTGATTTGAGGGTTAATGAAATAATCTACGTCGATTTTTTACTCGTCCACCGAGTAATTGACTGAGCAAGATAATCACAAAAATAATGCTGTAAACCGCAAAAATAAACACTAACCATTGCACCATAGTGAAACTTAAAAATGTCCAACTAATTTCACTGCAAAGCCCGGTGGGATGGAATATCGCCGGGAACCATTGGTCTAAGGGGAGCGTGTTGGGAAATTCCACTGTCACTGGACATTGATCCCAAGGATTTGGATGCATTTGGTAATCAAGATGCTTTATGGAAAGCAATAAACCTTTAATGGCACCCCACAGACCCAATACTAAAGCGAGTAAACGCATTAAGATAAATCGTGGCGCAAGGAGACCGATGAAACCAGAAAAGAGAATGCCAAATAATGCAACACGTTCATAAATGCACATGACACAAGGATTTAAACCCATGCCGTGTTGGAAATAAAGTGCGCTCAATTCTAAACAAAATGCAGAAATGAATAATAACCACCAAATTGTTCGTTTGCTTGATAGCACTTTAATATAATTTAGCATTCAATTTCCTCATAGGTTAGTGAGCCATAATGGGTTCTAGCGGAATATGTGGACTACCGATTAAACCAACATTCATTAACCATTGAGTTGCACCGGGTAAAATATACTCTACTGAAACCAGTCCAACAAGAGTTAATACAATAGTGTAAGGTAATGCCATATAAACCATTCTACCATAGGATAAACGAATTAGCGGTGAAAGTGAAGATGTTAACAGGAATAAGAAAGCTGCTTGTCCGTTTGGTGTGGCAACGGATGGTAAGTTGGTACCCGTATTAATGGCGACAGCCAATAATTCAAATTGTTGTGCAGAAATCGAATTTTCTATTAAAGCTTGTTTCGCCTCATTAATGTAAACCGTTGCCACGAAAACATTATCAGAAATAGCTGATAATAATCCATTAAATACATAAAATAAAAGTAATTGCACATTTTCCGTGGCATTTAACACAAAATGAATCAGTGGAGCAAATAAGTGTTGATCGATAATCACCGCCACAATGGAGAAAAAGACCACTAATAAAGCCGTAAATGGTAAGGATTCTTGGAATGAACGACCGATTTGATGCTCGTTGGTTATGCCACAATAGGAGGTGGTTAAAATAATGACACTTAATCCGATTAATCCGACAGAAGCCAAATGTAAGGCTAAACCGATAATTAACCAGATACCGATAAATACCTGCACCCACAATTTCACTCTATCTTGCGATGTCATTTTCATTTCTTGGTTTCGATCGAATTTGGCTAATACGGACCAGACTTTACGTGGTAACTTAGTACCGTAGCCAAACAAACGGAATTTTTCAACCACAATGCAAGTTAATATGCCTAAACATAAAGTAGGGATAGTCACTGGTGCCATACGTAAGAAAAATTCTACAAATTTCCAACCAGATTGTTCTGCAATAATTAAGTTTTGTGGCTCGCCCACCATGGTCATTACCCCACCTAAAGCGGTACCCACGGCAGCATGCATTAACAGGCTACGTAAGAACGAACGGAAATCTTCCAAAGTTTGTTGATGATGATTAATTTTATCGTCATTGGTAATATCTGTGGAGTCTTCATAGGATGCTCCCGATGCGACTTTGTGATATACGCCGTAGAAGCCCATGCCAACACTGATAATCACCGCAATAACCGTTAAGGCATCTAAGAATGCGGAAAGAAACGCTGCACTTAAACAGAAAGAAACAGATAAAATAATCTTAGAATGTATTCTAAGTAATAATTTAGTGAAGACATAAAGTAATAATTGTTTCATGAAGTAAATGCCAGCTACCATAAACATTAATAACAGGATAACTTCAAAGTTTGCCATGATTTCGGCTTTAACGTGCTCTGTACTGGTCATGCCGATAGTGATGGCTTCAATTGTCAGCATACCGCCCGGTTGGAGTGGATAGCATTTTAATGCCATGGCTAAGGTAAAAATGAATTCTACCACCAGCAACCAACCAGCAACAAAAGGATTTATCCAAAAGATTACGGGGTTGATAAGTAAAAATGCCACAATAGTAACTTTATACCAGTTAGGGCTTTTACCCAAAAAATTATTCATAAATGCTTGAACATACGTCATATAAATACATCCTTTAAAAATATGCTTTGCATATCTGTTGCTTTAAACCGATAATAGGTTACTATTTTTACCTGTAAATGAAAAAATTGCTAGTACCTTCACTCTTTTTATAAGTTTTTTTGATCTATATTAAATAAAAGTAGCCAAATATGACGAATCAACAACCATTATTAAAAGCACAAAGCCCTGCTGCTTTAGCCGAAGAATATATTGTGCAAAGCATTTGGGATAACCGTTTCCCAGCCGGTTCAGATTTACCCGCGGAACGTGAATTGGCGGATAAAATCGGGGTAACTCGTACTACTTTACGTGAAGTATTACAACGTTTAGCTCGTGAAGGTTGGCTGAGTATTCAACATGGCAAACCAACTCGAGTGAATAATATTTGGGAAACCGGTGGGCCGAATATTATCAGTAAAATTATTCAGCTCGATCGTGGGGTGATGCCAACGATTATTGCGAATGTGGTATCATTACGGACTAAGATGGCGGAATATTATATTCCTGAAGCGGTGAGAATGAATCCAGATGATTCTTTGAAATTATTCGAAAGCGTAAGCGAACTTGAAGATAATGCGCAAGCTTATGCAGAGTTTGATTATTATTTATTCCGTCAATTTACTTTTATTGCACATAAACCAGTATATGGTTTAATTTTGAACAGCTTTAAGCAAATGTATCATCAAGTAGCACATTTATTTTTTTGTAATCCCGTGTCTCGCCAAATAGCGTTAACCTTCTATATGTCGTTACAACAAGCCTGCAAGATGAAAGACAGTGAACAAGTGGCTGCTTGCATGGCATTACATCGTGAACGAAGTGCGGTAATTTGGTTAGATATTTTAAAGAATTTGCCCGAAGATTTTGGTTTGTAATTAAAAATAACCCATGAAAGACACCGCACTTATTGAATTATTTTTAAATGAACTTTGGTTAGAAAAAGGCTTGTCGGATAATACGATTCAATCTTATCGTCTTGATCTTACCACGCTTTCGGACTGGTCATCGCAACACACCTTGAGTTTGATTGAGTTGGATTCGATTCATTTACAACAATTTCTTGGTGAGCGTATCGAAAAAGGCTATAAGGCCACTAGTACAGCACGTTTACTCAGTGCGATGCGGAAATTATTTCAATATTTATATCGTGAACAATATCGCCAAGATGACCCAAGTGCGGTATTAAGTTCGCCTAAATTACCCAGCCGTTTACCGAAATATTTAAGCGAAGAACAGGTAGGCAATTTACTCGAATGTCCTTGCACCGATGAACCGCTTGAATTACGTGATAAAGCCATGTTGGAACTGTTATATGCTACCGGTTTACGCGTGACCGAATTAGTTTCTCTGACCATGGATAGCATCAGTTTACAGCAAGGTGTGGTACGTGTGATGGGGAAAGGTAACAAAGAGCGTATTGTTCCCATGGGTGAAGAAGCTGCTTACTGGGTAAATCAATTTGTGTTATATGGTCGCCCTATGTTGCTGAATGGACAGAGTTCAGACGTAGTATTTCCGAGTAAACGTGCAGTACAAATGACTCGACAGACCTTTTGGCACCGGATTAAACATTATGCGGTTTTAGCAGAAATTAATACGGAAAGCCTGTCGCCGCATGTTTTACGCCATGCGTTTGCCACGCATTTAGTTAATCATGGCGCGGATCTTCGCGTGGTACAAATGTTGCTCGGGCATAGTGATTTATCCACCACACAGATTTATACCCATGTGGCAAAAGAACGGTTAAAACGTTTACATGAAAAATTTCACCCAAGGGGATAAGTAGTAACATTAGGGAAATATGAAATGTCCATAGACACTATTCGGTGAAATGATGAAATAAATTTCCATTTAAGGTTGAAAAGCGAGGGCATTTATTGAGATAATTCCACAGTTTTGGTGATCCTTTTTTTATCGTTGAGAAATTTTTACGATATTGGATCAATTTTTTACTTTAATAATAATGAAAAGATAATAACAATGGCAGAAAAACGTAATATTTTTTTAGTTGGACCTATGGGCGCAGGAAAGAGCACTATCGGTCGCCAGTTGGCACAGCAACTCAGCATGGAATTTGTTGATTCCGATAATGAAATTGAAACACGTGCTGGGGCAGATATTGGTTGGATTTTTGATATTGAAGGCGAAGCCGGGTTTCGTAAGCGTGAAGAACGCATTATTAGCGAATTAACCCAACGTCAAGGTCTGGTACTTTCCACAGGTGGCGGTGCAGTACTGTCGAAAGACACTCGTAATCATTTATCGGCGCGTGGTATCGTGATTTATTTAAAAACTACCGTCGATAAGCAATATGAACGCACTCAACGGGATAAAAAGCGCCCACTATTACAAGGCGTAGATGACGTTCGCCAAGTTTTAGAAGAGTTAGCTAAAGTACGTAACCCATTATACGAAGAGGTGGCGGATATTGTGTTGCCGACAGATGAACAAAGTGCCAAATTAATGGCGAATCAGATTATTGATTTAATTGATAATTTCCAAAATTAAATGATTCCTTAACCGGATCTAAGAAGGTGCAATATGTTAACAGTCAATGTTGAATTGAAAGAACGTCGTTATCCTATTTATATTGGTGAAAACTTACTCAAAGATCCGTCTGTTTATCCACTAAAATCCGGCGATAAAGTCATGATTGTCAGCAATGAAACCATTGCGCCTTTGTATTTAGATACGGTCACTAAAACACTCGAAAACATCGGTTGTAAGGTGAGTAATGTATTATTACCAGACGGGGAAAAATACAAAACCTTGCAATCTTTAGATCTGATTTTCACTGCACTTTTAAAAGAAAATCACGGTCGTGATACCACGTTGATTGCCTTAGGGGGAGGTGTTATCGGTGATGTGGCGGGTTATGCGGCAGCAAGCTATCAACGTGGCATTAAATTTATTCAAATTCCGACTACTTTGCTGGCCCAAGTAGATTCTTCCGTTGGTGGAAAAACCGCTGTTAATCACCCGTTAGGTAAAAATATGATCGGGGCATTTTATCAACCGATCACCGTGATTGTGGACACTTTGACACTCAACAGTTTACCTAAACGGGAAGTGAATGCCGGCTTGGCGGAAGTGATTAAATATGGCGCCATTTTAGATTTAGCATTTTTTCACTGGTTAGAACAGCATATTGATAATTTAGTCGCACTGCAACAAGCAGATTTACAATATTGTATTTCCCGTTGTTGTCAAATTAAAGCGGATGTGGTGGCTCGAGATGAAACGGAAAAGGGTGATCGTGCTTTATTAAATTTAGGTCATACTTTCGGACATGCCATTGAAACCCATTTAGGCTATGGCAACTGGTTACACGGTGAAGCGGTGGCAGTTGGCATGATGATGGCAGCGGCATTATCAGAACAATTAGGCAATATCAGCAAAGCCGATGTGGGACGTTTAGAAAAATTACTAGCACGCGCCAATTTACCGACCATTAGCCCAGATACCATGCAGCCGGAGGATTATTTACCGCATATGATGCGAGATAAAAAAGTCTTAGCCGGTAAACTTCGTTTAGTGTTACTCAAAACCTTAGGGCAAGCCTACGTTACTACGGATATGGATAAATCCTTAGTATTATCCGCTATTTCTGCTTGTACGCAGACGGATTAACGTTATTTTCCTCGTAAGTAATATGGCAAAACCTGCAAAAAAATCAGGCAAAGTAATCAAAAAATACCGTTCCTTTCTAAAGTGGGCCGGCGGAAAATATCGCCTAACCGATGATATTAACCGCTTGCTCCCCAAACGCAAACAATGTCTAGTAGAACCATTTGTCGGTGCGGGTTCCGTTTTTCTAAATAGCCAATTTGAACGCTATATTTTAGCGGATATTAATCCGGATCTGATTAACCTGTTCAATACCATTAAAGCAGATGTGGAAAGCTATATTGATAAACTAAAACCGATTTTTTTTCATCCCGATGCTAACACTGCCAGCTATTATTACGCACGCCGTACAGAATTTAATCAATCTACCGATCCTATTGAACGCTCGGTCTTATTTGTGTATTTGAACCGTTTTGGCTTTAACGGATTATGTCGTTACAACGCTAACAATGAATTTAATGTGCCTTTTGGTGCCTATAAAAATCATTATTTCCCTGAACAAGAAATGCGATACTTCGCCAAGAAAGCGCAAAGTGCGGTGTTTATTTGTGGTGATTTTCAACAGACCTTTGCTTTGGCCGATGAAAATTCCGTGATCTATTGTGATCCCCCTTATGCGCCATTGTTGCAAAGCTCTAACTTTACCCAATATTCGGGTAACGATTTTGGCTTAGTTCATCAACAAACCTTAGCCGAATTAGCTAAACAAACCCAAATGGAACGTAATATTCCGGTATTGATTTCCAACCATGATACGAAATTTACTCGCCAAATTTATAAAGGGGCGAGATTGCGCAAAATCCGAGTACAACGTTCGATTAGCCATCAAGGAGAAAAAAGGATCAAAGTTGGGGAATTGATAGCTTTTTTTAAAGTAAAATAAATATTACAAAATGACTGTGTATTATTTTATTAAAATAAATTTGTAATATATATTTTCTAATTAAGACAAATTTGTTAAACTTTCCCATACTAAACTAATACACAAGGAAAGTTTTATGTTACATTTCCAATCTAAAGTCCCTTATTCTCAACTGGCCACAGCCATCCCTATGCTATTGTGTGATTTTTATAAAGTGTCTCACCGAGAACAATATCCCGAGTATGCCGAAATTATTTATAGTACTTTCACGCCACGTAGTAATCATTTAGCCCCTCATTTGGATCGTGCTGTTTCTTTTGGTTTTCAAGCCTTTATTATTAAATATTTAATCAATTACTTTAATGATAATTTTTTTGCGCGTCCAAAACAGCAAGTGGTAAACGAATATATTGATTTTATTCACCGCACTCTAGGTATGAAAACCAATGGGGAGCATATTGCACAATTACACGACTTAGGTTACTTGCCACTACGCATTAAAGCCATTCCCGAAGGGCTTTCCGTGGCAATGCGCGTACCAATGATGACGATTGAAAATACCCATAAAGATTTTTTCTGGCTGACAAATTATGTGGAAACTTTGATTAATGTATCCTTATGGCAACCGATTACATCCGCTTCCATTGCTCGAGTTTATCGTAAAACCTTATTACAATATGCCAAACAAACTTGTGATAACAATGCTCATATTGCTTTTCAATCCCATGATTTTTCTATGCGAGGCATGAGTTCCCTAGAAAGTGCCGAAACATCAGGAGCGGGGCATTTAACCGCCTTTTTAGGCACTGATACTATTCCAGCCATTTCCTATGTGGATTATTACTATGGCAGCCAGAATTTGGTGGGGACATCTATTCCAGCCAGTGAACATTCAGTGATGAGTTCCCACGGTGTAGATGAATTGCCAACTTTTCGTTATTTAATGGCAAAATTTCCCAACAATATGCTATCTATCGTGGCAGATACCACAGATTTTTGGCATAACATTGCGGTAAATTTACCTATTCTGAAAGATGAAATAATGGCTCGCCCTGAACATGCTCGCGTGGTGATTCGCCCAGATAGTGGTGATGCCATGGATATTTTATGTGGCAATTTACAAGCTGAAACCGCGGTAGAACGCAAAGGGCTAGTGGAAAGTCTATGGGAGATTTTCGGTGGTACAGTAAATAGCAAGGGCTATAAAGTATTAGATCCGCATATTGGCGTGATTTATGGCGACGGTGTAAACTTTGAGAAAATGGTGAATATTCTCAATGGGTTGCAAGAGAAAGGCTTTGCATCTAGTAATATTGTGTTTGGTGTGGGGTCTCGTACTTATCAAAGCAATACCCGAGATACCTTAGGTTTTGCAGTTAAAGCGACATCTATTACAATTAATGGCGTAGAAAAAGCCATCTTCAAAGCGCCTAAAACAGATAACGGACTTAAAAAATCACAAAAAGGGCGTGTGAAAGTACCAAATTTAGATCATTATATTGACGAATTAACAGCTGAAAGTGATTTTAGTGACGATAAGTTACAGCTTATTTTTGAAAATGGTAAGTTATGTAATGCGACTGATTTTGATCAGATTCGTCAGCATACTATGTTTGATGAGTAAATAAATAGGGAAAAGTGCGGTGTGAAATATCGCACTTTTAGTTTGTTTTGTTTAACTCAGGATTGATACTAAATTTTAATTGGGTAATTTCCGGCATATCTTGTTGAACGATTTGTAACAATTCATGTTGACAGAATAACAAATTTTGCCGCACCATAGCATTAGTGACTTCAATATTCAGGCTGTTTTCGGTGCAATTAGCAATACGATACAAACCTTTACATTGTACTGGGAAAAGTTTGTCTAATTTATGATTCAATTCATTAATAAATAAGCCTTTTTTCATAAGTTTAGCAAAACTAGAAGTATTTAACAGATCTTTGATATTCATGACTTTTTGATAACGTTTTTGTGTCATAGCTTGTTTTCTCGTCAATCACCCATATATTTAACGACATTCTAACGGATTTTCGGTATAATTTGACTAATTTTTTATGAGATAACAGAGAATAATGATTTTAACAAAGGGTAAGCACAATTTTTGGTCGCAATTACTGGTCAGTATGATTGCGATTTTTGCTTTACCTGATGTTCAGGTAGCGGATCGCATAAACGAGTATTCGCAAGAATATCAAAATCAATCTAATCAACAGCAAGTGTTGCGTGCGATTTATCAAATTAAACAGCAAAATCTATCTCTCACTTATCCCGCACAACCTACTGTTATTGCAAAAAAATTTGTTAAATTCACACCGCACTTTATGGCAAAGGTTTTTGCCGAATATGCCCCCATTCGTGGTAGTCCGTTTGCATAAATTTTGATTTATCTTTATTTCCCCGCTTTTGATATAAACAAAGGCGCCATATTTTTTATTAAGAGAAACAGAATTATGTTAAGTACTATTGCCACCAAAATTTTTGGTAGTCGTAACGATCGTATTTTACGTCGTTTAAATAAACAAGTTAAAAAAATCAATGCGTTAGAACCGACTTTTGAAGCTTTAAGCGATGATGAATTGCGCTCAAAAACTGCCGAGTTTCGTCAACGTTTGAGCCAAGGCGAAACCCTAGAACAATTATTACCCGAAGCCTTTGCTACGGTGCGAGAAGCCTGTAAACGAACCCTTGGTATGCGTCCGTTTGATGTACAATTAGTCGGTGGTATGGTGTTAACTGATCGTAATATTGCGGAAATGCGTACCGGGGAAGGGAAAACCTTAACAGCTACCTTGCCTTGTTATTTGAATGCATTGACGGGTAAAGGTGTTCATGTGGTGACGGTAAATGATTATTTAGCTCGTCGTGATGCAGAAACTAACCGTCCATTATTTGAATTTTTAGGGATGACCGTGGCGGTTAATGTGCCAGGTTTACCGCCAGAAGTAAAACGTGATGCTTATCAAGCGGATGTCACCTATGCCACTAACAGCGAATTAGGCTTTGACTATTTACGGGATAATTTAGCTCATTCCGCTGCCGAACGTTTTCAACGTCCATTGCATTATGCCTTAGTCGATGAAGTGGATTCCATTTTAATTGATGAAGCTCGCACCCCGTTAATTATTTCCGGTCCTGCGGAAGACAGTTCTGAACTTTATATTGCAATCAATAAATTAGCCCCTATTTTAATTGAGCAAGAGAAAGAAGATAGCGATGATTTCCAAGGTGACGGTGATTACTCGTTAGATTTGAAAAACAAACAAGTAAATATGACCGAACGTGGTCAAGAAAAATGTGAGCAGTGGTTGATTGAACAAGGCTTAATGGATGAAAATGATAGCCTATATTCACCGCAACGTTTAGGTTTGGTACATCATATTAATGCCGCATTACGCGCGCATACCTTATTCCAAAAAGATGTGGATTATGTGGTAAAAGACGGTGAAATTGTGATCGTTGATGAACACACAGGGCGTACCATGGCGGGACGTCGTTGGTCAGATGGTTTACACCAAGCCATTGAAGCCAAAGAGGGCGTGAAAATTCAAGGGGAAAATCAAACTGTTGCCTCTATTACCTATCAGAACTATTTCCGCTTATACGAAAAATTAGCCGGTATGACTGGTACAGCAGATACTGAAGCCTTTGAATTCCAACAAATTTATGGTTTGGAAACCGTGGTGATCCCGACTAATCGTCCGATGATCCGAGATGACCGCACTGATGTGATGTTTGAAACGGAACAATATAAATTTGATGCGATTATTGAGGACATTAAAGATTGTGTGGCGCGTAATCAACCGGTATTAGTGGGAACGGTGTCCATTGAAAAATCCGAACTTTTATCTAACGCCTTAACCAAAGCAGGCATTAAACACAGCGTATTAAACGCTAAATTCCACGCTCAAGAAGCGGAAATTGTGGCAAACGCAGGGGCACCGGGGACGGTGACCATTGCCACTAATATGGCAGGTCGAGGCACGGATATTGTGCTGGGCGGTAACTGGAAAGCGGAAGTGGATAAACTTGACAATCCAACCCCTGAACAAATTGAGCAAATTAAAGCGGCATGGCAACAACGTCATGATATTGTGATGCAAGCGGGTGGCTTGCATATTATTGGCACGGAACGCCATGAATCACGCCGTATTGATAACCAATTACGTGGTCGTTCTGGTCGTCAGGGAGACCCCGGTTCCTCTCGTTTCTATCTTTCATTAGATGATGCCTTAATGCGGATTTATTTAAATGAAGGCAAGCTCAATATGATGAGAAAAGCCTTTAGTACCCCGGGCGAAGCCATGGAATCCAAATTATTAGCGAAAGTGATTGCCTCGGCTCAAGCGAAAGTGGAAGCACATAACTTTGATGGTCGTAAAAACCTATTACAATATGATGATGTCGCCAATGATCAACGTCATGCTATTTATGCACAACGTAATGAATTATTAGATAATGGTGATGTGTCGGAAGCGATTGCTGCTATTCGTTCTGATGTATTTAATACGGTAATCGATCAGTATGTACCGCCGCATTCTTTGGAAGAACAATGGGATATTCCGGCGCTAGAGACACGTTTACGCCAAGACTTTGCTTTGGATTTACCGATTCAGCAATGGCTTGAAGAAGATAATCAATTTAATGAAGACACACTGCGTGCAAGAGTGGTGGAGTCGGCCGTGCATGAATATCAACGTAAAGAGCAAATGGTAGGCATCGACACCATGCGTAATTTTGAAAAAGGCATCATGTTACAAACCCTTGATGAACTTTGGAAAGAACATTTAGCTGCGATGGATCGTTTACGTCAAGGTATTCATTTACGCAGTTATGCACAAAAAGATCCAAAACAAGAGTATAAAAAAGAATCTTTTGCCATGTTTACCGATATGCTTGAAGCCTTGAAGTTAAGTGTCGTGCGAACCTTAAGTCGTGTACAAGTGCGTTCAGCGGAAGAAGTGGCGCAAGCTCAACAACAGCAACAACAAGTGGCAGAACGTCAAGCAGCGGCTAGAGAATACAATGGTGCAACGGAAGAAGTGAACGAAAAAGTGGCGCTTGCGGAAAGCCAACGTAAAATCGGTCGTAATGAACCTTGTCCTTGTGGTTCGGGTAAGAAATATAAACATTGTCATGGCAATCGAGCTTCACATGTGTAATCTTCAAGAGTGCGGTGTAAGCTGCACTCTTTTTTATAGGATCATCAGATGACGAAAAAATTAGTACAGGTTGCTGCAGGCATTATTCGTAATGAATTTGGTCAAATTTATCTTACTCAACGACTAGAGGGGCAAGATTTTGCACAGTCCCTTGAATTTCCCGGTGGCAAAGTGGATCAAGGCGAAACGCCAGAACAAGCCTTGAAACGTGAAATCGAAGAAGAAATCGGTTTACATGTGCTAAGTGCGGTGCTTTTTGAGCAATTTTTATTTGAATACCCAACGAAAATTATTCATTTCTATTTTTACTTAGTGGAGGAATGGATAGGTGAACCCTTTGGGCGAGAGGGGCAAGAGGGATTTTGGGTTGCACAAAATGAACTTGATGAGGGGTTGTTTCCGCCAGCCAATGGAAAATTGATCGCACGTTTGAAAGCAGAATGTGGGTCAGTAAGTTAAAAGCATTATTTCACGCGATAATTTGAACTATTATGGATATTAAACGATTAAAATATTTTTGTACTATTTTAGAATGCGGGAGTATCACTAAGGCAGCAGAAATATTACATATTTCTCAACCACCCTTATCAAAACGTTTGCAAGAATTAGAAGAAGAAATTGGTGTTCCATTATTTATCCGTCAAAATGGCAAATTGCAAGCAACAGAAACAGGGTTGTTTTTATATAAGCAAGCAGTGGAGTTACTGACCCATTTCACTCAAGTGGAACAAGATATTTTGCACTTATCTCAGCAAAATCGACAATGCTTACAAATTGGGTTAACACATTTATTTCAAGAATATTTTACTCCCTTAATTTTACAATGGCAGGCAAGATCATCAAACTTAAAAATTGATGTGATGGTGTCAGATTCTGATCATTTAGAATATTTATTACAGCAGAAAATTATTGATATTGCATTTATGCAAAAACCTGAAAATATGCAGGGATATGATTATATAGCTTGTCCGAGTACGGCATTAGTCGCCGTGGTACATAATGATTTAATTTCTCCAGTCGCTCAATTACATTTAACAGATTTAGCTAAACTGCCATTAATCTTACTTAAACGTAGTGGAGGGCGTGGAACGTCCGCGCTGTTGTTAGATAAATTGCGGAAGAATGGTATTGAACCTAATGTATTAATGCAGGTTTCACAGCCATCTGTCACTATTGATTGGATTGAATCTGGTATTAAAGCTGCCGCGTTATTACCTATTTCAGAAGTGGAGAATTTAACCTTGTCAAATTGTCATATTTTACCGGTTACGCCGGATCCACAGCTTTTCTTTCCTTGTGTGGTGAGATTATCGACCACGCCAATGCCACCTATATTAGCTGATCTTCTCGCCGACGGTTATCAACCTTAATCTGTTCTTTTCCAGTAAGTTTTTTGAGCAAAAAGCAATTTATTACTGGTAAATTTAATTTCATCAAATGTGATATGCCAAATATCGGTATGCAATAATTTTGCCATAGTATGTTTTTTGGCATAATGGGCAAGAGCTATTTTGTACTCATTAGGATCATCAATAAAACGAGTATGTGCGGTAAATTGAATACCTTGAATATCTTGTACGATTTTGGGCTGTCCGGCGATTGTTCCTACAATTTTAGGCTGTTGTAACATCATTCCGCCATGTTTAGTTTGTTGGCTGGTCATAATCCAAAGTGCGGTGTTTTTTTGATCAAAAACATAAAAACAGCTCGCCGCCCACAGTTCATTATTGAACATTGTCGTTAAACTCACAACGTGATGGGTTTGCAGAAAATCAATGATAGATTGGGGAACTGGAATCATAGTAAATAAATCCTTACTCAAGAAAAAAGCCACTATTATGGTCAATAGTGGCGTTCATTCAATTTAATTTGCAATATAGGTTGCCCATAAATGAGATATTGGCATGACTAAAATTAACCCCGGTAACATATTTGCCACAGGGAAAGATTTTATGCCCATAATACGTAACCCCGTTGCTAACATAATTAATCCGCCACAAGCGGCAAAGTCGGCGCGCATTTCGGCAGTTGTTAACGGTACGATTAATGTCGCCAAGAAGAATAATGTCAACTGAATGGCTAATTGCGGTATAGCGATAGCTGAAACAGCATAGCCTAATGTAATCGCAAAAATACCTGCAGTAAAGAAGTCTAAAATGGTTTTAATGTATAAAATGGACGGATCGCCAGTCATACCCTCATTCATTGAACCAAATACCCCCGTGCCACTGGCACAGAATAAAACCAAAATAGCGACAAATTTTTCGACAAATTCATCGGGGCTTAAACCTTGTACAGGAGGAAAGATTTTATCTACCACACCACGTAATTTACCCGCCCCTTTATTAATGCCTTTTTCTAGGTATAACCATTCGCCGATGGCTAAACCAAGTACGGAGGCAAGCACAACTGCAGCGTAGTATTTTACGCCGGGGATTGCCATCACCCCCAAACCAGCAGAAGTTAGACCAAATAAGGGATTTAAACTGGCTCGTACACGTTCAGGTAATTTCACCCCCATAAAAGCACCGAGTAAACCGCCTAATAAGACGGCAGAGCCATTCACAAATGGACCAATTGGCATTGTCATAAGATACTCCTTAAGAATTTAATTGATTATTCATCCATTTCACTTTTACCTTGTTCACCCCAGCGTGGCATCGAAATATGTATATCGAATAAATCCAAGGCTCGGGCAACGCTATGTTTTAAAATATCGTCAACCGATTGTGGTTTGTTATAAAACGCTGGTACAGGGGGGAAAACAATAGCCCCCATTTCGGTGACTTTACGCATATTATCAATATGGGCGAGATTTAATGGTGTTTCTCGAGCCATTAACACTAAACGACGGCGATCTTTTAAGGTGACATCCGCTGCTCTGGTCAATAAGTTATCACTCATACCATGCGCAATCGCCGCAAGTGAACGCATAGAACAAGGCGCAACCAGCATTCCTATGGTTTTAAAAGATCCACTAGAAATACTTGCCCCTAGATTTTGAATGGGATGTACCACATCCGCTAATGCACTGATTTGTTGCGCTGAATAATCAGTTTCAAGCTGGCGAGTCATTTCTGCGCCCTTAGAAATCACCAAGTGCGTTTCAATATCTTCGATTTTTTGTAACATTTGCAAAGCACAATAACCATATTGAAAGCCACTTGCTCCGCTAATTCCAATCACAATACGGCGTTTACTCATTATTTTTCCCTTTGGTAAAATTAAAAATAGCCTAATTTCCGATCCTATTGATGAAAATTAGGCTGTTGATTATTTAGCTTTCAAAATCAGGCAAAAAGCGTTTTACGTCCACTTCTTTAAATTTACAGCGTTGGAAATGGTTTTTTAAATGGAATGGTACCGTACAGTCAAAAATGGTTTTGCACGATGTTCCAGCTTGCAACAATTTATAGCTATAATCTGGCGATTGTGATGGATCTAATGGATGACAGCGGACACCTGAAATAGTGATGGTATCAATATCCCCTTGATAACGGGTTTGCATGGCCCATAGCACATCATCAGTGTCAAAAATATCGACATCCTCATCAACGACGATAACGTGTTTTAATTCAGGAAATGCAGAAAAAGCCAACAAACCAGCCTGACGTTGACGACCTTCGTCCACGGCGGCTGATTTTTTGAATTGCATGACTGCTAACAATTTACCGCCACCTGAAGTGTGAGCGAATACATTAAGCAAACGACCTGGCATCGCACGTTCTACCATATCTAAAATAGAGGCTTCGGTTGGAATACCCGCCATATTAACGTGTTCTTGACCTGGTCCCACTGTAGTACGTAAAATTGGATTATGCCGAGTGGTGACTGCTTTCACTTTAATAATCGGTAAGGCAGGTTTTGCATCCCCCGTATAACCTGGGAATTCGGGCATCGCTTTACCTGTATTGCTGTTTTGGTCTTCACGCACTCGTATATCTGGTAATAATTCACCTTCAATCACTACTTCTGCATGAGCAATAGCACGTTCATTAATGGAGATACATTTTGTCATTTCAACTGCTTTACCACGTAATCCACCTGCAATCGCTAATTCATCATAGCCTAAAGGTGTTGTTGGCGGTTCAAAGCAAGCTGCCACTTCAATCGCAGGATCAACACCAATACTAATAGAAATAGGTAATGGTTTGCCTGCAGCTTCCGCTTTTTGACGGAACGCATCAATATGGCGACCTGGCGTTAACCACATCGATAATTCATCTTTACTTTGCACGCATAAACGGTGAATAGTAATATCGGATTCGCCTGTATCAGGATCAGACGCATAGCATAAACCCATGGTAAAATAAGGACCTGCATCTTCAATGGTATTGGTCGGTGCTGGCAAAAGCGTACGTAAATCAAAATCAGGATCGCTCGCTAAATGCACCACTTCTTGACAGGCAGGTTTTACATCTGAGTTTAAAGTGACAGGTGGAATAGCGTGCTCAACGGATTCTTTTAATAAAAAGCCTAAACGTTCAGGAGGACAACCTAAAAAAGCGCCTACACGTTTACGAGAACCATTTAAACCAATGGCAACACGTATATTCGGATAGCCTTTCACTTTGTTAAACACCATTGCTGGTCCATTGGTTTTGGTTGGACGTGGTGTTGTACCACCCGCACCTACATAGCGATATACACCAGAAAGTTCAGCAATAGGATCCACTTCCACATCAGTTGAAACCAACTCATTGGGAAGTGTTTCTAATAACGCTAATGCAGAACGTAAATCATATACATTGGGTTTGCTAGTTTGTTCAGCCATAATATTCCTCGCTTATGTTAATTAATATGCAAGAAAGTATAATGGCTGGATTTTATTTGGCTAATACCGTTTAGATATTTTCTCTATACCAAAAGAAATACTTAGAAAAGATCTTCTATAAGTAAAGTACTCATTACCAACTTTTTCTTGATAGTGCGGTTATTTTTTCTCAAAATTTAAAACAGCTTAAAAATTAACCGCACTTTGTTTGCTTACTTGATTTTTTAGTTTGTTATTCAGAGATAATCAGCTGTGGAATCACAACCGTCCATTTTTGGTCTTTTAGTTCCGGCGGATAGTATTTATGGTATTGTTCTTCCATATCTTCCCAATAACGGACATAAAAGTCTGAGATAATGACCTTTGTATTCTCTGGCAGGACAGGCAAGGAAGAGTCTGCCTTTTTAGAGGTACGGGCGACAATCTCGCCATAGGCGTAAAAATCATAACCGCCACGCTCATTCTTTTTAAATTGAAGTTCTTCTCCAGTACTTAGCTTGCGAATAATCTGTAAACGAGATTTTATATTAGCATACACAGGACTCCGTACGACAAAATCCATATCCAATTCACTCAGGGATAAAATGCGATACGCCGTATTAAGATCGCTACGTAACTGAAATGCCTGTTTCTTTTTTACCGTATCGATCGGTAATTTGGTAATCCATGGGTGATCGGAAGTGTGTTGTAGCAAGGTTAATGTTTCAATTGCACGAGTCATTGCTACATAATAAAGGCGTTGTGCAGCGGATAAATCTTCTTTTTTATCTTGCTGCCAATGACCGTCCAATACAAAGACATGTTTGAATTCCAATCCTTTTGCTGAATGGACAGTGCCTAGGAAAATACCGTTAATGTCTGTTTCGCTACTATCCCCAGTATAATCATACAGCCAATTCAGCAGGGTTTGGGTATTATGTTTTATCTCACTGTCATCTTTCGTGGCAGAAACAGGGTATTCCAGCTTGAAATCTTCAATTATTCCTGCAAAATACTGCTTCCATCTGTCACCTACCTGTTGATCTAGAATCAGCTTTATAAATTCCTGCGATGTCAGATATTCTTTCTGATTTAACGCTTCGCGTAATTTCACGAATTCACGTTTTCTATTTAATCGGATTTTATTTTTATTCTCTTTGGCTAGAAAATAAGGAATGTTTTCCAATTCACACCAAGCCTGCATTGGTTTCAACGTGTTGTTATTATGTGCAAGTACGGCAAAATCCGCATATTCTGTTACACCAAGTTGTTTCAAACGGATGATCTCATTAATGACGGCTTGTGTTTGTCGATTATTCTTTTGGTGGAGATCTCCTTCTTCTGATACAGTAATCACCGCAACCCTACCCAATCGTTTGGAATCGATAGATTCCCATATTCCGCCTTTCAACTCATTATTTCGCTCGGGATTAATTTCAATCTGATGGGTGTTTTTTAACCGTTCTGGCACATCTTGAATAACGCTGTTGGCTGCGTTAATAATATTTTGGGTGCTGCGGTAGTTATAAGTTAGGTAATCTGGCTCCGTAACACTATAATCCTGTTGAAAACGTCTGATGTATTCATTACTGCTGCCGTTGAAAGCATAAATATTTTGATCATCGTCACCTACTGCCAGAATGGTCAGTTTTGCCGAATCATCCGCCTGCCGCCCCGCCAATGCAGATACCAAGTTGTAATGGTGTTCGCTGATGTCCTGATATTCATCAACTAAAATATATTGGAAACCTGCCAGAATACGATCTCGATCGTTGTCATCTTCTGCTCCCACCGAAAGACCATTGGTCAGCATTTTAGTCGCTTGTTCGCACCATTGTTTAAAAATATCGCTTTCTTCGCGACACTCTGATTTATCACGGTCGTTGTAACGGATGCCCAGCAAACGCATCGCCATTCCGTCATAGGTAAGTACCGTGACAGAGAAAGCAATATTACCGACTAAATTTGCCAAACGGCGTTTGATTTCCCGTGCAGCCAAGCGATTAAATGCTAGAACAATAATTGACTTTGGATCAACATGTCTCACCCTGAGTAAATAAGCCGTGCGGTGTACGATAACACGGGTTTTTCCTGCACCGGGACCGGCTAAAACTAAGCGGTTTTGTTCGCTTTTATCCGCCACAATCGCTCGTTGCTGTGGATTTAGGTTATCAATAATTTCTTTTCGGGTATCACTTGATACGGTTTCTTCTAGTTCGGTAAATCGTCCTCGGAACCATTTATTCTTGAATTCAGATTCTTTTTCAGTGAAATAATCACGCACTAATTTCCAAGCCTGACTCATATTTTCCAATGCTTTTACGGCATATTCCTGCATAACGTGGACTTGGAATATTTTTTCGCTATAAAAATCCTGTAGTAATTGGTAATCATCACGGACATATTGGCGAGGTGGATTGGCATTCAATGCAGTTTGGTTGACTTTAATCGTCATTGCATGGCGTAGAATGGTCATACCGTGATTCAGTTTGATGACATCTTGTTTGTGCATAAACAGTAAAGCCTGTTTTATCAAAAGATCATATTGTGATAATCCTATGCCGTTAAAAAGATCAGAATTTTGTTCTGCCTCTTCTTTCAATTTACCGAAACTGGTTTCGACAATGGCATCTTTGCTACGTAATCCACCTATTTGTGAAATCAAGTAGCTCAGAATATGCTGGCATAATTTTCGGCGTAACTCAGCATTACTTTGTAAATTTTCCCAAGTAGCGGAACGATCCTTGAAACGTATGCGAAGCATATCGTTGCCCAAATCGCAGAGTTCGAAACTTCCGTTATGGCATTCTTCTTTTCTAATGGCTTTATCATAAGCTAGGGATTGTAATAACAATTTAACATCAGTTGGAATGATTTGCTGTTTGTTATTGTCTTCATTACTGTTACCATTAATCTCCTGACAGACAGCACTTAATGCGATGTTTTGCCACTCACCTTCCATTGCATGAGGCAGTTTTTCTTGCAGCAGTGTCCATAATTTTTCTTCCCATGCAATAATTTGATTCAGACGTTTTTCGGCAGGTTTGTGGTTATCTGTGCGTAGATTGATCGTCATTCGGGTATCATTAACCAAGATCCCTAATTCTTCTAGCCCTTTGAGATGACTACGTAATTCTTCAAAACCGCAAGCAAGGGCTTTGCTCAATTCATCGGTGCTGAGAGGCTCGTCCTTGGAGGATTCAAAAATAATTTCGGTAATAGTGCGGTACAATTCTCTTTTGTATTTGGGTAGTTTTGCGTTCTCAATCTTTGCAATAGCCTGTGTTAAATCCAGATGTCCAGAACGCACAGGAAATATACGCGTGTGGTTTTCACTGCGTTCGACTAAATCAGCCCGCTCTAACCAAGCTAAGGCGGTTTTAACTTTAGTATCGGCTTGGCTATCATCGCTGTCGAAACTCATATAATTGTCGGTATCGTGTAAAATTTCTCCCGTGGTGACGACGATTGAATCGTCTTTTTTCTTGGTTTTGGTATGTAGATAACCCAATTTTTTCCAAATCAGTTTTAAGTCTTTAAGTTCGATTTGAGAATTATGGTTTAAACTGAATTGAGCATCCACATCTTGACGGTTGAATAATAACACGCATTTCGCTTCAAGCTGATCTCGCCCTGCACGCCCCGCTTCCTGTAGATAATTTTCCAGCGAACCCGTGATTTCGGCATGAATAACCAAACGAATATCCGGTTTGTCCACCCCCATTCCAAACGCATTGGTGGCGACAATAATGCGTAACTCACCTTTAATGAAACGATCTTGAATGTCGGATTTGGTGTTCTTTTGTAAACCTGCATGGAAATACTCACAGGTCCAGCCTTGCCGTTGAAGAAATGTGGCGTATTGTTCCGCACTTTTGCGTCGTGCGACAAATACCACAGCACCGCCTTCCTGATGTCCAAGTTCTCGCTGTAATAACTCGTGTATGCGTTGATTTTTACTGCTATTCGGGGTATCCAATACTTCGTATGAAAGGTTGGTTCGTTCGTTATCACCGATAAATTGTTTAAATTCGATACTGAGAATATGACGGAAATAAGTAATAATATCATTCAGCACATCGGGTTTTGCCGTTGCGGTAAAACAGCTGATCGGTGCGATTTGACTGCGGTTTTCTTGATGATATTTTTGGATAAACGTAACCGCATATAAATAGTCAGGGCGGAAATCATGTCCCCATTTAGACAGACAGTGGGCTTCATCAAATACCCACCCGTTAATTTGACGGTGTTTGATGGCATTGACAAAACTTTTGTTGCGAAATTGTTCGGGGGCGATAAATAAAAGTCCGATGTCGCCCAATACGACTTTATCCAGTACATCCGCACGTTCGGTAATTTCTAACATTCCGTTTAATGCTGCTACACCTAAGATACCGCGACGAATTAAATTATCCACCTGATCTTTCATTAAGGATTGCAGTGGCGACACTATAATCGTCAAACCACCGTTACGATAGTAACGGTTTAATGCAGGAAGTTGAAAACACAGCGATTTACCGCCACCTGTAGGCAATATGGCTAAGGTATGTTCGCCTTTCATGCCCGCACGTACAATAGCTTCTTGTCCTCCGTCAATGCCTTTTACATCACGAAATGATTTGATTTTTCCACCTTGCCCGAAATAACGTTTTAGCTGTTCGGTTGGATTTAGTGTGCCTGCACAATATTCACAATTCGGGTTTTGGCAATCATGATTACGTAATTCATCAAGTAATCGAGCTGTTGCTGGAAATTGATAGCGAACCCAAGGAGCTAGTACGGATGTACCGCCCGAAACAGTTAGCCAAGATAAGGCATAAGCCACAGGAATATGTAGGTCAGGATTGTTCAGATCCGTTTTTAACAACTCAATCATTCTGGTGCGACAGACTTTAAAATGTTCTTTACTATCTGCAGCAACATCTTTTTCCCGTAAAATATGACGAACAGCATATACCGCCTGATGGTGAGTCAGTTGGGGCGGTTCAGGTAGGGAAATGACATCATGGCTAATAATTGGGATTGTGCCGAATAAATGCTGGTAAATTTCCATTTCCTGCGGAGAGTTCTTGGCAAGAACCGTAAAAGCTTTACATTGATCTTGAAATAGTGTCCAACAGGCTTTGCAGTCTGCTAACGGTGAGTTGATTTCGGACACGATAATCTTATGGTTTTTGATTAGACGGTGATAGGGATTCTGCGGAAATGCTAATGGAGATAAGCGTAATGTATCTATTACTGGCAATTTAAGCCATTCAAGATCGGAAGGTAAAAATTTAAGGTCGTGTTCAATAATATTATGTCCCATCAGCCATTTTGCACCACTAACCAAACCTTCCTGTCTAATTTCCTCGAGAGCTGCTTTAAAATCCTGATTATTCCGTAAATTTTCACTTTGATAAGATTTATCCAAATCGGGGCGGTATGCCCCTAATTTAAAAACAGTCTCGGTTTTTGGATTCACTTCAAGATCGATAATAAGAATTGCTGGAATTGATATTGCCATGATATAAAAAGAAATATTCAGATAATATATTGAATAAAATAGCATGGGCTTGTAAAACGGACAATACAAATTTTAATTGTATAGAGAAAATGGTCGAAAATTAGGCGTAGAAGATCAAACCTAATCTTCCACAAGCCCTAATCAAAATCAACTATAAACAGTTAGACTAATTTAATCGCTTTCACGGTTTGTTCTAGTTCATTTCTTGTGCCAATAGTAATCCGAATACAATTCTGCAATCCCAATGCTTTATGTTGATCACGCAAAATAATGCCTTGTTCCCAGAGAGTTTTAAAGATTTTTTCACCGTCTTGGAATTTCACCAAAACATAATTCGCTTCAGTATCAAAAATCTGTTCTACACTTGGCATTTTCGCTAATTCCGCTATTAACCATGTTCGGTTTGCCAATACGTCCGCTACACGCTGTTGCATTTGTGTAATGCCTTGTGGTTGCAAGGCTTGAGCAGCAATATCCGATACAGGCACAGGCAAAGGATAGGGGGCGATCACTTTTTGCAATACGCCGATTAATTCCGCATTGGCAAGGGTAAACCCACAACGCAATCCTGCCAACGCAAAGGCTTTGGAGAGCGTGCGGATAATGGCTAAATGCGGATAATTGGCTAATTCATTTACAAGGCTTGCTTGTGGGCAAAATTCAATATAGGCTTCATCAATCACCACAATGGCTTTATTTTTGGTGATGTCGAGCAATTTGAGTAAATCCATACGGTTAACCAATGTGCCTGTCGGGTTGTTCGGACTACATACAAACACGACTTTTACCCCAGCAAGATTTCGCTCAATGTCGGCTAAATTCAGTTGAAAATCAGCGGTTAACGGCACGGTTTTTAACGCAATGCCACAAGTTTCTGCACTAACAGAATACATGCCGTAGGTCGGTGGACAATATAAAACATGGTCGTCTGGTTCACAAAATGCCCGAATAATCAGCTCAATACTTTCATCCCCCCCGCGGCTAACCAACACATTTTCTGGTTTTACACCAGCATAAGTGGCATAGCCATTAATCACGGCTTCTGGTTGTGGTTCGGGATAGCGGTTAAAAGTGCGGTGCAATAAATCAAAATTTGGTGAAGTAGGATATTCATTGGCATTCAGCCATACATCGCCCTTGCCACCTAAACGGCGAGCGGATTGATATGGCGTAAGTGCCTGTACATTTTTTCGGGAAAGTGGTGAAATTGTCATGGTTTGTTCCTGTTTAATTTTCTTTTTTCAGCATGTGCATAATGAGTCTAATGAGCGGTTTTTTGAATCAACGCAATGGCTTGTTCTAGCTCATTAGCATTTTGCTGTAAGCGTTTTTGGTTAATGGCATAGCCTTTGACGAGATAGTCTTTTAGGCGTTGGGTTGCCCAAATACGAAATTGTGTTGCTGATATGGATTTTACTCGATAGCCAACAGAGATAATGGCATCTAAGTTATAGTGTTTTATCTGGCGTTTAACTTGACGTTGACCTTCTTGGCGAACTACTAAGAAATCCTTAGTGGTTGAAAATTCATCAACTTCCTGTTCAGAAAAAATATTTTTCAAATGCATCACAATATTTTCTGATGTGGTATCAAATACTTTAGCCATCTGTACCTGCGATAGCCACACTGTATCCTGCTCAAATTGTACTTCAACTTGAGTTTGTCCGTCTTTGGTTTGGTATATTTCAATCGGGTTTTGCATAATTTTTCCTTGTTAAATTCATAGATACTGTGTTTATATCATATAAATAAACTGAAAAACACTGTATATGGAAAATTTATTTTTGTTTTTTCAATTTTGCCAACCTTATACTCACCGCCTGTCTATGAGCTTCCAGCTGCTCTGCTTGTGCCATGAGTTCTACTGTATAAGCGAGATCTTTAAAGCCTTGTGGGGTGAGTTCTTGTACAGTCATACGTTTGCTAAAATCTGCCAGCCCCAAACTTGACGTAGTTTTGGTATAGCCATAGGTCGGTAAAACGTGATTGGTGCCACTGGCGTAGTCGCCCATGCTTTCGGGGGAATAAGCACCTAAGAAAATCGATCCTGCATTGTCTAAGCGAGGGAGCAAATCACGGGCATTTTCCACTTGCACCACCAAATGTTCGGGTGCATATTCATTGCTGATTTCAACGGCTTGAGCGATGTTTTCTGCAATAAAAGTACGACTATGGCTTAAGGCTTTACGGGCGGTGTCGGCTCTTGGTAATTGGTTTAATTGACGTTCAATGGCGAGTAGCGTATATTCTGCCAGCGTTTCGCTGTTAGTGACTAAAATTACTTGGCTGTCCGCACCGTGTTCTGCCTGAGAAAGTAAATCGCTTGCCACAAATTCAGGATCAGCCTGTTCATCCGCCAATACCAATACTTCCGACGGTCCTGCCTGCATATCGATCGCCGCACCGTTGACAGTTTGGCTCACTTGGCGTTTGGCTTCAGTAACGAAACTGTTGCCCGGTCCGAAAATTTTATCGACTTTGGCGACACTTTCCGTACCAAATGCCATTGCCACAATAGCTTGTGCGCCACCCACTGCATAAATCGTTTCCACTCCACAAAGATCCGCCGCATATAAAATCGCATCAGCAATCGGCGGTGGCGAACACAGCACGATTTTTTTACAACCGGCGATTTTGGCAGGAATGGCAAGCATTAATACGGTAGAAAATAACGGAGCAGATCCTCCTGGAATATATAAACCCACTCGATTAATTGGGCGTGTCACCACCTGACAACGCACGCCTGCTTGCGTTTCAATATCCACGGGTTGGGGAATTTGTGCTTGATGGAATTTTTCAATATTGGCTTTGGCGTTTTGAATAGCCTGCTTAAGTTCCACTGATAAACGCTCACTTGCTGCTTGAATTTCGGTTTGCGACACAACAAGACTTTGCAATTTCACTTTATCGAATTTCTCACTTAACTCAAATAATGCTTTGTCACCGTTTGTCAATACGTTTTCACGAATCTCATTAACCGCCTGCTGGATATTGGCAGAGGAACTAATCGCAGGACGAGTCAATGCCTGTTTTTTCTCATTTTCTGATAAATCTTTCCAAATAAGGGTTTGCATCATTTTATTTCTCCCTAAGCCAACATTTTTTCAATTGGCAACACTAATACCGAGCTTGCCCCAATATCTTTTAATTGTTCCATGGTTTCCCAAAACAGATTTTCTTGGCTCACCATATGCATGGCGACTTTGGCTTCATCATGAGCCAATGGCAAAATGGTTGGATTTTCTACCCCCGGCAACAAGGCAATCACTTCTTCTAACTTGTCTTTCGGAGCGTGCAACATAATATATTTGCTTTCCGCCGCCTGTTGTACGCCCTGAATGCGAGTGAGCAATTTGTCCACCAAGGCTTGTTTTTCCGCCGACAACGGATCTGCACGCTGAATTAAACAGGCTTTGGATTTGTAAATCACTTCCACTTCTTTTAAACCATTGGCTTCCAAGGTTGCCCCTGATGACACCAAATCACAAATGGCATTGGCTAAATTGGCAGTCGGGGCGACTTCCACTGAACCATTTAAAAAACAGTTTTTATACGCTACCTGTTTTTCGTTCATATAACGGCGAAGCAAGTTTGGGTAAGACGTGGCAATACGCTGGTTTTGGAAATCTTGCACGCCATGATAAGGGCGATCTCGATCAATGGCTAAAGATAAACGGCAGCCACCAAAATCCAATTGACGCAATTTTTTATATTCTACGACTTCTCCTGCATTCTGGCGACCAAGTTCTTCTTCTTCCAACACATTTTCGCCAATAATGCCGAGATCTACTACACCGTCAAACACCAAGCCGGGAATATCGTCATCACGTACCCGTAGAATATCGATCGGCATATTTTCCGAATAGGCAATCAAACGTTGTTCGTTCCAATTGATTTTTACCCCACATTGTTTAAGCAACTCGTTACAGTCCGTGCTTAAACGCCCTTTTTTTTGTAATGCAATGCGTAATCTGTTGTTATCTGACATAATTTAATTTCCTATAAATAAAAGTAAAAAACCTTTCAGAAGTTGACTTCCGAAAGGTTTATATTGCTGGTTCACCGCACTGTTTCGGAAGTCTTATCTTCCGAGTAGCACCATCCGCCCGAAAGATTAGGTTCGGTGATGGTGATGATGAAAAGTGCGGTTGAAATTCATTGTGTTTTCCTATGTTTTTCTAGGTTCTTCGTTTTCTTAACGTAGATTTTCTTGCGTGCCTTTTAAAATACTGAAATCCGTTTTATCTTGCAAGCATTTTTTTATTTATTTTTGCTTTTATTTTTGTGCATAATATTTTTCAATGGTTTTTTGAACGTAATCTTGTGCAAAATTGAGCGATAATTTCGTCAAAATTGGGCGAATAGGGGCAATATCAATGGAATAATAAGATCCTTTCGCAATAGATTGATAAAGTGCGGTGTTTTTTGTGATATTTTCTAATATCATGACAATATGTTGCACATTGATCATCTTATTCGTGGCAACATTAATGATCTGATTGGTAAACAAAGGATTGGCTAGGATTTCGTTTAAAATCGTGACCACGTCATCAATATCAATTAAATTACGATAACTTTCTTGCCATAGGGTAAAAGATTGCTGATGAATAATGGCTTGATAGAGGAAATTCACGATAGTTGGGCTAGTGGCATTACCCACGACTTGCGGTAAACGCACAATTAAGTATTGCTGGGCTAATCGTTGCACTTGCTGTTCCATATTCTGTTTATGTTGCACATAAGGCGAATTTTGTAGGGACGGATCGTAGAGGCTACAAGTGCTAAAATAAACTAATTTTTGGTCGGGATGGTGTAAAATCGTTTGCTCAAGTAATTGGCTTTCGCGGCCAAATAAAGTGCGGTTTTTTTCTTGTGAGTTTGATACACCACTGGCAAAAATAATATGCTTAGGATCTTCCGCATAGCCAGAAAATGCCTTTGCCATCATGCCTTGACCGACAATCATGCCATTTTTCTCGCTTTAATGAACAGTAACACAGGGCGGTGTTGTAAATCCTTAAATTCGGCTTGCCATTCAGGCTGATCCGCTAACATGGGTTCTGCCATTTGTTCAATTTGAAAGCCAGCTTGAATCAGGTTGTTAATAATGGTCGCCGTGGTGCGGTGATAGGTTTTAAAGGGTTGCTTAAACCAACTGCGATCTCGCTCCCCTTCATCTCGATAATAATTTAACCGATAGGCAACTTGTTGTTTTTGTTTATTTTTCTCCCAACGTTCACCTCCTTGGTAAGCGGTGACAATGGGGTGTTCTTGGGAAAAAATAAGTCTACCATTGGGCTTTAATTTGCGATAAATTGGGCTTAATAGTTGCGGAAAATCTTGCACGTAATGAAAGGCAAAGGAACTGGTAATGACATCAAAATCGGTTTCTTTGAATTGATCTAATTGTTCCATTGCCAATGGATAAAGGGAAAAGTGCGGTGTAAAATCGGCAAGATTTTTTTCTGCCTGTTGTAACATTGCCAAAGACAGATCTATGCCAACCACAAAATCTGCTTTACGAGCTAAATATAACGCCAAATGTTCGCCCATCCCACAACCGAGATCCAGCAGTTTTTTGCCTGTTAAATCAGGTAATAAAGACAACATTGTGGGTTTCTCCACAATGTTGTTTAAACTGATTGGATTGGCACGAATTTTTTGATAAAGCTCAAAAAAGTTTTGTTTATCATAAACGGAGGTTTGCATAACGGTTAGCCTTTAAAATCCGCAATCCAGCCAAATTGCATACCGAGTTGAGCCATGATATTTAAAATCGCAAACAGGAAAATAAAGTAAATCATAAAGTTACCACCGAATGCGGTGTATTTACTTTGACCAAATCGCTCACGGCTGGCTTTGGCTAATAAAGCTGGCACAATTCCTGCCCATACGGTGGCGGCTAAACCCGCATAACCGATAGCGATCACAAAGCCATAAGGGAATTGCAGGCTTAATAATAATGGCGGTAGGAACACCACTAACGCCGTTTTGGCTCGACCGAGTCCGCTATCATCAAATTTAAATAAATCCGCGATATAGTCAAATAAGCCTAAGGTCACCCCCAAAAAGGAGCTGGCAATCGCCATATAAGCGAAGAAACGCAATGCTAAGGCAATGTAATCGGTTTGCACATTATTGCCGAGAGCATCCAATAACGCCGCAATGTCGCCACCTTTTTCGATCACGGGAGCAAATTCACTGCGAGGTAAATTGCCTTGCACCGCATATTGCCACAACACATAAATAACTAATGCCGTTGCCGTGCCTAATACCACGGACTTCACCACTTTGGCAGCGTTGCGATCATAGTATTTCACCAAACTTGGCACATTCTGGTGAAAGCCAAAGGACACTAAACACACGGGTAACGCCACCATAGCGTAAGGTAAATAAGCGGTATCTGCTGGGGCTAGTTGGTCTAAGAGAATTTCCGCTTTGGCAGAGGAAATTAAACTGGCGACAGACAGGAAAAAGGCAATCGCCATACCGGCGATTAATACCGTACTAAAGCGATCCACGGCTTTGGTGGAGAACCAGACAAACAAAGCTAATACCACAGCAAAGATTAACGATCCCGCAGTTCGTCCAATTTCCACCGCACTTTGTTCGCTGCTTAACAGCTGATTAATAAAGCCTTCGGTAATACCACCACCTGAGGTAATGTAGGCATAGGTTAAAATGTACATCACAAAAGCAAGGGATACGCCATTGAGAACGTTCCAACCATTGCCGAGCAAGTCTTTGACAATGGTATTAAAACTCGATCCAGTAGGGTAGTGTAAATTGGCTTCTAATAACATTAAACCTGATGAAGTCATACAAAACCAAGTATAAAGCAAAATCAGCAATGAGCCAGTAAACCAAACACCAGCAGTGGAAATCGGGTTGGCTAACATGCCTGCCCCGATCGTGCCACCCGCAATAATCATAATGCCGCCGAGTAAAGACGGTTGTTTTTGTGTTGTCATGAGATAATTCCTTGGGTTATTTTAAAGTTGCACTATTATAGTAGTACAATAAAATAATTACAACCGTTGTTTTTCGCCACCAAATTCATCGAGTAAATGTTCAGTTAATTTTGCTAATTCGCCAGTCATCAAAATAAAATCTGCATCAAAGCGTTGAGCGACATCTTCTTGCAGAATATCATCATTTTTCTCACGGATATTATCGGCGAATTTTAAGCGTTTAAGCGTGCCGTCATCGTTTAATACAAAGCTCAAATGATCTTCCCAGTCTAACAATAATTTGGTGACAAATTTGCCACTTTGCAAATGAGAGAGCATTTCTTCACTTTCCAGCGGCTGATTTTTATAACGAATAATGCCCTGATTATCTGCGGCTTTTAATTCTCCTTCTTCAAGTGCGGTGAAAAAAGACGGTATTTTTTGTTTCACCAACCAATCGGTCATCACGATAGAGGGTTCATTGGCAAAAGCTAACGGCACCACAGGTAACGATCCCAATGATTTACGCAACAATGCCAATACATCTTCAGCACGTTTATAAGAGGCGGCATTCACATAAATCAAATTGGTTTCGGTGTTAATCCAAATTGCTGTTTGCTGATGTTTACTAAAAGCGCGGGGCAACAACATCGCTACCACATCATCTTTCAATGCCTGTTTTTCCGTCTTTTTCAGTTTGCGATTTTCTTTTTCTTCCAACTGGCGAATACGTTCGTCTAACTCTTGTTTAATCACATGATTCGGCAAAATTTTATCTTCTTTATGGGCCACTAATAGAAGCTGTTTACCGTTAAAAAAATAGAGTAAATCGGCATCTCGCAAGGGCTTTGCCCAGCCGAATTTGCTTAGATCAGATTGGGAACACGGATGGTATTCATTTTGAGCTAAATTGTTCTGCAATACGGCATCAGACCAATCTAATTCTTTTGTTAAACGGTAAATAATCGTATTTTTAAACCAGTACATAAATTATCCTTAATTAATAAAAATTTGCCTGATTTTAGCATAATTTTGCAATGAATAGGGGATTACACTAAGAAAGAGAAAGCGTAATGGTAATTCGATAAAAAAACATCGTATTTTTATCTGATATTGCCTTATATTAGGTAAAGATTTGCAATAAAATTCGAAGAAAAGGGATGATTTTGGTATTAAATTTGAGAAATAAAGAACGTAGTAAAGTAGAAAGGAAGATTGGGCGTAAATTTTATTCAATTTTCCCTAAACTTGCGTATAATCTTCCTAACACAATTGAAGAAAAAAAGGAGAAATAATGCAACAAAAATCTATTTGTTTTATCGGTGGTGGCAATATGGCACAAGCGATAGTGTTTGGTTTATTGAAAACTGGCTATCCTGCTAACTTGATTACGGTGTGTGATCCTAATGAAGATAAACGATCGTTATTTACAGAAAAAAAAGTGTTATTTTCGACCGATAACCAAACCACAGTAGAAAAGAGCGATGTCATGGTATTAGCGGTTAAACCTCAAGTGGCAAGTGACGTTTGCTCCGCATTAAGTGCGGTGGATTTTTCTGAAAAATTAGTGATTTCTATTATGGCAGCCATTTCAGTGGAAAAAATCACCGCACTTTTATTCCATGCGGATAACATTGTACGAGTCATGCCAAATACACCCGCATTAGTTTCTACGGGGATGTCTGGCTTATTTGCTCGGGCGAATGTTTCAATGGAATATAAACAATTTGCTGAAAGCCTATTACAAGCGGTAGGACAAACTTGTTGGGTGGAAAATGAAAGCGATATGCATACCGTAACTGCGGCCTCAGGTTCCAGCCCAGCCTATTTTTTCTTGTTTATGGAAGCCATGCAGCAGAGCTTATTAAATATGGGATTAACTGTGCAACAAGCCCGTTTATTGGTACAACAATCGGCTTTAGGGGCAGCGAAAATGGTGGTAGAAAATCCAACGGTTGAATTAGCTACTTTAAGACAAAATGTGACATCAAAGGGTGGAACAACGGCGGCAGCGTTAAATGTGTTTAATGAGAAACAGTTAGCACAGATTGTGGAACAGGCAATGTTGGCTTGTGTTGAGCGGTCAAAAGAGATGGAGAAGTTGTTTTAGAATAACGCTCGCTCCCCTAAAAAAGGGGGAGCGAAAAGTCAGTTATTGCCGATAATTTTCCAAAAAACGCGCAAATTTACTTAACGCATCTTCTAAGGTAGAAACATGAGGAAGTGTCACAATGCGGAAATGGTCTGGCGCATGCCAGTTAAAGCCACGTCCATGTACTAATAATACTTTTTCTTGGCGCAATAAATCTAATACCATTTTCTCATCATCATAAATATTGAATTTTTTGATGTCGATTTTCGGGAACATATACATGGCACCGTTCGGTTTGACACAATTGACGCCCGGAATTTGGGTAATTAATTCATAAGCGCGGTTACGTTGTTCTAATAAACGTCCGCCCGGTAAAATATATTCATTAATGCTTTGATAACCGCCAAGTGCAGTTTGGATTGCATGTTGCATGGGATGATTGGCACATAAACGCATAGAAGCTAGCATATCTAAGCCTTCAATGTAACCTTTAGCATGATGTTTCGGACCATTTAAAATCATCCAACCTTGACGGAAACCCGCCACTCGATAGGCTTTAGATAAGCCGTTAAAGGTGATGGTTAATAAATCAGGAGCAAGGGCAGCAATGTGATGATGAACTGCATTATCATATAAAATTTTGTCGTAAATTTCATCAGCGAAAATGATTAAGCCGTGTTGACGAGCGACTTCCACGATTTGCTCCAACACTTCTTTGCTATACACGGCTCCCGTTGGGTTGTTTGGGTTGATGATGACAATGGCTTTAGTGCGAGCAGTAATTTTACTTTTAATATCGTCCAAATCTGGGAACCAATCGGAAGATTCATCACAAATATAATGTACCGGTTTACCGCCAGCAAGGGTAGCGGAAGCTGTCCATAATGGATAATCCGGCATTGGAATCAAGACTTCATCACCATCATTTAATAAGGCTTGTAATGACATGGTAATCAGTTCAGAAACACCGTTACCGATATACACATCATTCACCGTTGCCCCTAAAATATGTTTTGATTGATAATATTGCACAATAGCTTTACGGGCAGAGTAAATTCCTTTGGAATCACAATAACCTTGGGCGGATGGAAGATTGCGTAAAATATCCACTAATACTTCATCAGGCGCTTCAAAACCGAAAGGGGCCGGGTTACCAATATTGAGTTTTAGAATTTTATTGCCTTCTTCTTCTAAACGAAGAGCTTCTTGATGAACCGGTCCGCGAATATCATAGCAGACATGTTCCAATTTATCTGATTTAGGAAAGAATTCCATAATATGTCCTTGGCTTGCTGAAAAATAACAAAAAACTAATCGCACTTTACCCCGATTTTTAACAGAAAAAAAGATTTACTAAAAAAAATTTTTTATTTGCGGTAGAATAAGCGCTATTTTAACGACTATTATTTAAATAAAATTTAATGGAAAACCTGTGTTCAGGCTTGATTAAGCAGATTCAAGCCCATAAATTATCTGCACTTTCTGCAATTACCTATTTTAAATCTGAAATGCAGCTTACTGTGGAACTATTGGCATGGCTGAAAGCACAAGAGATGTATCCGCAATTTTACTTAAATTATCGTGATGAACCTATCACTATTGCGAGTTTAGGCAAAGTGCGCTTATTTTCTGATGAAAAGATGGCTCAACAGTTTGTACAACAGCAAGACTTGCCCCTTGTTGGTGGATTGACCTTTAGTAAACAAGCCAAATTTTGGTTGCCAAGGTTATTATTAGAAAACGTCGATAATATCTTGCATGTGACGATTTACTTTGATAATGAGCAGGACTTTGTTACAGAACAGCACGCCTGTTTACAAGCCGCAAAAACTTTAGAAAAATTCACCGCACTTCAATCGGTTAAGCAAGTGGTACATAAAATCGGACAAAAGGCGAATACTGAAGTCTGGACTAACTGGATTGAACAAGGGTTGGCAGAAATTAAACAAGGGCATTTGAGTAAGGTTGTGCTAGCCAATCAAACAGAATTTTTGTCTAACCAACCCATTGATGCAAAAGATTTTTTAGCGGAAAGTGAACAACAAAATACCGGCTGTTATCATTTTTTATTGGCAGAACAAGCAGAATGTGCTTTTGTAGGGTCAACGCCTGAGCGTTTATATACCCGCCAAGGTCAGCATATGCAAACTGAAGCTTTGGCAGGTACAGCGACGATTACCGATAATCCGCAATATAATCAACAGCAGACGGACTGGTTATTAAACGATCGCAAAAACGATCACGAAAATCGCTTAGTGGTGCAAGGCATTTGCGAGAATCTACAGCCTTATGTGAATCACATTGCAGTGTGTGATGTGGAAGTGAAACAGCTACGTCAAGTGCAACATTTACGCCGTTGTATTCAAGCGGAGTTAAAAAATAACGTAGCGGATGGGGTCTGTTTGCAAACCATTCATCCAAGTGCTGCCGTATCCGGTTTACCGCAGCAAAGTGCGGTGCAATTTTTGCAAAAAACTGAAAATTTTGACCGCAGTTGGTATGCCGGTACGTTAGGTATTATGCGAAAATTGCAAGCAGAATTTTGTGTGGCTATTCGTTCTGCTTTTATTGAACAGCAAGGCGAACAAAGTAAAATTCGTATTTTTGCTGGTGCAGGCATTGTGGCGGGTTCGGTTCCCTTGTTAGAATGGCAAGAAATTGAACGTAAAGCATCAAGTTTATTGAGCTTATTAACCATTGAATAAATGCATTAGCCCAAAATATTAAAAACGGAGAGCAATATGTCAGCAGTGAGTACCTTTAACCGTTGTTGGTCGAAAGTAATTTTAGAAAGTCTGATCCGCCAAGGTGTACAACATTTTTGTATTGCCCCCGGATCGCGTTCAACCCCTTTAACCTTAGAAGCAGTACGTTTACAAACTAACGGTAAAGCCATTTGCCATACACATTTTGATGAACGTGGTTTAGGCTTTTTTGCTCTCGGATTGGCGAAATCAAGCCAAACACCGGTTGCAGTGATTGTGACCTCAGGTACGGCAGCTGCCAATTTATATCCAGCTATTATTGAAGCTCGTCAAAGTGCGGTCAATTTAATTGTACTAACCGCCGATCGACCCGATGAATTATTAGAGTGCGGTGCGAATCAAGCTATTTTACAAGCCAATATGTTTGCGCATTATCCTGTTGCAACGGTGAATTTACCGCGACCAAGTCAAGATTATGCGGCGAAATGGTTAGTTTCGACCTTGGATCAAGCCTGTTATAAACAAGCCGAACAATCCGGAGTGGTGCATATTAATGTACCTTTTGCGGAGCCGTTGTATGATGCTCAAGTGAGTGAAATTGATAGCCATACGTGGTTAGCACCTGTGCAACGTTGGTTGCTTCAAACGAAAACGTGGTCAGAACATCAACATGTGCAACAAGAAGTAATAATGCATGAACATTGGGACGACTGGCGGACGAAAAAAGGCATTGTGGTAGTAGGGCAATTACCACAGAAACAAGCTATGGGCGTGAAAAACTGGGCGGATAGCTTGGGTTGGATTTTGTTAACCGATGTTCAATCCAATGTAGAGCCGAGTTTGCCTTATGCGGATATTTGGTTAGCCAATAAAACGGTACGAGAAAAATTATTGCATGCAGATATTGTGGTGCAATTTGGTTCACGTTTTGTGAGCAAACGGATTAACCAGTTATTAGCCAGTTTTAAGGGGGCTTTTTGGGTGGTCGAAGAAAGCATAGAACGTGTGGATCCCCATCATCATCAACAAACACGTTTCCATGCCAAAGTACATCACTGGTTACGAGCTCATCCAGCATTACGGCAAAAATCTTGGTTGCTTGAACCCTTGGCGTTGTCTAACTTCTGCGCTGGTTTTATTGAACAACAAGTGGGCGGTGGACTAAACGAAGCATCTTTAGCACATCATATTGAACGCATTTTACCGAAAAATTGTGCATTGTTTTTAGGTAACAGTTTATTTGTACGATTAGTAGATGCGTTAGCCAAATTATCAGATAGTTATCCGGTGTATACTAACCGCGGTGCCAGTGGTATTGACGGTTTATTAGCGACAGCGGCGGGGGTGGGGATTGGTGGTCATCAACCCGTGGCAGTTGTATTAGGTGATATGTCAGCCTTGTATGATATTAATTCATTGGCATTATTCAAAAAAGTAAGTCAGCCAACGGTGATTTTTATTATTAATAATAATGGTGGTGCCATTTTTGATATGTTGCCAGTAGAGCCAGAAGTCAAAAATGCCTTTTATCGTTTGCCACATCAAGCAGAATTTGCTCAAGCGGCTTCCATGTTTGATTTAAAATATGCACGCCCTTACACGTGGGCTGATTTAGGCTCGGTGTTAAAACAAGCTTATTCACGCAAAGAAACTACGGTGATTGAAATTAAAGTAAACCCGAGTGATGGTAGTAATATTTATAAACGCCTGATTGAACAAATTAGTTATGCAGTGATAGGCGCTTAAATGGTTTTGAATAAGAAAGGTGAAATATTTTCACCTTTTCTTATCGAGAGAAGTTATGTAGCATTATGCTTATTTACTTACATCCAAGCATTATTGCGAATAATACCGACGGCAATGCCTTCTACTTCAAATTGTTCTTGTTCCCGTAAATTGACAACAATCGGTTCGAATTCTTCATTTTCTGGGTGTAAATAAATGACATCACCTTTACGTTCCAAACGTTTAACTGTCACTTCGTCTTCAATGCGAGCTACGATGACTTGACCATTCCGTACATCTTTAGTGCTGTGTACGGCTAATAGGTCGCCATCTAAGATACCGATATCTTTCATGGATTGCCCGCTCACTTTGAGTAAAAAGTCCGCTTGTGGTTTGAACATCTCAGGATCTACTTTGTAAGTACCTTCAATATGTTGTTCTGCTAAAATTGGTTCACCGGCAGCGACACGACCGATTAATGGTAAACCTTCTATTTCGTCTTCATCATTAGACGAAAGCAGTAAACGAATACCACGGGACATTCCCGGCACCATTTCAATTGCCCCTTTACGAGCTAAGGCTTTCAAATGTTCTTCGGCGGCATTAGGCGATTTAAAGCCTAATTCTCTTGAAATTTCTGCACGGGTTGGTGGTACGCCAGCAGTTTCAAGGTGATGCTTTAAGAAGTCGTAGACTTCCTGTTGGCGAATGGTTAAATTTTTGCTTAAAGTTCTCATAACGTTCCCTTTCCTTTTTATGTTATTTCGTACAGTTTAAGTGAAATTATATACAGACTGAGATAAATTGCAATAGAAAAGTTTGTTTTTTCTCACGAGAGCAAGTAAATGAACGTAATATCGCAAATTTTTCTGAAAAGCACTTAAAATTTTGTTACAATTTCTCAAATATTTTTGATTATCTAAGGAAGTTTTAATGTCTGTATTAGGACGTATTCACTCGTTTGAGTCTTGTGGCACGGTGGATGGACCGGGGATTCGTTTTATTTTGTTTATGCAAGGCTGTTTGATGCGTTGTAAGTATTGCCATAACCGTGATACTTGGGACTTGGATGGCGGTCGTGAGATCACGGTTGAAGAATTAATGAAAGAGGTGGTGAGCTATAAACATTTTATGAACGCTACGGGGGGCGGTGTGACAGCATCGGGCGGGGAAGCTATTTTACAAGCAGAATTTGTGCGTGATTGGTTCCGTGCTTGTAAAGCAGAAAGCATTAATACCTGCTTAGATACTAACGGTTTTGTACGTGCTTATACGCCAGTGATTGATGAATTATTAGATGTTACTGATTTAGTTTTATTGGATTTAAAACAGCTTAACGATAAAATTCACCAAAATTTGATTGGCGTGCCGAATAAACGTACCCTTGAATTTGCTAAATATTTACAAAAACGCAATATTCCCACTTGGGTACGTTATGTGGTGGTGCCAGGCTATACAGATGCGGATGAAGACGTGCATTTGTTAGGACAATTTATTGAAGGCATGACGAACATTGAAAAAGTGGAATTATTGCCATACCACCGTCTTGGAGCACATAAATGGAAAACCTTAGGGGTGGAATATGAGCTAGAAGATGTGTTACCACCGACGAAAGAAAGCCTCGGGCATATTCAGCAAATTTTAGAAGGATATGGACATATTGTGAAGTTTTAATAAAATACCGAGTTTTAATAATACTCGGTATTTTCATATGACACTAGAGAATCATGCCAGCAGCTATTGTGTGATAGGTTGCTTCATCAATTAAAATAAAAGAGCCCGTAGCGGGGTTTCTTGCATAAGTAGTCGCGGTAATGGGTTTTTGTAATTTAATTTGTACTTCACCAATATCATTGAGGATGAATTGTTCTGATTCATGGGACTTACTTAATGTTTTCACATCTAACACATGATCGATCTGACTAACTTTGGCAAACACGGTTTGCGTACTGTGTTTTAATAAATATTTCCGTGCCAGATTTAATGGACGTTGATCAAACCAGCAAAGGGTTGCTGTTAGTGCTTGGGTGGATTGAGTTGTTGAATTTTCCGCCACAAAACTATCCCCACGAGAAATATCAATATCATCGGCTAAACGAATTGTCACCTGTTCACCAGCAAAAGCTTGTTGCACAATGCCATTTGGGCTAATAATCTCGACCACTTGAGAAATATAACCATTTGGTTCAATACGTACTTTGTCACCGGTTTTGATTGAACCTGCTTCAATACGTCCTTGATAACCACGGAAATCATCGGCTTTATCTTGATCTAACCGACTGACCAATTGGACTGGAAAATGGAAGTCTTGTGGTTGAGTGGAAAGATTTTCATTGCTAGGTAAATTTTCTAAAATGGTTAATAAGGCTTCACCTTGATACCATGGTGTGCGCTCGCTTTTATGGACGATATTATCCCCTTGTAACGCAGATACTGGTACAAACTGTACATTATTAATCGCAAGTTGATTGGCTAGTTTATGGTAAGCCATGACAATCGCATTAAATTTGTGTTGATCAAAATCAAGCAAATCCATTTTATTGACGGCGACCAAAATATGGGGTGTACCCAGATGTTTTAAAATGGCAGAATGACGTTTCGTTTGGGGTAATAATTGTAATTCTGCTTGAGCAAAATCAAGTTGGGTGGCATCAATTAAGATAACTGCTGCTGCGGCTGTGGATGCACCCGTCACCATATTGCGGGTATATTGTTCATGTCCCGGTGTGTCAGCAATAATAAATTTGCGTTTTGCTGTGGAAAAATAGCGATACGCCACATCAATAGTGATACCTTGTTCACGTTCGGCTTCTAATCCATCGGTAAGAATCGAAAAATCAATTACTTCACCATTATTTTTGGATTTATCTAGGCTTAATAATTGGTCACTTAATAGGGCTTTACTATCATATAATAATCGACCGATCAGGGTACTTTTGCCATCATCTACACTGCCAGCAGTGATAAAACGCAGTGGAGCATATTGATTAATAGTGGTTTGGGTCATATTCTGTCTTCCTTTTTTGGGTAAAGTGCGGTTAAAAATAACCTTGTTTTTTACGTTGTTCCATGGCAGCTTCGCTAGTGCGATCGTCCATTCGTGTGGCAGAACGTTCGGAAATTTCCGCGACAGCGGTTTCTTTAATAATCTCACTTGGTGTACTCGCCGTACTGGCAACAGGGCAAGTACAGCTAATATCACCGACGGTTCTAAAGCGTACAGAACGCCATTCACTTTGTTCATTAGGTCGTTTGGGCGTTAATGGCGTGACCGGCACGAGTAAACCGTGACGTTCTACCACTTCACGTTGATGAGCATAGTAAATCGGTGGTAGTTCAAGTTTTTCTCGTTCGATATATTGCCAAATATCTAATTCCGTCCAGTTAGAAATTGGGAACACTCGCATATTCTCACCTTTGTGTAATTTTGCGTTATACAGTGACCAAAGCTCTGGGCGTTGTGCTTTGGGATCCCATTGTCCAAATTCATCACGGAAAGAAAAAATGCGTTCTTTGGCACGGGCTTTTTCTTCATCCCGTCTGGCACCTCCCATTAACGCATCAAAACCATTGGCTTCAATGGTTTCTAACAGTGTTACGGCTTGTGCAGCATTGCGAGAGTCGGTTTCTTTGCGTAATACTACCGTACCTTTGGCAATTGATTCTTCCACATGTCCCACAACCAAATGAGCATTGAGTTTTTTCACTTGCTCATCACGAAATTGAATGACTTCAGGATAATTATGCCCCGTGTCAATATGCACCAAAGGAAAAGGCAACACCAATTCACGCCCTTCCAGTTGGAATGCTTTGCGAGCTAATGCTAATAAAACTACTGAGTCTTTTCCCCCTGAAAACAACAGAGCCGGATGGCTACATTCTGCCACCACTTCACGAATAATATAAATCGATTCCGCTTCCAGCCAATCTAAATGCCCGTTTTCAATTTGTTGTGTCATAAGTTTTCCTTTTATTTAATGCTATTATTTATGCAAGCCACATTCTTTACTGTCTTTATTTTCCCACCACCAGCGACCGGCCCGAATATCTTCACCTACCTTCACCGCTTTCGTGCAAGGCTCGCAACCAATACTTGGATAACCCTGTTGGTACAAGCGATTGTAGGGAATATCATATTTCAAAATATACGCCCAAACGTCCAATTCTGACCAATCAAAAATCGGATTATATTTATCAATCCCGCGACTTTCATCTTGTTCATGAAACGGTAATTCGGTACGTGTCACTGATTGTTCACGACGTTGCCCGGTTAGCCAACAATCCGCATCTTGCAACGCTCGATTTAAGGGCTCAATTTTGCGAATAAAACAACATTCACGGCGTAATTCCACACTTTCATAAAAAGCATAGCGCCCCTTTTGCTCATCATAAGCAAGGGCTTTTTCAGAGTTTGGTGTGTACAGTTGAAAATCAAGATCAGGATAATTGGTTTTTACCATATCCACTAATTCAAGGGTTTCTGGATTTAATCGCCCAGTTTCAAGGGTAAATACCACAATTTTGGCCTTGCTTTTGGCAATCACATCGGTAATAACCATATCTTCCACCGCAAGGCTACTGGAAAATTTGGCATTTTGTTGATGCTGCGCAATTTGCGCAATACGTTGAAAAAGTGCGGTTTCTTTTTCTGTAATTTTGGCAAAATCTCGCGCATCTAAGCGTGGAATTTTCCATAGATCAGGTTTTAAAAAAGACATATTTCCCCACTAAAATAAAAAAATAAATTAAACCAGAGCAGACAGATGCCCTTAATAATTACGGGGTATTTTAAAAATAACCTGCACAGTTTTAAAATAATAAATACGCATAGGTTATTTCTTTTTAGAATAAAAAATAAATATATTATTAATATAAATACTCTGTTTTTCATCTTATTCCAAAAAGAAATAAAATAAAATTTTTAATTCTTTTGCAAAAACAAAATTTCTCGTTACATTCTCAACTACGCTAAATTTGTAGCGAAATATAATCCAAGGAACTATTTTTTTAATCTTTACAACTTTACCCTGAGGGAGAACATTATGAAATTTGCTAAAAAATTATTAACCGCAACCGTATTAGCTACCTTAGTGAGTTCTGCTTATGCAAAAGACTTACTTAATGTATCTTATGATCCAACTCGTGAACTATATAAAGAATACAATACGTTATTTGAACAGCACTGGGAAAAAGAAACGGGAGAGAAAATTACTATTAAAGCTTCTCACGGTGGTTCAAGTAAACAAGCTCGTTCTGTGATTGATGGTCTGCAAGCTGATGTCGTCACGTTGGCAATGTCAGGGGATATTGATGCTTTAAACAGTAATCAACAATTACTTGATCCAAAATGGCAAGAACGTTTGGCACACAACAGTACGCCTTATACATCGACTATCGTATTCTTGGTACGTAAAGGCAATCCGAAAAATATCAAAGATTGGGATGATTTAACCAAAGATGACAAATTAGAAGTGATTACTCCGAATCCGAAAACATCAGGTGGTGCACGTTGGAACTTCTTGGCTGCTTGGGCGTTTGCTAAAGAAAAATACGGTTCAGATGAAAAAGCATTGGATTTTGTCACCCAAATATACAAGCAAACGCCAGTGTTAGATACTGGAGCGCGTGGTGCGACAATGACTTTCGTACAACGTAAAAAAGGTGATGTATTGCTGGCATGGGAAAACGAAGCCTATTTAGCCTTAAATGAAGAAGGCGGCGACCAACTTGAAATCGTGACTCCAAGCATTTCTATTGTGGCAGAGCCACCTGTTGCCGTAGTAGATTCCGTGGTAGATAAAAAAGGTACTCGCAAAGAAGCGGAAGCCTATTTGAAATACCTGTATAGCGATGACGCACAACGTGTGATAGCTAAAAACTACTATCGACCAACCAACCCTGAAATCTTAAAAGAATTTAGCAGCACCTTTGCGGATGTGAAATTATTCTATCTCAAGGATGTGTTTGGTGCAGGTTGGGACGTGGTTCAACCGAAATATTTTGATGACGGTGGTGTCTTTGACAAGATTTTAGAGAAGATTCACCAGTAGTTTTTTTATATAGGTTATGAATATAGCTAAGTTATTTATATGTAAAGGAAGATCTATGTATCTTTGTGCTGATTAACAGAGTGTAATTGGGGGAGGACGTGTGTTCTCCGTTACGAATATCACCAAATTTTGCATATTTTAACATTAGCTATATTCTTTCTTTGAGTATTCCATTATTATCGGAAATTTTTATGGCACAAACTCGCATTATTCCGGGGTTTAATCTAACCTTGGGTTATTCCATCACATTTCTAAGCATTGTCGTGCTGATTCCGTTGGCGGGATTGTTTCTGTTTTCCGCCCAAATTTCAGCGGATCAATTGTGGAAATTGGTGAGCAGTCGTCAATTATTGCTGGCACTGGGCGTGTCCTTGAAAACTGCCTTTTGGGCTGCAATCGCCAATGGTGTTATTGGACTTTTGCTGGCGTGGGTGCTGGTGCGTTATCAATTTTGGGGCAAACGTTGGATCGATACCTTTATTGACATGCCTTTCGCCTTGCCAACCGCGGTGGCTGGTATTTCTTTAACCAGTATTTATGCAGAACAAGGTGCTATCGGGCAATTTTTTAATTTTGAAATCGCTTATACATCTGTTGGTATTAGCCTCGCTTTACTTTTTGTTACTTTACCTTTTGTTGTGCGTACTATTCAGCCTGTGTTGGCGGATTTGCCGAAAGAAACCGAAGAAGCCGCCTATATTTTAGGCGCCAGTCGTTTTCAAACTTTTCGTCATGTGATTTTTCCTGCCCTGTTGCCAGCTTGGATTACAGGCTTTACCCTTGCTTTTGCACGAGGTGTAGGGGAATATGGTTCAGTGGTGTTTATTTCAGGTAATATTCCCTTTAAAACGGAAATTTTACCCCTGTTGATTGTGGCAAAATTGGATCAATATGATTATGTGGGGGCAGCCACCATAGGCGTGTTAATGCTAGTGATTTCCTTTGTATTGCTATTTATGATTAACCAAATTCAGCGTTATTTTGCGCAACGAACCAAATAAGGAAGTCCTATGTCATCATCTTCTTCTACTCGAACTCTTTCGGAACGTTTTTTGATTTTATTGGCATTGACTCTGTTCGGCGTTTTGCTGGTATTACCACTGGTTACCGTGATCACGCAAGGGCTTGCCAAAGGTTTTCCTGATTTTTGGCAAGCCATTAACGAAGACGACACGATTGCAGCCTTAAACTTAACCTTGATCGCCGCAGGTATTGCCGTACCTCTTAATATTACGTTTGGTGTAGCAGCAGCGTGGACGATTACCAAATACCAATTTCGTGGTAGACAATTTTTGCTCACCTTAATTGACTTACCCTTTTCCATTTCTCCCGTGGTGGCTGGATTGATTTATGTCTTGCTGTTTGGTGCACAAAGTAAACTCTATCCTCATTTACAAGCAATTGATTTTCAAATTGTTTATGCTATTCCGGGAATTATTTTAGCGACTATTTTTGTTTCTGTTCCTTTTGTCGCCAGAGAGCTTATTCCGATTATGGAAGCACAAGGTATCGGTGAAGAAGAAGCCGCTACCGTGTTAGGCGCAAATGGTTGGCAAATTTTTTATCATGTCACTTTACCGAATATCAAATGGGCGTTATTACATGGCGTGGTGCTGTGTACTGCACGTTCGCTGGGCGAATTCGGGGCGGTGTCAGTGGTTTCTGGACATATTCGTGGCTACACCAATACGCTGCCGTTACATATTGAAATTTTATACAACGAATATAATATCGTGGCGGCGTTTTCCGTGGCGATTTTATTGTTAGCATTATCTTTAATTTTACTTTTTGTTCGTCAATGGACAGAACGTAAATTAGCCCATTAGGGCAATTTAATTTATATTGTGGGGAATATTGAATGACTATTCATATTAAGCAAATTAACAAATCTTTCGGGCAATTTCAGGCATTACATGATATTAACGTTGACATAAAGGAGGGTGAATTAACCGCACTGTTAGGTCAATCAGGCTGTGGTAAAACCACTTTATTGCGCATTATTGCTGGGCTGGAAACGGCGAGTTCAGGACAAATTTTATTTGATCAGCAAGATGTGACGGGGCTTTCTGCGCAACAGCGAGATATTGGTTTTGTGTTTCAACATTATGCTTTATTTCGCCATATGACCGTATCAGATAATATTTCCTTTGGGTTACGTATGAAACCAAAGTCGCAGCGTTTATCGAATCAAGAAATTCAAGCTAAAGTGAAAAATTTGCTGGAATTAATTCAGTTAGAACATATTGAAAAACGCTATCCCGATCAACTTTCAGGCGGGCAACGGCAACGTGTGGCATTAGCTAGAGCCATTGCCACTGAACCTAAAGTGTTATTATTAGATGAACCCTTTGGCGCATTGGATGCGAAAGTGCGTAAAGATTTACGTCGCTGGCTGCGAGAATTTCACAAAGAAATTCACGTTACCAGCATTTTCGTCACCCACGACCAAGACGAAGCCCTTGAAGTGGCAGATAAAATTATCCTAATGAACGAAGGTAAAATCGAACAAATCGGCACGCCAGAACAGGTGTATAAACACCCGCAAAGCTATTTTGCGGCCCAATTTCTTGGGGATATGAATTTACTTGATGGTTATATTCATCAGGGCATGCTATATGTTGACGGTTTTCAGCAAAAAGTTACTCAAACTACGTCGGCTCATGTGGTTGTTTATGTTCGTCCGCATGAAATGGAGGTAACAAAAGCGCCGGTGAAAAATAGTATTAAAGGCAAAATTATACGCGTTCACACTACCGGTCCGACGGTTCAGTTAGAAGTGCATCATATAAAAAATGATTCTATTGAGATTTCTATCAGTTATGCACAATTCGAGCGCGAAAAATTTACTGTCGGCGATGAAGTCTATATGCGACCGCACTTATTAAATTACTTCTTGCAAGATGAATTGGTAGAATTTATGATTTAACCTTATTTTTCAAAAAAACTTGAATTCCGCTGATACACATCAAGGAATAATCCTAGTGGCGGACGAATGGAAGATACTTTCTGATAAGCGCGGTCATATTTTTGATAGTTTCCTTTATTATCAATATGATATTGTGTGCCATCAGGTGTGATAATCACGTTCCAACGATAATTCGCCACTAATACCCACTCGTTCAAGGATTGGCTATGATCGAATAAATTATTGCCTTGGGTATAGTCTATATTGGGATTTTTCACCCCAAATAGGTTATACATTAAGGTCGGTACGACATCAATATGGCTAGTTAATTTGTTTTCTATGCCGGTATTAAATCCTTTCCATGCCACAATCATTGGCACGCTGATTTCTTCAGGAGCAAAATAATTGAATAATTCATCTTCACTTTTTTGGAACGTATAACCTTGTTCACCAGTAATAATGACGACGGTATTTTGCAAAGCATTTTGCATTTTTAAGGTGGTTAAAATGGCGTTGAGTTGCTCATCTAATTGACCTAATTGCTGTGTATAAAATTGTTGTTCTTGCACTAAGGTTGGCAAATGCTGTTGACGAGTTAGCCCACTTATATCTAAATTTAAATAGCTAAACCAAGCTTTATCTGTGCTTTTTTGCGCGAACCAAAGTTGCCAGTTTTTCACCGCACTTTCATTATCAATTTTTTGATGATTACTGCTACTCGGTAATGTAATTTGATGAAATAATGCCTGTCTGAAAATACTTTGTTTAAAATTGGTGGCAGAGAATAAGCCAAACTGATAGTCTTCTTGTTGCATTTTTTCAACAAGAACAGATGTTTTTTTATTATTTAGCAAACTGTCTGTATAGTTTGCATTTAAGCCATAAAATAAGCCGACAATGGCAGAATTACTGCTGTTTGCAGTGGTATAATGATTGGTAAATTGCGTTGCTTGTTGCGCAAATTCGGTTAACACCGGCATTTTTTCTTTACGTACGGCATCTTGACGTAAACCTGCTACCGTAATGATCAGTAGGTTGGTTTTATTGGCCGCATTATTATAGCTAAGCGCTTGTTTTGGGTAGTGAATCATTGGTGAATCTAGGCGACCGTCCTGATCTAAGGTAGTTTCATATTTTTGTTTATCTAACAAGCCGTGTTTTTCCAAAAAGGTACGTGCTGTCATTGGATAGGACAGAGGAAAATTGGATTTTTGCATGGTGATCGGACGATATAAATAGGCATCTGCCCAAGCATATATTAGATGTGTCGTAATAAATAAACAGGTGAGCAAAATTCCGACGCCACGAATCCATTTTTGTCGTTCTAAGCTACGTAATCTATACCACGCCCAACGTGAAAACAGCATTTGAGCCAACAACATCAATGGCATTGGGGTGAAGAAAATCTGCCAATCGCGAGAAAGTTCACCGTTTTCAGGATTGACTAATAGATTCCACACCACACTGGAAAGATGCAAATTAAAACGCGAAAAAACTTCAGTATCTACTAACAATAGCGTGATAGCAATGGTAGCAATAATTACGCTCACACCACGGAAAGTACGTTCATTTTTAATGATAAAACTGAGCGGAAACAACACCAATAAATACGCCCCAAAGGCGATAAAACTGAAATGTCCTAAAATACTGATAAAGAAATAAAGACGACCCAACAACGTATGGGGCCAATCAATTAAAAAGGCATAGCGAGAGCCGATAGCTACCGCCCAAATTATATTAAAAAAAGCAAACCAGTGCCCCCAAGAAATTTTTTGGGAAGTCTGTTCACGATACTGCCTGCCATTTTTAATCCAAAACATAACACACTCTTAATTCGTTGTTATTTCGCCGTTTTAACCGAATTTATTAACGCGTCAGAAAAGGCTTGAGCCAAGGCAATTTGTTGATTTTTGCCTACGCTACTGATTAACAAATTAGTCACCATATTACCTAACACCATTAAGGATAAGTCCACGGGAGCTTGATGTTTTTCTAATACGACGATCATCTCATTTAGAATGGTATCTACTTGTTTATCCTGATATTTTGAGTTGCTTACCATAATAACGCTAATTTTTAACAATGTATTTGCAAATACTACCACATTTTTGCTTAAAGTGCGGTTATAATTAGCAGAATTTTAGTATTTGCAAATGATAAAGTAGAAAAAATGAGCATCGCCGTTAATCAAATTGTATTACATCAAATTATTAAAAATCCGACTGAAACGGATCAAATTGCACTAGAAAGCGTTTTACGTGAAGCATTATTGCCGATTACGCCCGAAGTGGAGCAGTTAATGTTGGAATTGCATCAGGTGTATCAAAGTAAAGCCAAAGGCTACGGCATTTTTAAAGCGCAATCGGTTTTTGCTCAAGCATTGAATCGTTTATTGGAAAAGGAAACGGATTTTCTCTCCTTTAGTTATCAATCCACCCAATTATTAGCCGCTGAATTGAGCAAATATCCTTTTGCAGAAAGTGGCACATTTGTATTGTGCCAGTATAATTTTTTAGCGACGGATTATTTGTTTATTGCTTTGTTAGACAGTCGTGTGAGTATGTTGGTGGATGATAAATTGGACATTCATCGTACGCAATATTTGAATATTAATCAATTTGATATTGCGGCGCGAATTAATTTAACGGATTTACGTATCAACGCTAATTCTGATCGTTATCTCACTTTTATTAAAGGGCGAGTTGGCCGCAAAATCAGTGATTTCTTTATGGATTTTTTAGGTGCAGAAGAGGGCTTAAACCCAAAAGTGCAAAACCAATGTTTATTGCAAGCGGTAAGCGATTATTGTGAACAAGGTGAGTTAAACAGTGAACAAACCCAAGCCGTGAAAAAGCATGTGTTTGACTATTGCAAAGGGCAAATAAATTCTGGGGATGAAATTGAATTGCGGGAACTTTCCGAAGAATTACCGACTCTAAATGAGCGTTCTTTTGTGGAGTTTGCTCAACAGCAGGATTATGATTTAGCCGAGCAAATTCCGCCTGTACCCGCGACATTAAAAGCCTTAGCTAAATTTTCAGGTTCAGGCAAAGGGGTGACACTTAGTTTTGATGCGGAATTAATTAATCATCGCATTATTTGGGATGAACAAAACGATACCATCACCATTAAAGGTTTGCCAGCCAATTTGCGAGATCAATTGCAGCGTAATTTAAAAAATCAAAATTAATTTGGCAACGGACAAGAGTTTCGGTATTATCACGATTATAAAAAGAGAAAAAAGGTAGAAAAATGCAATTAAAATCAATGGCAGCAATTATCGCCCTTGCGTTAAGTGTTTCAGCTTGTTCAGGCGTAAACAAAATTGTCTATCGTATTGACGTACCACAAGGTAATTATTTGGAGTCCGCCACGGTGCAAAAAGTACAGGTGGGTATGACCAAAGAACAGGTGCAATATTTGTTAGGTACGCCTGTTTTAATCGATCCATTTAGTGATAACACTTGGTATTATGTGTATTTACAACAACATGCTTATGAAGATCCTGTGCAACACAATTTTATTGTGAATTTTGATACCAAGGGCATTGTGACGAATACGGATTTAGATAAGCCATTACCAGATGTTGAGAAACAAGAAGTTAACAATGCCATTATTGAAGCATCGGGCAACGGTTCAGGAAAAAGTTGGTGGCAGTTCTGGAAATAGGTCAAAACGTTGTGGATTTGCACCGCAGTTTGTGAGATAAGAAAGGCTATTCTGACTGGGAATAGCCTTTTGTTCGGATTACAACTCCATTTTCAGTTTCGCCAACACATCTCTCAAAGATGCCATTCTTTCATCGGCAATAGCAAAGCGTTCATCATTAAATTTTTCATTTACGATAAACGTACGCACATTTGCCGCTTTGGCAGCAATTAAACCCGTTACACTATCTTCAATAATCATGCAATCTTTCACCTTGGCATTTAAGGCTTTGACCGCAGTTAAATAAACCGCAGGATGGGGTTTAGCCAGTTCTTCATCCGCTGCGGTGCATTGAATCGGGAAATAATCCCAAAAATTCAATTTATCAAAAACGGCTTTAATGACTTGGCGATCTGATGAAGTCGCTAAAGCAACTGGAATATGCTTTTCTTTTAGAAAATCTAATAATTCATAGACACTGTCCATCGGTTGTGCATTTGCGCTGATTTTCTGGCACACAGTATCCACAATTTGGTTGCGAAGTGCGGTGCTTTGTATGGCAAGATTAAACATTTCGCACCAAATTGTCGCTAATTCATCTACTCGTACACCGCGCGTATATTTTTCGCAGTCTGGTTCGGTAATATGTACGCCATATTGTGCTAGGGTTTCAATTTGGGATTCCGCCCAAAAAGGTTCACTATCCACTAATACACCGTCCATATCAAAAATTACATATTTTATTGTCATAATTTATCCCAATGATTTTAAATAGTTATCCCACTCAAAATAGCGACCGGGATCGATTTTTCGTTCTGGTGCAATATCACTATGCCCCACAATTCTATCTGTGGTGATCTGTGGATATAATGCCATAATTTGCTGAGTAAGTTGAGTTAATTTTGCATATTGTTGCTCAGTAAAAGGTTGCTCATTGCTCCCTTCAAGTTCAATTCCTATAGAATAGTCATTACATTTATTTCGTCCCTGAAAGCAAGAAACACCAGCGTGCCATGCACGATCTTGTAGGCTTACATATTGTGTAATTCGTCCATTCCTCTCAATGAAAAAATGGGTCGAAACACGCACTTGATAAATTTCTTTAAAATAAGGATGTGCAGTCGGATTAAGTTTACCGAGAAAAAAATCATCCACAAAGTCACCACCAAATTGTTCCGGGGGCAAACTGATGTAATGGATCACCAACAGTGAGACATCTTGTGGATCAGGGCGTTTATCAAAGTGCGGTGATGTTAAATGGCGGATATTTTCGAGCCAACCTTGCTTATTGTTTTTCATCGGTTTTTACCTATAAAAAAGTGATTTTTGTGATCTTGATTCCAAACTTAATAACAGAATTTTGCCAAATTTTAAACTAGCAGGCAAAGTGTGATTCGTTTATTTTAATTGTAAGGAAAATTTATGAATTTTAGCTACACTTCACACAACATTTCATTCAAAAAAGGTTTTACCCTCATTGAATTAATGATCGTCATCGCTATCGTCGCCATTTTAGCCACTATTGCTATTCCGTCTTATCAAAATTATACCAAAAAAGCAGCCATTTCTGAATTATTGCAGGCTGCTGCGCCCTATCGCTCGGAAGTTGAACTTTGTGTATATAATCAAGATGCTGTTAAGAATTGCTCAGGTGGTCAACATGGTATTCAAGCCAATACTACAACAGCAAAAGGCAAATATGTAAAATCTGTTTCGGTGGCGAGTGGGGTAATTACGGTGACTGGTAATGGTAGTGTAAGTGATGTGAGTTACACATTAACTGCTAGTGGTTCTGCTAAAGAGGGCGTCACTTGGACGGCAAACTGTGGTTCAAATACTGAATTATTCCCATCGGGTTTTTGTAGCACAAGCACGAATACTAGCACGAGTAACTAGCCATGCAAGCCAGTTTATCTAACCCAAATGTTGTCAGTGTCGATGGAACAATATTTCAAATTTCATCGCAGTTATGGCAACAAAATCAGCAACAACAGGCAATTTTAATCCGCTATCTGGCTTGTCCATTGGCAGAAGATGAATCTTGTTTGTGGCTTGGGTTGGATAGCCTCAACAATTTATCCGCATGTGAAACCTTTTCTTTCCTAACAGGAAAAATGATCGAACCTGTGTTGTTGGAAACACAGGTATTGAAAGATTTATTGCAAGCCTTAGCTCCACAATCTTTAATGGTACAAGAAAGTCCGGTTTTTTACCATGTTCAACAGCAAGATTTAAACGAAGAAAAGCATTCTGCTCAACAATCAGATGAACCCGTGATTCAGTTGCTGAATCGGATTTTTGAAAGTGCGTTGCAGCAACGAGCATCTGATATTCACCTTGAGCCACAAAGCCAACATTTGCAAGTGCGTTTTCGTATTGATGGTGTATTACAATACCAATCGCCAGTTGCCTTGGCATTATCTAGCAGGGTGATTTCACGTTTAAAATTATTAGCCAAACTTGATATTAGCGAAACCCGTTTACCGCAAGACGGACGTTTTCATTTTAAAACCACCTTTTCTGATATTTTAGATTTTCGTCTTTCCACCTTACCAACCCCATTAGGGGAAAAAGCGGTATTGCGGGTGCAACAAAATAAGCCAGTACAATTTGCATTTGCCGATCTGGGTATGAATGATCAGCAGCAGGAACGTTTTAAACACGCCCTTAATCAACCGCAAGGTTTGATTTTGGTGACAGGACCTACGGGAAGTGGAAAAAGTATCACCCTTTACACCGCACTTTCTTATTTAAATCGTCCAGAAAAACATATTATGACCGCGGAAGATCCTATTGAGATTCCATTGTCTGGCATTATTCAAAGCCAAGTCAATCCACAAATCGGTTTAGATTTTAGTCGGTTATTGCGTACTTTTTTACGCCAAGATCCCGATATTATTATGCTCGGTGAAATTCGTGATGAAGAAAGTGCCGCCATGGCATTACGAGCTTCTCAAACGGGACATCTCGTGCTTTCCACGCTGCATACCAATGATGCGCCGTCCGCTATTCCACGCTTGTTACAGTTAGGTATAAAGCAACACGAAATTGACAACAGCTTATTGTTAGTGATTGCACAACGTCTGATTCGGAAACGTTGCCAAAAGTGCGGTGGAAAAAGCGAACATTCTTGTGATTGTCATCAGGGCTATAAAGGGCGAATCGGGATTTATCAATTTTTACAACCTGATCCAGAGCAAGGTTATCAGTTGGATTTTAATCAGTTACAACAAGCAGGGTTGCAAAAGGTGGAGCAAGGTGTGACGGATTTAGCGGAAATTCAACGAGTATTAGGGCAGGGGACAAAATGAAACTCAAAATGTACCACTGGCAAGGTATTAATCGGTTAAATCAAAAACAAAAAGGCGTTTTAATTGCGGAAAGTGAACAAATCGCACGTCAACAATTATTAAACCGAGGTTTACAGCAAATTAAATTACAGCAAAACTGGCAATTATCCACTAAACCGAATCAGGCAGAAATTTGTGATACCTTACTACAATTAGCCATTTTATTAAAATCTTCTGTTCCGTTAAAAAATAGCTTATTGATTTTATTGCAAAATTGTACCAATATTCAGTTAAATTCGTGGTTACATCAGCTATTAAATCAAATTGAAACAGGGTTATCTTTTTCTCAGGCATTACAGAATCAAGGGCAATTTTTAACCTTACAAGAACGCCAATTAATTCAAGTCGGTGAAATGACGGGTAAACTGGCAACGGTGTGTAATCAAATCGCCGAGCATCGTCAACAATCGGTGGCATTACAACGAAAATTGCAGAAAATCTTGTTGTATCCGATGATGGTACTCGGTATCTCTGTGATATTGACCGCACTTTTACTGATTTTTATTGTGCCACAATTTGCCGATATGTATGGTGATAATCAAGCCCAACTACCGTTTTTTACTCAAGTATTGTTATTTTTATCGGATCTGTTACAGCAGTATTTTTGGCTCATTGCTGTGTTGATTGTTGGCATTATTATTCTGATTAAACGTCAATTAAAATCATCGTTCAGGCTGAATCAACTCAAAATAAAATTAATCTCTAACACCCCCATATTAGGCAATATTGTACAACTTTCTAGGTTGGTAGGATTTTGTCGTGGCTTACATTTAATGCTGAAATCAGGTGTGCCATTAAATCAAGCATTGCAGTCATTTTTACCCCAAAAGAAAACTTGGCAAAACAAGATCGAATTACAAGGGGATTTAACTTTAATTCAAGAAATTCAGTCTATGCTTCATTGGATTACACACGGCTATGCTTTTTCAGTAGCAGTGGGCGCAGAATTATTTCCGATGCAAGCTCAACAAATGTTGCAGGTGGGCGAGCAATCGGGACAACTTTCGCAAATGTTACTGCATATTGCAGAGAGTTATCAGCAACAGCTCGATCATAAAATTGATCTGCTTTCACAAATGTTAGAGCCATTGTTAATGGTGGTGATTGGTGGACTGATTGGTTTGATTATGTTGGGAATGTATTTGCCTATTTTCAATATGGGGTCGTTAATTCAATGATAATACTCGTATTTTTTCTGTTAGGTGGCATTGTGGCAACCCTTGTACGTTATTATTTGCAAAACTTAGCCACACAAATTCAACAGGAAATCTATCAAAGCTATGCCGATCTTTTTCCTACAAATGCACCGCAGGTTTGCCCCGAAAACTCTCGTTTAATGCCGATAAAGTGCGCTGGATTTTGGCTGTATTTTTTGGTTGGAGCGATACTCTTTGGGTTAAACGCCTATTATTTTATCAACCCAATGCAAGCGTTATTTTGGTTAACTTCGGGTGTGCTACTATTTCTAATTGCCAAAATTGATGGACACTATCAATTTATTTCAGTGACACATTGCCAATGTTTAATGGCACTAGGCGTATTGGGTGCATATTTTCAATTTATGCCGATTTCCCTTGAACAATCTTTACAAAGCCTGTTAATTGGGTTTGGGGCGTTTTATCTGATTTTTTATCTTGCCCGTTGTTATTATCAGCAAGATGCCCTTGGGCGTGGCGACTATTGGCTAATGGGGGCATTAAGCGGTTTTCACCCTTGGCAACAACTGCCGTATTTGGTGTTTGTAGCTTGTTGTGCGGGGTTGTTGTTTGCAGGGTGGAAAGCCATTAAACGGGAAAAGGAGGTGTATTTGCCGTTTGCTCCGTTTTTGGTGATAGGACAGATTGTAGTATTAATAATTGAGCATTTTTGTTTGTGATTTTCAAATTATCTGCCTAAATTTGCACATCAATTTGCAAAATATAGGCGTTTTTTACTACAAATTCCACGGATTGAAGATTTTCAACTCCGCTATATCAAAATCTTTTACATTGCGAGTCGCCAACGTCAGATTGTGTTCAAGTGCTATTGCGGCAATCCAAGCATCATTTTCAGGGCATTTATTTGGGGCGTGTAATGTGGCACAGATTTCAGCAGTTTTTAAATTTATCGGTAAAATTCTGGATTGAAATTGGGCTTTTATTGTATTTTCAAACCATTGCTGAATAATTTTAGCTTGCGTAGGATCACGTCGTTGTAAGGTTAGAATACCACGTTTAATTTCCATTATTGAAACAACCGAAATAAAAATATGTTCTTCGGGAATTCTCATCGCCCATTCAGACACATTTACATTGGCATCGCCCAGTGGAATTTTTCGCAGTTCGCTAATCACATTGGTGTCAATTAAAAACATCATTAAAATTCCACGTCAGGGCGTTGATCATCAAGGGTACGTTCGGGTAATTCAAACTCAATTTCAGCAACTTGTGGATTTGTTGCGGCGAAAACGTCATAGAGTGAACGTGTCGGTGAAATATTATTTAAACGTTGGTATTCTGCGTAATTTAATACGACCACATCAGGCTTACCATATTTGGTAATGAGTACTGGATCTATTTTGGCGAGCTTATAGGCTTTGCCTGTATTTTGATAAAATTCTCGGCTGGTAATCACGTTCATTTTATTTCCCCCTCTCTTTAGGTTGATAATGTTAATACATTGATTGAAATGTTGCAACAATAAGCTATCACTTTGAGTAATTTTGTTTTTGGTAATTAGGGGCTGACATTAAATTTAAATATGATAGGATAACTCTATTGTAGGGGCGTATTGCATACGTCCTTGACATTGGCGGAGCGTGAATTTGGGCGTATGCAATACGTCCCTACATTGTTCATTGCGACTATTAATAAATACTAAAACCATATAAAACAATGACCTACATCATCGGACTTACAGGCGGTATCGGCAGTGGCAAAACCACCATTGCTAATCTTTTTGCGGAACTTGGTGTGCCATTGATAGATGCGGACGTGGTAGCTCGTCAGGTGGTGGAAAAAGGATCGCCCTTGTTAAGCCAAATAGTCGCACATTTTGGGCGTGAAATTCTCACTGCAACAGGTGAACTTAACCGCTCCGCGTTACGTGAAAAAGTATTCAACAGCAAAAGCGAGAAAAATTGGCTAAATAATTTATTGCACCCTGTTATTCGCCGAGAAATGTTAGTTCAACTACAAGTTCAAACTGCCCCTTATGTGTTATTTGTGGTGCCATTATTAATTGAAAATAACTTGACGAAACTTTGTGATCGGGTTTTAGTCGTGGACGTGTTGCCTGCAACTCAATTAGATCGAGCCAGTCAGCGAGATAATAATAAACGCCAATTAATTCAACAAATTATCAATACTCAGGTAAGCCGCAATGAACGTCTAAAGGTCGCGGATGATGTGATTAATAATGATGGGGATTTTGCACAAACTGAGAGCGAACTTCGCCAAAAAGTGCTAGAATTACACCAATATTATTTGCAATTAAGTGAGAAGAAAAATGGCAGAAACCTTTAGCGTAGAGTGTCCAACTTGTAAAAAGCCTGTGGTTTGGTCGCCTGAAAGTGCGTATCGCCCTTTTTGCAGTAAACGTTGCCAATTAATTGATTTAGGCGAATGGGCAGCAGAAGAAAAAGCTATTCCGTGTGAAACGGCAGATTTTGCGGAAAGTAGTGAATTTTCGGAAGACTGGGTGAAATAAACATGAATATTCAACACCAACAGAATGGCGAGCAAGGCGAATTTTTTGTGTTAGACGAGAAGGGTAACAAGATCGCTGAATTAACCTATTTTTTCGTGGATAATCAAACCATTAATGCTAATCATACTTATGTGTCAGAAGTGCTGCGTGGGCAAGGTATGGCGGATAAATTATATCAAGCATTGGTAGCGTTTATTCGGGAAAAAGATCTAAACTTGATACCAAGTTGTAGCTATATTGCGAGAAAGTGGGAACGAGAAACAAAATAAGTACAAAACAGGTAAAGTGCGGTTGAATTTTGCAAAATTTTTGCTAGAATTGACCGCACTTTTTTCTTGATGAAATAAAGTAAAAATTAGTTCGGTTGAAGCTAGTTGGAGAATAGGGAATTGACCCTATACCGACGAGGTAAAATCTTTCAGGTGCTGACTATTAAGAATCATGTCAGCAAGGACTGCTAGTGGACGAACCCTTGGAGAGATTTCGCACATTCAAAATAATGTCGCGGAACGCCGAAGGCGAAAGAGTGATTTTTGTTGCAAAACAAACACTTCAAACGCTCAGGCAAAAGGACAGGGGCAGAAAGACAATTCCAGTATTTACGCTGTTTGGGGCGTATTCTTCAATGCTTTCCGCTGCCTTGTAATAAATTGTTTAAATTTTTACGAGAATCATTATGTTAATTTCAGAATTATTATCCACTATTGATAGCTTTATTTGGGGACCGCCGTTGCTAATTTTGTTATCAGGTACGGGGCTTTATTTAACGTTGCGTCTTGGTTTTATTCAAATTGTGCAGTTGCCAAGGGCGTTGGGCTATATGTTTAAACGTGAGCAAGGCAATGGGCAGTCGGGCGATGTATCTGCTTTTGCTGCACTTTGTACCGCACTTTCTGCCACTATCGGAACAGGAAATATTGTCGGTGTTGCTACAGCTATTCAGGCGGGTGGACCAGGGGCGATGTTTTGGATGTGGTTGGTCGCTTTACTTGGCATGGCGACCAAATATGCCGAAGGTTTGTTAGCGGTGAAATACCGTGTACGCGATAAAAACGGCTTTATGGCGGGTGGTCCGATGTACTATATTGAACGTGGACTTGGGATTAAATGGCTGGCTAAATTATTCGCTGTGTTTGGGGTGTTAGTGGCGTGGTTTGGGATTGGAACATTCCCACAAATTAATGCTATCACCCATGCAATGCAAGATACGTTTAGCGTGCCAGTGGTTATCTCTGCTGCGGTAATGACGGTGCTGGTGGCGGCTATTATTTTAGGGGGAGTAAAACGCATTGCCACTGTTTCCACATTAATTGTGCCGTTTATGGCAATTTTATATGTAACAACATCTTGCGTGATTTTAGTCCTGAATGCAGATAAAGTACCTGCAGCCATAGCATTAATCGTAGCAAGTGCTTTTAATCCGCAATCTGCCCTTGGTGGAGTATTAGGATTAACCGTCATGAAAGCGATTCAAGCAGGGGTAGCTAGGGGGATTTTTTCTAATGAATCAGGCTTGGGATCTGCACCGATTGCAGCGGCGGCTGCACAGACTAAAGAACCCGTTCGTCAAGGTTTAATCTCCATGACGGGGACGTTTCTGGATACCATTATTGTCTGTTCTATGACGGGATTAGTGTTAGTGATCACGGGCGTATGGAATGGCACTGTGGAAGGGGCGGCAGCCACAAATTTAGCTTTCGCACAAGGTTTAGGCACAAGCATTGGGGCAACCATTGTGACGATTGGTTTGTTGTTTTTTGCATTCACCACTATTTTAGGTTGGTGCTATTACGGTGAACGTTGTTTTGTGTATCTGTTTGATATTCGTGGTATTAAAGTTTATCGTACGATTTTTATTTTATTAGTGGCAGGTGGTGCTTTCATTGAGCTACAAACCATTTGGATTTTAGCCGATATTGTCAATGGTTTAATGGCGTTTCCGAATCTTGTCGCATTAATTGGGTTACGTCATGTGGTTATTAATGAAACCAAAGATTATTTTCATCGTTTGCATAATAAAACACTAGATGATAGCGTTGGCATTCATGATCTTGAATTGGAAACCACAATGAAATAAAGCCTATTTTATTTTAAAATGAGATCTTCGTCACATATTTGAAAAGAGAATGTTTACAAAGTGTAAATATATTGTTATTTGTAATGCTTGTGGGTATTGACCACAATTAATTCTATAATCCTATTTCATCCTATTCTAATATACGGAGATCTTTCTATGCTAAAACATATTAAACGTCTAAGTGCTGTTCTAGCGGTTTGTACAGCATTGTCATATTCTGCTTTTGCGGCAGATCCGATTGTGATTAAATTCTCTCATGTGGTAGCAAACGATACCCCGAAAGGCCAGGGAGCGTTAATGTTACAAAAATTAGTAGATGAACGTTTGGCAGGGAAAGTCAAAGTGGAAGTGTATCCTAACTCTTCACTTTATGGCGATGGTAAAGAAATGGAAGCGTTACTGTTAAATAACGTACAAATGCTTGCTCCATCTTTGGCTAAATTTGATAAATATACCCCGAAAATTCAATTATTTGATTTACCTTTCCTATTTGATGATATTCAAGCGGTAGAACGTTTTGAAAAAAGTGAGGGGGGCAAATCCTTGTTGACATCAATGGAAGATAAGGGCATTACAGGCTTGGGTTATTGGAATAATGACTTAAAACAGCTTTCTGCCAATAAAGAATTGATTTTGCCTAAAGATGCGCGTGGTTTGAAGTTCCGCGTACAAGCATCTGAAGTATTAGACGCCCAGTTTAAAGCCTTAAAAGCGGTGCCTCGTAAAATGGCATTTGGTGAAATGTATCAAGCGTTGCAAACTGGCACGGTAAACGGGGCAGAGAATCCGTATTCTAATATTTACTCGCAAAAAGTTCATGAGGTACAAAAATATATCACAGAATCTAATCATGGTTTATTGTCTTATATGGTGATCGTGAATACCAAATTCTGGGAAAGCATTCCAGCGGATATTCGTAGCGAATTATCAGTAATTGTTGATGAGGTGTCTGCTACTGTGAACAAACATTCCCATGAATTAAATTTGGCGGATAAACAAAAAATCCTAGATGCTGGCACCACTAAAATTACGACCTTAACACCAGAACAACGCGAACAATGGCGTGAAGCTGTGCGTCCGGTGTGGAAACAATTTGAAGATCAAATTGGTGCAGACCTAATTAAAGCTGCAGAAGCCTCAAATAAACAATAGGTTAGATGAGTTGTATTTAAAAAAGAGGCGATCAGCCTCTTTTTAAGTCAGGAGTGAGTTATGTCATATTTGATTTGGTTTTGGCATCGGATCGAAGAATGTGCAATTGCCATTCTATTAACGGTGATGACTGCTGTTACTTTTATTTATGTCGTGTTTAATAATCTTTATAATGTTTTTTTTGATCTTGCGGAAGCCTTGCCGAGCATTGCTCATATTGCAGAACCTATTGGTGATTTCATCATGATGTTAGCCCAAGAAATGACATGGAGCTTAGCCGTGACAAAAGCCTGCTTTGGTTGGTTGATTTTTTTTGGGGCATCCTACGGTGTACGTATGGGAGGACATATTGGCGTGGATGCCATTGTGAAAAAAATGAGCGAACCCGCGCAACGAGTTACCAGTATTATTGCCGCATGCTGTTGTTTGGTCTACGCAGCAATGATTACCATTGCCAGCTATGAATGGATTGAAGCGGTGTTTATTAGCCAAATTGGTGCAGACGATCTTCATCAATTTAATATTAAATTATGGCATATTGGTATGATTATGCCTATTGGCTTTGCCTTAATTGGATTACGTTTTGTTGAAATTCTGATTAATTTGATTCGTGGCAAACAATATACCTTAGGTTTGGCAGATGAATCAAAAGATGCGTTAAAACTTGCACAGGGGGAAAACGAATGACCGTTGCTGTATTATTTATTCTCTTATTTGTGTTTATGTTTATTGGGGTACCGATTGCTATTTCTCTTGGTTTATCGGGGGCAGTGGTCATTATGTTATTTAGTCAGGATAAACTCAGTTCGCTGACGATTAAGCTGTTTGAAACCTCTGAACATTATACTCTACTGGCAATTCCTTTTTTCTTATTGGCTGGATCTTTTATGACGACTGGTGGCGTGGCAAGACGCTTAATTGATTTTGCTAATGCAACAGTGGGGCATATTCGTGGTGGGTTAGCCATTGCTTCGGTATTATCTTGTATGCTATTTGCTGCGCTTTCCGGCTCAAGTCCTGCGACCGTTGCGGCTGTGGGTTCTATTGCGATTGCAGGTATGGTACGCTCTGGTTATCCTATCGGTTTTGGTACAGGGATTATTTGTAACGCGGGTACCTTAGGGATTTTAATTCCCCCTTCTGTGGTGATGGTGGTTTATGCTGCTGCCACAGAAACATCCGTTGGGCGTTTATTTATGGCGGGGGTCGTACCTGGATTCTTGTTAGGATCGGTGTTAATGGTGGCGATTTATGTGGTGGCAAGAATTAAAAAATTGCCAGCTCAACCAAGAGCCAGTGTCAAAGAATGGTTGAAAGCCGCAGGTAAAGCCATTTGGGGATTATTGCTGATGGTGATCATTCTTGGCGGTATTTATAGCGGTGTGTTTACTCCCACAGAAGCCGCAGCAGTTGCCGCAGTGTATTCTTTTGTGATAGCTGTGTTCGTGTATAAAGATGTTAAATTGCGTGATTGTCCAAGAATTTTATTAGAATCTGCCAAATTAAGCGTAATGTTAATGTTTATTATCGCTAATGCTATGCTATTTGCACATGTATTAACCACGGAACAAATTCCGCAATTTATCACTCAAGTAGTAACCGAAATGAATTTGCAACCTTGGACTTTCCTTGTCGCAGTGAATATTGTGTTATTAGTTGCGGGGGCATTTATGGAACCATCTGCAGTGATTCTGATTTTAGCACCAATTTTATTCCCGATTGCAACGCAATTAGGCATTGATCCAATTCACTTAGGGATTATTATGGTGGTGAATATGGAAATTGGTTTAATTACACCGCCGATCGGTTTAAATCTCTTTGTGTCTTCTGCCATTACTGGCATGCCACTAACACAGGTGATTAAAGCAGCGATGCCATGGTTAATGTTACTCTTGTTCTTCCTATTATTGATTACCTATATTCCTGCAATTTCGTTGACTTTACCAAATTTAATTGGCATTAATTAGGTTATCAATACTCAAAATAAAATAATTCCTGCACATTTGTGCAGGAAAGGATATAAATATGCCCTCAATCATCTTTCTCCACGGCTTACTCGGTACAAACGCCGATTGGCATGCCGTCATTGAAAAATTCGCTGAAAAAGCACCGCAGATTGACTGTATTGCTTTGGATTTGCCCTTGCACGGTGAAAATAAGCCTGTTGAAGTGACGGGTTTTGAGCAAACGGCACAATTTGTTTCGCAACAAATTCAGCAAAAAATTCAAAATAAGCCTTATATTTTAGTGGGTTACTCGCTCGGTGGGAGGATTGCGCTGTATTATGCGTTGCAAGCTCAATGGGAAAAAGGCAATCTACAAGGCTTGATTTTGGAAGGGGCAAATTTGGGGTTAAAGAATGAACAAGAAAAACAGCAACGCTGGCAAAACGATCAATATTGGGCTAAGCGGTTTATGAAAGAAAATCCCGAAACTGTGTTACAAGATTGGTATCAGCAGTCTGTTTTTGCGCATTTAACAGAACAGCAACGTGCCAACTTAATCGCTAAACGTGCCTCAAACTGCGGTGAAAATATTGGCAAAATGTTGCTTGCTACCAGCCTTGCTAAACAGCCTGATTTTAGTGAAAAAGTGCGGTCAAAAAGTCTGCCAATTTATTATTTGCTAGGTGAGCGAGATCGAAAATTTTGCCAACTTGCCAAACAGAAAAATTTACACTTTAGTATTATTCCCAATGCTGGACATAACGCCCATTTAGAAAATCCCGTTGCCTTTGCGGAACAATTACGCCGTTTTGCTTTTGAGATTGCGAAAGTTCCGTTATAATGCAGATCATTTATTTATTGTTCCATTTTTTGTAGGGGCGGAGCTATGTATCCGCCCGTTAAAAACGGAGCGTGATTTTTGGGCGGATACACAGATCCGCCTTTACAATGTATTTTGTTATTAACAAGGAAATTTTATGCAAAATCCAAAAGATAATGTGCTTTATGCCCCAGTTGAATGGGTGGATCATAGCCAAGGTTACAACGATATTCTTTATCATAAATCCACAGACGGCATTGCCAAAATCACCATTAATCGTCCAGAAGTGCGTAATGCGTTCCGTCCGCAAACGGTGAAAGAAATGATTACCGCATTTTCTGATGCGCGTTTTGATGAAAAAATCGGTGTTATTGTGTTAACCGGGCAAGGCGAAAAGGCGTTCTGTTCTGGTGGCGACCAAAAAGTACGTGGCGACTACGGTGGTTATAAGGATGAAAATGGTGTACATCATTTGAATGTACTAGATTTTCAACGAGATATTCGTACCTGCCCGAAACCTGTAGTTGCCATGGTGGCGGGTTATGCCATTGGTGGTGGTCATGTATTGCATATGTTATGTGATATTACTATTTCAGCCGATAATGCGATTTACGGGCAAACGGGTCCGAAAGTGGGATCTTTTGACGGCGGTTGGGGGGCAAGTTATATGGCTCGCCTTGTGGGACAGAAAAAAGCTCGTGAAATCTGGTTCTTATGCCGTCAATACAATGCGCAAGAAGCGTTGGATATGGGCTTAGTGAATACTGTGGTGCCTTATGCCGATTTAGAAAAAGAAACCGTGCGTTGGTGTCGTGAAATGTTGCGTAACAGCCCGATTGCCTTGCGTTGCTTAAAAGCGGCGTTAAATGCCGATTGTGACGGTCAAGCAGGTCTGCAAGAATTGGCAGGTAATGCTACGATGTTGTTCTATATGACCGAAGAAGGGCAAGAAGGACGCAATGCGTTTAACGAAAAACGTGCGCCTGATTTTAGTAAGTTTAAGCGGAATCCGTAATTAGGTGATTAAAACGTAGGGGCGGATCGATCTATCCGTCCGAACAATACGGAGTGTGATTAATATGGTTGAACAAATTACCCGACTAAAACAACGTTTTGAACATTATCAAAAAGCACTGACTCAGTTAATGGAAGCTGTTGAGAAATACTCAAATACCCAAGAAAATATCATCAAAGAAGGCTTAATCCAACGTTTTGAATTTACCCACGAATTGGCATGGAAATTGATGAAAGATATTTTGCAGTATGAGGGGGATTTTGAGGGAGGTTCAAGAACAACAACTCGTCAAGCTTTTAATTTAGGTTACATTTCTCAAGGGGAAATTTGGATGGAAATGATTAAAACTAGAAATCTTACGGTACATACCTATAATGAAGATATTTTAGAAGATGAGTTCAATAAAATTATTTCTCAATATTTCCCCTTACTCGTTGAGTTCAAACAAAAAGTAGAAACCCTATGCCAAAATTTGGACTAAGCGATAAATCTATCAAACAAATTCAGGATATTTTGCGAAAACATCCCGAAATAGAACAGGCGATTATTTACGGCTCTCGAGCGATGGGAAATTATCGTGAAGGATCGGATATTGATTTAACCCTAAAAGGCGAGAAAGTGACGCCAGATATTCGTGGCAAAGTTTGGTTAGACTTAGATGATTCCTATTCCCCTTATTTATTTGACATTTCTGTCTATCATTTATTAACCAATCCTGATTTTATCGCTCAAATCGACCAGTTTGGACAGGTTTTTTATCAAAGAGAAAATAACAATGAGAAGTTATAATCTATACCACTACTGCATCCCTGTTGACAGCCAGCTCATTCTCCGCAATCGTTTTTTAAAAAAACGGGAAGGCTTATTGGTGCAAGTGAAATGTGGTGAAAATGAAGGCTGGGGAGAAATCGCGCCACTGCCTGAATTTAGTCAAGAAACCCTAGAGCAGGCACAGCGTCAAGCGATTGACTGGTTGAAAAAATGGGATCAAGCACGTTCTTGTGATGAGAAACTACCGTTAAAGGATGATGAACTTTATCCTTCCGTGGCATTCGGATTAAGTTGCGCGTTAGCCGAAATGAAACATGAATTAGGTAGCCAAGGTAATTATCAAGTCGCTCCCCTTTGTTATGGCGATCCTGATGAACTATATGAACCACTTTCACAAATGATCGGTGAAAAAGTGGCAAAAATCAAAGTCGGCATGTATGAAGCCAATCGTGACGGCTTGATTGCCGATATGTTATTGGAAGCCATTCCCGATTTGCATTTGCGTTTGGATGCGAATCGCAGTTGGACACCAACTAAAGCGGCGATGTTTGCCAAATATATCAAGCCTGCATATCGCAGTCGTATTCAATTTTTGGAAGAACCATGCAAAACAAGAGATGAAAGCCGTCAATTTGCGGAAGAATTTGGCATTGCCATTGCATGGGACGAATCTGTTAGAGAGCCTGATTTTGTGGTGCAAGCCGAACCTCATGTCGCCGCCATTGTGATTAAACCCACGCTAGTCGGCAGCCTTGAAAAATGTGTAAAACTGATTGAACAAGCCCATGCTTGTGGTTTAAAAGCGGTGATCAGCTCGTCTATTGAAAGTAGTTTTGGTCTAACCCAACTGGCTCGCATTGCACAACAATATACACCAAACACTGTGCCGGGGTTGGATACCTTGGATTTAATGGCATATCAAATTGTGCGAACATGGCAAGGTTCAACATTGCCCGTGATTGATTTGGATTCAACATTTATTGTGAAAGTGGCGGTCTAAAAGGTTAGACCACCTTTTATTCAGCTGAGTTTTTAGAAAAAATCGTTATAATGCGTAACGTTACAGAAAAGGATAAGATTATGTTGCAATCTGCACGTATTTTGTTGTTAAATGGTCCAAATTTAAATATGCTTGGGGCAAGAGAACCACAACATTATGGTTCGTTTTCATTGGCAACAATTGAACAGAATTTACAACAATTAGCACAAAAGTGCGGTGTAAATTTAGAATGTTTTCAGGCAAATAGCGAAGAAAAATTGATTAATAAAATTCATCAAAGTTTTCAACATGTGGATTTTATTATTATTAATCCAGCGGCTTATACCCATACCAGTGTAGCATTGCGTGATGCGTTGTTAGCGGTGAACATTCCTTTTGTTGAAGTCCATTTATCGAATATTCATAAACGTGAATCGTTTCGTCATCATTCTTATTTTAGTGATGTGGCGGAAGGCGTGATTTGTGGACTTGGGGCGAAAGGCTATGAATATGGACTTGATTTTGCTGTACAGTTTTTAGCAAATAAAGCGTGATCTGGTTAAATTTTTATGAAATTTGCATAAAATTGTCGCCAAAAGTAACTTTTTCGGGTAATCTTGTTTTCGAAAAAAGTACAAGTTTTTACGCATAATTCCGCTTGGAATTATTTAGGGTGTTATCCCTGTGACTGATGCAAGATTGAAAATTCTTGCAGAATTTTTCACCGCATTTTGATTTTGACTAAAAGTAGCTTAAAGTGCGGTTCATCTTTATATTATTTTTTAGGAAATCTACACTATGGCAATGGATATTCGTAAAATCAAAAAATTGATCGAATTAGTTGAAGAATCAGGCATTATGGAATTAGAAATTTCCGAAGGGGAAGAATCTGTTCGTATTAGCCGTGGCACACCGGCACCAAGTGCGGTGCAATATCATCTTCCTGCTCAAGCAACGGCTCCAGTTGCTGCACCTGTTGCGACTACAGCTGTTCCAGCGGCGGTTTCTGTTCCAACGGAAGACGTTTCAGGTCATGTGGTACGTTCACCAATGGTCGGTACGTTCTATCGTAGTCCTAGCCCAGATGCAAAAGCTTTTGTGGAAGTTGGGCAAACTGTAAAAGTGGGTGATGCACTTTGTATTGTTGAAGCAATGAAAATGATGAACCGTATTGAAGCAGATAAAGCCGGTGTGGTGAAAGCCATTTTAGTCAATGATGGTGATGCGGTTGAGTTCGATGAACCGTTAATCATTATTGAATAATATTTCTTAATGGGCGATGTCGCCTGTTATTTATACCATCAAATTTTAAACTGGAATAATCTTATGTTAGAAAAAGTGGTTATTGCCAACCGTGGTGAAATTGCCTTACGTATTTTACGTGCTTGTAAAGAACTTGGTATTAAAACCGTTGCGGTGCATTCCACCGCAGACCGTGATTTAAAGCATGTGTTATTAGCGGATGAAACAATTTGTATCGGTCCTGCGCCATCAACTAAAAGTTATCTTAATATTCCCGCCATTATTGCAGCTGCGGAAGTCACGGGGGCGGATGCGATTCATCCGGGATATGGTTTTTTATCTGAAAATGCCGATTTTGCCGAACAAGTCGAATGTTCGGGGTTCACTTTTATCGGTCCAACAGCTGATGTGATTCGTTTAATGGGGGACAAAGTATCTGCCATTAATGCTATGAAAAAAGCGGGCGTGCCTTGTGTACCGGGGTCTGACGGTCCATTAGGTTCTGATATGGCGAAAAATAAAGAAATCGCTAAACGTATCGGTTTCCCTGTGATTATTAAAGCATCAGGTGGTGGCGGTGGTCGCGGTATGCGCGTAGTTCGCAACGTAGAAAGCCTAGAAGAAAGTATCGCCATGACCAAAGCAGAAGCCAAAGCCGCTTTTAATAATGATATGGTGTATATGGAAAAATATCTTGAAAACCCACGTCACGTGGAAATTCAAGTGTTAGCAGATACTCATGGTCATGCGGTTTATTTGGCAGAACGTGATTGTTCTATGCAACGTCGTCATCAAAAAGTGCTGGAAGAAGCGCCAGCTCCGGGAATTAGTGAAGAAGTTCGTCATGATATTGGGTCACGTTGTGCCAATGCTTGTGTGGAAATTGGTTATCGTGGCGCGGGTACTTTTGAGTTCTTGTACGAAAATGGGGAGTTCTATTTTATTGAAATGAATACACGTATTCAGGTAGAGCATCCTGTGACGGAAATGATTACCGGGGTGGACTTGGTAAAAGAGCAGTTACGCATTGCATCAGGTTTACCACTTTCAATTAAACAAGACGATATTAAAGTTAAAGGTCACGCGATTGAGTGTCGTATTAATGCAGAAGATCCAAAAACGTTTCTACCGTCACCGGGTAAAGTGGTGCATTTGCATTCACCGGGTGGTTTGGGAGTACGCTGGGATTCTCACGTTTATGGTGGTTATACTGTTCCACCACATTACGATTCCATGATTGCAAAATTGATTGTATATGCAGATACTCGTGAAGGGGCGATTTGCCGTATGCAAAATGCCTTATCTGAAACGATTATTGACGGCATTAAAACCAATATTCCGTTACATCATCTGATTTTGGAAGATGAAAACTTTCAAAAAGGTGGTACGAATATTCATTATTTAGAGAAAAAATTAGGTATTTCAGAATAATTTTTGATGTTTGTAGGGCGGACCGATATGTCCGGTCCGCCCTATATCTATGTAGAGATAAATAAAATGACATTACAACAACGTTATCAACAAGCAGCCCGAGAAGCACGTTGGGCGTTAGGTTTAACTATTGCTTATATGATCGGCTGGTGTGTGTGTGCTTATTTGCCAGGTATGAGTACCGGTCCATTAGGCTTTCCCCTTTGGTTCGAATTGTCTTGTATTTATTTGCCAGTATTATTTATTGTGGTGGCTTATTGGTTAATTAAAATTGTTTATCAAGATATTGAACTAGAAATTCCCCCTGAACAAGAGTGCACTTCATCGGATTCGCTGAATAAGGAAATTTAACTGTGAATTTAGGTATTATTTTCCCTTTAATTATTTATTTGGTCTTTGTGTTTGGTGCGGCATTATATGCTTATATAAAACGCCAAAAAGGTGATTTTCTTACTGAATATTATGTAGGAAATCGCTCCATGACGGGGTTTGTGCTAGCCATGACCATTGCATCTACCTATGCCAGTGCGAGTTCTTTTGTCGGAGGACCAGGCGCCGCTTATAAATACGGTTTAGGTTGGGTTTTACTCGCCATGATCCAAGTTCCCGCCGTTTGGTTAGCCTTAGGGGCGTTAGGCAAAAAATTCGCCTTATTATCTCGTGAAAGTCATGCTTTAACCATTAATGATTTATTACTTTATCGTTATAAAAATAAATGGTTAGTCTGGATTGCAGGTATTGCTTTATTGATTGCTTTCTTTGCTGCTATGATGACACAATTTATCGGTGGAGCAAGATTATTATCAACCACCATAGGTATTTCTTATACACAAGCGTTATTAATTTTTGCGGTGACTGTTGGGATCTATACTTTTATCGGAGGATTTCGAGCTGTCGTCTTAACTGACACTATTCAAGGCACCGTGATGATTTTAGGCACGATTATTTTACTCGGCGGGGTGATTTATGCTGCTGGTGGGGCAGAAAGTGCGGTGCAAAAACTCAATGAAATTGATCCGCAGTTAGTCAGTCCCTATGGTCCAAATGAGATGCTGGGTTTTCAGTTTATGGCATCTTTTTGGGTATTGGTGTGCTTTGGTGTCGTGGGATTGCCACATACTGCGGTGCGTTGTATGGCGTTTAAAGACAGCAAAGCCTTACACCGAGGCATGTTAATTGGTACCATTATTCTTAGCATCATTATGCTTGGAATGCATTTAGCTGGGGCCTTAGGGCGTGCGGTAATTCCGAATTTAACTATTCCTGATCAAGTGATTCCAACCTTGATGTTGCAAGTGTTACCACCGATTGTAGCGGGGATTTTCTTAGCGGCTCCTATGTCAGCGATTATGTCCACTATTGATGCACAATTAATTCAATCCTCGGGGATCTTCGTCAAAGATCTGTATTTATCTGCTAAACCTGAAATGGCAACCAACCAAAAAAAAATCAGTTGGTTTTCTTCTCTTATCACCTTAGTTATTACGGTGTTGTTAGTGTTAGCTGCGTTAAATCCACCGGATATGATTATTTGGCTAAATCTGTTTGCCTTTGGGGGGTTAGAAGCCGCCTTTTTGTGGGTAATTGTATTGGGAATTTACTGGGATAAAGCCAATGCCTTGGGGGCAATTAGCTCAATGGTAGTGGGTTTGACATGCTATATTTTTCTCACTCAAATGAAAGGCGTGGCGTTAACAACCTTGCCTGATCTGGTGCAATATGGGGTACAGAGTATCAAATTATTTAGCCAATTTCACGAAATCGTGCCGTCTTTAGTATGGGGATTGGTGGCATTTTTAGTAGGAAATAAGTTGGGTGAGAAACCAAAAACCAGCACTCACGTACTAGGTTAAGCATAGTCACGCTACTCCGTAGCTGTGTATATCAAGATGCGGAGCATCGTTCCCATGCCTAGCCCTGTACGCAAGTGCAGGGCTTAATCATCTTCCAAACTATCCTTAAACACCAAATATTCCTCTAACAACTCAATAGCATTCAAACACCGTTCACGGCGCTGTTTAGTGATGTTGATTTGTTGCTCAATTGCTTTTTTTTGCATATCGGATGAGGCAAGACTCAGTTGATTTTCCTGCGTATAAAGTTTGTCATTAAGTGCTTGTAGCGCTTCGTAATATTTAACTAATTTTTCTCTTGGTGGCAGTAATTCAATTTGCTGGCGTAACTGATCACGTTTATTTAAAACAGGCTGAATATTCACCGCACTTTTAGGTGTTTGTAATAGCCGAATAGCATCTTGTAATGCCGTATATTGCGCGACCAGTTTTTCACTAAAAAAGGCAAATTGCACCCTATCTTGTTCGCCAAGTCGCTGAAGTTGCTGTAAGCATTGTTGCATTTCATTCAAATAGAAATCAACGGTTTGAAAATTCTCACTAAATAACATCGGGTCGAATTTATTATAAAGGGTTTTCTGTTTCAGATGGGAATAGTGTTGCTCTAACTCAATAATATATTGATTTAATTGGTTTAAAAGTGCGGTGTGATTTTTCATATTTTTCATAGGAAATCCCCCTAATGTTTAGGGGGAGCAGGGTTAATTAGAGTATCATGGCAGCAATCCAACCGAATACAATTAATGGAATGTTGTAGTGCAAGAACGTTGGCACGACGCTGTCCCAAATATGATCGTGTTTGCCGTCCACATTTAAACCAGAGGTAGGTCCCAAGGTTGAATCAGATGCTGGTGAACCAGCATCCCCTAAGGCAGCGGCTACACCTACGATAGAAACCGTGGCTAATGGCGAGAAACCTACTGCAATACATAATGGCACATAAATGGACGTGATAATCGGTACTGTAGAGAATGATGAACCGATACCCATGGTGATAAATAATCCCACTAATAACATTAAGAATGCGGTGAGTCCTTTATTATCTTGTCCAAGACCTTGGCTAAAAACTTCTACTAGCTGTGTTACGCCACCGGTTTCGTTAATCACATTAGCAAACCCCGATGCAGCGATCATCACAAAGCCGATCATTGCCATCAGACGTAAGCCTTGTTGGAAAATATCATTGCTTTCTTTTAAGCGGAAGATACCACACACTGCAAAGATAATTAAACCGGCTAAACCACCGATAATGGTTGAACTGGTAAATAATTGTAAGGCAAAAGTTACTACAATTGCAGCTACACTCACCCAAGCATGAAAGGGTTTGATATTAGCAATATGCTGCTCAATGTCTGCAGTGGTCGGTTCAGCCATCGTCACCACATATTCTCTTGGTTTGCGATAGCTCACAAAAATAGCAAATAATAAGCCTAAAATCATGCCAATGACAGGAATTGCCATTGCCATAGAGACTTGAGCAACATTAGTATGAACGCCTAATGATGCACCGACTTCATTGATATTTTTAACCAAAATACTTTCAATAAAGATTTTACCAAAACCCACGGGTAATAACATATAAGTTGCGGTTAAGCCAAAGGTTAATACACAAGCTACCGCACGACGATCGAGTTTTAAGCGGTTAAAAATGCTTAATAACGGCGGCACCACAATCGGAATAAAAGCAATATGTACAGGGAGTAAGTTTTGAGATGAAATAGCAAATGCCAGTAAAACGGCAAGGGTAAAATATTTAAACCCCGCTACAGAGCTGCCACTTGGCTGTTTGCCAAGACGCTTAATCACTTTGAACGCCAGTAAATCGGTAATACCAGATTTAGAAATAGCCACCGCAAAGGCACCCAAAATAGCGTAGTTCATGGCTACTTCAGCACCACCGCCTAAGCCTCCGGTAAAGACTTCAATGGTTTTGGAAAGTCCGAGACTACCCGTTAATCCCGCAGTCAGTGCAGAAATAACTAAAGCAATCACGACGTTAATACGTAATAAACTCAACATGAGCAATACGATAATGGAGATGACAACAGGATTCGTTAGCATATATTATGTCCTTAGGTAAATAATGAGTATTTAAATGTACTAAAAAAAATGAAATTGTCTAGAGAAAGTGGAAAATTTTTATAAAAATAAGCGCACTTTTATGAATTAAATGATAAATATTCAATAAAGTGCGGTGAAAAATAATAATTTTTTATTCTGTAGCAGCAATATGGGGAAAACCACCAAGCTGTTTAAGATGATTCACCATATAGCAAAACAATGCTGCGGTACGTTCGGTATCATATAAAGCCGAATGTGCTTGTTTATTGTCAAAGGGAATGTTTGCCACTTGGCAAGCCTTGACTAAGACAGTTTGTCCGAACATTAACCCACTTAAACTGGCGGTATCCATAGTACTAAACGGATGAAAGGGATTTCGTTTTACTCCAGTACGTGCTGCTGCTGCCATTAAAAAGCCCTGATCAAAAGCCGCATTATGTGCCACAATAATAGAACGTTGACAATCTGCTTGTTTTTGCCCGCGACGTACCATTTGGAATAAGCCAGTAATGGCATCTAATTCCGCAATAGCGACAGCTTGACGCAATGGATTGTCTAAATCAATACCATTGATTTTCATGCAATCGGGGTTAATTAATGCACCGTCAAAAGGCTTAATATGACAATGATAGGTTTGATCTTGTTCGAGCAAACCTTGATCGTTCATTTTTAGTGTGATAGCGGCTAATTCTAATAAAGCATCGGTTTGGTAATTTAAGCCTGCGGTTTCCACATCAATAATCACTGGGTAATAACCACGAAAGCGATTTTTGAGTAGGTTGGCATCCGCGGTTTTATTTTCTTCTGTCATAAAATAAAACTTAATTACCTAATGCGGATTTCGCATTTTTATTTTCGATAAATTCAATTTTATAACCGTCTGGATCTTCTACGAAAGCAATCACGGTGGTGCCACCTTTCACTGGACCGGGTTCACGGGTGACTTTTCCCCCAGCTTGTTTCACCGCTTCACAAGTAGCATAAATATTATCTACGCCGATAGCAATATGTCCGTAAGCAGTACCAAGCTCGTATTCTGTTACGCCCCAATTGTAAGTTAATTCAATAACCGCAGATTCGTCTTCATCTGCGTAACCTAAAAAAGCAAGCGAATATTTATATTCTGGATTTTCGCTAGTACGCAATAAACGCATGCCTAAAACATCTTGATAAAATTTAATAGAACGTTCTAAGTTACCTACTCGTAACATGGTATGTAAAATTCGCATGATCTTTCCTTCTGTTAAAATAAAAATTTGTGACAATTATGCCACAAATTTCAATAAAAATCAGGTTTTAATCAATGGTGAATCAAGCATCTTTATATTCTTTCATAAATTCTTGAGCTTTTTCTACCATATCTTTTGAACCGATAAATAATGGCACACGTTGGTGCAATTCTGTTGGTTGAATATCTAAAATACGGCGATAACCATCACTGGCTAATCCTCCAGCTTGTTCCGCTAAAAATGCCATTGGATTGCCCTCATAAAGTAGGCGAAGTTTGCCGTTAGGGTAGGTGGTGGCACTTGGGTAGATATAAATCCCTCCTTTGAGCATATTGCGATGGAAATCTGACACCAGCGAGCCGATATAACGAGAGGCATAAGGGCGTTGCGTTGCCGCATCTTCTTCTTGACAATATTTAATATATTTTTTCACACCCATTGGGAATTTCAGATATTGCCCTTCGTTAATGGAATAAATTTTGCCATTATGTGGCATTTGGAAGTTTTCATGGGAAAGACAAAATTCACCTAAAGTTGGGTCGTAGGTGAAACCGTTCACACCATTGCCAGTGGTATAAACCAACATGGTGGAAGAACCATATACCACATAGCCAGACGCTACCTGTTTATTACCGGGCTGCATAAAGTCTTCTAAAGTGACCGGTGAGCCAAGTGGTGAAACACGACGATAAATGGAGAAAATGGTACCCACAGAGACATTCACATCAATATTTGATGAGCCGTCAAGGGGATCGGTTAAAATAATATAACGTGCGTTACGCCCACGTTCGGTATCAAAAATAATAAACTCATCTTCTTCTTCGGATGCAAAACCCGCGACATCTTCACGTGCCATTAAAGCATGTTTGAACGTGTCATTGGCAATAATATCTAACTTCATTTGGCTTTCACCTTGCACATTTTGATTGCCAGCATAGCCTAAAATATCATTGGTTAAACCTGCTCGGTTAATGTCTCGGTGAATGACTTTGGCAACTAAACGAATGGAAGAAAGAATACCAGATAATGCCCCTTTGGCATTGGGATATTCGGCTTGCTTTTCAATAATAAAGGCATCTAAGGTTTTCATAGTTAATCTCTGTTTGTTTGTGTCATATTAAAAAAATCGTCAAATTTTCGCCGCACTTTCTTGCTAGACGGCGTCATAAACTTGGATTATGATAACAATATTACTTTTTTATCAACATGACAAATATTCAAATATGTGATCTAACGCACAAATTTTCCTATTATTTGTCTATTTTCAATAAGATTAAGAGCAAAAAATGACAAAACAACATATTCATATTTTAGGTGTGTGTGGTACTTTTATGGGGGGAGTCGCCATCATTGCTAAACAAATGGGCTATCATGTCACAGGATCTGATACTAACGTTTATCCACCAATGTCAACATTTTTACAACAAAGTGGTATTGAGATTATTCCCCATTTTGACGTCTCACAATTACAACCCGCTCCCGATATAGTGATTATTGGAAATGCCATGAAACGTGGTAATCCTTGTGTAGAATATGTGTTAGAAAATCAACTTCCGTTCACATCAGGTCCACAATGGTTACATGATCATTTATTGCGTAATCGTTGGGTATTCGCCGTATCAGGTACCCATGGCAAAACCACCACCACAGGCATGCTCACTTGGATTTTGGAACAAAACGGTTTAAACCCGAGTTTCTTAATCGGCGGTATCGCAGGCAATTTCGGCGTTTCCGCCCGTTTTACCGACAGCCCTTATTTTGTGATTGAAGCCGATGAATATGATACCGCTTTCTTTGATAAGCGTTCTAAATTTGTACATTATAATCCAAAAACTTTAATTATCAATAACATCGGTTTTGATCATGCGGATATTTTTGATGATATACAAGCGATTCAACGTCAGTTTCATCACATGATTCGTACCATGCCACAATCAGGCTTAATACTTTCAGAGGCAGATGAACAAAGTGTTAAACAAACCTTAGAAATGGGCTGTTGGTGTGAGCAACAATGTTTAGGTAAAGATCAAGAATGGTATGCCGAACGGATTAGCCATGATTGCACGCATTTTGCGGTCTATCATAAAGGTGAAAAAGCTGCTGAAGTGCAATGGAATATTGTGGGGCAACATAATATGCACAATGCCTTAATGGCGATTGCTGCCGCTCATCACGCAGGTATTTCAGTGCAAAATGCCGCTCAAGCCTTGACCACTTTTGTGAATGCTAAACGTCGTTTAGAAGTAAAGGGGGCGGTAAACGGCGTGACGGTTTATGATGACTTTGCCCATCATCCAACAGAAATTCAAGCAACATTGACCGCACTGCGTGACAAAGTCGGTGGTGGGGTACGTATTTTAGCGGTATTAGAACCTCGTTCGAATACCATGAAAATGGGGCATCATAAAAATGAAATTGCACCTGCGTTAGTACGAGCTGATAACGTATTCTTATTGCAACCTGATAATATTCCATGGGAAGTCGCCGAAATTGCTGCCGATTGTGTACAGCCTGTCAAATGGGCAGCAAATGTAGAGAAATTGGTAGATTTTGTGATAGCAGAAGCCCAACCAACAGATCATATTTTAGTCATGTCAAATGGCAGTTTTGGGGGAATTCATCAGAAGTTGTTGGATAAGTTGGCGAAGTAAAAACAGCATAAAAAAGCACCGCGATTTTACCTAAGAATTGCGGTGCTTTTTTCATTTTTGTGATCTTGATTCTAAAAATAACAAAATAATCTTGGTGTTTCCCTTTATCTTTATAAAATCCACTCATTAACAACCGTGCTGCTACATTGCAAATCCTTTTGCTGGGCGTATAATGTAACAGCACACCACGCAAAGGTGAGTGAGCGATAATTATTTCTTTTAAACATAAGGGACTAGAACGCTTTTTTAGAACAGGTTCAACCGCAGGGATTCAGGCGAAGCATAAAGATAAACTAAGTTTACAGCTATCCACTTTGGATGATGCAAGCTCCCCTTTAGATATGGATAAAGCGAATTGGAATTTACATGCGTTAAAAGGTAACTTGGCAGGTTATTGGGCGATTTCTGTTAGTGGAAATTGGCGTTTGACCTTCAGATTTAATGGCGAAAATGCCGAAATTGTTGATTATCAAGATTATCATTAGGGAGTCGAAAAATGGAAATGTACAATCCGCCCCACCCAGGCAGAATTTTAAAAGAGTATATGGGCGATATTAGCGTAACGGAGATGGCGAAGCATTTAGGTGTACCACGTTCAGAGTTAAGCCAGATTTTAAAGGGCAAGAAAGGGATTTCAGCGGAAATGTCCTTGCGTTTAAGCAAAGCTTTTAGCACGCACGATGAATTATGGTTAAAATTACAAAATAAATACGATTTATGGCAAGCAAGGCACGGAAAAAATGTGACGTACCAACAGGTTACACCCGTGTTTAATGCTTCAGTTTATAGCTAAAAATGCACAAAAAAGCCCCGCGGTTTAAAACTGCGGGGCTTTTTTGAAGATTTTACACGTTTTAATCAGGCGAGTAATATAACTTCCCAATCTCAATCCGTTCACGCCCTGTTTCTAACCGCCATTTATTGCTGTCACGCAATGAATACACGCAGCCGCAATATTCTTGTTGATAGAAACGTTCACGCTTACTAATTTCAATCATGCGAGCGGAGCCGCCGCCTTTTCGCCAATTGTAATCCCAATACACCACGTCATCATAATGACTGGCAGCGCGGTGTCCGCAGTCGTTGATTTGATTCATATCTTTCCAACGAGAAATGCCTAAACAGCTAGTGAACACAGGAAAACCATTTTCATGTGCATATTGAGCGGCTTTTTCAAAACGCATATCAAAGCACATGGTGCAACGGATGCCACGTTCGGGTTCCCATTCCATGCCTTCGGCTTTTTTGAACCAAGTTTTGCGGTCATTTTCGTAGTCATCATCCACATCAATAAAGGGGATGTTATGCTTTTCGGCAAAGCGAATATTCTCTTCTTTGCGGATCATATATTCTTTTAATGGATGAATATTGGGGTTATAAAAATAAATGGTAAATTCAATCCCTGATGCCAAAATGGCTTCCATCACCTCGCCTGAACAAGGGGCACAACAGGAATGGAGTAACAATTTTTTGTGTCCTTGTGGCAGATCTAATTTAGGGCGAACAAAAGGGGCGTTCGGATCTTTTTTTTCCTTACGCTTTCTTTGTTTGGGTTGAAATTCAAATGTTGTGTTACTTTCAGTCATCTTTAATAAGTTCTATCTACGGATAAATAAGCTAATGAAATTAAGGCTTGTTTATATATATTTTCAGGTAAAATAGCAATGGCATCTACCGCTTTTTGTGCCTCTTGTTTTGCTCTTGCCATCGCATAATCAAGCGATCGATGTTCTGCCATAATAGCCAATACATCATCAATAATATCTCGTTTTCCCCCCTCTAAAATTGCATTGCGAATCAATTCTCTTTGGTTCGGTGAACCATGTTGCATGGCGTGTAATAAAGGTAAGGTCGGTTTACCTTCGGCTAAATCATCACCAATATTTTTGCCTAATTCCACTGCATTGGCACTATAATCTAAAATATCGTCGATTAATTGAAATGCGGTTCCCACATAACGACCATAGGATTGTAAAGCTAACTCAATTTCTGCACTAGCATTAGACAATACCGCTGCCGATTGAGCTGACACTTCAAATAAACGAGCGGTTTTGCGATAAATTACTTTCAGGTAATTTTGTTCGGTAGTATCCGGATCATGCACGTTCATTAATTGTTGTACTTCACCTTCGGCTAATACATTCGTCGCATCGGACATAATTTGTAACATTTTAAGCGATTTTAATTTCGCCATTAATTGAAATGCGCGGGTATAAATAAAATCCCCCACTAACACGCTAGCAGCATTGCCAAAAGTAGCGTTTGCAGTGGGTTTACCTCGACGCAGTTCGGATTCATCCACTACATCATCATGCAATAAACTGGCCGTATGGATAAATTCAATAAAGGTCGCACAAGTAGGCATGAGCTCTCCTTGATAATTGACCGCACGAGCCGCTAATAAGGCAATTGTCGGGCGGATACGCTTGCCACCACCTTGAATAATATAAATACCGAGTTGGTTAATTAAAGGTACATCAGAAGAATTAAGTTGTGCTAAAATTTCTTCATTGACTTTTTGCATATCCGCATCAATTAAGTGGTGGATAGCCTGTTGATCCATTAAATCGTTCTGCATAGGATTGTCTATTTTTAAGTTAAAGTGCGGTTGATTTTAACTGATTTTTTAGGATTTCTAAAACAAAACAATACGCAAACGACAAAATTTTAGGAATTTTTCGACTTTTTTTAGTTTATTGCAAATTAACACTTGCTATCAGGGCTAATTTTCCGTAGAATTTGCGACCTATTTATATGATTTTAATGTGCTAAAAATGAACTAAACATTATTTAAGCACAAATTTAGCGGAGTATTTATGTACGCAGTTTTCCAAAGTGGCGGCAAACAACACCGAGTAAGCGAAGGTCAAGTTGTTCGTTTAGAAAAACTTGAACTTGAAGTTGGCTCAAATATTGAGTTTGATTCAGTGTTAATGGTCGTTAATGGTGAAGATATTAAAATTGGTGCCCCAGTTATTACTGGTGCGAAAGTGGTAGCTGAAGTGGTGGCACAAGGTCGTGGCGATAAAATTAAAATCGTTAAATTCCGTCGCCGTAAACACAGTCGTAAACAACAAGGTCATCGTCAGTGGTTCACCGAAGTGAAAATCACTGGGATTTCAGCATAATTTCAGAGGAGTTATAGAAGATGGCAACTAAAAAAGCGGGTGGTTCAACTCGTAACGGTCGTGATTCTGAAGCTAAACGCCTTGGTGTAAAACGCTTTGGCGGTGAGTCAGTATTAGCTGGTAGCATTATCGTTCGTCAACGTGGTACAAAATTCCACGCAGGTTCAAATGTAGGTATAGGTAGAGACCATACTTTATTTGCAACTGCTGATGGTAAAGTGAAATTTGAAGTAAAAGGCGATAAAAGTCGTAAATACGTCAGTATCGTCGCTGAATAATTTTAAGCCAACGAATTGAAACGCCCTACTAGAAAAAATAGTAGGGCGTTTTTATATTTTTTAACGTAATATAGGCAATTAAACCACGAGAATCAATCATAAGGAATGTAATATGCAACAAAATCCTGTTCTTGGTTTTTTCTTAGCGCTAACAGCCGCCATGGCATGGGGATCGTTACCCATTGCTTTAAAAAAAGTAACCGCAACCGTCAGTGTGGAAACCATCGTATTTTATCGCTTTATGGTAGCAACAAGTATTTTATTGGTGATCTTAGCATGGCAAAAGAAATTACCGAAATTATCACAATTTAATCCCAGAATATTAATTTTGGTTGTTATGGGTGTCATTGGCTTGGCGGGCAATTTCTTTATGTATAATTCGTCGCTAAATTATGTGGAACCCTTGATCGCTCAGGTGTTCAGCCCAGTATCCTCGTTTGGCATGATGTTAGTTGGTATTTTTTTATTTAAAGAGCAATTAGGTCTTCATCAAAAAATGGGATTAGTGTTGTTGATTGTAGGATTAGGTTTATTTTTTAATGATCGCTTTGCGTTGTTTTTAAATTTAAATATCTATTCAATTGGCGTTATTTTAGGTTTTAGTGCCGCAGTAATTTGGGTATTGTATGGATTAGCTCAAAAAATACTGATTCGCTTTTTTACCACCCAACAAATTTTACTTTTAATGTATTTGGGTTGTGTATTGGTATTTATGCCGATGTCTAATTATAAACAGTTTGATGATTTAAGCCCTTTTGCATGGGGATGTTTTATTTATTGCTGTTTAAATACACCGATTGCCTACGGTGCCTATGCGGAAGCCTTAAATCAATGGGAAGTGTCTAAAGTGAGTGTCGTGGTAACGGTAGGTCCATTATTTACCCTATTGTTTAGCCATTTAATTTATATGCTTGATCCAACGGATTTTGCTTATCCTGAATTTAATACACTAAGTTATATTGGGGCATTTGTGTCAGTATTTGGGGCAATGTTGGCGGCTATAGGACATAAATTATTTCACAAAAAAGCCCCTTAATTGTTCAATAGGTCAGATGTAGTTGTGTTATGGAGAAGAGAGAATGAAATTTATTGATGAAGCCTTAATTCGAGTTGAAGCAGGCGACGGTGGTAATGGTTGTGTCAGTTTCCGCCGTGAAAAATTTATCCCGAAAGGTGGACCAGACGGTGGTGATGGTGGTGATGGTGGTGACGTGTATTTAATTGCTGATGAGAACCTAAATACCTTGATTGATTACCGATTTGAAAAACGTTTTGCGGCAGAACGTGGTGAAAATGGACGTAGTTCCGATTGCACAGGTAAACGTGGCAAAGATATTACCTTGCGTGTACCAGTAGGAACCAGAGCCATTGATAATGATACCAAGGAGACTTTAGGCGATCTGACTAAACATGGTGCCAAAATGCTGGTCGCCAAAGGGGGTTATCATGGTTTGGGTAATACGCGTTTTAAATCCTCCGTGAATCGAGCACCACGTCAAAAGACCATGGGAACGCCCGGGGAAAAACGAGATTTACAGCTTGAATTAATGTTATTAGCGGATGTGGGTATGCTCGGTTTACCAAATGCTGGAAAATCGACCTTTATTCGTGCCATTTCTGCGGCGAAGCCTAAAGTTGCTGATTACCCATTTACCACTTTAGTACCCAGTTTAGGCGTTGCTCGTATCGGTTCTGACCGTAGCTTTGTGGTGGCAGATATTCCCGGCTTAATTGAACATGCATCCGAGGGGGCAGGGTTAGGTATTCGTTTCTTGAAACACTTAGAACGTTGTCGAGTATTGATTCATTTGGTTGATATTGCACCCATTGATCAAAGTGATCCAGCCGATAATATTGCGATTATTGAAAATGAATTATTCCAATACAGTGAAAAGTTGGCGGAGAAACCACGTTGGTTAGTGTTTAATAAAATTGATACAATGTCTGAAGAAGAAGCCCAACAATTAGCTAAAGAGATTACTGAACGCCTTGGCTATGAAGAAGATTATTTCTTAATTTCCGCCGCCACAGGCAAAAACGTGTCTGATTTAACCCGTGAAATTATGGACTTCATTGAAGCCAACCCAAGAGAAGTGGAAGAAGAAAATACACCAACTGATGAAGTGAAATTTAAATGGGATGATTATCATCAAGAAGCGATGCAAAATGCAGTGGAAGATGACGATGATGATTTCTGGGACGATTGGTCTGAAGAAGACGATGAGGGTGTAGAGATTATTTACGAACGCTAATTGAAGTGCGGTGAAAAATAGAAACTTTTTCACCGCACTTGCATCCTATCAGTCGGATTTATTGATCAGCCAGTAAATAATCCAATACCACTTGATGATGCTCGCCTGTTTTGAATTTATCAAATACCTGTTCAATCACCCCTTGCTCATTAATTAAAAAGCTGATGCGGTGAATACCATGATAGGTTTTTCCCATAAATTTCTTTTCTCCCCATACACCAAATTCTTCGGCAATTTGATGCTCGGGATCGGATAACAGATCAAAATTCAGTTCTTTTTTTTCTACAAATTGTGCTAATTTTTTCGGTTTATCCGGGCTAATACCAAGAATAACAACGCCTAACTGGTCTAGCGCCGTTTTGGCATCACGTAAACCGCAAGCTTGTGCAGTACAACCCGGCGTTAATGCTTTAGGATAAAAGTAAACCAGTACTTTTCGACCTTGAAAATCTTTCAAACAAACTTGCTGATCATGCTGATTGAGTAAGCAAAATTGTGGCGCAATGGCACAGATTTTTAATAGATCCATCAGTAAATTCCTTATTAGTTGATTTATTTTGTCGTTTTTTGATTAAAATAATAAAACTTGCTTGCAAATTTGGATTATTTTAGCAATGATAGAAGAAGTTTATCAAGCAAACATCAACAAGAAATTATGAGAGGTTTTTTTATGTCTTCAACTCCTTTATTTTACGGTAGCATTGTTGCGCTAATTACGCCAATGGATAGTCATGGCGAAGTGGACTATAACGAACTAAAAAAATTAGTGGATTTCCATGTGAACGCAGGCACAGATGCCATTGTTTCTGTGGGGACAACCGGTGAATCAGCCACATTAAGTATTGATGAAAATGTCAAAACGATTTTAAAAACCGTGGAATTTGCAGATGGTAGAATTCCTGTGATTGCTGGCGCTGGGGCAAATGCCACCAGTGAAGCTATTACCATGACAAAACTATTACATGATAGTGGTGTAGCCGGTTGTTTGTCAGTCGTGCCTTATTATAATAAACCAACCCAAGAAGGGATGTACCAACATTTTAAAGCCATTGCAGAATGTACTGATTTACCACAAATTTTATATAATGTTCCGAGCAGAACAGGCAGTGATATGCAGCCAGAAACCGTAGGACGTTTGGCTAAAATTCACAATATCGTCGGCATTAAAGAAGCAACAGGCGATGTCAGCCGTGTTGGCAAAATTAAAGCGCTTGCCGGTGAAGATTTTATTTTCTTGAGCGGTGATGATGCTACTTTCTTAGAGAGCATGAAACTGGGCGGGCAAGGTGTTATTTCTGTTACCAATAATGTTGCTGCAACAGATATGGCAAAAATATGCCAATTAGCGTTAGCGGGCAAATTTGACGAAGCGGAACAAATTAATCAACGGCTAATGGCACTGCATCATGATTTATTTGTGGAAGGTAATCCTATTCCAGTAAAATGGGCGGCGTATAAATTAGGATTAATTAGCAATCCAAATTTACGTTTACCATTGACAGTATTAAGTGAACAAGCACAGCCGAAAGTGTTAGCTGCTTTACAGCAAGCAAAACTTATTTGATTTTAACCGCACTTATTTTTTCGTATTTAGGGTTATTGATGAGCCTTAAACTTTTTGGCATTTTTGTGGTCTATAAGTGCGGTGATATTTTATAATAAATTTAAAGGGATAGATGATGAATAAATGGCTTTTACCATTAACCGTATTAGCAACCTTGACTGCTTGTTCAACCAGTAATGAAAGTAAACAAATAGCAAATGATAGTTATGAAAAACGTGGTGTCATTCCGGTGTTCACTAAATTAGATACTGGTGGGGTAACTATCCTAGGACAAGAAAATACCTATCAATTGCCTACGGATGTATCGGTAAAAACGGACGCTACCGACATTCGTCCACCATCAGCTCCCATGGCAATTATCGGTAATTCGGTGACCCATTTTGATGGTGAGCGTTCATCTATTATTTATCCTGCCGAAAAAAAAGGGGTGTACAATATCCAACAAGTACAACGTTTATTAACCGAGCAAGGTATTCCTTTCAGCACCTCTGGTAATCAAGTGCAAACTGATTGGGCTAAGACTGGTCGAGCAGATGAAATCGGTGATGTACAAGCCCGCTATATTATTGAAGAAGTGGGTAACAGTGATTCTAATGCCTTAGTAGTTGCTATTGCTCAAATGAAACGAGATGAAGTGATTTTCACGCCAGCGGTGAAAGATAAAGCACGTTATACATCTGATCGTTTAAATCAGTTGGTGGGTGAATTAAATATGGCTTATCGTCAACAACAGCAACAAGTCGCCACATTTGATGTTGCCACTGGTGCAATTCAATCTGCGATTGTAACGGATGCCAATCAGCATACCTCCTTGGCGATGAATATTAATTTCCAACAATCTTGGCAAAAATTGCAACAAGCCTTACCACAACTAGGTTTTGAATTTAAAGAATCTACGGTTGGTAAAGGTTATGCTGTATTAAAATACAAACCGCTAGATGATACTCAATGGGCTCGTTTGGGTTTAACCAAGCCAGATCTAGAAAAAGGCGAATATTCAATGCAGATTAGTGCTTACGGCAATGAAAGTGCTGTGGTCATTAGTGATGAAGATAAGTTTGCTTTAAGCGGTGAAAACGCACAAATCTTGTATCAGGCGTTGCAGAAACTGTTGGCTAATTAATATATTGTCGCTAAATTATAGAGCAAAGAAAAACCTAGTGTAGTGTGATCTCACTAGGTTTTTTATTGTTGATTAAAGCGTAATACCAAATTTTTCTTGTACAAAGGCTTGAAAATCAGTACAACCCCCGATTGGTTTTTCATCAATAACGACCTGCGGTACAGTTTGTACTTGAGTAACACCGATAGCTTTAGCAATATCATCTTTGCTCATATCTTTTTCAATAATATCAATAAATTCATAGCTAAAACCATCTACTTCGGCGCTCAGTTTATCCGCTAAGCTTTTGGCACGAACACAAAATGGACAAGTCATACGACCATAAATTTTTACAAACATAAATTTTCCTTTTTTAAATGAATATTGTGGAATTCTACGCTAAATTCAGTGACAATATAAATTGTTTTTTCCTAACATTGCCTTAGCCAAAATCTTATGAAAATTTTAATGTTATGTCGAGAGCCACGTTTATACAGTTGTCAACGTCTAAAAACCGTCGCGGAAAAACGCGGGCATTCAATGGACATTCTTGATCCTAACCGCTGTTTATTAAAATTGGTATCAAATGCACCGCACTTTGCGCTTTATTATCAACGTAATGAGCGAGATGTTGCAGATTTATTACCTAAGTATGATGCAGTTTTGCCACGCTTTGGTACTGCAAGTACACAGATGGGCTGTGCGGTATTACGTCATTTAACGGCTCAGGGGGCTGTTTGTTTGAATAATGAACAGGCTTTTTTACGAGCAAGAGATAAATGGCAAAGTTTACAATTATTACAACAAGCCAGTATTATGGTGCCAACGAGCGGTTTAGCAGGGTGTGAATTTTCAGTTAAACATGCCGTTGCTCAGGCATCAATGCCGGTTATTTTGAAAACCTTAAATGGTTCGCAAGGTATTGGGGTTATGCTAGCAGAAAAACCACAGACTGCAGCGAGTATTTTAGAAACCTTGCAACAAGTTAATGTGCCAACATTATTACAAGATTTTGTGAAAGAAGCAGAAAATATGGATATTCGTTGCTTTGTTATCGGGGATAAAGTGATCGCAACCATGTTACGTCAAGGACAACATGGCGAGTTCCGTGCGAATTTTCATCGTGGTGGCGTGGCGAAAAAAATTACGCTAACGATGGATGAACAACAAATCGCAATTAAGGCAACTAAAGCGTTAGGATTAGATGTGGCGGGGGTAGATTTAATTCGTTCTAAGCAGGGGTTATTAGTATTGGAGGTCAATGCAAGCCCGGGATTAGAAATGATCGAAAAGACCAGTGGGGTGGATATTGCGTTGGAAATGATTTTGTATTTAGAGCAAAAATGCTAAATGTTGGGCTATCCTATAGCCCCATTGCATTATGATACTGCTTCTGGTTGATTTTCTAATGGGTATTCCGGTGGGAGTTGTGGGTTGACATCCTCTTCATTTAATGGAACCGTTTCAAGTTCCATTTTCGGTGCTTCATTCTCTATTTTATTTTGCTTCAGCAGCATTTCTCGCATTTTGCCGAAATTTGTTTTTTCTGATAACCAAACTGAGGTCAAAATATGAGCAAATTCAGAGTCAAATTCATGATCTAATACCGTATCATTTAAGACAAAATAGCTTTTGTTGGCTAATGCAATAAAACTTAAATGATCTTGTGGTGAAAAATCAGGGAAAATCCGTTGTAATTCCTTTAACCAAGCTGATGTATCTACATTGGCAATTTTCAAGTTGTCGATTTCCTTAATTAAGGTGACTGCAAAATTTTTGCCTTCTACCTGTTTATCAAAGGTAAAGGTCAGCATTAACGGACGTTCATTTTCTTGATATTGCCCTGTTTCAGTAGAAAGCGTAATGCTGTACACAAGAAAAGGACCCCAATTATAATCTGCTTTACCAACAGATTTCCATTGAGCCAACACAAGACTAGGCAATAACCCCAATAATAAACACAAAATCAGTTTAATTTTCATTGAATGAACCGTTCTGAAATAAAATATGGGGTAAATTATAACAATAAATTAATAGGTAAAGTATAAAAAATTAATGATCTAACCCCATTTGCCAAAATGCGACTTCCATTCGTGTCGCCGTGGTGAAAATGTGCTGGATATTTGCCAATTGTTTCGCATTGAGATCTTGGCAAAGTGCGGTTAAAAAATCTTTATATTTTTCCACCGCGGTTTGAAAGCTTTCACTTGCGTAGGAATCAATCCATTTTTGATAAGGATTATTGGGCGCAATATTTTGTTGAGTTAAACGTAATCCAATTTCAGCATAACCAATGGCACAAGGTGCTATGGCGGCGTAAAGTTCGGCTAGTCCGCCGGTCATGCCACAATCCAGCACATAGCGTGTATAGGCAACACAAGCAGGATCTTCATCGAGCGTTAACAGTTCTTGCTCAGAAATACCCCATTCTCGACAGAAATCAATATGTAGTTGAATTTCTTGTAATAATACCTCAATCGCTTGGTGAATATCCCGCATTTGCGCAAAATTTTCTGCTTTAAACATGGCAAGCGCTAAAGCACGGTTATAGTGGAAGAGATAGAGATAATCTTGTTTTAAATAGTATTGAAAGCTAGATAAAGGTAATATACCTTGTCCTAATTGTTGCACAAAATCATGTTCTACATAATGGTGCCAATGAGGTTGGGATTTTTGGATAAGAGTTTGAATAAAATTGTTTTTCATGGTTTAGTTTCCTACGTCAGTTGGGGGCTGAGAGTGTGTCATTATTTTTCTGCGTTGTCGCTTAAAAAAGCCACAAACAAGGAAAAAAATGCAGAAAATAGTGGTTCTATTTTCAAATTTTTTGACGCAGAGTGTGGCTTTTTTAAGCACAACCCTACGGGACGGGATAAATTTTAGCCTACTCGGCGTTGAAAGACGCTTATTTAGAATGACTAAACTGCACGTCTTTCGCCTTGATTAGGCTAAAATTTGTCTCCGTCGCAGAAAAATAATGACACACTCTCAGCCCCTTATCTGTTTCAGGTTCAACGGGTATGATCTCAGCTTATAGAAGCACCCCGACTAAGATAAATAAGAGCCTAACAAAAAGTATTTGGATAGGCAATTGATAGTATTTAGAACTGTGATATTGATCACAAAAAACAGTGCTTTTTAAAATAAAGGGCTGAAATTTTTGATGTCAACCCTTATGAAATAAAATAATAGCCTGACTTAGCTTTTACAAGAATTTCCCTTCTTTTGTACTTTACCAAAATCATTTTTGCTATCAGGCTTGCTCATATTTTGTGGCGCCCCTTTTTGTACAGGGTATTTGGAATCCATTTGCCATTCATTCCAACCCCCATCATACACATAGGTATGTTGCCAACCTGCTAATTGGGTGATAAACCAAGGAACACCAGCTCGCCAGCCCGTGCCACAATAAAAAGCTAATTGATCACCCGCTTGAATCTGTTGATCTTGCCATAAGGCAAAGATCTCATTCGGATTACGTAATGTGCCGTCGGGATCGTAATAATCCGCCATATTGGACGAATCCGTCCCAGCAAAGCCCCAAATGGCACCTTTTGGTTCGCCTTTGCCTGGAATGTAATCATAACCGCTGACTTCGCCCGTATATTCATTCCACGCACGGTTACTGATTAATTTCAATCCTTTCGCTTGAGCATTGATGGCTTGTTGCGGGCTAGAGATATTGATTTCAGGGTGAACAGGAATGGTTGCGCCAAAGGCTTGTTCCGCTTGCGGAATATTCACTTGGGTTTCGGTTGGAAAATCTAATTCTTTCCACGCTTTTAAGCCGCCATTTAAGAAGCGTACATCTTCCACGCCCGCCCATTTTAACGCCCAAAAAACACGCAACGCTGCCAACTGGTTATCAGAATACAGCACAATGGTTTTATCTTTGGTAATACCATTTTTTAATAGGTTTTGTTCAATGGTTTGTGGATCAGATAAATTCCACACAGGACCATTTTCGATCCAGTCCGTATCAAAATGATAAGCACCATTGATATGTTGTACATAGGTTGTGGCTTTTTCCAATGGTCCCCAAGACACTTCAAATACCATATATTTATTATTTTGATAGGTTTCAGGGGATTTACCTTGCATTACATCATGTAACCATTGTGGGGAGACACTTATTTGATAATTTTCAAAGGATTCCAATGGGTTATCAGTCACATTACTGTAATTAACAATATCTTTAAATACTGCCACTTTATAGCCTTTGGCGAGAAATTCCGCACTAATACGATCTAAATCATCTAAATTACTATCATAGAAGACTAAGGTTTTATCTTTGCTAATCCCTTTGTCTGCGGCAAAACTGTCGAATTTATCATCGGCAATATAATCTAACCAAGCGGTGGTAAATTGAATGGCATTTTTAATATGTCCACCCCGTACAGCCTGATCTTCTTTAAAGCCGTTATAATGGCTATCATCTCGGGTATCAATAATCACATAATTCGGATTATCTAAATTTTTGAGTAATTCCGCCGTGTCAATTTGACGAACGGCATTTTCTTTACAGCCTGTAAGGCAAAGTCCTAAGCCTAGCGTGGCAGTAAGCACAGTAAGTGCGGTGAATTTTTTCATTGTTTTTTCCTTATAAATCAACATTAAATTTTACATTGAGTTGGCTTGATAAAATAAGCAGTTATCCAACAACCCAGACAAATCATTAAGGTGGCTAACCAACCTTGCCAAGAAAAATAGGCAGTGGCAACAAGGGCGTTGGTAATGGTACAACCGCCAGCCAAGGCGGCTCCGATTGCCATGACAATACCCCCTAAAGCACGGCGTAACAGTAATTTGGGTTCAGGTACATTGAGTTTAAATTCACCACTCAATTTCGCACTGATAAATGCACCAAGCGGAATACCCAGCACAAAATAACTCCCCCAATTTAAATAACGCTGTTGCCCTGTGACGATATATTGCACGACATTGGCACTGGGAACCGAAATAGAAAAGCCAAATTCTCGCCCCGTAAGGCTGCTATCAAACCAAGCGACTATGCCTAATAACCCAATTATTACCGCAGCAATATTCAGGGAAATGCGTTTTTCCGCTATCCAATGGCGAAGTCCGTGATAACGGTAATCTGGTGTAGGCTGGTAGCGAGGATGTTTGTGATGGTAGTAAATTAACATTACAGTGATAACACATAGCAGCACGACAAGCCACCAAGGCGAAATTTGTAAGGTAGTATGAATATTATCCATCTCCGTGACATCTTGTGTTAGAGGGAGAATCCAAGATTTTAATGCACCCGTTTGTGTCGCCGCCATTGTAATGGCAAAGAAAATCAATGCCGTGAAACTACCAATCAAACCTTCTCCCGAGCGAAACCAGCTACCACAAGCACAACAGCCTGCTAAAATCATTCCCATACCGAATAAAAATCCACCTAACAAGGTGGCGACAATGGGCAGTTGAGAAGTCGGAATATGAATGAAATTAAACTGTGCTAACGCAAAAAAGCCAATGGATTGAATGGAAATCGCAATAAAAAGTGCGGTCAAAAAACGCAAATTTTTTTGTGGATAGAGTTGACGTAAGCCCGACACGAAACAGAACTGACTACGTTGTAGAATAAAACCAAAGAAAAGACCAATAAATAAACCGTTGAGCATTGATTAAACCTTAATACAATGGACGAAAGATAAAAAAATTATAACATAAGGTAACAAATAAAAAAGCTGAAATTATCAAAATTCCAGCTTTTCTTGTGATTGAAAAAACTACGCTAATTCCACCCGCAATTTCTTCGTCACTTTCATCATCACTTCCAACTGTTCAATGGTTTCTTTCCAGCCACGGGTTTTTAAACCGCAGTCTGGGTTGACCCATAAGCGTTCTTTTGGCACCACGTTTAACGCTTTGCGTAACAAGTGTTCGATTTCCGCTTCGGTCGGTACGCGTGGGCTGTGAATATCATACACGCCTGGACCGATGTCGTTTGGATATTTGAAATCGCCGAATGCGGTCAATAATTCCATATCGGAACGGGACGTTTCAATGGTGATTACATCCGCATCTAACGCTGCAATGGCAGGTAAAATATCGTTAAATTCAGAATAACACATGTGCGTGTGAATTTGTGTATCGTCCGCCACGCCCATTGAGCTTAAACGGAATGCTTCGCCCGCCCATTGGAGATAAGCATCCCAGTCGGCACGTTTAAGTGGCAATCCCTCACGAATCGCAGGTTCATCAATTTGAATCACTTTAATACCGGCTTTTTCCAAATCTAATACTTCATCAGATAACGCCACGCCGATTTGTTTGCATACGGTGGAACGTGGAATATCGTTACGCACGAATGACCATTGCAGAATGGTGACAGGACCTGTCAACATACCTTTCATCACTTTTTTGGTCAGGCTTTGCGCATATTGCGACCAACGCACGGTCATTGGCTCTGGACGGGTTACATCGCCGAAAATCACAGGCGGTTTTACACAGCGTGAACCATAGCTTTGCACCCAACCGAATTTGGTAAAGGCAAAACCATCAAGCAATTCACCGAAATATTCCACCATATCGTTACGTTCTGCTTCGCCGTGAACCAATACATCTAAATCTAATTCTTCTTGTTTACGCACCACATATTCGATTTCTTTTTTCATCGCCGTTTCATAATCCGCTAAAGACAATTCGCCTTTTTTGAAGCTGGCACGAGCGTGACGGATTTCGCTGGTTTGTGGGAATGAACCGATGGTGGTGGTCGGTAATAATGGTAAATTTAACCACGCATTTTGTTTAGCAATACGCTCTGCAAATGGCGATTTGCGTTGATCCGCATTGGCAGGTAAATTGGCTAAACGGGCTGCCACTTCAGCTTTATGAATGATTTTGCTGTTTTTGCGAGCATCGGCAGCTGCTTGGCTGGCATCTAATTGTGCTTGTACTGACGCACGACCGTGATTTAACGCTTGTTTTAATAGGTTTAATTCTTCCACTTTTTGTAATGTGAACGCTAACCAAGAATAAAGATCAGGATTTTTCTCTTGTAATTGCGTTTCCACGCTTAAATCATAAGGTGTGTGTAATAATGAACAGCTTGGTGCAATCCATAAACGTTCACCCAGTTTGGTTTTTAATGGCTCTAACACATCAAGCACGCTATTTAAATTCGCACGCCAAATATTACGACCCTCGATCACACCCGTAGACAACACTTTGTCATAATCAACGAAAGCCGCTAATTGTTCAGGCGAACGCACTAAATCAAGGTGTAAGCCAGCAACAGGTAACGCTTTTAATAATGGAGCGTGTTCTGCCACTGAACCGAAGTAAGTCGCCAATAATAATTTGGCATTCACTTTGCTTAAGTCTGTGTACACGGACTGGAACGCATCAATCCATGGTTTTGGTAAATCTAACGCCAATGCTGGCTCATCAATTTGAATCCACTCCGCCCCTTCATTGGCAAGTGCGGTTAAAATTTGTTGATAAACAGGGACTAATTTTGCCAATAAATCAAAACGGTTGAAGGCTTCGCCTTTTTCTTTACCTAACCAAAGGAATGTTAATGGACCAACGATTACAGGTTTTGCCTTATGTCCGTTGGCAACAGCTTCACGATATTGATTGACATAATGTGCTGGGTTGGCTTTGAATTGGGTGTTTTTGCTAAATTCGGGGACTAAATAATGGTAGTTGGTATCAAACCATTTCGTCATTTCAATGGCAAACTGATCTTTGTTACCACGTGCTAATTCAAAATATTGTTCTAAAGTTAATTGTTGACTGTCAAAACCAAAACGAGCAGGAATTGCCCCTGTCGCCACTTGCAGATCTAAAATATGATCGTAAAACGTGAAATCACCGGTTGCCACAAAATCCGCATTTGCTTCAGCTTGATGTTTCCAGTTTTTCTCACGTAAGGCTTTGGCAAGTGCTAATAAATCTTGCTCGCTTAATTCTTTACGCCAGTAGCGTTCCTGTGCAAATTTAAGTTCACGTTTTGCACCAACACGGGGGAATCCTAATACATGGAATGTGGTCATAATCTTGCTCCTATAATGGGAATAATAAATGTCTATTTAGACGGCTAAACGTCCGCTTGATCAAGATAATGCCGAATTCTGGTTTATTAAGCAAACTCATAATTTTCATTTTTTGTATGAATAATTTTAATAATTGAATGACTGATAAAAAATAGATAAACAAAAGTGCGGTGAAAATCTTTTTTGTTTTTGAAAAATAAGTTTTGCGAAAGACCGCAATTTAGGGTAATATTCACAGCCTAGTTATTTTTTAATAAAAAATAAGGTGTAAATATGAAAAAAGGAATTCATCCAGATAATTATCGTACTGTGCTATTTTATGATAGCAATGCCAAACAAGGCTTTTTAATCCGTTCTTGTGCTAGAACGACAAATACAATGCAATGGGAAGATGGCAAGGAATATCCCGTGTTTATGTGTGATACATCTTCCGCATCACACCCGTTCTACACCGGTAAAACACGTCAAATCGGCAATGAAGGTCGAGCTAGTGACTTTACTAACCGTTATGGTAAGTTCGGTGCATTAAAATCAAAATAGGAGATTAGCATGCAAGTATTATCATCATTAAAAAGTGCCAAGACTCGTCACCCAAATTGTAAAGTAGTTCGCCGTCACGGTGTGGTCTATGTAATTTGTAAGGAAAATCCACGTTTTAAAGCCCGTCAGGGTATGAAGAAAAAAAGAAGATAGGGATTTTTTCTGGTTCTTTTGGTAGAAAAAGCGGTGGATTAAAAATTCACCGCTTTTCTTGTTTCGTCTTTTTTAATTTAAAACAATACACTTGCCCCCATTACCACATTACGTCCCATTAAAGGGATATGGGATAAATAAGATGTACTCGCATACACTTTCCGATTAAGAATATTATTAAAATCAAGGGTTAAACGATAATCAATATGCTGACTTAATGAACCTAAATAAATAACACCCGCATTCAACATAGCATTGCCCTTAACTGGTAGCTCATTATAGGCAGTGTTATTTTGGTTAAAAGTATGAGTATATTCAATGCTGGCGGACAATTTATCACTCAAGTCAGCATTCAGACGAGAACCTAAACGCATAGCTGGCATACGTGGTACATTGCCATTTTGTAATTTTCCTCGCACATAATCACCGAAAACAGTAAAGCGATATTTAGGGGTGAATTGATAACTCATATTTCCCTCCACGCCATAAAAACGTGCAGGTTGTTGAGCGTAACGTATCAAACGAAAATGTGCAAAACGATCCATGGTATGAGCATAGATATAATTGCTAAAATACTTATAATAGGTGCCGAAATAGCTTTGCCATCTGTCATGATTAAATTGCACACCGATGTCCAGATTATTGGATTTTTCTTTTTTGAGTCGTTCATTAATACCAAATTGACTATAAACATTGGTATCTATCTGCAAATTATGAATGGTGCGGTCATATTGTTCATCACCAAATTCATAGGAATTGGTGGCAACGTGCGTGCCTCGAGCATAAAGTTCTTGTACGCTAGGGGCTCGTTCCTGATGAGAAAAGGTTATCCAACTTTTAAATGCTGGGGTAATTTGCCAATCAATACCTGTGGCGAAAGAATAAGTATTGGTGCTGTATGACATACTGCGTAATGGTATAATATTTTTCCCACGATGTAATTGTTTGTCATCAAGTAATTGAATTGCTTGATGATCTACACGTCCAGACAAAGAGAACGTAATATCTTGCCACTGATAACGTTCTACCGCAGATAACGCATATAGTTTGGTAATGCTTTTATCTAAAATTCCTTCATAACCTGAACTGCCAATCTGATCTTTGCTATATTGTGCAACCCATCTGCCAGAAATATGCTGAGTCGGCTTATGATCTAATTCAATACGTACTGATTTGCCATTATGCTGAAAACTAGACATCGTGTATTGCCCTTCAATCTCATCATGATGATAGCGACTATCGTTAGCGATAAAACGAATTTGTTCAATACCTGCTATAGGTTGAATAATCGCACCTCGTAAATCCACACGTTTTAAATGTAATTTAAGTTTGGCATATTGTTCAGGTTGACTAGGATCGTGATTGTGGAAATCTTCATCAATATTGATGCTGGTATGTTCACAATGTAGGTTAATCCCCTCTAAGTATTCATCATTTTCTTGATGAGTATGAATATGGCAAAAATGAGCTTTATGCTCGTGTCCAGTTAAACCATAACGATCGCGTCTATCGGTATAAGCAATACCAAGATAACCTTTTTCACCAATCCATGACAGCCCCACAGCCCCTTGCTTAGATTTTGCTTCGGAATTATTAATATAACGATAATGCTTTGATTCTACGAAATTTTCTTGATAATCATCAGAAAAAATAGCCTCAATACATTCTGGTGTATTAGAATTATTACAAGGATTTTCCACGCTATATTGTTCCGTATAACCAGCTGATTTATAATTTTTTGCATGACGAGTTAAGCCCTCTAAATGCAGAACCAGATGATTATTTAGCCGTAAATTCGTGGCTAAATTGTATAACTGTTCTTGGTTATTGGTGTTGTAACGCGTATCTAAACTGCCCTCAACAGTACGCGATGGTAATTGTGTCGGAATTTTATCATCTTCTACATTCACCACCGCACCAGTGATACCTGAACCGTATAATAGCGTATCCACGCCTTGAATAACGTTGATTTCTTTCGCTAAAGTAGGGGCAACCATAATGGCATGATCGGGTGACATATTGGACATATCCACTACATCGCTGCCATTTTGCACAATTTTATTGCGATAACTTTCTTGCCCGCGGATAACCGGTGTTGAAGCACCTGAACCAAAGTGATTGGCTTGAATCCCCATTTGTTTTGACAAGGCATTACCTAGTGATGTTGAGCCGTTTTTTAATTCGCTTTGTGATACGCTTTTAAAGGGATTATTGCTCACTTCCGTGACCACAATTTCATCTAAAATTTCGGTTTTTTCCTCCGCACTTGCGGGGGAAATTGCCCCCAAAGTGAGCATAATTGCCCCACTTATTTTTTTCAGTTTCATTATTGTTATTTCCATATAAAGATAATTCGTGAAGAAAAATAACTTTATATGAGAAAATTTGCAAGTGTTTTTTATAAAAAAATCATTCTTATTATGAAAAAATCATCTAAAATTCCACCGCACTTTCATCGTCTTTTTGTTAAATGTTTCTGAAATTTACTGTAGAATAAAAGCCTTATTTACTATTGATAGATAAGGCTATGAAACCCATATTTCTCGAACTCCGCCATTTAAAAACCTTGCTTGCATTAAAACAAACAGGCTCTGTTTCGCTTGCCGCGAAACGGGTTTATTTAACCCAATCAGCCCTTTCTCATCAAATTAAATTACTGGAAGAACAATATGGTTTGCCATTATTTGAACGTAAAACAATGCCGTTACACTTTACCCCGGCGGGAGAACGTTTAATTAAATTAGCCCATGATGTGTTGCCGAAAGTGATTGAAGCGGAGCGAGATCTTTCACGGGTGAAACAGGGCGAAGCCGGCGAGTTACGGATTGCGGTGGAATGCCATACTTGTTTTGATTGGTTAATGCCTGCTATGGACAGTTTTCGCACCCATTGGCCTTTAGTCGAATTGGATATTGTATCGGGTTTTCATACGGATACTGTAGGATTATTACTTAGTCATCGTGCTGATTGGGCGATTGTGTCGGAGATTGAACCGACGGACGGCATTATATATAAACCTCTATTTTCTTATGAAATGGTTGGGCTTTGTGCCAAAGATCACCCGTTAGCCCAAAAAGAAATTTGGCAAGCGGAAGATTTTGCTGATCAAACTTGGATTACTTATCCTGTCCCTGATGATATGTTAGATCTCTTGCGTAAAGTGTTGCGACCAGCAGGCATCAATCCGACACGCCGAACCAGCGAACTGACTATTGCCATTATTCAATTAGTTGCCAGTAAACGAGGCATTGCGGCGTTACCATTTTGGGCGGTAAAACCTTATTTAGATCGCGGTTATGTGGTGGCTCGTCAAATTACCGAACAACGCTTACATAGCAATTTATATTGTGCCTATCGAGAAATTGACGCAGAGAGTGCATTTATTGATGATTTTTATGATACCGTAAAATCACAAAGTTTTTCTACTTTACCGGGGCTTTCAGTATTGGAGTAATCGTGACAGAGAATAAAAAATCAGCCGTGATTTGGACGGCTGCTAAAGCTGCCTTTCCTTATTCGGTACCGATGATCATCGGTTATATTTTCTTAGGTATTGCCTACGGTATTTATATGAAAGTGTTGGGGTTTGGTGTTTGGTTTCCGTTTTTTATGGCAGCATTAATTTATGCGGGTTCAGTAGAGTTTATTGTGGCAACATCATTGACGACTATTTTTTCTCCACTTTCCGTGTTGTTGGTCACCTTAATGGTCAGTGGGCGACAGGTTTTTTATAGCATTTCCATGTTAGAAAAATATGGTAAACAGTTGGGTAAAAAACGCTGGTATTTAATTTCAGCTATGTCGGACGAAGCCTTTTCGTTGAATTATATGGCAAACGTGCCAGAGCACTTAGATAAAGGCTGGTATTACTTTTTTGTGAGTTTATATTTGCAAGTCTATTGGGTCATTGGAGCGGTATTAGGTAATCTGTCAGCGGACATTGTTCCGTTTAGTTTAAAAGGTATAGAATTTGCTATGACCGCGCTATTTATTGTTATTTTTGCTGAAAATTGGCTGAAAGAAAAATCTCATGAAAGCTCGTTACTGGGTTTAGGTATTACTTTATTCTTTCTAATCACCATTGGCAAAGAACATTTTTTAATTCCAACCTTATTCGCTATTTGGGGTGTGTTGACCTTACGCCGAACCAAACTGGAAAGCAAAATTATTCGTTTAACAGGGGGCAACCAATGACTTTAACCGAACAAATTATCACCATTACTATGGGCGTAGTTGGCGTACAATTTTGTCGACTAATCCCTTTTTGGATTTTCCCAGCGAATCGCCCGATCCCTGAATATATCCGTTATTTAGGTAAAGTGTTGCCAGCGGCGATGTTCGGTATGTTAGTGGTGTATTGTTATAAAAATATTGATATTTTACAAGGCTATCACGGCATACCCGATTTTATTGCTGGCATTGTCACTTTAGCTTTACACCTTTGGAAGAAAAATATGTTCTTGTCTATGGCAGTGGGAACGATGTTGTATATGGGGTTGGTGCAAGGGGTGTTTGTTTAAAGTGGGAAAAACGGCGTAAAGTACGGTGAAAAAATCTTACATTTTTCATCGCACTTTTGTGTCATTGAGGGCATAATAGACAAAATGGTTGCTATTTGGCATTTTCTTTCACTGAATAGCAACTTTTC
>Ga0192258_1007_pt1 | contig 120695 bp, 116 predicted proteins | sample Koala_Koa23_C3_FD_131286 | JGI IMG/M metagenome (GOLD analysis project Ga0192258, IMG submission 131286) | Enriched cells from koala feces incubated with labeled cellulose particles, San Francisco Zoo, California, United States - Koala_Koa2-3_C3 ... | reverse complement strand
AAATCAACCCTGTTTTGAAATTTTGTCATAAAAATCAACTGTCTCCTAATGCAGACAGCTGTAAAAAAATATTGTAAAAGAAAATTAAAATTTTATTCTCCTTGTTGATAAATCGTCCGTTTTGCAGTGCTTACAATGATATCAGAGCAAAGCTCTAATCCCAATGCACCACTGTTTAGACAAAGATGGTAATTATCCTTATCATACCAGTTTCCACCGGTATTAATGCTATAAAACGTTTCCCGCCGTTTGTCTATGCGATGAAGCATTGCTTCAACTTTACATCCGTCTACATGATAATCGTTGACAGCACGTTCCGAACGTGTCTTTGTATCCGCATAAATAAATACATTAAACAAATTCGGCTGATCTCGCAGGATATAGCTTGCACAGCGACCTACTAAAACGCAATCGCTTTTTTGCGCAAACTCCTGAATGATCTGTGTTTCCAGAATGTAGACCTGATCTGACAGGGGCAGATTTTCCTCTATGGTGCGTGTCGAATTAGAGGTTAACATTAAGGTGTATAAGAAACTCTTTGGAGCAGTCTCTTCTGCCGTTTTCAAATAGTCCATAGAGACGTTACAGCGTTCTGATGCCATTTTTAGAATTTCCTGATTGTAACAGGGAATTCCTAAGCGTTGTGCTACCATTTCACCGATGTCACGACCGCCACTGGCATACTCTCGTTCAATTGTAATAATTCGATGGCTCATAAATAAGACCTCCACTTCCTATTTCATTTACTCTATGTATTATAGCACACTTCATAAAAAAATGCACGCATTATTAGAATTTTTTTGTATTTACATCTAAAATTCTACTTTTTCGCCATTTTAATCCTCTGCTTTTTGTGCATTATGTATAATGTCTAACGATCAGGATGCGGCATTTATGATTGCTTCGATGATTTCTGGATAATACCATGTACAGCTGTTTCGATTTAATAATCCAAACGCAGAAGATCCACTGGTTGTGCCGTTGTCCCAAACGAAGCACTTAATGCCATGTTCTTTTGCACTACTAATATAGTAACTGAACCATGAAATACGATCGGAAGTATTACTTTTGTTAACTGAGCCAAATTCATCGATAATGACCGGAATACCTTGGGAGATAAATGTTTCCTCTAGATATTGGAAATTAGAATCTAATTCAGATTTATCGGAGTCCGTACCCCAATCAGCATCATCGTCTTCATCTCCGCAAAAATCCCACGGTGCATAGTTGTGAACTGAAACAACAATGTGATCGTCGTCCGGCACAATCAGACCATTGATGGCATTTTTTTCGATAGATTGGGCGTAAGTTGTCACAATCAGTGTCCGATTTTCATTCTCACCGCCGGTACTTCTCACAGTATCCACGAAAGCTTGATGCAGTTCATTGATGACTTCATAAGATTCCGTCGTACCACCTGTCCATTCCTCTGCTGATCCAATCATACGAGGTTCGTTCATGCCCTCAAACAGTAGTCGGTGATCGTAATCCTGAAATTCCTCACAAATCTGCTCCCATATTTTCGTAAGTGTTGCTTTGTCGCTTTCTAAGCTGTCATTAGTCGGCGTCAACCACAGATAGTCATCGTGATGGACATTTAGAATGACATACAATCCTAAGTCATAAGCATAATCCACCACTTCCTTGACTCGTGCCATCCAATCTGTATCAATTGTACCATCGTCAGACATATGTTCTCCCCAAGTAACCGGAATTCGCACAGCGTTAAATCCAGCATTCTGTACCGCTTCAAACATTGCTTGTGTCGTTTTGGGGTTGCCCCAACCAGTTTCAGTGTCGTCGGTGCCTGTGTCATAGCTATCCAGTGAGTTACCTAGATTCCAGCCAACAATAATGTCATCGACAATTTCCGCAGAGGTCATAGCATCAACCTCTTCTGTTGTAGGTGTATCTGTTTCGCTTGCTTCAATTGCATCTTCTGAATTTGTCGTTTCAGTTATTGTTGTCGTTCCGGTACTGTTACTATAGCGGACGCTGACTGATTTCAGCGTAATACTATTCTGATCACTCCACCAAAAACCAAGCTGTAAATCGCCGGAATTATCTATATTTTCCTTTACCATATCCGGAATAATCCAAGTTAGTGTCAGATCAGATGAATCTGTGAAACAGCAAATATTCTGGGTTTGATACCATACGTCATCTGTCGCACAGTCAGCATTTTCATACACCAATACGCCAAATGCACCAGTAAATTTTCCTAGTGAACCGTCACTACTGATTTCAAACGTTACAGTTTGCAGCGTATCGTCGCTGCCAATCAATTCAGTCAAAGAAATATTTGTAGTTTTACTGTCGCTGCTTTCATATTCCAGTGATGTATTCGGTGAAATCGAGTTTGTACCATCTACTGGTACATCCTTCGTTCGAGTATATGTGCAAACAATGCTTGACAAGCGAACTGTTTGCACGTCACTCCACCAATGTCCGAACATAACTTCACCATCAATATCGATGTCAGATTGAATTTCGGACGGTACATTCCAAGTAAACTCTGCATAAGCACTATTTACAGATTCTGTGAAATCAACCGATTGATACCAATTTTCATCTGTTGCGCTGCTGCATACATCTGTTACAGAAATACCATAGCCACCCTGATAATTTCCTAAGCTAGAGCTGCCGTCTTCTGCGTAGACGATAAACGTGAACGATTCAATTACATCTCCTTCTTCGACGAAGTCGCTAATCTTTGCATTATAGGTATTTGTGCCATCACGATCCAGCATTGCATCAATATCCGAAACTTCTGTTCCAAGTGTAGAAGTGACAGTTTCCGTAGGACTGATGTGTGCAGTCGTTGTTTCTGTTGCAACAGTCGTTTCTATTGTAGACGTCTTCGTTGCAATTGTCGTTGCTGTTGCTTCAACAGTGGAGGTTGTGGAGTTTGTTGAATCGCTATTTTCACTTGCTTTTTCTCCACATCCGGTATATATTGTTGTGGTAAGTGCGCCCGCCATTAACAATGCCAAAAACTTTTTTTTTCTTGTTTTGTGTATCATAGCCCATTCCCTTTCTTTATTTTGATTTTGATTACTTTTTATTAGGAGATGATTAACAATTTCAACTTGAAAAACAATAGCCACCGAATGAAATGTATGGCATTTCTTTTTCGGTAGCTAGAGTGTCACGAATTTTAGGTAGTTTAGTCTATAGTAACGATTTCTCCCATCAAATCACGAGGTGCACCAATTGCATTAGATTCGTCAGTGTCAATGTGCATTGCTGTTGCATAATTTGACGAAACACGACAGACTACATCGCCTAAAATTGCCTTTCTGCCATCTGTTTCCACACGTACCCAAACAATGTCTTTATCCTTTACACCAAACTTTTCTGCATCCTCGGGTGTAAAATGAATATGCCGTTTTGCCACAATGACACCCTCAGAAATTTCCAATTCGCCAGCTGGTCCAATAATTTTACACGCACCAGAACCAGCAACATCGCCTGATTCTCGAATAGGTGCAGCAATCCCAATGGAACGAGCGTCTGTCGCAGACAATTCTACTTGATTTGCACTCCGAAACGGACCTAAAATAGACACATTAGGCAATTCTTTTTTTGGTCCAACGATTGTGACACGTTCTTCGCTGGCAAACTGCCTTGGTTGCGACAGCATTTTCTTCACAGTCAATTCTTTTCCTTTTCCAAACAGGATCTCGAAAACCTCGACTGTTAGATGGACGTGTCTAGCAGATGTCTCTACAATAAATTTTTCAGCCATTTTGAAAAACCTCCAAAAATAGTTGGATATCGTTTTAGAACCATATCCCACAGCGAAAAAAACAATATATTCCTCACTCTCCATTTATTGTACTACTTTTTTATCGATTCGTCAAGAGGTAATTTTGAATTCATCTGTATTGTATGATTTTTTTCATGATGCAACCTGATTCAAAATCATAATCCCTATATAAAGACAAACCGTTACGAAAAGCCAAGGTGATGACCATGCCACACGATTTCTCACAGCTTGTTTCTGCGTTGAATATGGGATTGGTGTTTTTTGTTCCTTCCAAAACCAAAAGAAGATGCCCATAAGTGCTGTCGCATAATACGCCATAACGATTAGCGAAATGATTATCTCACCAGTATTTGTTGTTAGTTTCTCATACATCAGTGATAAAATAATCGAAGTGGTATTGATTCCCATATGTACTAAAATTGAGGGGACAATTGAGTTATGTCGTTCTACAATTTTGCCAAGGTAAAGTCCTAAAATGAATGCCAGCAAAAATTGTTCGACGTTTCCGTGGGCTAGCCCGAATAGCAATGCACTCATGATAATACCAAAACGTGTGCTAACTCGAGAAAGCGTTTTCATTAAGAATCCACGATAAAGGAGTTCTTCTGTCAAAGGTGCAAGAATACAAGTGTACATAATCACCGTTATGGTTGATTTTCCATTTTGAAAATAGGAGAAATCTGCTTCAACTAGTGTAACGCCATTAGAAGCGAAAAACGATTCAACAAAGTTATAGAGAAAACCAGCTAGACATTGTAATCCTAATCCCGTACAAAAATATCGTAAAACATTGGAAATACGTAAATTATGTGTTTGAAATAAATTTTTTATGGGTGTTTGTGTAGAACGGCAGCCTATCCATGCAAAAAGTGCATTGCACAATGCAAATACCAGTGCATTTATAGCAATTCCAATAGAAGAGTTGTTGATATAATTATCAGCATCAATACTTGCATCATATGGTGAAGCAGACGAATAGACCCCCATGATTACCAGCAAAATCAAATAGAGGATGCTATATAAAAATTGTTCTGAAACACAAGTGATAAACATCCAAAATCCGGCTTTGTTGAAATACTTTCGAATGGCTCGACGTTCTGCTTTATCTGGTTGCAGTGGAATTTGATAATTAGGTAATAAAACTTGTGGTAAAATTTTACGATAGTCTGAACGGTACGCCACATTTTCCATGGCGTTATCAAATGGATTTTGTGGATTCGGCGTTTTCGACGATGACGATTGAGATTTTTGGGATTGTATTGTTTGAACATTTTTGGGATTTGGTGTCGAAACACGTGAATTTTCTTCCATAGCGATATGCATTGAGTAATACCTCCTATCATCAATATTATATATTATAGCACAAATTTCAGTATTCATAAACCTTTTTTTGTTGTAGACAAGAAATTTTTTAAGAAATCAACTTGCAACAAAATAACTATGGACAAATGCTAAAAATTATGCTATACTAGAAGTAACAAATGAACAGGTTGAAAAGGAGTGGATATGGTTCTATGCAGCACGAGAAGTCTTGCGGCGCAATTGTTTATCGTAAATCTCATGGAAATACTGAAATTTTATTGATTCGACATATCAATAGTGGACATTGGTCATTCCCCAAGGGACATGTAGAAAATGGAGAAACGGAAATCGAAACGGCAATACGAGAAATTCGAGAAGAAACCTCAATCGAGGTGTTGATCGATCCTACTTTTCGAGAAACAGTTTCTTACTATTCGAAAAGGGATACACAAAAAACAGTCGTCTATTTTATTGCAAAAGCCAAAAACTATGATTTTGCGCCACAGCGAGAGGAAATAGAAGAAATTCGGTGGGTAGATATCAGCTATGCTCTCAAGATTTTAACATATGATAACGACAAGAGCATCGTAGGAAAAGCAAAATCTGCGATTTCTATGAATCTTCGATAGCAAAAAACACGAGGCTTTCTTATATTGCAGAAATCCTCGTGTTTTGCTATAAAATATTCCAAAAAGTTGGCAGTTCATTTTTACCAAAACGTTCCAACAACATCTTGGCTTCTGATAGTTCTGATTTTAATTCATCACAGTTGGACTCCAGCATTGGCCTTAAATGGGAAATCGTAATATCTACTTGAAGTACTCTATCTTTCCATACCATAAAGCTTAAAAAGTCATCGACTTTTTCCCAATTTGCCTCGAATGCTTGAAATGCCGGTATTGCTTCCTCAACTGATAAATTTTCTGCGATTTCTGCAAGATTGTCTAGCGCCTTTAAAAGTGTTTGTGTTGTATGTCGCACGTACCATGCTGTTCCGATACTTGTCAATATCAATATTAACAAGATAGCAATACCAAGTTGTACCCGTTTCATTCTATATTTCTCCTTTTCTTTGGAATTATGGTGCATTTTCCATTTTCGTCGCCGATCATCAATAGTACCTCGTGAAAATTCATATGATGTTCTGCTAGCTTTTGTTGCAACCATTCCATATTTTTTCCAATCATAGAAAGAGATTTGTTCATAATACAGCCCTCTTGAATCAAGACAATCGGCGGATTTTGGCTGTTGATATTTTTATTTGGATTGAGATCATTTGGTGTCAAAGGTTGATACTGTTGCTTTAAGAATACTGATATATTTCCTGTTGTTTCCATTATAGCATATTGCACTTGACTAATATCAAACACTTGATTACCACGCATTGCAGTCATTACGTCGTCCACCGACAGTCGCAGGTCACGCAAAGTTGCCTGTTCCAGCTGTCCATTTTGAATAATAATTTTGGGTCGACCTGAAATCAATCGACGCATTTTTGTCGATCGAAGTGTAATCCATGACATAATTGTTTCAAAGCAAATTAGTGCTAGAATTGGCAGAATTCCTAGTATCAGTGGTATATTTGTATCTTCTAGCGGAAGAGTAGCAATATTGGAAATTAGAATCGTGATAACAAGTTCCGACGGCTGTAATTCGCCCAATTGACGCTTTCCCATCAGGCGTACACCAAAAATCACCACAATGTATAATATCAGTGACCGAATCAACACAATACTCAAAATAAACGCCTCTATCCATACATTCAGTATGGGCAAGGCGATTTGATTTATGCATTATATTTGTAAATTTTTATTTTTGTTTGGTTTCTTTATTTTTGAACACGACGAGTTTGCTAAATATGTAGTTGACAACCAAAATAATTACTTGAGCAAAGATTTTTATTACAAGTGAACGCCATGTGACAATTTCGTTGTTTACAGTAGCAAAGAAGTGATTTCCAAGTTCCATAATTAGGAGTTCTAAAAAATAAGTGACAAGTCGTGCACTATAGAACATGAAAAATTCACGCCAAAATGCTTTTCGAGTGGTAGTTTTACTCTTGAACACATAAACTTTATTGGTGAAAAAAGCGAATGTAACCGATGCAATCCACGAAATGGTTGTGGATAAAAAAGTGTTGATCCAGCTTGATAATCCCAATTCTGTAAAGATTGCGGTGGGAACCATCTGAAACAGAAGAGATATGACTGTAGTCAAACCACCAACGATAATGTACATCCAAATAGATTCGTGGGCGTTCCACAATTTTTGAAGAGATTTCGGAAGTTTTCCAATGATCCATGTAATTATCTTTTCCATTGATTTTCATACCTTTCTTTATTTTTGTAAAAATATGCTGTAACCTCTTGATTTTTTATGGTTTTGTGGTATGATTTTCGTATAAAATTTTTAGGAGGAATCACATTGATTTACGCCATCGCTATTTTATTATTAGTTGTACTTTCTGCACTGTTTTCCAGTACAGAAACGGCTTTTTCTTGTGTCAATAAAATCCGGCTCAAGCATATGGCGGATTCCGGTAATCAAAAAGCTATGTCTGCTTTGCGTATTGCAAACAACTATGAAAAAACATTGACAGCAATCCTTGTAGATAATAATATTGTTAATATTGGTGCATCATTGCTTGCAACTGTATTTTTTACATTATATTTTGGATCTGCTGGTGCAGCACTTTCTACTATTGTTATGACACTTTTGGTATTGACATTTGGCGAAGTACTGCCGAAATCCTATGCAAAATCGCACGCTGATCAAATTGCTATGGCAGTTTCTGGAATGCTTTCTAAATTGATGGTGATTATGAAACCATTTATCTGGTTCTTTAATTTGCTTTCTCGTTCGTTAAAATCAAATGAAGAAGTACCCAGTGTCACGGAAGACGAGCTGAAATATATTATTGATGAAATTGAAGGGGAGGGGATTTTAGAAGAACAAGAGAGCGACCTTGTTATTTCTGCACTGCAATTTGATGAAACGCCAGTAAGTCAAATTCTCATTCCTCGTGTGCAAATTATTGCATTATTTGTGAATGCCACCATAGAAGAAACAAAGCAATTATTTTTGAATAGCCATTTTTCTCGATTTCCCGTTTACGAAAAAAGTTTAGACAGCATCGTTGGTATGATTACGAATAAAGACTTTTTTCGCCTTATGTGTGGGAAATTTAAGACACTGGAAGAAATTACACAGAACGTCATCTTTGTACCTAAAAACCAGCGAATCAGTGATGTGCTGCGAGAAATGCAACACACTAAAACGCATCTTGCGATTGTTGTAGATCAATATGGCGGAACAGAGGGTATGGTAACATTAAAAGACATTTTGGAGGAATTGGTGGGAGACATTTACGATGAGAGCGACGAAATTGTTCATGAGTTTCAAAAAACAGCACCGAATACCTACACTGTAATTGGTTCGTTTAGTATTAACGATGTATTTGCAGAATTAGACGAAGTAGATTTACCCACACGGACTCCAGAAACAGATTCTACGACCATAGGCGGCTGGGTAACGGAATTACTCGGGCATATTCCGATTATTGGAGAGACGGCAAAATACCAAAGTTTACACTTTACTGTACTGGATGCTGATAATCAGTCTGTAAAGAGTGTGCAGCTAAAAGTTAACGTGCATGAATTGAAAGACAGTACTACTTCTTCATAAATTTTATAAGAACGAATGTAACTGCTACTGTTAGCACAATTGAAATTATTGTTGGAATCCACGTAAATTCAGCACCGGGCAAATCTAAAGTGTTCATACCATAGAAACTATAGATAAGTGTTGGAATTGCTAGAACAATTGTTACAAGCGTTAGTCGCCACATAACAAGGTTTAAATTGTTTGAAATGGCTGCAGCAAACGCTTCGACAATACTTGCCAGAATTTTAGAATAAATATCTGCCATTTCCTGTGCCTGCTTTAATTCGATGAGTACGTCTTCCAACAAGTCTTGATCCTCTTCGTAAAGCTTCAGCACACGACCTCGCAAGATTTTATTCATCGTTACATCGTTAGATTTTAAAGAAGTAGAGAAATAAATCAAGGACTTTTCCAGTTCCAACATCTGGCTTAATTCAATATTCTGCATCGCATCCTGCAATTTTCGTTGCAATGATGTAGAACTTTTGTCAATTTGCTTCAAGTAAACGAGGTAACAGGATGTGATATGCATCATCAGCCGTAGAATAAACTGGGTGCGAAATTGGGTTTGAATATTGCGGACACGTCCACTCACAGCATCTTCAATCACTTTGTTTTCTTTTAGTGATATGGTAAAAACATAATGATCTGTTAAAATGATGCCAAGTGGCATAGTGTAAAAAACCAATGTATCATCTTTTTGCACTTCTGATACGGCTGTATCGACAATAATCAATGTTTGCTCGTCTTCCTGTTCTACACGAGAAGATTCTTCTTCGTCCAAAGAAGATTTCAAGAATCCACTGTCCAGACCATACTTTTCAATCAGCATTTGTTGTTCCTTTGCTGTAGGATCAACCACTGAAACCCAGCAGCCCGGTGTCAAATCATTTACTTCAATCAAACGATTGGCAACTGTTTTGTAATAAGAGATCAAATCAGAATCCACCTTTCTTAGGGCAGAATAATCCACATGGCATCTGCTACCCTACTTATGATTTTTCTTGCGATTATCTGCATTTTCCACGATCGGGGATATGGGTCAGCATTCATGCCATCACCTCCTATTTTTATCTGCATTATAAATGCAAATCAAAACAAATTTAATGTCCTTATATTATTAACTGCCTTTTGCAAGGCGGTTTCTATAATTTTTACAAAGATAGCACAAGAATTTTCAATTTGCTGTGTGTGCATGGTGATTTTCATCCCGTAAGCGATTTTTTAATCCTTCAAAAATCATATTTTTGGCATGAACCGCTTGTTCTTTGGTTGCCGCTGGTACATCTTTTAGTGGATATTTAATACCAAGATTTTGGTACTTAACTTCACCCATAGTATGATAGGGAAGTACATCCAACGCCTTGAGGTTGTCGAGTCCGCCAATAAAATAACCCAAGCGACGCAAATACGCATCATTCAGCGTATATCCTGGCACAATAACATGACGAATCCAAATGGGAATCTGTTTTTCATTCAGATATTCTGCAAATTCTAAGATATGCGTATTTGGCTGCTTTGTCAGCTTTTGATGTTCTTCCGGATCGATATGTTTAATATCTAGCATGACTAAGTCCGTTGAAGCCATAAGTCGATCAAATGTCGCACGTTTTTCTGATCTGTAGAGAATTCCTGAGGTATCTAAGCAAGTGTGAATCCCCTTTGTTTTCGCCTTCTCGAATAACTCAGTCAAAAATTCCATCTGTACAAGTGGCTCGCCACCAGTTGCTGTTAGACCGCCACCCCGTAAAAATTCCTTAACACCGTCATATTCATTCAAAATTGAATCAACGCTTCTTAAATTTTCATCACTGCCACCAATTGACCATGTGTCTGGATTATGACAATATAGACAGCGCATGGGACAACCTTGAAAAAAAACCACAAAACGAATTCCTGGCCCGTCTACCGTGCCAAAGCTTTCTGTAGAATGAATATGTCCTTCCATTGCTTTACCTCCTTTCAAAAAAAAGTGAGCGCACAAAATTCTGCACACCCACCACATAAAAACTTGTGTTTTTTTATTCCAAAATTCTTTTTTTGGAATCCACACATTTCTCCTTAGAGAGCAGCGTGGAACGTTCTGGAGATAACATCATCCTGTTGCTCTTTGGTGAGCTTGATGAAGTTAACTGCGTATCCACTGACACGAATTGTCAGTTGCGGATATTTTTCCGGATGTTGCTGTGCATCGAGCAATGTCTCCCGATTTAAAACGTTGACATTCAGGTGATGACCACCTTTTTCAGCGTAACCATCGAGCAACCCTACCAAATTATCGATTTGTTTTTCGTTAGCCATAATAATTCCTCCTTATGAATCTAAGTAAATATGACGTTATATCGTCATATTTCATCCATCAGTTCCGTAGGCTGGCTGCATGCCATATTACCTTTAGAACAATCCATACTACGATAAGTCTTGACACGCAATCCTTCATCCATCAAATCCTCTTTTGAAATAGTCAAGTGACCGCTGCCATTTTCCATGAGTGTTTCAATCATGTCGACCAATTCGTCAGACTTATCCGCTTCTTTTAACATATGTTCTGCTATGACAATGCGCCTCCTTTCTACTGTTTGGTAATAAAATTATTCTTCTTCTAACGCTTCACGAATAGATGCAACATCAATATCGCCAGCAAATACCTTATCATCCTTGCCTAGTGCATCTGGAATAATTGTAAAGGTATTAGAAATACCATCCTGTGCATTCTTCCATGGCAATTTTGCAACAGAAGCCATTGATGCAGCCGCACCATGCGTATCACGCCCATACATTGGATTTGCACCTGGAGCCAGTGGCTGTCCTTTCTTTCTGCCGTCCGGAGTATTACCGGTTTTCTTACCGTATACAACGTTAGAAGTAATAGTCAAAATTGAAGTAGTTGGTACACCGCCTCTGTAGCAGTAATTGCTGCGAATCATATCCATGAATTTATTCAGAATTTCTACTGCAATGCTGTCTACACGTTCGTCGTTATTTCCATATTTCGGGAAGTCACCTTTAATTTCAAAGTCGGTAACAACACCAAATTCGTCACGAATGCACTTTACTTTTGCATACTTAATTGCAGACAAGGAGTCAACAACAACAGACATACCTGCAATACCGGTTGCGAAATAACGCTTAACATCTTTATCATGAAGTGCCATCTGCAATGCTTCGTAGCAATATTTGTCATGCATATAGTGAATGCAGTTCAAAGTATCTACATACAACTTTGCCAGCCATTCCATCATATCTGTATATTTTTCAATTACATCATCATAATTCAGATAATCGCCTTCCACTGGACGATACTTTGGACCTACCTGATTGTGTTTACCGGTCTTTGCATCTAAGCGTTCATCAACACCACCGTTGATCGCATACAGTAAACATTTTGCCAAGTTTGCACGTGCGCCAAAGAATTGCATTTCCTTACCAACACGCATAGAAGATACACAGCAAGCAATTGCATAGTCATCACCGTGCGTAACACGCATCAAATCATCGTTTTCATATTGGAAGGACGAGGTATTGATGGACAATTTTGCACAGTACCGTTTGAATGATTCTGGCAGTCGCTTTGACCACAAAACAGTTAGGTTCGGTTCTGGGGCGGTACCCAAGTTTTCGAGGGTATGCAGATAGCGATAACTATTCTTAGTTACCAGGGTTCTTCCATCGATGCCCATACCACCGATAGATTCTGTCACCCACTGTGGATCGCCAGAGAATAGAGAATTATATTCCGGAGTTCTAGCAAACTTCACCATACGCAATTTCATAATGAAGTGATCAATATATTCCTGAGCTTGTTCTTCTGTTAAGATTCCATTATCCAAATCACGTTGAATATAAATATCCAAGAATGTGGAAGTTCTACCAAGACTCATTGCCGCACCATTTTGATCTTTTACTGCAGCGAGATAAGCAAAATATGTCCATTGGATAGCTTCTTTTGCATTAATAGCCGGAGCGGAGATATCAAAGCCATACTTTGCAGCCATACTTTTCAGTGCCTTCAGTGCCTTGATTTGTTCTGCCAATTCTTCACGAAGACGGATTTTTTCTTCTGTCATTGTACCGCCAGTAATTGCCTTTTGGTGATTCTTGTCTTCAATTAAACGATCAATACCATACAGTGCAACTCGACGATAGTCGCCGATAATACGACCTCTACCATACGCATCGGGTAGACCAGTGATAATAGCGTTATGACGAGCTGCACGCATTTCCGGTGTATAGACATCAAAAACGCCTTCGTTGTGTGTCTTTCTGTATTCTCGGAAAATGTAGCTGATTTCCGAATCAACTTTATAGCCATAGGATTCGCAGGCAGTTTCTGCCATACGGATTCCACCGAAAGGCTGCAACGCACGTTTTAATGGTTTGTCAGTCTGAAGACCAACGATTTGTTCCAATTCCTGATGAATATAACCAGCATCGTGTGAATCTACTTTAGATACAATCTTAGTATCCATATCAATAACGCCACCGTTATCTCGCTCTTGTTGGAATAAATCCAGAATCTCTTGCCAAAGTGTCTTGGTCGCTTCTGTCGGACCTGCCAAAAAGCTTTCGTCACCTTCATACGGCATGTAATTTTTCTGGATGAAGTCCCGTACATCAATTTCTTTTTTCCAAGCGGTACCAGCGAAGCCAGCCCAAGCCTTTTCGAATGTTTCTGCCATTTTAAGAATCTCCCCTTTGCCGGAAAAGCCGGCGTATTTAGATTTGGGGCAGTGCGAAAATCACGCACTGCAAAAATAGTATCACAAACCGCAGCTGCAGCATAAAAGGAATGCCTTTATCACAATCCTATCACATACTTGTGCAGTTATGTTTTAAGCTACACTAATAATAACACATCTCAATTAGTATGTCAATAGCTTTCGTGAAATTTTACAAAAAAATTTTTTCTAGCGACTTTTCTTTCTGTTCTTTCCTAAGTGATTAGGACATTATTTTTAAAAAAAAATAAGGAATTTTGATTTAATTTACTTATTTTCAAAAGGTTGAATTCTGATTTCGGATTGACAAAAACGTTTTTTTCTAGTATACTAATGAATAGGAATGTAATCGCAGTCATATTAATCTTGCAATTAACTTTATGTTTTATTTTTATATATTATAATAGTATAGTTGTGTTATTCACTATGCTAACCAACAAACTTAACGGAGTTGATCACATGACAAAACAAATCTCTCAAGCCGCCATTATTGGCTGCTCGGACGGTACATCTCAAGATAGTGATGAAATCATCATTTTACAGGATTTTTTGCAAGAAAGATTTATGATTTCCTCATGGATTTATCCGACACTTTATTGTACTTCACTTGGTGAAACGCAGTCTCCTCAGATGCGGGCGCAGATGCTGTACGAAGCTTTTTTAGATGAAAAAATGGATGCGGTTTTCGATGTCTCTGGTGGTGATGCAGTAAATGGAATTCTTTCACTTGTTGATTTTTCAGTGTTGCGTAAATTTCAAAAACCTTACTTTGGCTATAGTGATAACTCAGTTTTACTGAATCCTTTGCGACAAATTTCAAGATTACCTGTCTATTATTTTCAGCCACGTTTTTTACCGCAGTCTACAATTGCACAAGACTATTTTGCCGCAGTATTTGAAAATCATCCGGAGACAAATGTTCCTAGAAAGTATACGTTTTTACAAGGGGATGTACTTACTGGAGAAATTGTCGGCGGAAATATTCGCTGCACATTGAAACTTATAGGAACACCGTGGCAGCCAAATTTTAATGAAAAAGTCTTATTATTAGAGAGCAATTCTGGTAATCTATCACGAATCGAAACTATGCTGTGGCAATACAAACACATCGGAGCGTTTTCTCAGTGCAGCGGTGTATTGTTGGGCAATTTTACAGAGATTGCACAAAATGGTCAAATGCTACAGTTGTATATGCTTGTACAACAGATAATTGACAATCCAGATTTACCTATCGTTCATACCAAAGAAATTGGACATCAAATCGATTCATTGTGCCTACCTTTCCATATTCCAATCTGTTTATGCCGGGATATTCATATTTAACACGCAAATGTTCACAAAATATATCTTTTTTTTTTTGTTATAATAAATATAGGGTTTGATGTGATTTATTAAGAGGGAAAATATGAAATAGGGGGTGTAAAAATGAAAACCTGCCCAAGCTGTGGGAAAATTGTTGATTCAAGCGTGACAGAATGCAATTGCGGATACCGTTTTCTACGAAATATGAACACAAATCCGCCTGCGATTTTTACGCCTACAATAGATGCTGCTGGAAAATTTTGCCCAATGTGTGGAACAAGAAATCCAAAAGAGGCATCAACCTGTGTTGGTTGTGATCATATTTTTCAAGATGGTAGAGCACCGATTCCTTCCTCTTCTCATGCTTTCGTTAACAGTGGTACATCATCACATATCGGCGCATCATATGCTGTAAAACATCGGAGTGGATTATTCGCAAATGCTGGTGCAAAGCTGATGATACTGTGCAAGATTATTCTGATTTTAACTATCTTAGAGGCGATTGCATTGGTTATCGTTGGAACGGCAGTTGCAACGGAAATTGGTGGTGGAGAAGGGGGCGTAATCGGATTTTTTATTGGAATTGCAGCCGCAGCTGTCTGGATTGTACTATCTTATCTTTCTCTGTTGGTTTTAATTGCTTTTTCTGAGTTATGTGTCAATGTTCGTGATATTTCCTTGCATATCACCAATAACCGATAAAATAAACAAAAGCCATTGCATGACGTTTCACGCAATGGCTTTTATATTTTTAGGGTTTAATAGGTTAAGCTTTCACTTAGCCTAATTCAGCAAAATACTTAATGGTACGAACCATCTGGCTGGTGTAGCTGTTCTCATTATCATACCAAGAAACAACCTGTACCTCATACAGATCATCAGCAATCTTGGAAACCATAGTTTGAGTTGCATCGAACAACGAACCGTACTTCATGCCGATTACGTCAGAAGATACGATCGGTTCTTCATTATAGCCAAAGGATTCGGTTGCAACAGCCTTCATTGCAGCGTTGATGCCATCAACTGTTACATTGATGCCTTTTACAACTGCGGTCAGAATAGTAGTAGAACCAGTTGGAACCGGTACACGCTGTGCAGAGCCGATTAGCTTGCCGTTCAACTCCGGAATAACCAGACCGATTGCCTTTGCAGCACCGGTAGAGTTTGGAACGATGTTAGCAGCACCTGCTCTAGCTCTTCTCAGGTCACCCTTTCTGTGCGGTCCATCCAGAATCATCTGATCGCCGGTATAAGCATGGATTGTGCTCATGATACCGCTCTGGATCGGAGCATAGTCATTCAGAGCTTTTGCCATCGGAGCCAAGCAGTTTGTGGTGCAGGATGCAGCAGAAATGATGGTATCATCGGTGGTTAGAGTACTGTGGTTTACATTGTAAACAATCGTCGGCAGATCATTGCCAGCCGGTGCCGAAATAACAACTTTCTTTGCACCTGCATCGATGTGTGCCTGAGACTTTGCCTTCGATACATAGAAACCTGTGCATTCCAGAACAACGTCTACGCCGATTTCACCCCACGGCAATTCAGCAGCGTTTGCCTTTGCATAAATCTTCAGAGTCTTACCATCTACAGTAATGGTACCTGCTTCGTCATCTGCGGTAACAGTGTGTGTGTTCTCACCGATCTTGCCGCAGTAACCACCTTGAGCGGTATCATACTTGAGCAGGTGAGCCAGCATGGACGGCTTGGTTAGGTCGTTGATTGCAACAACCTCATAACCTTCTGCGCCGAACATCTGACGAAATGCGAGACGGCCAATCCGACCGAAACCATTAATAGCAACTTTAACTGACATTGGAATTACCTCCTAATTTTTTGGGCAACACTTTTATAGCATTTTGTATTCGAAATCGAATTCAAATGAATGCAATGTTACCTTTTCATTTTTATTATACACCAACCTCAGAATAATTTCAAGCACTTTCTGAAAAAAAAACAGGTAAACAAGCGGAAACTTTTGTATTTTTTAAGTATTGTATGAAAATAAACATCATAAATTGTTCAAATTCGACAAAGTAAAAGAAACGACGAAAAAAGTCGATGATTTTATTTTCAAGGTATTTTTTTGTGGTATAATATACTAAGCTTTTTTTATTTCTGTTTTGCATAAAATAAAGGTGTAATAATATGCAACAAGGAATAATAATGACAATTGCATATGATTAGGAAACATAATTCAAACGAAAGGTGAACCAGCTTTGATAAAACAAGAGATAATAAAACAATTTGAGAAATGGTACGAAAGCGTTTCGGATTATGTTTTGTTTTTTACATCTGATTGGTCGCTCTTATGGGAGAACCAAGAATGCCCAATGCTTTCGGCACAGTTAAATCCGGAACAATGGTTAGAGATGAAAAAAGAAAACAAACCAGTACAAGGCACATTACATCGCCTTGTTAACTGGAAAGGCTTGTCGTATTCCGCACAATTGGACGTTCATTCGCTTGCATTAGATAGTGGTCACGTATCTACAGAACAAGAAGATCCCGATGAAGAACGTATCTACGTGCTTCGGATTGCAAAAGAACCGTACCAGAAAGCAATTTGGCAACACCAAAGCTACAGAGAGTCACAAGAGAGCAAAATTGCACTGCTGCGCAACCAGATTAGCAATATTTCCAATTCGACAGATTCGCTATGCGATTTGATATTTGATTTTGGCGATCGCTACCCATCGACGATATATTACGAGATGCTGGACGAATTAAATCTCATTGAGGGAAACTGTTGAAACATGATGTAGACTCCTACGCTTCTGTCGGAGCTAGAGCGGTATTATCAAGGAACTGGTCTGGAGAGTGAAATGATCCTACTGGAACGATTCTTGGAGGAATTCCGCTATAATTGCAGAACTGTCCTTGGCAGTAAACCAAGAATCATGCTGCTATGTGAATCGTATCTTTGTATTGACGTAAACGCAGAACGTCTGTTATTCTTTCTGCTGTCAACAATTTCGTACTTGTACCACCGTAACCCAGATCTTACAGACTTCGAGATACAGGGCGAATACGATGGGGATGAAGATCAGATTGTTTTGACAATACTGGCGGATAAACAGTACGATATTGGTACGAGAGAGAGGTCTTCTTTGTCGATCGACTATTCTAAGATTATCTCGCTACAAGAAGAAGTCATAGATATGTTCTGTCAGACATACCATGTGACTCGGTTGGAATCTGCCGCAGACGGCTCAAACAGACTCTCTTTCCGCATTCCCGCACCGCATGACCTGACAGAGGAAGTCTATCAGCTGCGCAGTTCAAACCTCGAGAAGTATAACGCCAATGTAGAGGAGAACACATACTCCGTCTATCACCTGTTTTTGTCGGAAATCAAGCCATTCCGGTTCTATTAATCCAAACGAAGAAGTGATCAGGGAAAAATCTTGGTCGCTTTTTTTGATATATCATTCATATCATATTTGTACATAAATTTGCATAGGATAAATTATCTTTTTGTGCGAATTGAATATTGCTTTATTTTATTCATAAATTCAAATTTTTTTTTTTTTTTTTTTTTTTTTTTTTTTTAAAATTTTTTTTTTTTTTTTTTTTTAGCTGAAAGTTTAGCTATCTATACAAAATACACTTTCGTTTCATGCTAATTTTTAAGATACTATTGACAACGACTACGGAATCTACTAAAATTAATGTGTATAGAACTTCTATTGATTTGCATAAACGACTGAAAAAGTTCCATTAGAAGCAACGCCGTAGACGCAATAAGGAGGTGTACCGATTGGCGGAAAAAGAATTGCGAAGAATGAATCGCACTGAGCTGATTGAAATCATTTATGCACTACAGCAAAATAAAAAAACGCTTCGTGAAGAAAACGAAAAATTGCGTCATCAATTAAAAGAAAAGCTTTTGCGGATGGAAAACGCCGGTTCGATTGCCGAAGCTGCACTGAGTTTGCATCATATCTTTGAGGATGCACAGGACGCTGCTTCGCAGTATCTGGAATCGCTGCAATATGCACACGACAATGCGGATAAAATTGTGGACGAAGCTCGCATACAAGCGAAGCAAGTCCGAGCCGCTGCCGATGCGTATGCACGGGAACAGGAAAAGAAGAGCCGTGCGATGTATCAGGAAGGGATGCAGGCGGTGGAAGAGGAAAGGAACATATTTGCAAGAAAGGTGAAACGCTTTCTGCAAGATTACCCGGAACTTGCAAGGCTAATGCAAGAGAAAAATTAACATCTCACGAGAGGGGCGGAATTTTGAGAGAAACCAAAACGGTTACGCTTCCCAGTGAAGAAGAAGTAAGTTCAGAACGAAAGCGACTGGAGAAACAAAAGTCCTTTCGCCGGACGATGCGTACAACCATTTATGCGTTGATTGTGGTTGCGGCAGTCGCTGTGTTACTTGCGACGCTGTTTTTCCCCGTATTGCGTGTGTCCGGAACAAGTATGCAGCCGACGCTATATGATGAAGATATTATATTACTGGTAAAATTTGGAAATTATGAAACCGGTAATTTGGTGGGCTTCTACTATCAGAACAAGCTGCTGTTAAAGCGCATAATCGGCGGCCCGGGTGATGTCATCGACATCGACGATGAGGGCAATGTTTTCGTGAACAGTGAACTTTTGGATGAACCGTATCTATCGGAAAAAGCTTTCGGCGAGTCAGATTTGATCTACCCGTATCAGGTACCGGAGGGACGTTATTTCGTCATGGACGATCATAGAACCACATCGATTGACTCTCGCAGCAGTGCTATTGGCTGCATTGAGAAAGACCAAATTGTGGGAGAAGTTGCTTTTTGTATCTGGCCACTGAAACATTTTCAATTTTTGAACGGATCATAAATAATTGGAAACAAGTGAATTACGGCGAAACCATAGAGGAAACCGCACGACAAAATTATGGAGGGATAGCCATGAATCAAGTAAAAAGAAAGATAAAAAGGAAGGCGAAAACAATTCTAAATGTTATGCTGTCCGTTTTGATGCTATTGACATTGGGCGTTGTATCAGGAATGACGGCAAGCGCAGACGGCTTAACCATTACAATAACAAATGCTACAGAAGGCTATACATACACCGCATATTAAATCTTTTTAGGCATTGTAAACACTGCCGGCGATACCCTCTCGAATGTGGAATGGGGAAGCGATGTAGACACCACAAAAACGGTGAACAGTACAAGTTTGGAAGATGCTTTGGAAAGCATTGGCTTTAATTTTACCAGCGATGGCTTTTCGGCACAAACCGTTGCTTCTCAGCTTGCGAGTGACAATGTCGACGCAAACACATTCGCTTATGTCATCGGGCAATACATCAGCGACACAGCAACCGGATCTTCTGGAACGGGAACAACTTCGAGTGGCGTGACAACCGCCTCGATCACGGTGAGTGAAGCTGGCTATTACCTCGTAAAAACATTCGATGATTCGAATCCGACTCCTCAGGAAGTCGAAGATGCCGCTTATATCCTCCAGATTCTCGGGAGTGCGAACGTTGAGTGGAAGACCAGTGTTCCAGACCTTGACAAAACCGTGACCAGTGATACAGATGACGACGATAAAACAACCGCAGATTACACCGTCGGCGACGATGTTCCTTTTACGCTGGTTGCGACCCTTCTCTCCAATTATAGCGCATACAAGACCTACGCATTGACGTTTCATGATGCCTTGTCAGATGGCTTGAATTTCAACGAAGATAGCGTGGTTGTGACTGTTTATAGTTCACTGGATGGTTACAATGGTGGTTCTGACGCTGGAACCGTTGTATACAGCTCGAACGGTGGATATACAGTGGCAACAACTGGTATTATTACTGGCGAAAATTTCAACGTTGTGATTGCCGATACCAATGCGCTATATAAAGACGAGGCTGGATCAAAAGGAAGTAGCATCACTGTTGACTCGAAATCCGTCATCATCGTCACTTATACGGCAGAGATTTTGGTGAATGCTACGAATTTAAACGAGAACACGAATACGGCGTATCTCGAATATTCCAACGACCCGACCTCGAGTAGCAAGGGTACAGGCGAGCCTGAAGAAAACACCGTTTTCAATTTCACTTTGATGATTACAAAGACGAACGAAAAGAGTGAGGCGTTGGCTGGTGCTGGATTTACTCTTTATCAGGAAGTTAAAGATTCGTCAGAAGTCACAACGGACAAGGGATATTACTACGTTTCGGATGATGGCTCGTTGGTGGAGATTACAACTTCTTCTTCTGTGCCGGCTGATTACTCTGGAGTATATTATAAGTTTATATCCATGCCTACTACAACAGAAGGCGATACTACAGGCGTGAACAACAAATTTGCTTTCACCGGCTTAGGTATAGGGAATTACGTCTTAATGGAAATCACCACGCCGGACGGCTATAACATCATGGAGGATATTTACTTTACTGTTTCGGCTACAACGGGTTATACTGGCGGAACGGCATCGGTTAAGACTTTACAAGCAAACGTGACTTCTCCGTCGGGCAGCCAGCAAAGTAAAAGTATTAGTGTAGAAGCATCCACTTTAAGTCTTTATACAACGATTCAAAATAGTTCCAGTTACGTGATGCCTAGCGGTGGTGGCATTGGTACGACGGTGTTCTATGTGGTTGGCGGCGTGATGATCGTAGGAGCTGGTATGCTGCTGATTACCAAACGGCGGATGCGCAGCAAGAAGTGATGATTTTTGCAGAGAAACCAAAAGGAAAAGCGGAAACGAAGTAGAGCGCAGGTACAAGACCGCATTGGTACAATCCTTTTGTTGGTGGTGTTTGTCGTGGGTTTGAGCGTGATGCTATATCCCACGGTCAGCGACTGGTGGAATAAGAGAGTATCCACGAAAGCGATTAAAAATTATGACGCCATTGTGGAGGAAATAGACGAAGCGGACTATACCGCATATTTCGAAGCGGCGGAGGCGTATAACGAGTCGATTGTAAAAATCGGCTCATACGACACGATTGTTGCTCCAGAGCTGCTGGAGAATTACGAGGATACACTCGATGTCACGGGTACGGGCATTATTGGTTATGTCACCATCGAAAAAATCAACGTGAATCTGCCGATTTATCACGGCACGAGTTCCGCTGCGCTGCAAGCTGGAGCAGGACATCTGGAGGGAACGAGCCTGCCCATTGGCGGCGAGAGTACGCATAGCGTAATTGTGGGACACCGAGGATTGCCCAGTGCAAAACTGTTTACCGATTTGGATCAGATGGAAGTGGGCGACACGTTCACGATTACGGTGTTGGATCAGGTATACACATACGAAGTGGATCAGATTTCCATCGTCTTGCCCACGGAGATTGAAGAACTTTACGTGGTGGACGGAAAAGACTATTGCACATTGATGACCTGTACGCCCTATGGCGTCAACAGCCATCGTCTACTGGTGCATGGTGTGCGTGTCGACAACACAGAATCCGGAATCTTACACGTGACAGCCGAAGCATATCAAATTGACGTGATTATCGTTGCGACGGTGACAGCCGTTCCGCTGTTGCTTCTGTTGCTCATTGGACTTTTGATTTTTACAAGACGGCAAAAAAAGAAATAAGGAGGTGCATTCGTATGCGGTTATGGAATGGCATGGTTTGTTGTGGCTTGATGCTGCTGCAGATTTTGTGTGGTACGTCTTTGCGTACAGCTGCTACGGATGCATCTTTTATTGATAGAACAAAAACGGGTTCAGTGCAATTGACATTGGAAACCGACGATGGCGAACCTGTTTCAGACGGTGTCATCAGTATCTATGAAGTGGCGGTACTGTCTGACGACGGTTACACCAAAACGGAAGCATTTGGCAATTTTACCGCAGAATTGGATGTGGAAGATACTGCGCTGGCGAGCGACCTCGTCGTTTATGTGGAGTCGAATCAAATTGACGGCACCAGGCGAGTGATTGATGCAGTTGGGATAGCTTCGTTTGACGGCTTGGAATTGGGATTGTATTTGATTGTGCAGACGGAGGAATCCGCAGATTATGAGACAATCGCCCCTTTCCTTGTCACCATTCCGATCGAGGAAGACGGCGTCTGGGTGTATGACGTGGACGTCACGCCAAAGGTGGGCACAGTGACGGCAACGGCAACGGAGTCCGAGGAATCTTCTTCGGTGGTGACAACACAGTCCGGCAGTCAATCAAGTGCATCGAAAAGCGTGGCGAGTACGCCATCGCCATCTACAAGCGAGACCTTATCGCAAACAGGGCAGCTGAATTGGCCCATTCCGATTTTGACGATTGGTGGTGTATTGCTTTTCGCAGTCGGTTGGATTTTATGGCACACGAAGCCGAAACAATTGAAAACATGAGAAAAATTGGAATAATTTGCATGACGCTGGGGCTTGTTCTGATTGCCGCCGCAATTGGACTGCTTTCCTACAACCACTGGGAAAACGAGAGGGCAGGAGACTCTGCCGCATCCGTAGTAGACGCACTGGAAGAATATTTGGAGAGCGTGGAAACACAGGATGTTTCGGTTGACAGTGGCGACAGCAATGAAAATGACGGCATGGAAATGATGGAAGTGGACGGAAACGGCTATATTGGTACGCTGACAATCCCGACACTGAATCTGGAACTGCCGATTCAGGCGGAGTGGAGCTATGCAGGCATGAAGATTGCTCCGGGGCGTTATGCGGGTTCCGTTTGGACGGATGACATGGTTATTTGTGGGCATAACTATGCCCGACATTTTGGAAACTTGAAATATTTAGAGGCAGGGGACACCCTGTATTTCACGGATATCAATGGTAACACATTTCACTATGCAGTGGAAGAAATTCTCACTCTTGCGCCGACAGACACGGACGTCATGATCGAGGACACCGGCGAGTGGGATTTGACCATGTTCACTTGTACCCTAAGCGGTCAGGCGAGAGTCACGGTGCGATGTGTACGGACGGATAAACAGACGTAACTTCGCTGGAGAAAGAGAGGTGCAGTTATGGGGAATATTGTGAAATCTTATATCAGGAGATTTCAAACAGCACATCGAAAGTCTCACCGTATGGCGGCTGTGCTTTTCATACTTGCGTGTTTTGTTGTAGTTGCCGTTTTTTGGCAGCTGCACGCAACTGGAATCGCCATGACCAACGAAACAGATTGTGGCATGGAAGAACACACCCACACGGAGGACTGTTATATTAATGTACTCGTGTGTGGTCAGGAAGAGAGTGAGACGCGCACACACACAGAAGATTGCTATCTTCCGCAGCTGGTTTGTGGCATGGAGGAACATACACACACGATTGAATGTATCATCGACACCACAGCCGATGTGGAAACTGCCGCAGACTGGGAGGCAACGCTGCCGGATCTGACCGGCGTATATGCGGACGACGTGGTGGCAGTTGCGGAGAGTCAGCTTGGTTATACGGAGAGTACGAGAAACTATACCCTCGGCGAAGACGGCACAACTCACAAAGGCTATACACGCTATGGCGAGTGGGCAGAGAATATTTATTGCGATTGGGATGCAATGTTTGCGTCTTTTTGCCTGAACTATGCAAGAATTGACACAGAAACTTTTCCAGAATCTTCCGGTGCTTACGCTTGGATTGTGAAACTGGAGGAGAGCGGACTTTATGCCACGGCTGGCGACTATATGCCGGTGGTGGGGGACTTGATTTTTCTTGACACGAACGACGACATTGAAGCCGACTGCGTGGGGATTGTCACTGCAATCGACGAGGAGACGAACACGCTCACTGTTATAGAGGGCGACTACGCCGAAACGGAGGACGCAACCGACGCCGTTTGTCAGGTGGAATACGCCGCTGACGACTTGACAATTGTCGGCTATGGTATTTTGCCAACGGAGTCGACGGAAACAGAAGAAGAGGAAACTGAAACAGCAGAGGAATCCGTAGAAGAAGAAACGGCTTCAACAGAAGCGGAGACCGAAGCCACCACATCCGAAACCGAAGTTGTGCTGCAAAATGGCAGCGTGCAGCTGGTTGGAGCGGAAGAAGTGATGTATGAAACGGTTTCTAGTTTTCGCCTTTGGATTTATAGTAGTATAATGGCGACAAGCAATTTGGGACCGACATCAAATGAATCAACGATTAGTGATGTGTTGACATATACAGATAAAAGTAATGAAACCTATTATTTGTTGCCAATCAAATATTTCACTGATAGATCTGGTAGTTTGAGCAATTATGATTTTAATGAAAACGATACGGATTATTGTCCTTTTCAGTATGCACCAGATGCGAATGATGGTAAGGCGAATTTAACGTATGCTTCGTATTATCATATCGAGAGTGGCAGCTATGAGGGTTGGTATGTGAGAGTGCAGGATACTGGTGATTACGGAAGTAGTAATAATATACGTCGTTCCAACGTCTACTATTCTCCGAAAGAATACAAGGCTGTCTTGAATCTGGGAAATGGAAATGGGAGTTCCAGCATTATGGATTATACCGGAACTACTAGTTCGTCATTGCAATATACAGTCGACTTGTCCAGCGTCACGAAAAACAGTGATGGAACAGTAACTATCAACTTGCCCAGTAACAGTGATTTACCCACTGACACTAGTTCGACTAATAACTTTACAGTTGCAGGTGATGTTACAGTTGCCCTAAAAAAAGAACAATGCTATGACTATAAGCTTGTGGGCTGGTATAATATCGCTACAGAGGAATATTATAACGTGGAAGATGGTTCGGTTGAAGCAACTATCAATTTCAACAACGATAACGTTTTCTATGCGGATTGGATTGCAGAGTCGTATAATCATATTAATGGCAATAACAGTACGCTTTTGCAAACCGAAAACACCGGTGATTTCGTGACGATTCATATGTTCGACTATAACGATCTGTTTAACCTTTATAGTGCGTCTCTATCGCAGAATGGACTGAATTCAGAAACTTGGACGGATAGTGGCGTTATGTATGAAACACCACTTTTAGCAAATGAATCCAGTAGTTTGGCGATATGCAATGAGAAAAGTTTTGTTTTTTTCAATACAGACACAGCCAAATCTGATGGTCTTTTGCAAAGAGTGGCAAACAGGTGTGCTTGGAACTACTGGACAGGGAACACCACTTATAGTGGTGTGACGATACACTATCCTTGGACGGGTTTGGTAGGCGGTCAGTATGCAAATAGTTCGGATTCTGGAATTCTGAAAAAGTTATTTAATACGAACGCTGGAAATACGGGCGATGACCTTGGTGTAAATTACATGGGCGAGGGAAATTATCTCTTTTCTTATAGTGATTCTACGGGAATGTATACGTTTGATTTCCAAACAGAAACTGCTGTTTATAATCAAACCTATAGTCGATTTTATGTGTATAATAATTCGCAGACACTGGGTGGAAACACTGGTTCTTTTTTGCCGTATAACGATTGTGCAACTAGCTGGTCACAGGCTGATGGATACGTTAACTACTGGTTTGGCATGGATATGGAAGTTGACTTCTACTTGCCGAATGCGGTAGATGAGTATAGTGAAAGTGGTCAAACAAATCAGTTGACGTATACATCCAACGGTAATGAAGAAAGCAGAGACATGGTATTTAAATTCAGCGGCGACGACGACATTTGGATTTTCGTTGACGACCAGCTGGTGCTGGATAATGGGCGGCGACCACAGTATATTAAAAGGCGAAATCAATTTTAGTACCGGCAAAACAAAAATTACAACTTTCGCTAATGATGTAATAGAAGGATCGTTTGAATTATCTGCCGGAACGCATGAACTAACGATTTATTACATCGAGCGAGGCGGTGGTGCTTCGAACCTGATGATTTCATTCGATTTGACGCCTACTTGGAATTATGAGAGTAAAGAAGTCGCCACAGTTACGGCGAATAAGGTTTGGATTGACGAGAATGGCGAGAAAATCGATTATAATGATACAAAAGATCTTAGTGAAGTTGTGATGGGACTGTTTCGGCAGTATACATCGGAGAATTATAGTTATAGTGGTGGAATGTATACGGTTGATGTCGACGGAAAGAGTAAGTCGTTTACCTTGACGGATGGGGAGTGCTATGATGCTAGCGATGGCTTGTTATATGCTTATTTTGACGATGACGATGGTTCTCTCTACGTCCGAGTGGATAAACAGACGGTGAACTACGATAACAAATGGTCGTATACATGGGAAATGCTGGATGCGAGCTACGAGTATAAAGTAAAAGAACTGACCGTGTTGGAGGAATATATCCAGACGATGGACTCTAATGAATTTAGTGGTTACAACTATTGGAGCATCACCGGCTGGGCGGAACTTCAGACAATGATTGAAGCGTTGAAAAATGATAATACCATACAGATTCTGCTCACAGACGGTGCCCAAAAAGGGGCTGAGGATACAACATCTCTCAGTTACCCGATACTATATGATGGTTATGCGATTTGTGCAGATACGGACACAACCGGAGTTTTGGTGCAATATATCCCCTTTTCAGTGAAAGCTACGCTTGTAGATTCAGATAAAGATGATTCATTGTATTATTACGGTGTGACGTCTGATAGCTATATTCAAGCGAATCGGTCGACCGCCGTTTGGACGCTGGTGCCGTGTCGGGATAGTAATGGCGAATTGATTTGTGAAAAATTTATGGTGGATAATCGGGTCTATTCTGTACCGACGTTTTATTTGATGGATTCTACTGGCACTTATTATTTGGCGGCAATAACGACAGACAATGCGTTAAGTAGCTATGTTTTAAAACTTGTGACTAACGTGGATCAAGCAACAGCATTTTTTTATGACCTGTTAGGCGAGCTGAATACAGTGGATGAGATTGGGTATGTTGGTTATGGCTTGCGAGTTACAATTGATAGCGGTGAAGGGAAATACGCACTTGTAAAAGGCAGAGAGTCGAGTACCGATATCAGTAACGTCAAAATTTACGTGCTGCAAGAGACTGAGACACAGGGCATCACTTTCACCGCCACGAACGCTTTAAAGACGTTTAGCCTCTTCGGCGCAGGTGGCACGGGTACAAATATTTATTACATTTTCGGCGGCTCGATTGCGCTGACTGTGGTGGTGGTTTTGTTGAAGAGACCCAATCGCAGGAAGAGGAGAGAGAAAGCGGCATAAAAACTTGTATAAAATGCATAGAATGTAAGTTGATTCTCGAAAAAAAATTCGTTAATTTTAAAATTTGCAATTGACAAGAGAAAGGAAGTGTGCTATAATAAAATTGCGAGTAACGGCAGCAATGGTCGTGACGAGCGCACTTTTGGGGGTGATTGGTCAAACGGCAGATGCAGATGACTATATGGTTCAGAATTTGTATGGATCGGATGCAAATAATGGATATAGTCCATATGAGTTGTCGGAAGCGACGCTTTTGGTCGGAGACGGAAACGATCTGAAAGCGGCAGATGGTTCGGCGGCGAGTACCATCAAAAATGCAGAAGCAGAATATTTTTTTGGTATTGCTTCATAATTTGCCACCTTTATTCGGGATAATATGACTGTAACTGCTGCCGATGAAGAGGGACGTGCGGCAGTCGGCGGAAATTTGACGTTTACCGGAACTTATAACTATCAGGTTGGTTCAGGTGACTATGCTTATAGTACACCCTTGAAAGATACGGACGAATATAGTAGTTGTACGAATTTTGCACACGCAATCGTTGGTGGGTATTACGGCAGAATCAATACACTATCTTATGAATGATTATAATGCTGGTCTTACCGTGACGGCGGTTCGGGTTTATTGCGATAGTGCATCTGCGACCGAAAGCTATACAGTATACTATACTTTGAATTATACAGATAGTTTTTCTTCTGCTACGCAAAGCTGGACAACGACGACGACCGACTGGTCATCTGCACAGAGCTTTTCTGTGTCAACGAATAATGTTGCATTTGTGACCATTTGGTTGGATGAAGATGTGACAGCTGACTATTTCGAAGCATGGGGCGGTTTTGATTGGAATGATACGTCTAATCAAGTGATAAGTTCTGAAACTGCGAACAAGGTGACTTTGACATTCTCATCGGCGGTGAATGGAATACTGCAAGTTGATGTCAGCGGGATCGTATCATCATCCAGCAGCGGTACAGGTTCCATGGATGCGGATGATGATACATTGGTAATTACCGAAGTAACGACCGGCAGTTATATCATTGCAGTTCCAAACGCTTCCCTCACGACCGCAACAGATATCACCATCAGCAAGCGTGACATGGGTGGCGAGATTATCGACAGCGGCGAAGCAACTTTCGTAATTAGCGGTGTCGATGACAGTGACAATCCACTGGATTTGACAGGCGTGACAGTATCTATTGATGGTGACGCAGCTGTGACAATTGATGGCACTTCTTATGAATTTACCGGAACAGACGCTACCTTTACCGGCTTGGTTGACGGCACATATATCTTAGAGGAAACAAATGCTCCAGAGGGTTACACAACGGTTTCTACTTTTACATTTACCGTGGAGAACGGCGTGATTACCGGATATACCAGCGTTACAACTGGTGATGTTGCAGTTTCCGATGATGGTACGATTTTAATAGTTATGGACGAAGAAGTCGTAGAAACTACAACAACAGAAGAAACAACGACTACAACTACCACAACTACTACAACTTCGACTACCACATCAACGACTGAAGAAACTACAACGTCGTCCACAACAACGGAAAGTACCTCATCGACTGCTGGACCGACCAATACAACAACAACAGAAAGTACCACGGCTACTACGGAGACAACTACAACTTTGTCAAGTACAGAAACAACAACTGCTTCAACTGCCGGTCCGACTACAACCACGACAGAGGATACTACAACCACAACAGAAAGTACAACAACAAGTACAACTACTACGTCGACAACGACGACGGAAAGTTCTACTACGACAACGGAATCTTCTATGACGGCAGGACCGACAAACACTACGACTGAAACAACAACTACAACGACTGATACTACTACCACAACAACATCTACAAATACAACTTCAGACACTGAAACAACCACCACAACGAGCAGTACTACCACAGAATCAACGGTTTCACTCACTGATACGGAATCGACAACTACTACAACGATAACAACCACTTCGACAACGACTACATCTACGACTACAGAAACAACAACAACAACTACTACCACGACAGAAACTACAACGACTACATCAGAAACCACTACAACGGAGACCACTACCACAGAGACTACGACGACCGAAACTACAACGATTTCAAGCGACACTGAGATCACAACAACTGAAATTACTACAACAGAGGAAACTACCACTACAACGGAATCTACTACAACGACGACAACAACAACAATCACTGTAACCACTACTACAACAACCACTACAACGACAGTGACTTCAACGACGGAAACAACGGATTTGCAAAACGTCACATCGGGATCTGATGAAGAAACAACCACGTTGAGTGATGATGATTCTACTACTACAACAACAACATCAAAGAAATCATCCAGTAGTTCGACTTCGAGTAAATCGAGTACATCTTCGAGTGGCAGTAGCAGTTCTGGTACATCTTCTTCACCTAAGACAGGCGATTCCATTCGAATGACATTGATTCCAACGGTACTTGCTGCAGTTGTTGCAATGACAATTGTATATAGAAATTCCAAGAAAAAATAATCACGTTATCTTGAAGCTTAGACATTTGAAATACTAAGTATTCATTGAAGAGTGGATGTTCCCCTAAACCAAATGGGGAACATCCATTTTTCGATTTTATAAAAAGGAAAACTGCCCTTGAAGTGCATTTCAAAGGCAGTTTTCTGTTCGCAACTGAATATATGGAAACTATGTTTTTCCTCTTAAAAGAGGCATCACACAGAACCCAACAAAATTAAAATAATTGAATTATTGATAAATTGGACCATATTTTTCGCAAGCACGGTAATCTGCTGCTTCTAAGTCGTCTGTACCAAACGCACTCCAGGTGTGAGGACGATAAATCTTTTCTTTAGGAACATTGTGCATGGAAACTGGAATTCGTAGCATACTAGCCAGCGTAATCAAATCTGCACCGATGTGACCATATGCCAAACAGCCGTGGTTTGCACCCCAATTTGCCATCACCTGATAAACATCAGCAAATGCCCCTTCACCTGTCAGATTAGGTACAAACCAAGTGGTTGGCCACGTCTTGTCAGTACGTACATCTAACGGTTTATGGATTTCGTCCGGCAAATCAATGGTATAGCCTTCAGCAATCTGTAGGAATGGTTGCGTGCCATTTAAAATATTCAGTCGAATCATTGTTACTGGCATTTCTGCTCGTGTACGAAAATGAGAGGAGAAACCACCACCACAGAAGTAACCCAGATTGGCTGGTTCCCAATCTGTCGCTTTTAGCATTGCGTTAATATCTTTTTCAGTTACATCCCACCAAGGTTTCATGACACCATTTCCGTTTTCATCTGTTGAAGCACCTGTGCCATCAAGTGCTGCGGCACCGCTGTTGATAAGGTGTATGAAGCCCTTTGCAGCTTTACCGGTGGGCTTCACACCGGTAACACGTTCCACTGCTTCCGGACTCCAATAGGTTCGTACATCAGCAAATATAGTTGCCGTTCCGGTGAGAAGCTTACCAAATAACATTCCCGTTCCATTTAACCCGTCATTTTCAGTAGCCAAAATGGTTGGTTCTTTTTTGCCGTTCCAATCAAAGCTGGAGTTAAGAATTGCTTCTGTAAAGTCACCGTTAGGAAGCCAGTCTGTCCACATACGCTGTCCTTGAAAACCGCCGAGAATGGCATTGCGTCCACGACTTTCTTCTTTCCAACCCATTTCCAACAGTTTCGAGTTGCCAAAGAAAATATCCTGTACAATAAGTGTGAATTTTACAATAAATTCCCACTCTTCTTCTTTTTTCGCTGGTGTATGAGGTGTCTTAATGCCAAAAGGATCGATTTCTTTATCTACAGGAATTTCTGTGTTAACGTCGTATCCCTCTGGACAATTTTTCTTTACCCAATCCAGTGCTCTTTTATATTCATCATGATCGTAGATTTCCAGATGAATACGGCGAAGAATCTCGGTTAAATCCACCCACTCTGCACGAATGCCCAGATATTTCTGGAAAAAATCGGAGTTGCAGTATGATCCTGCAATGCCCATGGAAACACCACCAAGTCCTACATATGCCTTGTTACGCATTACTCCGACGGCAATGGCGCACTTTGCAAAGCGCAAAATTTTCTCTTGGATATCTGCCGGAACGCTGGTGTCGTCTTTGTCTTGCACGTCGTGCCCGTAGATGGAAAAAGCTGGCAATCCTCTTTGCGCATGGGCTGCCATACAGGCTGCCAAATAAACTGCGCCAGGACGCTCTGTACCGTTAAATCCCCAAACGGCTTTGATGGTCAGTGGATTTAAATCCATGGTTTCGCTGCCATAACACCAGCAGGGTGTTACAGATAAGGTCGCACAAACATTTTGTGTTTGAAAAAATGTCTCACATTCATAAGCCTCTGCACCGCCGCCAATAGTGGTAGGGGAAATAATACATTTCACTTTTGTGCCATCTGGATAACAAAGATTTGATTCAATCAAATCTTTTGCAGCATTTGCCATATTCACAGTCTGTTGTTCCAAATCTTCACGAACGCCAAACTGTCTGCCGTCGATTACTGGACGAATACCAATTTTAGGATACATAAAAATTCCTCACTTTTTTATGAATTGTTTTTTCTTGAATGGATGAAATACTGAAACATACGATAGCGTATGCTTGGAAATTTTTTTGGAGTATAGGTGATAATTTTTTCTGATGCGGCGATTGTCTCGTGCACTGCAGATATTGTCTTTATTGCACCGATGGATAACAGCTGAATTGCAGCATTACCATAGGCGGTTGCCTCTATCGGTCCAGCCGTTACCGGACGTTGACAAAAATCTGCTGTCAGTTGACAGAGCAAACGATCTTTCGCACCGCCACCCAGAATGTGGATAATGGGATAAGTCTCATCAGTGCAAGCTTCGATCTCTTCCAAAGCTATGCGATATTTCATTGCCAGGCTTTCATAGATACAGCAAAAAATTGCACCAACAGTTTCTGGAACAGGTTGTCCAGTTTCTCTACAATAGTCTTGAATTCGCTCGGGAATATTGCCAGGCGTAGCAAATCGCATATCGTCCGGATCGATAGCACATGGCGTGGATTGATTACGAACTGCCAATTCTTCAATTTCTGCAAAGCTGTAGTTTTGTCCCCGACGCTGATACTCTCGTCGGGTTTCCTGTATCAGCCATAGACCAATAATATTCTTTAAGAATGTGACAGTCTTCTCATACCCAATTTCGTTGGACAACGCAAGGTTTTTCGCTTGATTGGTCAAAATTGGGGTAGCGCATTCTGTTCCGAATAAAGACCAAGTACCACAACTTAAAAAGATGTGCTTGTTGGTTTGTGCAGGTGCAGCAAACGCAGCACACTGAGTGTCATGCCCACAAACAGCCGTAACTGAAATGGGTGGCAACCCTAACTTTTTTTGTAATTTTGTCGACAAGACCCCCTTTGACGTACCGCTCTCACAAATTGGCGGTAAAATCCGTATCGGAATGTGAAGTTGTTCCAATAGCTTTTCGTCCCAATTGCTTGACTGTGCTGAGAGCATTTGTGTAGTGCTGGCAATGGAACGTTCAGCAGAAATTGTATCGGTGAGATAATAGGCAAACAAATCCGGTATAAGCAGCATCGTTTGTACATCATCAAATCCTACGTTGTCACGTTGACAGAGCAGCTGATACAGTGTATTGATATCCATAATTTGTGTGCCAGTACGTGCATACAAATCTGGGATAGCTGAAGAGATTTTTTCAGCAAGTCCTGTAGTTCGAGTATCACGGTAATGTCGTGGATTTTCGATAAGCTTGCCATTTTCCGAAAGAAGTCCATAATCGACCCCCCATGTATCGATACCGATGCTTTCATAGGGTGCAATATCATAAGCTTTTTTTAAGCTAGTCTCCAGTTCTATTATCAGTTTAGGAAAGTCCCAATAAAGCTTTCCATTTTGCTCGATAGGTTCATTTACAAAACGGTATACTTCTTGCAACTTGATTTTTATGTCATCAAAAGAAACTAAAATCGCACGACCGGAAGAAGCACCGAAGTCCAATGCTAATACATAACGTTTCATAGTATTTCCTCCGGCAAAACAGCGCCTTTTTTTAGCAAAATATTCGCATAAATTTCTGTTTCGCCGATGGCAATAACAGCATATGCATTTTTAGCACGCTCATAAAAGGCAAATCGTTCCATAAAGTCAATATAATCCGTATTGTTTCGCTTTGGCTCTTTGGTTAGAATAATTGATTCATATTTTTCCCAAATTGTAGGAACAATCGGATCGCCTGGAACAACTTCCATAAGAGCAATTGGTTTTTCGGTGTAGGTATCTAGCGGTAGGAGCTGTAAAATAGCTTCTAATACTTTTGGCACACTGTGTCCATCCAGCCGTATTAGTCGTTTTCCTATAGACGCCGCAGGAAAGTTTCCATCTGCAATGACGATCTCGTCGCCGTGTCCCATTTCCATGAGAACTTTCAGAAGCTCTGGCGTTAAAATAGAGGGGATATGTTTCAGCATTTTTCTCCTCCGTTATTTTGAACCATGTGGGTATTTTTTATATCCCGGATGTTTTCCAGTAACGCCATACTGTGTACGCATACTGCAAAGACGATCAATATTTTCTTTTGAAATTTCTTGCGAACCTCCCAAAAGATGTGCAGTAAGCGAAATTTTCGCAAAAAGCTCTAGTGTTTCCATACGATAGTATGCAGTAATAATATTTGTACCTACTGTCAACGCACCATGATTCTGCAGCAACATAACATCATGTTTCGGTAAATAAGGCTTGATTGCCTCTGGTACTTCGTCTGTGGAGGGTGTACCATAGGGTGTTACCGGAACAGATCCGATGGCGATGACTGATTCAATCATTGTATATTCATCGAGTGCTTGATTGGCGACAGCATAACCGGTTGCCGTTGGAGGATGAGCGTGGAGAACAGCACCGACATCGTCACGTTCCCGATAACAGCACAAGTGCATTTTAATTTCGGAGGATGGACGCAATCCAGGTGCTCCATCCAATATTTCTCCTTTGTCGTTGATTCGTACCAGTTTATCTGGCGTTATAAAGCTCTTGCTCATGCCAGTCGGTGTAGCAAAAAACGTGCCATCTTCCAGTTTGACCGAAACATTACCGTCATTAGCGGCAACCCAGCCAAGCTGCCACATTTTATGGCAGACGTCACAAATTTGATCTTTGATTTCCTGTTCGTTCATATTGTGAAAATCTCCTTTAAATTCATGAAAGTCAGGTGTTTTTTCATGGACTTATTTATTCGTTACAAGTTCAAAAAAAAAAACCACCATATTTATTATATAATTTTTTTGATGAATTGTCCAGCTTTTTCAGTGATTTTTTACATTTCAGACAGGATTTTTTTTAGAATAACAAAAATCAGCGATTTTTTCATGCTTTCTGATAAAATTTAAATATAATATTGCCATAAAATATCAAAAATAGGAAGTATCTAACAAATACATTGTAAATTTAGAGTACAGCGTAAAAAGCCATGCTTCTGTCATATCAGAAAAAATAACATATTTCTCTGAAAAATGCTATTGACGAAATCAATATTTTCCGTTATAATGAAATAGAAGAAAATTCACCGCTATTTTTTACACGAAAACATATAAAATAAAGAGAGGGGTAAGGTTTTCCATATGTATCTATAAAAATAGTTTTATGGAATCGTATGACCTACGAGAGGAGCGATAGTACATTTGAAACGAATGCAGCTGTCCGCATCTATTTTGAGTGCGGATTTGGGAAACATAAACGCAGTAATATCTGACATGGAAAAAGCCGGTTTAGATATGCTGCACTTTGACGTTATGGATGGACATTTTGTGCCGAATATTACTTTTGGTATGCCAGTATTGAAAGCAATACACGCAAGGACGAATTTATTTTTAGATGTACACTTGATGATTTCTGATCCACTGAAATATGTGGAACAATTTGTACAGATTGGTGCAAATTTGGTAACATTTCATTTGGAAAGTGAAAGCAATCCGGAACAGACGATCGCATCGATCCACCGTGCCGGAGCAAAAGCCGGTATTGTTTTGAAGCCAAGTACGTCATGGAAAATGGTAATTCCTTATTTAGATCAAGTAGAAGTGGTTTTGTTGATGACCGTAGAACCGGGATTTGGCGGACAGTCGTTTTTGTGGGATATGGTGCAAAAGGTAGAATCTCTTCATATTTACATTCAATCACATGGTTTATCTTGTCAGATTGAAGTGGACGGTGGTATCAACGATGAAACGTTATCTCACGTATTGCGTGCTGGTGCAGAAATTTTAGTGATGGGCAGCTTCTTATTTCGTCAGCCGGATTTATCCGCTTCAGTGAAAACCATTCGAAAAAAAGCGGAGATACTTTTATTCGAGTAATTAAAACAATGTGACAATGAGATAGAAAATAAAAGGGGAATAAAATGCGATTAAAAAAAGAGCCGAAGGTACATCGGTATGAAAAAAGGCGAAAGGAACGAGACATTGTTGGACCAGGGCGTACGCTGCTTTCGATTTGTTTTACATTTGTTGTTGCCGGTGCAATTGGTGTGCTGGGGTATAGTATTGCAAAGCCGATTTTGCAATTTTCTTCAAAGGATTCCGAGACGGAGACACTTTCGGTAGCGGAGACGAATGTCATAACGACACCACCTGTCACTACGAGTTCAACAACAATAACGACAACAACAGCAGCCACTACAGAAATTGAAGAAGTGGTGACAATTGCACTTAGACTCGGGGTACGTTTGGATTCTGAAGCGTTGAATGATTTGGAATCGCTACAAAATGCTATTACAGCAGCAAAGGAAGCACAACCAGATTTATCGTTTTTAGTATTACCTTTAAAAATAGAAGGTGGTGCAGTACTTTATCAAACCGATGTGGAATTGGCAAAAAATTGTGGTGCTGTACAAGGCAGTTTGACATTAGATGAAATTATATCTACGGTAAAACAAGCGGAGTTGATTCCAATTGCAGAGTGCAGTTTGTTGAACGACTGTCTGCTTCCAGATGGTGATGCTTCAGCAGGCTATGTAATTGCGTCCAGCGGCAGTCGATGGTTAGACAATAGTCCCGAAAACGGTGGACTGCCTTGGGCGAATCCGTTTAGTGATGTGACTGTTACGTATTTGACAGATTTGACGACAGAACTTGCTGTGGCTGGTTTTTCTCAAATTTGGTGTTGCGATGTCAATTTTCCATCGTTCCGCAGTTCTGACTTGGAACTTATTGGTGAAACGGTACAGGATGAAAATTGTGGCGAGGTGTTGACAGAGCTTTTAAATACACTGGCAAATGCGGTGAACGTACCGTTGATGTTTGAAGCGGATGGCAATGCACTCATTGATGGAACAGTAGAGGCGTTCCGTCCTGAGGAATTAGAATTGTCCGGTATTGTTTTAGATTTGGATGCATCAAGTATGCTGGAAAAGCTGATGGACTGGAAAGAAGCCAATGCATCGGATTGGAATACGGTTCTACTGCTGCCGTCAGATTCTTTTTCCAAGGAAATGATAGAGACAGAGATAGACGAAACCATATCCGGTTGGGCGATATATGAATAAAAAGTATTTGGATGGATTATCTAAATACTGAAGTAAAGGAGTGATCTGCAATGGCAGGGAAATTTACAATATCATTAAAGAAGATTATCGATGAATTTAATTTGGAAACAATTTATATTCCGAAGGATCCGGAGGGAATTTTAATTGATGAAAATGATGTCACACGTCCTGGCTTACAGTTGATGGGATTTTATGAATATTTCAATCCGGAGCGAATTCAGATTATTGGAAAAATGGAGTTTGCCTATCTTTCTACGATTGACGAAGAAACACGAACACAATGTCTGGAGGCGTTGATATCCCGTCATATTCCAGCATTGATTATCGCACGAGAGTTGCCTTATTTTTCGGAGATGTTGGATTTGGCACAAAAGTATCAAGTGCCACTACTGCGAAGCAAAGAGAGTACTTCGAATTTTGTTTCTGGTTTGATTGCCTTTTTGAATTTGAATTTAGCACCGAGAGTGACACGGCATGGTGTTTTGATCGAGATTTACGGCGAGGGTGTATTTATTACTGGTGAAAGTGGTGTTGGCAAGAGTGAAACAGCCATTGAACTGGTAAAGCGTGGTCATCGTTTGGTAGCAGATGATGCGGTAGAAATCCGAAAGGTTTCGAACATCAGTCTTGTAGGAAGTTCACCGGATAATATTCGTCATTTCTTGGAATTGCGAGGAATTGGAATTATCAATGCAAGACGGCTATTTGGCATCGGAGCTGTTAAGAATACGGAAAAAATTGAACTAATTGTCGAAATGGAACAGTGGAATCCGGAGAAAATTTATGATCGAATGGGGGTGGATACCCAATATGCAACGATTTTGGGCGTAAAAGTACCGCTTCTGACCATTCCGGTAAAACCGGGACGAAATCTGGCAGTCATTCTAGAGGTTGCAGCAATGAACAATCGACAAAAGAAGATGGGCTATAATGCGGCAACAGAATTGCTGGATCAGCTAGGACTTGAAATGGATGCAAAACCGGATGTAGTAAAAGAATTCGATCCGTTTTAAGTGAACATATTATTTATGAAAAGCAACACTACACGAAGTCAATAGAATTTATTTACGTGTTGTTGATTCAAAAATGAAATCATTGTGTTGGACAAAACGACAATAGATTTTCTTAGGAGTGAAAACAAAATAATGATAAACTGGCAGGAGTTGGACGATTTATGTGCAAGTTTAAATTGTACCATACAGCACAAAGAGCCGATGCGGAATCACACAACCTTTCGTATTGGTGGAAATTGTGGTGCGTTTCTGGAAATCAATTCGATTGAAACACTGCAGCAGGTTTTATGTTTGTGTCAAAAACAGCAAATTTCTTTTACGGTTATTGGAAATGGCAGTAATATTTTAGCTACGGACAGTGGCTATGATGGTGCAATACTCCACTTGGGACGGATGTTCTCGAAGATTCGACAAGAGGGAAATCGATTGATATGTCAAGCTGGTGCTACACTTTCTAAAATTGGTCATTTTGCATTGGAGGCTTCTTTGACCGGTATGGAACCTCTTTCCGGTATTCCCGGAACAGTGGGCGGTGGACTTTATATGAACGCCGGAGCCTATGGTGGTGAAATGTCTCATGTCACAGTACTTGCAAAATATATGTGTTTGGATGGGACAGTGGCAGAAATTTCTCGAAATGAAATGCAGTTGGGTTATCGTCAAAGTATTTTCCGTGAAAATAATTGGATTATTTTAGAGGTTACATTGCAATTGGAATCGGGTAGTTATGGTGAAATTAAAAAAGAGATGGATACATTGTCTGGTCGGCGGCGTGCGAAGCAGCCTTTGGAACTTCCCAGTGCCGGCAGTACATTTAAACGTCCAGTGGAGAGTTATGCATCGTTTTTGATTGATCAATGCGGTTTGAAGGGGGCTAGTGTTGGTGATGCGCAGGTAAGCCTAAAACATGCCGGATTTGTAGTGAATACCGGAAAAGCCACCTGTAAAGACGTATTGGAGCTGTGCAAATATGTACGAGAGACTGTATTAGAAAAAACTGGCTATGCTTTAGAACTAGAGGTAGAGTTATTGGGTGACTAGAGCTATCAAATTGGAAAAGGAGTGTGGGAGATGCAGGAAACAGAGAAAATGCATGTCATTGTGGTGACAGGAATGTCCGGTTCAGGGAAATCTGTGGTGATGGACGTCTTGGAGGATATTGGATATTATTGTATCGATAATTTGCCACCACAGTTAATGGAACGTTTTGTCAAGATATGTCAGGAATCTGAAAATCATTTACAAAAGTTAGCAATTGCAGCAGATTTACGTTCCGGCGATATGTTTACAGATGCTTATCACGTGTTGACAGAATTAGAGCATCAATTGGATTTGGATGTCAAGATTCTCTTTATCGAAGCAAATGATCAGGTGATTATCAATCGTTACAAGGAAACTAGACGAAAACACCCATTGGATGAGCAATTTCAAGGTTGTTTACATGATGCAATTGCTTATGAGCGAGAGCAGCTGCACCGAGTGAAAGAACTGGCAGACTTCTATATTGAAACATCGTATTTTACGACTTCACAATTAAAAAAACAAATCCGAGAAATATTTTTGGACAATACTTCTGATTTTTTATCTATAAAGGTGACTTCATTTGGATTTAAATACGGTGTTTCTACAGAATCGGACTTGGTATTTGATGTTCGTTGCCTTCCGAATCCATATTACATTTCAGAACTACGACATCATACTGGGTTAGAGACTTGTGTACAAGACTATGTGATGTCTTTTACACAATCCCAGCAGCTTTTGGAAAAACTGGAAAATCTGTTAGATTTTCTTATTCCATTATATATTCAAGAAGGGAAAAGCAGATTGGTGATTGCCTTTGGATGTACTGGTGGTAAACATCGCTCGATTACATTTACAGAAAAAATTGGCGACTATCTGATTTCTAAAGGAATGCACGTGACGAAGCAGCATCGAGATATCGGAAAAGATCGTTCTTAAGGGTTGGAGCTGAAAAAATGATGTCCTTTGCCAATGCGGTGCGGGAGGAAATTACCCGGGGAATCAATGATCGAGATCGACAGTTTGCTTGTTTATATGGAATTTTACTCTACTGTCGAACGTTTACAGAAACAGAAATTATTTTACAGACAGAGAGCGATGTTCTAGCGAAGCTTTTGCCGGAATTATGCCACAATGTGCTACATATTTCATTGGAACAGGATGTACATAAGAAAAACGATTGTAGCAGTATTTATAATTTTTCAATTGTGGATACGAAGCAGATCGGTTACATTTGCAACAGCTATCATATTCATATAGAAAAACGGGAAATTCGCCTGTCCAATCTGGTAAACAATAGCTTGAGTGCCTTTTTGGCGGGGGTTTTTTTCGGTTGTGGTAGTATTATGAATCCCTACAAAGAATATCACTTGGAATTCAATATACCAACAGATCTTCTCTGTTCGGATTTACAAAGATTGTTAAAAAACATTGGCGTCAGTGGAAGGAAAATTCAAAGGAAAAATATGTCAGTGTTATATTTGAAAGATAGCGAACAAATTGAAGATACTTTGACATATATGGGTGCGCAGCAATGTACCATAAAGCTGATGAATATCAAGATTCGAAAAGATATGCGAAACAAGGCAAACCGACTGCGAAATTGCGACGAGGCGAATATCAATAAGGTTGTCAGTGCTGCTATGCGACAAACGGAGGATATTCGTCTTTTGATGCAGCATGGTAAATTGGATAGGCTATCTCCTGAGCTAAAAGAATTGGCACTTTTGCGGATAAATAATCCAGAGCTTAGCCTAAAAGAGTTAGGAGAACAGTTGACACCACCGCTAGGACGCTCCGGTGTGAATCACCGTTTTCAAAAAATTGCGGCATATGCGGAGGAGTTGAAAAAGCATGGCGATAGCAAGTGATGCCTTTGTACATTTGCACGTTCACAGTGAATATAGTTTGTTGGATGGTGCTTGTCGTATTTCAAATCTGATGGAACAGGTAAAAGCAGTAGGGCAAACTGCCGTGGCGTTGACGGATCATGGCGTGATGTATGGTGTAATGCCCTTTTATCAAGCGGCAAAGGCTGCCGGAATTCATCCGATTATTGGTTGCGAGGTGTATGTAGCACAGCGTACTCGTCAAGATCGAGATAACCGATGGGATAGTCGGAGTTATCACCTGATTCTGCTTTGTCAAAATCGAATTGGTTATCGAAATTTGGTACATTTGGTTTCACGGGCAAATTTGGAGGGGTTTTATCGTAAGCCTCGAGTAGACTGGGAATTGCTTTGCGAATATCATGATGGTTTGATATGCTTGTCCGGCTGTTTGGCGGGAGAAATACCACGACAGCTATCCGATGGAGATTATAGTAGTGCAAAGCAGACAGCACTGCGCTATCAGCAACTTTTTGGCATAGATAATTATTTTCTTGAGATTCAAAATCATGGTATCTCGGCAGAATTGCAGAATTTGCCACAGCTTATGCGTCTTTCTAGAGAAACAGGAATTTCGCTGGTTGCTACAAACGACGTCCATTATTTGAAACAAGAGGATGCGCAAATGCAGCGTGTGCTGCTCAGTATTCAAATGAACAAAACCATTCAAGACCCCAGTGGGATGGGGTTTGAAACGGACGAATTTTACTTGAAGTCCACGGAAGAAATGTTTTCGCTTTTTGTACAGATACCAGAGGCTGTAGAAAACACCAAAAGAATTGCCGATCGTTGTCAGGTGGAATTTGAAGAAAAAAAAATTTACCTTCCCAAATTCACTATGGATGGGGTGACAGACACGAAGTCATTTTTTATTAGACTTTGTCAAGATGGTCTGCGAAAACGTTACGGTACAAACCCTGGTACAGAAGTCCTGGAAAGAATGAAAAGGGAGATTTCTGTTATTATAAAGATGGGATATGTGGATTATTTCCTTATTGTATGGGATTATATTGCTTTTGCCCGGAGAGAAGATATTCCGGTAGGACCGGGGCGTGGTTCGGGTGCAGGTAGTATTTGTGCATATTGCTTGGAAATTACGCAGGTTGATCCGATTCACTATCATTTGTTATTTGAACGCTTTCTCAATCCGGAACGCATTAGTATGCCAGATTTTGATATTGATTTTTGCATTGAAGGCAGACAACGAGTAAAGGAATATGTTATAGCAAAATATGGTGCGGATCGTGTATCTGAAATTATCACATTTGATTATATGAAGGCAAGAGGTGCGGTGCGAGATACCGGACGGGCTATGGGAATTTCTTACGCTCTTTGCGACAAAATTGCAAAATCGATTGATTCCCGCAGCACCATTGCCGATGCAATGCAGTGCAGTGATGGGAAAGAACTGCAAAATCTCTATGAAACGGACTTACAGGCAAAAAAATTACTTGATATGGCAATGCGATTAGAAGGAACACCACGTCACGCTTCTACTCATGCGGCAGGAGTGCTGATTTCGGCAGTGCCTATTATGGATCTTGTACCGCTACAAAAGAATGATGAAACTGTTGTGACGCAGTACCCCATGCAGGTACTGGAGCAAATGGGACTGTTGAAATTCGATTTTTTGGGTTTGCGAAATTTAACTGTTATTCGTGATTGTGTCCGTGGAGTGTGTACCTATGCACCTAATTTTTCGATAGATCAGATTTCACTGAATGATCCTGCTGTTTATTCTATGATGTCACAAGGGGACACTATTGGTGTATTTCAATTTGAGAGTTCTGGAATGCGACGTCTGTTAGCTCGGCTACAACCGCAAAATTTGGAGGACTTGACAGCAGCTTTGGCATTGTATCGCCCAGGTCCGATGTCTTCTATTGATAAATATTTGTCAAATCGTCGGAATCCGAAACAAATACGTTATGCACACCCACTTCTTAAACCAATTTTAGAGCCGACTTTTGGATGTATCATTTATCAGGAACAAGTCATGGAAATTTGCCGTGTGCTTTCGGGTTATTCTTATGGTAGGGCTGATTTGGTACGGCGTGCGATGGCGAAGAAGAAGAAAGAACTGATGGAACAGGAACGACAAGTGTTCATTTATGGCTGTGATGGTGCAGATGGCAGCTCTTCTTGCTGTGGCGCAGTGGCAAATAGCGTTCCGGCAGAAATAGCAAATGCAATCTTTGATGAAATTTCTAGGTTTGCTTCGTATGCATTTAACAAGTCACATGCTGTCGCTTATGCGTTGTTGGCGTATCAAACAGCGTATCTTAAGTGTCATTATTTTGCAGATGATATAGCGGCGTTGCTGACGAGTGTTATGGGTGAAACAGGAAAGTTGATGGAATATCTAACGGCTTGCCAAAATAAGGGTATTTCCGTTTTGCCACCACACGTAAATGAGAGTATGACAGGATTTACTCATGTTGGTGAAAACATTCGTTTTGGATTACAGGCGATCCGAGGACTTGGAAAAAATGTGATCGATGGTATTTTGACAGAACGACAAAAGAATGGGAAATTTACGGATGTTATGAACTTTACAAAGCGAATTATTCCATATGGATTGAATCAGCAGGCATTGGATGGTTTGATTTTCTGCGGTGCATTAGATGGATTGGGTTGGAATCGTCGACAGATGATATTGTATGATGAGCAAATTTTGGCACGTTGTAAAGAATTGCAATCCAAGTATGTTTCAGGGCAGCTGCAATTATTTGATGTGACAAGAAACAAAGAGGAAATGCTCGCAGTACCGTCTATGCCGGAGTATCAAACAACAGAACTGTTGCGTATGGAGTATGAAAGTATTGGATTTTATTTGTCAGGTCATCCGTTGGATGATGTGTCGTGGATTGGTCGGTTATTTCATGTTAGATATGCTGCAATGTTATCTGAGCTTGTAGACGGACAAGAAATAATGATCGCTGTTACAGTACAGAAGATAAAACGTCATGTTACAAAGAAAGGTGACGTTATGTACTTTTTGACCTGCGAAGATCAAACTGGAGACGTGGATTGTGTGGTTTTTTCAAATTTATATGCAACAGTAAAAAATAATCTAAAGCAGGATGAAGTGCTTTTTATTCGAGGGAGAATTGCTTTTAAGGAAGATACCATTAGTGTTGTTTGTAGTAGTATTTTGACGCCAAAGGAATTGAAACGCACATTTTCACACTGTCGACTGTGTATGAAAATAAATTCCCGTGAAAATATACCCATTGATGCGGTAGGAGCAGTTGTGAAACAATATCCTGGAAATACGCCGATTTGTTTCTATTTAACGGATCAAAATAAAATGCTCTTGCCTCGCAGCGAATGGAAAATAATGATAACAAAAGAAAGCTATGATCAGCTTAATGGAATACTGTCTGAAGATAAAATTGGTATGTTGTATCAAACAAAAAATAAAGAAATTTCATAGAAGTAAGGTGAATGAAGTTAATTTTTTTGAAAACCTCTTGACAAAGCGGGAAATATCAGTATAATAATGTTAGTAGGTTTGCAAAAACTGTATTCCTTAAAAAAAGATGCCTGTCGGCAGAATGGAGAGTTATACGTTATGATAAAAAAAATCGGTGTTTTGACAAGTGGCGGTGATGCGCCGGGCATGAATGCGGCTGTTCGAGCAGTAGTTCGAGCAGCGATAAAAAAAGGTATGACTGTTTATGGTGTAAAGCGTGGCTATTGTGGATTGATTGAAGATGATATGGAGGAAATGAATGAACTCAGTGTTGCTGGCATTATTAAACAAGGTGGCACAATGCTTTATACCGCAAGAAGTGCAGAATTTCGCACAGAAGAAGGTGTATTGCATGCAAAAGAAATTTGCGAAGCACATGGACTAGAAGGTTTGGTTGTCATCGGTGGGGATGGTTCATTCCGTGGAGCGGCTGATCTTTCTGCACATGGTATTGCTTGTGTTGGATTGCCGGGTACAATTGACAATGATATTGCTTGCACTGAATATACTATTGGTTATGATACGGCAATGAATACAGCAATGGAACTGATGGACAAGTTGGCTGATACGAGTCATTCTCATTGTCGTTGCAGTGTTGTGGAAGTTATGGGTCATGGTGCAGGGTATATCGCATTGAATACCGGTATTGCATCTGGTGCTTTGGAGATTATCGCCAAGGAAATACCCTATGATTTAGATAAGATCGCAAAGAAAATGTTGGAATATAAGGCAAGAGGCAAAAAGAATTTCGTTATCGTTGTTGCTGAGAGCGTAGGTCACGCCGACGAAATTGCAAAGCTATTGCAAGAAAAAACTGGCATTGAAGCACGTTCTACTATTTTAGGTCATGTACAGCGTGGTGGTTGCCCGACAGTTCAAGATCGAGTTGTTGCAACAGAAATGGGTTATTATGCGGTTGAACTCCTTGAGCAGGGAATCGGTAACCGTGTTGTCGGTATGCAGAATGGAAAGATTGTAGACTTTGATATTCAGGAAGCACTTTCTATGGAAAAATCATATGATGAAAGGCTGCATCGTATTGCGGAAAATATTGCATTTTAAGTGTAACGTTTCATAAGAATAGATAGACGAACTTATTTCCGAATAGGTTCGTTTTTATTTTTTGGAGTTTTTTATAAAAAAATGCTTGCTTTTTTGTGCAACCTGTAGTATAATAAGAAAGTATTCTATTTTTACGAATAAAGGAGTGCTTAAAATGGTCAAAATTGGATTTTTAGGTACCGGTAATATGGGTACTGCAATATTAAAGGGTATTGTTAATAGTAAGATGGCGAAGAACGTGCAGCTGTTTGCATTTGATCCAGCAACGGAAAAAGCTACAGCAATACAGGAATATGGTGTGATGCTTTGTCAAAGTGAGGCGGAGGTGGCATCGTCTAGTGAAATTTTGTTTTTGGCAATTAAACCGCAGATGTTTGATGTTGTTTTGCCGAAAATTGCAGATTTCATTACTAGAGATACAGTACTTGTTTCTATTGCTGCTGGAATGAGTATAGACTATATCCGCCAATTAACACAGCCCTTTGCAAAAGTTGTTTTGGCAATGCCGAATACCCCATTGCTGTTGGGATATGGTGCAACAGCTTTGGCACCGGATGTATCTGTGACTACGGAGGAATTTTCTATCATTCGTCAAATCTTTGATTCTTGTGGAATAACGGTTGTGCTGAAGCCAGAACAAATGAAAGAAGTCATTGCTGTCAATAGCAGTAGTCCAGCATTTATCTACCTTTTTGCAAAGGGATTTTTGGATTATGCAGCAAAGGTTGACCTGCCAGAAGACGCAGCAAAGCAACTTTTTGCACAAGCATTGATTGGATCAGCAAAGATGATTACAGATTCTGGCAATAATTTGGATGAATTAATTCGACAGATATCTTCACCAGGTGGTACAACTCTTGCAGGATTGGATCGACTTTATGCTGGGAAATTAACGGATGTAGTTGATGATGCTTGCACAAGTTGTACAAAGCGTGCCTATGAATTATCGAAATAAATCGTTCTAAACCTGAGCCTACCCGCATATCCTCTGAACAAAAATAAAAAAAGTGGAGGATGATCTTCATGATTCGAAAGCGGACGAGTTTGACTACTCGAGAAAGAAAACAACGCCTATTCTGGATTTTATTTGGTGTGATTTGGCTCGGCACTGCAATTTATGGTGTACTCCTGTTGCTGCAACAGCAGAATTCTTTTTTACAATGGACAGGTTTGATGGGGAATTTTTTTCATCAGCTCGTACACTGTCTGTGTTATTCTGGGAGGGCTTTCGTGGCAGCGTAATTTTTTTATTGATATTTTTTTGATGGGTTTTTCTGCCATTGGACAGCCATTTATATTGTTGTTGCTATGTGGATATGGCTTTTACATAGGTGGAAGCTTGATTCAACAGAGTGAAGAAATCATTTAAATAATCTGTTTGTTACCATATGTGGTAGCAGTATCAGTACTTATGGTGATGGCAATAAGAGAATCACTTCGATTCTCCTGTATTTTTTCAGTGTTTGGATTCCGTGACAAACCGATGGAACAAATGCTGCATGAAACTCGTATGTATGCGATGAGATTTGTCGTTTTAGGTGCTTTGTTATTGTTGTTTTGTAGTGTGTATAGTTTGGCGTTCTACGCATTTGCCACAGCTGGAAATATTGGATAAAATAGTTTTTAGATGCTGAAAGGTATGTAAAAAAGAAAGGTTGGAAAAGAACATGGCTTTATTTGGTAACAATTACGAACGTGCTAGTTCGGGTATTGCTAAAAATACACCGAAAAAAAAAGGCTTTTTTCGTTATTGGGAAATATTCTGGAGGAAGTTTTGGAAACTGATTGAACTGAATTTAGAATATTCTTGTTTTTTCCTACCACTTTTGGCAGCGGTGGTGGTCTTTTTTATCGAATCGATTTCGACAAACGTAGCAGTGGTCTTGATAATTGCATTTGCTATTTTATTTGCCATCCTGATTGGTCCAGCAACAGCAGCATTTACAAAGATACTCAAAAATTTCTATATGGAGAAGCCAACATTTGTGGTTCATGATTTTTTTCAAACATTAAAATTAGAATTTAAACACGCCTTGCCAATTGGAATTATCGATTGTATTTTAGTATGCAGCATTGCTTCTGCATTTTATGTCTATCCGGAGCTGATTGACCAATTAGGAAGTAAGATTTATTATGTATTCTTTGCGATTACACTGAGCGTCGGACTCATTGCACTGCTGATGAATTTTTATATTTTTCCTATGATGATTTCTACGACATTGTCTATGAAAAATGTGCTAAAAAATTCGTTAGCACTGGCAATTGTAGCATTGAAGAAAAATGTGGTAACGCTATTGATTTTGGCAGCAGTGGTCGCAGTGTATGGTGTAATATTGTTTTTTGTTCCTCTGCAGTATGCGATGATTCTCTTTTTCTTGCTGCCTTTCTTTCCAGCTGCATGGCTTGGATTGATGGTTGTTCTGCAATGTTATCCGATAATTCAAAAATATATCATCAATCCGTATTATGAACAAAAAGGTGAAATGAATCCAGAACTGAATATACCGGAAACAGATGAAGAAGAAACGGTATTCGAAGATATGGGTGGTAAGGAGAAGCCAATTGAACCGAAGAAAAAAGCTGGCGGAAAGTCTAGTAAATCCGGTGGCTCCGGTGCTGCAAAGGGACACAAAGGAAAGATTATTTCCTGAATCTACTGTTCACAAAAAATTTACTTTACAAAGTGAGAGAAATGTATTATAATATATTAAGCCGTGTGCTTGGAATAGGGATTTTACTCATGTTTGGGAACTCACCTAATCCTTTTCTATGCCATTGGAAATATTTATTGAGGTGAAATTATGTTATTAAAAGAAGAAAAAACAGAAATTATTGAACAGAACCGTATACATGAGAATGATACCGGTTCTCTTGAAGTGCAAATCGCTATCCTGACAAAACGGATTAATGATTTGACAGCACATTTGAAAGTTCATAAGAATGATCATCACTCCAGAAGAGGACTTTTGAAAATGGTTGGTCACAGACGGAATCTTTTGAGCTATTTGAAGAAAAAGGACGTAAACCGCTATCGTGCCTGCATTGAAAAGCTCGGTATTCGGAAGTAAGGAAGCAAATGAGAAGGCAGTACAGAGCGCATTAGGTGTCTTTGTCTGCCTTTTTGGTATATATGATTTCAATAGTAGCTGTTGTTAGCAGGAAATTGTGATTTTTTGTCAAATTTGTTGCAAGAAATCAGAGCTTTTTGCTAACGCACTAGCACTATAAAAAGTAAAGGTTGGAATCTGGAAAGGAATAAAAAATGTTTGAAACTATGAAAAAATTTGAAACGACATTTGCCGGTAGACCACTGTCTGTAGAAACAGGTAAAACCTCTGCTCTCTCAAATGGATCTTGCTGGGTGCGATACGGAGATACCGTAGTAATGGCAAATGTTACCGCAAGTGCAAAACCACGAGAGGGAATTGACTTTTTTCCGTTGTCTGTGGATTATGAAGAAAAGATGTATGCCGTAGGAAAAATTCCCGGTTCTTTCACGAAACGAGAAAGTAAGCCATCGGAAAAGGCAATTCTTACTTCTCGTATGATAGATCGACCTATTCGTCCATTATTTCCGAAATCCATGCGAAATGATGTTTCTGTTGTGATGACAGTGTTGTCTGTGGATCAGGATTGCTCACCGGAAATTACTGGAATGCTTGCAACATCGATTGCGTTGTCTATTTCCGATATACCTTGGAATGGACCAATTGCAGGCGTCAGTGTGGGACTCATAAACGGTGTGATTGTTCTGAATCCGACGCTGGAACAACGTACGCATAATGCACTACGTTTAACAGTTGCAGGGACGATGGAAAAAATTGTTATGATTGAGGCCGGTGCAGATGAAGTGCCAGATGATACTATGTTGCAAGCAATTCTTACAGGACACGAGGAAATCAAAAAAATGGTAACATTTGTATCGGAAATTCAAGAAAAGATTGGAAAGCCGAAGTTTGAATATGAAGAGCATACTGTACCGGAGGAGTTATATCAAAAAATCGATGAAATAGTACACGGACAGGTGGAGTATGCGCTGGATACCGATGACAAGAACGTGCGGGAAGAGCGATTATTGCCTATCACAAATGCGATGCACGAGGCATATGACGAAGAATGCGGTGATGAAATCGGCTTGATTGATGAATGTCTGTATTTGATTCAAAAGAAAATTGTTCGTAACTGGCTCTATGAGGGTAAACGTGTGGACGGTAGAGGAATGGATGATATTCGTTCATTGGCAGCAGAAGTTGGCGTATTGCCGAGAGTACATGGCACGGGTTTGTTTACAAGAGGGCAGACACAAGTGTTAACGGTTGCAACACTCGGTTCAGTTAGTGAGGCACAACGATTGGATGGATTGGACAAAGAGACTTTGAAGCGATATATGCATCAATATAACTTTCCGTCTTATTCTGTTGGTGAGACGAAGCCAAGTCGTGGACCAGGTCGTCGAGAGATTGGTCATGGTGCATTGGCTGAAAAGGCATTGGTTCCAGTTTTGCCATCAGTGGAGGAATTTCCTTATGCAATGCGTTTGGTGTCTGAAGTACTTTCTTCTAATGGATCGACTTCGCAGGCGTCGATATGTGGCTCTACTTTGGCATTGATGGATGCTGGTGTTCCGATTAAGGCACCAGTAGCTGGTATTTCTTGTGGTTTGATTACTTTGCCGAATAGCGACGCATTTAAGACAATGGTAGATATCCAAGGTTTAGAAGATTTTTATGGTGATATGGATTTCAAAGTGGGTGGTACGAAAAAGGGTATCACTGCCATTCAGGTAGACATCAAGGTAGACGGTTTGACACCAGCGATAATTCAAGAGGCATTTGAAAAGACACGAAAAGCACGTTTCTATATTTTAGATGAAATTATGCTAAAGGCAATTCCAGCACCTCGACCTGAAGTTGGTAAATATGCACCGAAGATGATGCAATTGCAAATTCCGGTAGATAAAATTCGGGATGTTATCGGTCAGGGCGGTAAGGTGATTCAAAAGATTACTGCTGACTGCGATGTAAAAATCGATGTGAACGAGGATGGACAGGTGTTTATCAGTGGTGTGTCCAAATCCGGCTGTCAAAAGGCATATCAAATGATTGAAACAATTGCTATAGATCCGGAAATTGGAGCGATTTATAAAGGTAAAGTTGTTTCCATAAAGTCGTTTGGTGCTTTTGTAGAAATCGCACCAGGTCGAGACGGATTAGTGCATATTTCTAAACTAGATAAGGAACGTGTAGAACGTGTGGAAGATGTTGTCGCTGAGGGTGATGCGATCCTTGTTAAGGTTATGGATATCAAAAACGGGAAAATTAGCCTTTCAAGGAAGGACGCATTGATTGAACTAGAGGCAAAGCGTAATAAAGCTGATGCGTAAGATTTTTTAGATAATATCAGACTGCTGCACGGATGCTATTGTGTGGCAGTCTTTTGATATAAATGATTTAAGAGAAAAAAGCATCAACAGGTCCGGGTGTATCATAATGAATTTACTTTTTTTATAGGAGAATTTTAAATTTATTATAGAAAAAGACAAGGTTAACTTTAATATATTATGGATAAGTTGACATTAACTTAATAATACTATATCTAAATCTAAAAAATAAAGTCAAGTATAAGATTTCACTTTCTTTTGTTTAAAACACATGGTTTTTGAGAAAAAAGTTGAGGAAAATGATTGACATTGCTTACACAATGTGATATTATATAATCAAGAAAAGGGAACAGTGAATGAAAGTTGGCGAGAAACTTTTCAACATAGAGTTTCCGAACGATGTGTTTCCCAAGGTTTGGAGCATAAGCTTCTTGTGGAAACGATATTATATCAAAAAGGAGGGCGAAGTCCGATGGTAAATGAAGAATCACAGTTGCATATGCTGTCAATGTTGGATCGTTTGTCGGTTGTACAGAGATGAGTGTGTGGTGAGAGATTGATGTAGATCAATTGAGTGCACGAAAGAAATGATAAAAAACGTACACTTGAAGAATTTTGATACACGGCGTAAAAGATTATCTTATATAATATCTGTTATTTGTTATTTGAATTGATAGCATATGTTTTTTCAATTCAATGCGATGACGGCATTGAATTTTCAGCAAAATAGCTTTTATATATATGCTGAATAAGCAAGTAATGCAAATTAGGTGATTCCAATGAAGTAATATGGATTGTGTTATGCTATATGTGGTGCTTTACTCGATTTGAGTATCTTTTGCGAGAATGCAAAAAAGGAATGATTCTCATGGAAAAGTGTGTATCATCTTGAAAAAATTTGAGAAAAGGTGAGTCCCATGAAATAAATACGTGAATAGAAATGGATCACAAAGATTATTATGGAACGAATTCCATGGAAGGATGTGTTTTATGTGATTGATATACGATGTTTGATGAGAGTGAAAAAAAACGTAAGGAGTGAGTCCAATCGAAAACGAAGCGAAAGAATGAAAGTTCTTTCAAAATTTCAATATAAAAAAATTGAATATGATAAAGTGTAATGTTTACAATAAAAACCGATGCAGAGGTCTCCTGTATCGGTTTTTTATTTGCAGAAATAAAAAAATAGATGAAGTACTTGCATTTTGATTGAATATGTGGTAAAATAATTAGATGTGAGCGATGAAATATAAGTGAGGAATTTCGACATGAAAAAAAATGCGGCAAAACAACGAATGCAGCAACTCCAAACAATGCTGGAATTGTACAACGTGCAGTATTATGAACTAGACAATCCTACCGTTTCTGATTATGAATACGATATGCGATTGCGGGAATTAGAAACATTGGAAGAACAATTCCCAGAATATGCTGCACAGAATTCTCCTACAAAGCACGTAGGCGGTACAGCATCACAGACGTTTGAAAAGGTACAGCATACGGTGCAGATGATGAGTCTGCAGGATGTGTTTTCCTTTGATGAAATGGATTTATTTTTAGAACGTTGTGATGCGGTGTTAAACAAACCGGCTTTTGTGGTAGAGCCAAAAATAGATGGACTTTCGGTTTCGCTAGAATATCGAAATGGCGTGTTTGTACGTGGATCCACACGTGGAGATGGAATGGTAGGTGAAGATGTGACAGAAAATCTCCGCACTATTCTGAATATTCCACAAAAATTGCAATATGCACCGGTTTTTTTAGAGGTGCGTGGAGAGGTCTATATGCCGAGAAAAAGTTTTTATACGTTGGTTGAGCAACAAGAAGCCAACGGTGAAACGCCGTTTAAAAATCCCAGAAATGCGGCGGCAGGATCACTGCGGCAAAAAAATGCAGCGATCACAGCAGCACGAAACCTTGACATCTGGATTTTTAATGTGCAGCAGGTGGAGGGTGTAACATTAGAAAGCCATCTCGAATCTATGGCATTTCTGGAAAAAATCGGTTTTTCAAAAGTAATCCCTCACAGCAAAGCAGTTTATACACCAGATGAAATTCACCGGGAAATCGAAGTGATTGGTCAAGCACGAGGTGATTACACATATGATACTGATGGCGTTGTTGTAAAAATTGATCGCTTTTCAAATCGAGAAGAAATGGGTACAACGGCAAAAGTACCAAAGTGGGCAGCTGCATTCAAATTCCCACCAGAAGAAAAAGAAACCACGCTGCAAGAAATTATCCTCAGTATAGGGCGAACTGGTGTCATTACTCCAGTGGCAGTGTTCAACCCATTGCAGCTTGCCGGAACGGAAGTGACACGAGCAACGCTGCATAATCAAGATTTTATCACCGAACGGGATATTTGTTTGGGTGATCGTATTGTTGTGCGCAAGGCAGGCGAAATTATCCCAGAAGTACTGCGGAGCGTCTCGCATTCGGTGAATGCACAACCCTATCGCCTTCCCGAAGCTTGTCCGGTGTGTGGCACAGCTACGGTACGTGACTCGAAAGAAGCGGCATTGCGTTGTCCAAATCCGAATTGTCCGGCACAACTGAAAAAGAGAATAATTCATTTTGTATCAAAAGACGCCATGAACATCGATGGCTTAGGACCCCAAAATTTAGCGTTATTGCAAGAAAAATGTTTGGTGCATTCAGTTATAGATTTATATTACCTGACGCAGACGGATTTGCTACAGCTAGAGCGATTTGCGGATAAGTCAGCGTCTAATCTCATTCGTGCGATTGAAGCATCTAAAAAAAATTCATTAGATCGATTGATCTATGCACTTGGAATTCGTGGAATTGGCATACAGACGGCGAAACTGCTTTGCGAACAATTTCCCTCTATGGAGGCAATACAAAACGCTACGCAGACAGAAATTGCTGTAATTGATGGATTTGGCAATGCATTGGCGGAAAGTGTTGTCAACGCGATGGCACAGCCGTATATGCAGCAATTGATTGCTCAATTGCGTGATGTAGGTTGTTGTATGACGTATGCTGTGACAACTGCACAAGGCAACTGCCTTGCAGGACAAACTGTTGTACTGACTGGTACGCTGCCTACGCTGAAACGAAAGGATGCGGAAGCTATGATTTTGCGCTGTAGCGGAAAAGTTAGTAGCAGTGTTTCGAAAAAAACTTCTTTTGTTGTCGCAGGTGAATCTGCTGGCAGTAAGCTGGAAAAAGCAAAAACACTGGGTATTCCAGTTATAACAGAAGCAGAATTTTTAAATAAAATACATGGAAAGGAAGAAATTGAAAATGAAAATTGATATTCCACATATTGCAAAATTATCTCGTCTTTGGATTGAACCAGAAAAAATGGAAAAATTTGAAACTGATATGGCGGCAATCGTTGACATGGTAGAACACTTGCCAGATGTAGACGAGGCATTGACACTGGATGCGAAACATCCTATGCAATTGCGAGAGGATGTTGCAGTAGAGCATAAGTTTCGCCGGGAAGAAATGCTGGCAAATGCACCGGAGGTGCAGTCTGGCTGTCTGGTTGTACCAAAAACGGTAGAGTAAGGAGGAAATTAAAACTCATGAAGCTGATAAATAAAAATGCAGCGGAATTATCCGAAATGCTTCAGGCAAAACAGTGTAGTGCAGTTGAATTGACACAAGAGGTTTTGACACAAATGGATGCAGTCGAGTCACAAGTAGGCGCATATGTCACACGTTGTGAAGACGCACTTGAGCAGGCAAAACAAGTGGATAATGCCCGTGTAGCCGGTGAAAAACTGCATCCACTTGCGGGGATTCCGATTGGAATCAAAGACAATATCTCGACAAGAGGCATCCGCACGTCCTGTTCGTCACGTATACTAGAAAATTATGTGCCGCCGTTTGATGCGACCGTCATGAAGCCAATTCGGGATGCGAAGATGGTGATTCTAGGAAAAATGAACATGGATGAATTTGCAATGGGTTCTTCTACGGAAACTTCTTATTTTCATCCTACGCATAATCCACATAACTTGGATTGTGTCCCTGGTGGTTCATCTGGTGGCAGTGCCGCAGCGATTGCCGCAGGAGAAGCGATTTTGACACTTGGTTCTGATACTGGTGGTTCGATTCGTCAGCCAGCATCGCTTTGTGGTGTGGTCGGATTAAAGCCAACTTACGGCAGCGTCTCACACTATGGATTAGTGGCGTTTGCTTCCTCGCTGGATCAGATTGGACTATTGGGGAAGTCCGTAAAGGACGCAGCTATGCTGCAAAGTTTAATTCAAGGACATGATAAGATGGATGCAACATCGAGTTATCGCACTTATACGAACTTATATGAGAATTTAAATGGCGATGTAAAGGGGCTTCGTATTGGTGTGCCAAAAGAATATTTCGGTGCTGGTGTCGATGCACAAGTGAAAGATGCGGTCTGGAAGGGTATTCGTCTGCTTGAACAAAATGGAGCAAGCGTGAAAGAAATTTCACTTCCTAGTACAGAATATGCCATCAATACCTATTACATTATTGCATCTGCGGAAGCCTCTTCGAATCTGGCACGGTTTGACGGCGTGCGGTATGGTTATCGGGCACAGTCGTATACAGACTTGACCGATATGTATGAAAAGACACGAAGTGAAGGTTTCGGAGACGAAGTGAAACGCCGGATTATGCTTGGTACATTTGTGCTAAGTTCTGGTTTCTATGATGCTTATTATAAAAAAGCAAAGCTAGTACAAAGGCGCATTGGGCAAGAGTTTACAGTTGCTTTTCAGGACTGTGATGTGATCGTCACACCAACGGCACCTTCTGCAGCATTCCGTATTGGTGAGAATATTGGTGATCCGCTGAAAATGTATTACAGTGATGTCTGCACAGTGACGGTGAATATCGCCGGTTTACCGGCAATCAGTGTGCCCTGTGGAAAGTCAGAAATGGGCTTACCACTGGGAATGCAGTTTGTTGGCAATGCTTTTGCGGAACAGACAATATTAAACGCAGCATATGGATATGAACGACTGGTCGGCGGTTTTTCCGTCATGCCGGAATCGATTTGTGCAGGAGGGAAAAACGCATGAAAGACTATGAGACTGTCATAGGTTTGGAGGTTCACGCAGAACTGAACACTCAATCGAAAATTTATTGTAATTGCCGCAATGCATTTGGTTTAGAGGTCAATTCGCAAGTCTGCCCAGTTTGTATGGGTATGCCAGGGACATTGCCAACGCTGAACGAAAAAGTGGTAGAATATGCCATTCGCATGGGACATGCAATGCATTGTAAAATAAATGGTGTATGCAAGCAGGATCGAAAGAATTATTTTTATCCAGATTTGCCGAAAGCTTATCAGATTTCACAAGCGGAGGTTCCGCTTTGTGGGAAGGGTTATCTTGATGTCATGGTGGCTGGTGAGATGCGTCGCATCGGTGTGACACGGATTCATATTGAAGAGGATGCAGGCAAATTGCTCCATGACGAATCGTTTGCCGGTTCGCTGGTGGACTTGAATCGTTGCGGTGTGCCGCTAATTGAAATTGTTTCTGAGCCTGATATGCGCAGCAGCGCAGAGGCAAAGGCATATCTAGAAACTATCAAGTCTATCCTACAATATCTGAACATTTCCGATTGTAAAATGCAAGAAGGATCAATTCGGTGTGATGTCAATGTTTCTGTCCGTGAAAAAGGTGCGACTGAATTTGGTACACGCTGCGAGATGAAAAATGTCAATAGCTTTAGTGCTGCGGTGCGTGGAATCGAATACGAAGCAAAACGGCAAATGGAACTGCTAGAAGCCGGTGGTACGGTGGAACAGGAAACACGTCGTTGGGATAATAGTAAGGGTATAAGCATTGTCATGCGTTCAAAAGAAGATGCGCAGGATTATCGTTATTTTCCTGAACCAGATTTGATGACGATTGTTGTATCGGACGAAAAAATCCAAGCCATCAAAGAAAGCCTTCCGGAGCTGCCGAATGTGAAGCTACAACGTTATGTATTTGATTTTGGCTTATCGCAGATGGATGCTACGCTGATCTCTGAAGATATTTCTCGTTCTAGCTTTTTTGATGCTTGCGTAGCAATAGGCACTTGTAAGCCGAAAAGCATTAGTAACTGGATTCTATCCGATATTGCAAAATATTCCAACGAAACAGGAAAAAGTATACCGGAAACAGCCTTGACGCCAGAACATCTAACGGCACTAGTGGAACAAGTAGAAAAAGGTGTTATTTCAAATGCTTCTGCAAAAAAAGTCTTTCAGATAATTATTGAGAAGGATCAGGATCCACTTGTTGTCATCGAGGAAAAGGGCATGAAACAGAATTCTGATATGGAATTTTTGGAACAGCTGGCAAAGGATGTATTAGCACAAAATGAAAAGTCCGTTAGCGATTATCGTGGTGGTAAAACTAATGCACTCGGCTATTTAGTGGGGCAGTGCATGAAAGCATCGAAGGGAAAGGTAAATCCTGGTATTGTAAAAGAAATTGTCACTCGTATGCTAAACGAAGGTTAATCTAAATCTAATTCATTTGCAGCTAGTTGAAATTGTGGAAATTCTTTTTGTACAAAGGTAGGCAGTGCAGTGCGGATTGTCAAACCATTTAGGTCAGCAAGACAAGTGCCTGCATTAGTTTCTAGTGTAAGCTGATATGCCCAAAGTTGTTGGTATTTACAGTGGCTTCGACGATTTTCTTTGCCATTTCCATATTTATTATCACCTAGAATCGGTACGCCGATATGTGCGAGATGGGCACGTATTTGGTGCGTGCGTCCGGTGATGAGATGCACTGATAAAAGACTATGTATTGCATTTTTTGCTAGGACATGGTAGCCTGTGATGATTTCTTGGAATCCTGGGGATTTTTCATCACAGATGGTAACTGTGTTGTGTGTGTCAGATTTTTTATGCCAAGCATAAAGCGTATCCGCTAATTTCGGTGGAGTGCCTACCACGGTACAGAGATAGGTTTTTTGAATACGATTTTCTCGGATAAGGCGATTGACCTCTCGTAGTGCAGCGGCTGTTTTTGCCGCAATGACAATACCACCAGTGTTCCGATCGAGTCGATTGCATAAGGCAGGTGTAAAACTCAGTTCTTGCGCTGGATTGTATGCACCAGTATCATAGAGATAGTACAAAATACGATGAATCAAGGTGTCTGGTACCTGCCGATTGTCACAGTGTACCACGAGACCTACAGGCTTGCAGACGATGAGAATCTGCGTGTTTTCAAAAAGAATTGTTAGCTCATTTGGTGCTTGTAAAAATTCGTATGATTTGAATTTGTCTTCTGTTGTTTGCTGTACATCGGAATCGAAATAAGAATCGCTGACATAAAGCACAACTCTGTCGCCACTAAATAGGTGCTGATCTGGTTTACAGCGTTTGCGATTGACTTTGATGTGCTTGGTGCGAATCCATTTGTAGAAAAGATTTTTCGGAAGTTGCGGCAGAACTTTTTGTAGAAAACGATCTAGACGCTGCCCACTATCGTTTTCTTGAATTTGATATTCTTTCATATGTTTCTATATGCTGCCAAAGATAAGCAGTATTCCTTTCCATGAGTAGAAGTTAAAAAAACGAAAAGTAAAGATTAGAGTTAGTAATTATTAACAAGCCATTCTATTCTTTTGTGTTCCGTAGTTTCTGGCTTCTTAATTTCTTAAGTATAACACATTTTCTTGAAAAATGCAAAAAATAAAATGTATTTTTGGGACAATCCTTTCAAAATCTAAAATTCGAAAGGATTAATGGAGATGAAATAGAAAATTCAAAAGAAACAACTTATGTATCTTCAGATATGGGAGGCATAGTGATGGATCATTTTGTCCTACATTCTCCTTTTGCACCGACTGGAGATCAGCCGGAAGCAATCGCACAGCTCGTGCAAGGCGTGCAAGCAGGTGAAAAGGAACAGACGTTGCTCGGTGTAACCGGTTCCGGCAAGACGTTTACGATTGCAAATGTCATTGCACAGGTGAATAAACCAACTTTGGTTTTGGCGCATAATAAAATTTTAGCGGCGCAGCTTTGTTCGGAGTTTCGGGAATTTTTTCCAGAAAATGCGGTCGAATATTTTGTATCGTATTATGATTATTACCAACCAGAGGCATATATTCCCAGTACAGACAGCTATATTGAAAAGGATTCTTCGATTAATGATGAAATCGACAAAATGCGCCACAGTGCAACGGCATCTCTTGCGGAGCGACAAGATGTAATTGTCGTGGCAAGTGTTTCTTGCATTTACTCTTTAGGCAGTCCAGAGGAATATCGAGCAAATATCGTTTCCATTCGACCAGGTATGGAAAAATCACGTGAACAGTTGACGAAAGAACTGGTAGCGATTCAATATGAGCGCAATGACATCAACTTCGTGCGAAACAAGTTTCGAGTTCGAGGTGATGTGGTAGAAATCTTTCCGGCATCTTCTTCAGAAAAAGCAATACGTGTTGAATATTTTGGCGATGAAATCGATCGCATTTGTGAGATTAATGTGGTTACTGGTGAGGTAACAGCAACCATGCAATATGCTGCGATTATGCCGGCATCTCATTATGTAGTGGGCAGCGAGAAGAGATCGATAGCAATTCAAAAAATCCGGAAGGAAATGTGCGATCGTGTGGCGTGGTTTACAGCAAATCATAAGCTGATTGAAGCACAGCGTATCCAACAGCGCACGGAATATGACATGGAAATGTTGGAGGAAATCGGCTTTTGTAGTGGAATAGAAAATTATTCTCGTGTTCTGGCAGGGCGACCGCCAGGAAGTGTACCGTATACGCTGCTGGATCATTTTCCAGAAGATTTTTTGTTAGTGGTAGACGAAAGTCATGTGACGTTGCCACAGGTGCGTGCAATGTACGCTGGCGATCGTGCTAGAAAAGAAACATTGGTAGAATATGGATTTCGACTACCAAGTGCTTTTGATAATCGACCACTGAATTTTGAGGAATTCTATAGCCATGTGCATCAGGCGATTTATGTCAGTGCTACACCAGGCCCTTTTGAAAAAGAACATACCCTTCATCAAGCGGAACAGGTGATTCGACCAACTGGCTTGCTTGATCCGGAGGTGATCGTTAAGCCAGTAGAAGGACAAATTGAGGACTTATTATCTCAAATTCAAACTCGTGCCGAAAAAAACGAGCGAGTACTAGTGACAACGCTTACGAAGAAAATGGCAGAGGATCTGACGGCATATCTAGAACGTATGGGTGTTCGAGTACGTTATATGCACCATGACATTAAAACGGTGGAACGTATGAAAATCATCAGGGATTTGCGCCTAGGGGAGTTTGATGCACTAATTGGTATCAATCTACTGCGAGAAGGACTGGATATACCTGAAGTATCGCTTGTGGCAATTCTTGATGCGGATAAAGAGGGCTTTTTGCGCAGTGATACTTCTTTGATTCAGACCATTGGAAGGGCAGCAAGGAATGCAAATGGGCAAGTTGTTATGTATGCGGACAAAGTGACTGGCTCGATGGAACGAGCAATTACCGAAACGCAGCGACGGCGTGAAAAACAGATGGCGTATAATGAGGCACATGGTATTATACCACAGACGATAAAGAAGGATGTGCGAGATGTCATCGAAATTACTTCTAAATCGGAAGTAGAGAAAAAGATGAATAAAAAGCTAAAAGGCAAGGAAAAACAAGCACTAATCGAACAATTAAAGGCACAGATAAAGGAAGCGGCAAAGCTATTGGAATTTGAACATGCAGCTTATTTGCGAGATAAAATCAAAGCTTTGGAGGAGGAAAAATAGACGATGTTGGACAAAATTGTCGTACGTGGCGCTCGAATGAATAATCTGAAAAACGTCAGTGTTGAGCTACCGAGGGATAAACTGATTGTGATGACAGGGCTTTCAGGCTCAGGGAAATCTTCTTTGGCGTTTGATACGATTTTTGCGGATGGACAGCGACGCTATATGGAAAGCTTATCTTCTTATTCTAGACAATTTTTAGGACAGATGGAAAAACCAGATGTGGACAGCATCGAGGGATTATCTCCAGCGATTTCTATTGATCAAAAAACAACGTCTAAAAATCCACGCTCTACAGTAGGAACTGTGACGGAAATTTATGACTATTTGCGATTACTCTATGCCAGAATTGGTATACCACATTGTCCGATTTGCGGTAAGGAAATTAAACAGCAGTCGGTAGATGAAATTGTAGATCGGATTCTTGCATTGAAAGAAGGAACACGTTTTCAGCTTTTGGCACCAATTGTGCGTGGGAAAAAAGGGCAGCACGTAAAAATACTGGAGAATGCAAAGAAAACTGGTTTTGTGCGAGTACGTGTGGATGGTAATCAATATGATTTGTCAGAACAAATTACGTTAGACAAAAATCGCAAACATACAATTGAAGTTATTGTTGACCGTTTAGTGGTAAAACCTACTATTCGCACACGATTAACAGATAGTCTGGAAACAGCACTAGGACTCACCGGCGGACTTATAACGGTGGACGTGATTGGTGGTGAAGAACTTTCCTTTTCTCAAAGCTATGCCTGTCCGGAACATGGTGTTTCTATCGAAGAATTGGAACCACGAATGTTTTCGTTTAATAATCCTTTTGGAGCGTGTCCCAACTGTACAGGATTAGGCGTGTTTCAGAAAATCGATCCGGATCTTGTTATACCCAATCGAGATTTATCTATTCGACAAGGTGCAATTAAAGCAAGTGGTTGGAGCAATATCAGTGATGAAAATTCGATTGCCTATATGTATTATACGGAAATATCGAAGAAGTATGACGTTTCACTAGACGTACCAGTGAAAGATTTGACTGAAAATCAGCTAAATCTATTCCTTTATGGAACAGGGAATGATGTTTTATTTTTGCATCGTATCACATCGTTTGGAAGAAGTCAAGGTTATCGAGGCCCGTTTGAAGGCGTGATTCCCAATTTAGAGCGACGATTTCGAGAAGGATCAGAGCGTGTAAAAGCAGATGTACAGGGATATATGTCCAGTGTACCTTGTCCGATTTGTCATGGAAAGCGATTAAAGCCGGAAATTCTTTCCGTAACAGTTGGTGGAAAAAATATCATCGAACTGACAGAACTTTCTATAGTTGGTGCATTGAATTTTTTGGATCAGCTAGAGCTGACACAGCGAGAGCAGTTTATAGCAGCACGTATTATCAGGGAAATTCGAAAGCGGTTAGGTTTTTTAAAAAATGTTGGACTAGAATATTTGAATCTATCTCGTAATGCCGGAACACTTTCCGGTGGAGAAAGTCAACGAATTCGTCTTGCAACCCAAATCGGATCATACTTGATGGGTGTACTGTATATTTTGGATGAGCCGAGTATTGGACTACACCAGCGAGATAACGACAAATTGATTTCCACGCTACAGCAGCTTCGGGATTTGGACAACACTTTGATTGTCGTAGAACATGATGACGATACGATTCTAGCAGCGGACTATGTGGTAGACATTGGTCCGGGTGCTGGTGTGAATGGTGGAAATATCGTCTACGCCGGTGATGTAAAAGGACTTCTTGCCTGTGAACAATCTATTACAGGACAGTATCTAAGTGGAGTGCGGTGTATTCCACTGCCAGAAAAGCGACGTGCAGGAAATGGTAAATTTTTGTCTATTTATGGGGCGAGAGAACATAATCTCAAGAATATCAATGTACAGATTCCGTTAGGAGCTTTTACGTGTGTAACAGGCGTATCGGGTTCTGGGAAATCATCACTCGTGAATGAAATTATTTATAAATACTTGGCGGCAAAGTTGAATCGGGCACGCATACGTTACGGTGTATTTGATAGTATGGATGGTATGGAGTATCTTGACAAAGTTATTAATATTGACCAATCTCCTATTAGTAGAACACCACGATCGAATCCAGCCACATATACTGGAATGTTTACGGATATTCGGGAGCTTTTTGCTAAAACAAACGATGCCAAAGCAAAGGGCTATACTGCCGGATGCTTTTCGTTCAATATCAAGGGCGGACGCTGTGAATCCTGCCAGGGCGATGGAATTTTGCGAATTGAGATGCACTTTTTACCGGATGTATATGTTCCTTGTGAAATATGTAAAGGGAAACGTTATAATCGGGAAACGTTAAATGTGAAATATCGTGGAAAGTCTATTTATGATGTGTTAGAAATGACTGTGGACGAAGGCGTCATTTTTTTTGAAAATCATCCGAAAATTTATCGTAGACTAGAAATGCTTCAAGAGGTGGGACTCGGTTATTTGAAAATCGGGCAGCCGGCAACTACACTCTCCGGCGGTGAAGCACAACGAGTAAAGTTGGCAACAGAGTTATCAAAACGTCCTACAGGAAAGACCATTTATATTTTAGACGAGCCAACAACCGGTCTACATACAGCAGATGTTCATCGGCTGATTGAAGTGTTACAAAAATTAACCGATCATGGCAACACAGTTGTTGTTATAGAACATAATCTCAATGTGATCAAGGTAGCAGATTGGATTGTGGATTTAGGTCCAGAAGGGGGCGATACAGGAGGTATGGTTGTAATTAGTGGAACACCAGAGCAAGTGGCAGTTTGTTTGGAATCCTATACAGGGAAGTATCTGAAACCATATCTAAATCTAAAAGAAAAGGCGTATGAATAGATGAAAACAATTGATTTGTATGTAATAGGAACAATGAGATGGAATAATTTCAGAAAATCCTTCAAAACCCCTTGCAAAATTTTGAAAAGTAGTGTATAATAAAAAAGTACGTGAAAAAACACGTTACATCAAGTAGAAGACTACGCTCTTGTGCGAGGTCTGTATCATCATTATTCGAAAGGATGTCAAATAAAATGGCAGAGTTAAACAAGGTTTCTGTAGATGATTTACAAGTAAAAGGCAAACGTGTGCTGGTTCGTGTGGATTTCAATGTTCCCATGAAAGATGGCATCATTACCAATGATAACCGAATTCAAGCTGCATTGCCGACCATTAATAAGCTGATTGCTGACGGCGGCAGAGTGATTCTTTGTTCTCACTTGGGAAAACCGAAGAATGGTCCAGAAGAAAAGTTTTCTCTAAAGGCAGCAGCTGAACGGTTGGATGAGCTGGTTTCTGCAAAAGTGACGTTTGTTCCATCCGATATGGTTGTTGACGATTCCGTAAAGATTGCAGTAGAAGCGATGCAAAACGGTGAAATTATCGTTTTGGAAAACACCCGTTTCCGAAAAGAGGAAACCAAAAACATTGAGTCGTTTAGTAAGGATTTAGCAAGCATTGCAGACGTATTTGTCATGGATGCTTTTGGCAGCGCACATCGAGCGCACTGTTCCACCGTCGGTGTAGCAGAATATGTCAAAGAGACAGCCGTTGGTTATCTGATGCAAAAGGAAATTCGGTTCTTGGGCAATGCGGTAGAAAATCCGGTTCGTCCGTTTGTCGCTATTTTGGGTGGTGCAAAAGTAGCGGATAAACTGAATGTTATCTCTAATCTGCTAGAAAAATGTGATACTTTGATTATTGGCGGTGGTATGGCATATACATTTCTGAAAGCAGAAGGTTATGAGGTTGGAACTTCCCTAGTCGATGACACAAAACTGGATTATTGCAGAGAAATGTTGGAAAAAGCAAAGTCAAATGGAAAAACACTGTTGTTACCGATAGATACCGTTGTAGCAGATAGTTTTCCAAACCCGATTGATGCAGAAATTTCAGTAGAAACATATACCTCCAGTGAAATTCCAGCAGACAAGATAGGTTTAGATATTGGAGAGAAGACACAGAAGATTTTCGCAGAAGCTGTACAATCTGCAAAAACAGTTGTCTGGAATGGTCCAATGGGTGTATTTGAAAACCCGATTTTGAAGAATGGTACAGTTGCTGTGGCACAGGCTTTGGCAGATACAGATGCTACGACAATTATCGGTGGTGGTGATTCTGCAGCAGCCGTTATGCAGTTAGGCTTTGCAGACAAGATGAGTCATATTTCTACCGGTGGTGGTGCTTCACTCGAATATCTAGAGGGTAAGGTATTGCCGGGCGTAGCAGCTATTGCAAATAAAGATTGAGAAAGAAATGAGGAAATCCTATGAATAAAGAACTAAGAAAGGCTATTATTGCCGGGAACTGGAAGATGAATAAGAACCGGAAAGAGGCCAAAGAACTCATTGAGGCATTGAAGCCGATCGCTGCTGATAAAACTTGTGGTGTGATTATTTGTGTACCGTTTACCAACCTAGAAACGGCATTGACCTTGACAGAAGGTACAAATATCGAGGTAGGTGCAGAGAATGTACACTTTGAAAAGAGTGGTGCATTCACTGGCGAAATTTCTGCAAATATGTTGACGGAAATGGGCGTGAAGTATGTTATCGTTGGTCACTCGGAACGTAGACAGTATTTCGGTGAAACAGACGAAACGGTCAATAAACGCACGACTGCTGCCATTGAAGCTGGTATGACCGTAATTCTGTGTGTAGGTGAAACACTGACGGAAAGAGAATTGGGAATTACAGAAGAAGTCGTTGCAAAGCAGATTAAGATTGCATTGCATGGTTTATCCGATAAGCAGGTACAGAATGTCATAATTGCCTATGAACCGGTTTGGGCAATCGGTACCGGTAAGACCGCTATAGCAGAACAAGCAGAGGAAGTTTGCGCATTCATTCGTGCGACGGTTGCAAATTTGTTTGACAAAGCAATTGCAAATGGCATGACCATTCAGTATGGTGGTTCAATGAATGAGAAGAATTGTGCAGAACTTTTGGCGAAGGAAAATATCGACGGTGGCTTAATTGGTGGTGCATCGCTGGTAGCTGAGAAGTTCGGTGTATTGTTGGAAGAGGCTTCAAAGTAAACAAAAATTAGAGTAAATCCTATGACATCACCTGAAAGGAGAAAGTATCGGTGAAATCGTTTTTTTGATTTTTGTCGATGCTTTCTTCCATAAGTAGGAGGTATATACTATGAGCAAAAAACCAGTTGCGTTGATTATTATGGACGGATTTGGTTACAATCCAGAGGATTATGGTAATGCTATTCGAGCAGCGAAAAAACCACATTTAGAGGAATATCTCAAAGGACCACACACGCTAATTGGTGCAAGTGGTTTGGACGTTGGTTTGCCTGATGGACAGATGGGTAATTCTGAAGTAGGGCATACCAATATTGGTGCAGGTAGAATTGTTTATCAAATGCTCGTCAAAATTACAAAAGACATCGAGGATGGCACATTTTTTGAAAATCCTGCAATTGCTGCTGCGATGGATGCTTGCAAGAAAAATGGAACGGCATTGCATTTGATGGGACTGCTGTCACCCGGCGGTGTACATAGTCACATATCGCATCTGTACGGCTTATTAGAAATGGCAAAGCGTAAAGGCTTGGAAAAGGTGTATATCCATGCTTTTTTAGACGGTCGTGACGAGCCACCGGCATCTGCGGCAGGATTTATGCAAGAAGCGATGGCAAAAATGCATGAAATTGGTGTGGGAACTATTGCAACAATTTCTGGCAGATATTATGCTATGGATCGTGACAATGCTTGGGACCGTGTGGAAAAAGCATATGCTGCCATGGTCTACGGCGAAGGTGTACAATCTAGCGCAGATCCGGTGAAAGCAATCAAGGATAGTTATACCAATGAGGTTACAGATGAATTTATGCTGCCGACCGTCTTAGATAAAGCTGGCACAGTAAATCCGGGTGACAGCATGATTTTCTTCAACTTCCGCCCTGATCGTGCAAGACAGTTGACACGTTGCTTTGTAGATCCGGATTTTAATGGATTTGAACGTCGTAATGGTTATTTTCCGGTGCAATTTGTTTGCATGGCACAGTATGATGCAGAAATGCCGAATGTTTCTGTTGCTTATCCGCCGGAAGAATTGCACATGACATTTGGAGAATATGTAAGTCAGTGTGGGAAAACACAGCTTCGTATTGCAGAAACCCAGAAGTATGCGCATGTCACATTCTTTTTTAATGGTGGTGAGGAAAAAACATTCGAAGGCGAAGATCGTATTTTAGTGCAGAGTCCGGACGTTCCAACGTTTGACTTGAAACCAGAAATGAGTGCTTATGAAGTTACAGATCGGGTAGTAGAGGCAATTGAAAGTGATAAATATGATGCAATTATTTTGAATTATGCAAATTGTGATATGGTAGGACATACTGGCATTTTTGATGCGGCAAAGGCTGCAGTAGAAGCTGTGGATGCTTGTGTCGGCAGAATGGTAAATGCCATTCAGGAAAAAGGCGGTGTAGCGTTTATTACAGCAGATCATGGGAATGCAGATAAAATGTATGAATCAGATGGATCACCATTTACAGCACATACGACCAATCCTGTACCTTTTATCGTAGTTGGAATGGATAAGCCGTTGCGGGAAGGCGGCGTTTTGGCGGACATTGCGCCGACTATGCTCGAAGCAATGGAATTGCCACAGCCGAAGGAAATGACAGGAAAGAGTCTGTTCGTATAAACCAAGCGCATTAAAACAATTGAAAAATAACTCCTGCATGGAGATGTGTGGGAGTTATTTTGCATGAAAATTTTATTTTTCGAGTATGAGTGAAAAGACATAATCGTCCATGAAAAAGCCATTTCCAATATTTGTAATCTGAGAACGAATGCAATTCATACCAAAATGTTTATAGATTGCAATGGCTTGCATATTATGCTTATTGACTGTTAACCAAACAATCGGAGCTTTTTGTGTTTTGGCAATTTGTAGTACAGCATTAAATTCTATTCGTGCAAGACCTTTTCCACGAAATTCTTTTTTAAGATATAATTTCGAAAGAAATAAACTGCCGTCTTTCTGTAAACAAACGCCGAAATAACCAATAGGATTTTCGTTGATGTATAATATCTGATATTAATATCCTGATACAATTTGTTCAGTAAGTGCGGAGAAAGATTGAAACTTGTTTATCATGTAATCAATTTGTTCCGATGGGAGGATGCAAGGAAAATATTCATGCCAAATTTCGCTTGCAAGATTCGCTAGAATTTGAATTTGTTCGGGTGTTTGAATTGGGAGAAATTTTTTCATAATATACGTCTTTTCAGTGAAAAAAATCAGAGGTTTTGGCAGTTTGTATTGTCAGTATGGTTGATTTCTTTATATTTTAAAAGACGGACATCATAATTTATCGAAATCAGATGACTGAGATATTTGAAATCATAGTTTTAAAAAAATTGCTTGACTTTTACAGGGAATGATGATATAATATCATTGAACCACAAGATGTAGTATGCATATCGTCTTAGACGTACTAGATATAGTAGGTTATTCCGCTTTTGGATGTGGTGAATCCGATATTTATGTTATAAGGCAGGACACTGCTTATTATTATATCATGCGAATTATAGAAAGTCAAGCTTGTTTGAAACATAGAAGCTTCTGGCTTTTCGGAAATATGGAGGGTATATACCGTGAAAATTATCAAGCGCAGTGGAAAAGAAGATATTTTTGACTGCCGTAAAATTGAGGCTGCCATTGGCAAAGCGAATGTTACAGTGGTAGAATCAGAGCGTCTTTCGAAAGCCATGATTGAAGAAATAGCAAAAGAAATTGAAGATCGTTGCAGTTCGATGAATCGTGCAGTAGATGTAGAAACGATTCAAGACTGGGTTGAACTGGAAATTATGCAGCACGCAGCATACACTGTTGCGAAAAATTATATCACCTATCGTTATGAACGTAGTTTGTTACGGCATTCGAATACAACAGATAAGAAAATTCTGAGTCTTTTGAATTTTGAGAACGAAGAAGTGAAGCAAGAAAATTCAAATAAAAATCCCGTTGTCAACAGTGTACAGCGTGATTATATGGCTGGGGAAGTTAGTAAGGATATTACGACACGTTTTCTATTGCCACATGATATTACAGATGCACATAAGGCGGGATTAATTCATTTTCACGATGCGGACTATTTTGCGCAACATATGCATAACTGCTGCTTGGTGAATCTAGAAGATATGCTACAAAATGGCACAGTCATCAGCGAAACTATGATTGAAAAGCCACATAGCTTTTCAACAGCGTGCAATATTTCGACACAGATTATTGCTCAAATTGCAAGTTCTCAATACGGTGGACAGAGTATCACACTTTCTCATTTGGCACCGTTTGTACAAGTTAGTCGAGAAAAATTTCGAAATGATGTTCGCCGGGAATACAAGCAGCTAGGCAAACAGGCAGACGAGGAAACCATTCGTCGTGTGGCTGAAATGCGGGTTCGGAAGGAAATTGTACAAGGCGTACAAATGATACAATATCAAGTCATTACGTTGATGACAACGAATGGTCAAGCACCGTTTGTTACTGTTTTTATGTATCTAGATGAAGTGCCAGAGGGTCAAACAAGAGATGATTTGGCAATTATTATCGAAGAAATGCTACGTCAGCGGATACAAGGTGTCAAAAATGAAAAGGGTGTCTTTATTACGCCGGCATTTCCAAAACTAATTTACGTACTGGAAGAGGACAATATTCGAGAGGGTTCTAAATATTTTTATTTAACAAAGTTAGCTGCACAGTGTACCGCTAAACGCATGGTGCCGGATTATATTTCCGAGAAAATCATGAAGCAATTAAAGGAAGGCAATTGCTATACTTGTATGGGTTGTCGATCTTTTTTGACAGTGTATAAAGACGAAAATGATAAGTATAAATTTTACGGCAGGTTTAATCAAGGTGTAGTTACACTAAATTTGGTGGATGTTGCTTGCACCTCTGGTAGAGATATGGATCGCTTTTGGAAGATTTTTGATGAGCGATTGGATTTGTGCTATCGGGCTTTGATGTGTCGACACAATCGTTTGAAAGGAACTCCTTCAGACGTTGCACCGATTTTATGGCAGTATGGCGCATTGGCGAGACTCAAGAAAGGCGAAACCATCGATAAGTTGCTTTATGGTGGCTATTCAACTTTGTCACTAGGATATGCTGGACTATGCGAGTGTGTACGCTATATGACAGGAAAATCTCATACCGATCCAGACGCAACGCCTTTCGCATTAGAAATTATGCACCATTTAAACGACACCTGTAAGCAATGGAGAGAAAAAACAAATATCGATTTTAGCCTATATGGCACACCATTGGAATCGACAACTTATAAATTTGCGAGATGTTTGCAAGAACGTTTTGGTATAATTCCTGGTGTTACGGATAAGAATTATATCACCAATAGCTATCATGTCCATGTGACAGAACCAATGAACGCTTTTGATAAGCTGTCCTTTGAGTCAAAGTTTCAAGAATTGTCACCAGGTGGCGCAATTAGCTATGTGGAAGTGCCAAATATGCAGCAAAATATTCCGGCTGTGATTGGTGTTATGCAGCATATTTATGAAAATATTATGTATGCAGAACTGAACACAAAGAGCGATTATTGCCAAATTTGCGGTTATGACGGAGAAATCCAAATTGTGGAAGAAGATGGAAAACTTCTTTGGGAATGTCCGAATTGTGGCAATCGTGATCAAGATAAAATGAATGTAGCTCGCCGCACTTGTGGCTATATTGGGACACAATTTTGGAATCAAGGGCGTACGCAGGAAATCCGAGATCGTGTGATGCACCTTTGATTAGAGGGTAAATAATATGCATTATGGTACAATCAAGTCTCATGATATTGCTAATGGTACAGGTGTTAGAGTGTCTCTGTTTGTGTCTGGCTGTCGGCATTGCTGTAAGAACTGTTTTAATCCAGAAACGTGGGATTTTGATTATGGGACGTCTTTTACAGCGGAAACGGTTATGCAAATTTTAAAGCAGTTGGAACCATCTTATATCCAAGGATTAACACTTATTGGTGGCGAACCAATGGAACCGGAGAATCAACGTGTATTATTGCCACTTGTGCAAACAGTGCATCAAAAATTTGGACAGACAAAAGATATTTGGTGCTATACTGGTTGTGTGTTGGAAACTGAATTATTGTCAGACAGTATGTATCGTTGTGAGGTGACGGATGCATTATTGCATGAGATAGATGTTCTTGTGGATGGACCGTTTCTAGAAGAAAAGAAATCTCTTTCTTTGGCTTTTCGTGGGTCAGCAAATCAACGGATTTTACAGTTAAAAGATGTTTTATTATAATAGATAGAAATCAACAGGTCAATAAATATGACTTGTTGATTTCTATTTAACGAGATAGTATATTTGCTAAATTTATAAGACACTTTTTGCTAAATTACTTGATATTTTGAATGAAGCATGGTATAACAAATATGGAATAAGAAGGAGTGATATTTACGAGAAAACAGATTTATACCTCAGTTGTATTTGTTTCTTGTGCAGTAATTCTTGTGGGCTGTGGGAGTGCAAACGAAAAAGTGAAGGAAGGTATTCTCTTAGGTGCAAATTCATCTGATGCGGATTTTGTTGAAATATCGGATTCCTTAGAGAAATTGGCAGCAACCTCTGATTTTATTACAGAAGTTACTGTAGAATCAACAGAGTCTATGGTATATGACGGAAGCGATGCGATTTATACAGAGATTATACCTACAGAAATGAACTTAGTTATGTCGATGAAAAATTGGTAGTAGAGGGAGGCATAATGCCTTATAAAACATATTATGCTACATTGGCATCACAAGAAACTTATGCAGACAAATTTCTCCCAGATTTAAATGAGATGTACGCAGATTATACAGAAGAGGAATTAGAGTTGGCACAATTTTCTTGGTGTTTTTATGATATTTATGTACCAGAAGAAGGAGATAAGTTGCTCTTTTTTGGAGAAACAGATACAAACGGAAATTATCGGATTACAAATGTATACCAAGGCTGTTTTGTATTAGAAGACGGATTCTGGAAAAATCAATCGATTTGTGTAGATGTAAATGATTGGCAAGAACCGCTTGCAGTAGGTTTATTGACGCTGTCCGGTACAACAATAGTGGATAATGATGTAGAGCGTACATTTGAAATCGATGGCTACACTTATACGCAATCTTACACAGATTGTGATACGGAAATTGCTATACCAGAAGATACACTTTTGACTGCAGTAGAAGAAGTAATGATTTAAATTTATATGTGAATAAAAATTACACCTCATCGTGAACATTTCCACGATGGGGTGTTTGAGCATTTATCTTATGTTTAATAATTTTCGTTGATATAATCCCAATCAATATCATTTCCAGCTGCAATTTCGGAATAGTAAACCATGATTTTATAGGCATCTTGGATGGTAAGACCGCCATCGTAGTTAACATCGGCAGCTACATTTTGAATATCTGTAAATGATCCACCAATGCCAGCGTTAATATTTGCAGTTTCCACCATAACGCTATAAGCATCTCGTACGTTAACAGTGCCGTTGTCGTCAACGTCGCCTAATAGAAAATCGTAATAAAACAACCCTAAATCGAAAGATTGGGTATAAGTGCCATCATCGGTCATCATAACGTCTAAAGTAGATTCAGTAGAAATGTGTTCCGCAGCAGTGGTAACAGAAGTGGAGTTGACATTGCATATGTAATCGGTATTTGTTATAGTAATACCTACCTCCTCTGATAAAAATCCTGGGTCATAAATAATCAAATCTTCCAATTTGTGGTAACAAGTGACATCAACTGCATTTTGAATTGTGACAGTATAAGAAGAAATGTATTCTTTTGTATCATCCTCGTCAAATTCGCAACTATCCAAATAAAACGTATAGCTGCCACTTTCTTCTAGCGTTTCTTCATAGTAGGAAATCACACCATCCGGTGTATTCTTGACAATATTTACAGTAATGGGGCGTTCGTCATTCATAACAATCGTAAATGTGCCACTGATATCGACAGTATCAAGATATGCACTGTAATCTATATCTTGTGCAGAAGCAACCTTGGTTGGAAGGAGTGCCCCGAAAATTAGTGCAGAAGTAACACCAAACGTAAAGTATTTTTTCATTTTTAAACCTTTCCTTTTTGTGTGCATATTCCGTTATAGTACGGATATACCACTAAACCAATTATGTATACATTTTATTTTACCATATTTCTTGATTTTTGTCAAGTCTTTTCTTGAACGAAAATCAGGATGCATAATGATCGGGGGAATTCATTTATATTTTCAAAATCCATTTTTTTGTAAATCTGAAACCAAATGCACATAAAATTCTCTCATATCGAATCCCCTAAAATTTTCACGGTTTAAATCGATCATATCGCCATGAGAAATGCCACGTCGTTCAGTAGATTGGAGCATTTGAAATTTGGAACCCCATGGGAACGATTTCTCTCCGACTAGTCCATCATTGCAACCATCGAAGTATTTCACAAATAAATAACTCAAATTTAATGGGAATCGTCCAGAAGTAGGATGCTTTAACACGGAACCGAAAGATTGATAGTAAACATCGGGGTTATCTAAAATTGTCTTGTTTCGTTCTTGACAGGCACTGGAGGACAAGTCCGTCACCGCTGCAATAAAATCTGGATTTGTATCACCAAGCTTTGCTACAGCTGTATTATATACAGAAGCAAGTTTTTCTTTTAGTGAATCTGGAGCCTTTTGCAAGAGATAATCTGCAAATTCGCAGCCACGATGTGGTGTATTAATCATAGTGAGACTTGCAACATTTGGTGCAATTGATGTCTTGGCAATTGCTGTTCTTGCGTCAAGACCACCCTTGGAATGCGCAATGATATTGACCTTTTTACAGCCGGTTTGCTGTATAATTTCTAGAATTCGTTGTTCTAATTCTATGACACTGTCCTCAACGGCAGCAGCACTATTGTGATTACCATAGTAGAGGATAGCACCGTTTTTTTTTGCAGCTCGGTTGGAATTCTGCCCCAGTAATTGAGATGTTCAAAATCTCGGAAAAATACACCATGTACGAGGAGAATGGGATATTTCGTCCAACAAATTTGTTCAGTATAACGCAGCGAATTTGTTCGCAGTTTTGCACGTTCGGTTTTAACTTCCGCCAACGCTGTTTTAATAATTATATGTAGCATAATCAATTGTGCAATAGGAATCCAACCACAAATAATCCCTAGAATTCGCTAACGCAGTCCAAGCTGTTTTGCGATAAGATAGACGAGAATGATGCCTGTCCAAAAGAGAATGGTTTCAGTGAGTACAGTAATTCCGATAGAAATGCCCCAGAATTTGGGATTCTCTATGAGGTTTCCTATATCGGAAAATGCACCAAAAAAGCTAAGCGGGAGGAGGATAACTGAGAAAAACGTCGTAATACAAAAGCTCCGTAATAGAATGCAGCTAATACTGCATAATCGTAATCGTGTTTGAATTTTCATATATTTCTCCTGTTTATTTCACTACAAAAGATTCAAATAGCACCCATCGAAGAAGACAAGCCTTCTTCAATGGGTGCTAACAACGTGTAGAAGCGTGTGTTTCTTATAATATCATCATAGTAACATCTATTCCAAACCATCTCCACATTTCAATTAATATAGTATAGCATAATTCGAAAGAAATGTCAAGTGCTTCAAAGATTTTTTATGAAAAAGTGCTATAATATGCAAAGAATTTCATAAAAAGGAAGAGGAAACCATTATTATTTGTATATGTATTATCCATTGATCATCCGTTTCGCTAAATCTTTTCGGAATAGGACTTTGAACACTGTCCTTACAAAAGGCTGAATAAAGAATAACTGTGTGAAAAAGGCAAATGGAAAATTGTAGCACATCAAGCGCAACCAGTTGGCAAGCATGGTCAGGAAATGAAAACCAGTATTATAGGGATAATAGAACAATGTTGCTAAAAAGCTCATGGATGGCACCATTAGTCCTACGGTGGCACAGATAATCGCCGACTCGAAAATTACCGGGTGTGTCTTCGTTGGGTCAAAAACTTTACATGCGAGTTTAAACGAACAGAGACTGCCCATAGTACACTCTAAAGTGTAGGCAAAAACGAATTCGATAAGCATGACCGCCCAGACTGGAAGCATCCGACCAAACATATATACACCTCCTTGTGTTTTAATGGCGTGGAGAACACTGTCTGCACCGGTAGCATTCATTAGCGTACTACCATTGACGACATACAGGCTATAAAAAACATAGGCGCAGACCGTGATAATTACGGTAATAAATGCAAAAATCATTCTCTGAAATTGGTTTCTTGGCATAAAAAATTACTCCTTTACATTTTGAACACACAAAAAAAGCTGCACCAATCGATTTGCAAATCGAAATTACGTTCTATTTACATAGATACCGTAATCAGATTTACGTGCGAAAAGCACAACTTGTGTCGTTTATGTATTCATTTTTATTATGCTTTTATTTTATCACAAAAAAAGGTAGATGTCAATCGGCAATTTTCACAAATTCATTATATGATCTACAACATATGATTAACGCAAAATTCACATATCAACCTCTTGAAAAATAATCAAAAGTGTGATAAAATGAAAAAAAGCCTATTAAAAGGATTGCAGTAATATGAAAGGTCATTATCACGTAAAAATCAGCAAAATCAGCTTTGCATTTCTGACTGCTCTTGCATTGCTGTCAGCAATTACTGGATGCAGTGACGATTCGGATGAAATAACGACAGAAACTAGCACTACAGTAATCACAACGACAGAATCTGAAACGGACTTTGCCAATGCAACAGAGTCCACAGAAGCAGTCACTACTACAGAAATGGAAACGGTAGAATCTACTACGGAAGAAACTGTGGCAAGTGACACTACCACAGGTGCGAGTGATTTCGAGATTTTGGAGGCATCGGCAGATAATCCTACGTTGTCCGCCGGAAGTGCTACGGTATCCATTGGCAACAAACAAATTGACCTCAATGGTGCATACATCATTGACGGTGTGAATGTTGTCTTGGAAGGCGGTATATACACTTCTACTCAAAGCGATCAGAACGTCTTTCTTGTTATTAACGGTGGTTGCTTGACCATATCCAATGCAAAAATCGAAAAAAGCGGTAATGCAGGATCCAGCGATTCGGAACGCAGTTCGGACGTATCCGACGACTATAATTTTTATGGCGTTAACTCTGTTGTACTTTGTGTTGGTGAGAACAGCAGTGTCAATATGACGAATTGTAATATCACCTCAGAGAGCAGTGGTGCAAATGCTATTTTCGCTACAGCTGGTGCAAATATTCAAGTAGATAATCTCATGATTGCTACCTCGGGCAACTCTTCTCGGGGCGTATATGCAACCTATGAGGGGACAATTGCAGCTGACCATTTGGATATTACAACTAGTGGTGCCCACTGTGCTCCCATTGCGACAGACCGTGGTGGCGGATATATTACGGTATCGAATAGTGTCGTTCAGTGCAGCGGTGATGGCAGTCCTTGCATTTACTCTACTGGCGAAATTGCAGTGGAGAATGTTATCAGTACGGCAGATGGCGCACAGGCGTGTGTTATCGAAGGGAAAAATTCCATCACTATGACCGATTGCAATTTTACCACGTTAAACGCAAATAATGGTGTCATGCTCTATCAAAGTATGTCCGGCGATGCGGCTGATTCAGATGCTACCAGCAGCGTTTCCACACTTACTATGACGAATTCTATCATTACTTCCGATGCAGATGGACCTATGTTCTACATTACGAATACAAGCTCCGTTATCAATCTGAATGGTGGAAACACACTTTCTACCGCCAGCGGACAACTTGTTTCTGCTGCAATCGGACGCTGGGGAAATGATGGCTCCAATGGGGGAACTCTCACATTGAATACTATCGACAACCTGACGGAAAGCATTGACGCAGATGACATCAGTAGTATCACTGTTAATCTCCAGAATGGTGCAGTTTGTACTGGTACAACGTCGGGCAACGTTAGTATAGCGGAGTAAATTAATGCGTAGATTTCAGTGCTGAGCACTGTATGTTCTTTTTTACCTCTGGAAATAAAAACACCTTTTTTTCAAGAATGTGAAAACAGGTGTTTTTATTGATTCGTTCAGCATGAGCGTAATTTAATCGATGAAAGTCCATAAATTGTTATAAATTTTTCCGTGAACTAAAATAAAATTATACTTGACGAATACAATACGTCGTGTTATAATAAAAACAATTATTTTATTGTGAAAGGATTTTTTATGTCGCAAATACAATCTCTCACTTCTACTTGTAAGGCTTCTATTGCGAAACATCTTTTTGGCAAAGATGATGTCATCGAAAAAGTACTTGCCGCTATAATTTCTGGCGGTCATGTTCTGCTAAATGATGTTCCCGGTACCGGTAAAACACTCCTTGCTCGTCAACTTGCCATCTCCTTTGGTGGCAAGTTTCACCGAATTCAATTTACCCCTGATCTCCTCCCAGGTGATATTACCGGCGTTAGTATCTTTGATCCGAAAACGAATACTTTTTTATTTCAAAAGGGTCCAGTTTTTTCAAATATTCTTCTTGCCGATGAAATCAATCGTGCTACACCACGTACCCAATCTGCGCTATTAGAATGTATGGAAGAACATCAGGTTTCTGTTGATGGTACTACCTATCCTTTGGAGGAACCTTTTTTTGTCATTGCCACGCAGAATCCAGTGGAAATGCAAGGGACATTTCCACTCCCCGAAGCGCAGCTTGACCGCTTTATGCTCTGCTTAACGCTCGGTTATCCGAATCGCACACAAGAAATGGCGATTCTCACATCATCAAGAGAAGTACTAAAAAAATCAGAGTCAGTGATATCTATTTCGCAACTTCTTGCTGCTCAAAAAGAACTGGACAATATCAAAGCAAGCGATGCGATTTGTGAATATGTTGTGGATTTAGCAGAAGCTACACGAAGTAGTAATAACATTTCATTGGGACTTAGTACACGCGGTATGCTGGCACTTTTAAAAATTTCCAAAGCAACTGCTGCCATTCGTGGACGAAATTTTGTTACGCCGGATGACATCAAGTGGATTGCGGTAGACTGCATTGCACATCGTCTTGTGATTCATGGAAGTGAGTGGGATGACAGTGGAAAGGAATCAAGAGAAATTGTTCAACAAATTCTAGAGCGTGTTCCTGTGCCAAGGGAGTCGACATGGAACTAGTTGCCGGTGCAGTTCTTCTGTTATTGATTTTGTTTGGAGAAATTCGCTTGTATCGGAAACACGGATTAGACGGCTTATCCTATCGTTGTGCATTTTCTGATCAAGAAGCAACGGAGGGGGATACACTGGAATTTTTCGAAACGGTGGAAAATGCTAAAATACTTCCTGTCCCGTGGCTGAAAGCAGAGTTGACTGTGCCAAAATGGCTAGAATTTCCAGAAACCCACTGTGCCGTCACAGGAGAATTTCGTTTTGTCACTGGCTTTTTCTCCGTAAAAGGATTCGCACGAATCCGCCGTATCTGGAAAGTATCATGTCAAAAGCGTGGGATTTATCAAGTCGAACACGTAGTACTTGTCACAACTGATTTATTAGGCACAGTACACTTGAGTTTACCTGCATCGGATACTGGTAATACTATTAAAATTTTTCCAAAGCGATTTACTAAAGCTGGTTTGCTGCTGCCGAAACTAATGCGCCAGCCTTTTGGAACGGATTCCGTTTGTTTTTCTCTGTCTACAGATCCCTGTCTGCCAGTTGGCATAAGAGATTACGCTTTTGGAGATCCTATTCACCAAATCCATTGGAAAGATTCTGCTCACGCTGGACGGCTTCTCGTACGACAAGAAGAACCAACAGCACAACAAACAATTACAGTAATATTAGCATTACAGACACAATCCTCTGATTCTGGAAAAATGACGCAGGATAAATTACTTTTAGAGCATAGCATTCGAGTATGCGCCCAGTGTCTATGGGAGTTATGCAAAGGAGGCTGGACAATTCGACTTATAGCCGGGGAAAACGATTCGCAAAATATGATTCTGAAAACACCGTACAACAGTGGCAGCAGCGGTTATCACTATATGATGGAATTTTTAGCTGCACTGACACTTGATTGTCCCACTGTGATTTCTCACTTATTACAAAACTGTTGTTATCGTGACAGACAGGAATTATGTTTGCTTGTCACGCCTTACACGGATGAACAAATTCGACAATGGAAAAATTCATTCAATGGTTATGTACTTGTCACTGGTCATGCACACGACGGAGGAAACTGCGCAGATTGTGTAGTTGCGGATATATAAATATCGGGAATTTCTTTTATTAGACTGGAAAAGCAGAAAGTAGAATTGGTAACCGATTCTCCATCGTGATATTCAAAAAAACTCCAAGCAATTCTGACAGATATTTTTGAACTTGTCCTATATAATAATATTTAAGGCATTTCTATGCCTAATATTTATCTTGAAAGGATGTTTCTGTCATGCAAAGTATAAACACCAATCTTCTGCGCAGCTCTCGTATTCCGCACACCGTTTTGGAGGCAGGAGGAGGATTCCTTGCTGGTTTACTTCTCGCTGGCACTTCTGTAGGGTCAATGACTTCTCCATTGCCCATTGCCCTTGCCGCTAATCTCAGTTCTATTGGTGCTACGGCGGTTTTGGTAGGAAGTTTGCTCTCTTACTTATGCTTTCACACCATCTTAGACAATCTGCCATTGCTCTTTGCACTTGTTATAATCGTCTGCTTTCGGGTTCTGAAACGACCGCCCAAATCAGCAGTCAGTATCATGTGGAGTACCGGTTTATGTGTTTTCTTTTCAGGAATCGTCGTTTCACTCATGGTTCATGCAAGTGGTACACAAGTGATTGGCTATACCATGACTGCTGGATTAACCGGTTGTGCATCTTATTTCATGTATGCCGTTTTTACTGGTATTCGAAAGAATGGAAAAATTCCACTGCGCTCAACCGATGGATGTGCAGCGGCTGTGGTGTTAATTTTAACGACAGCCACACTGTCCTGTTACCGTATTCCGGCAATGAATGCCGGATGCTTGATTGGTGTTGCTGTTACATTGATTGCCGCTAGAAAATTTCGTATATCCGGTGGTGTCATCTGTGGTGCACTTACTGCTTGTGGTGTTATACTCGGCTCCTCTGCTGATGGTTTACCTATGTTGATTTTACCTATTAGTGGACTTTTGGCAGGTTATATAGCCTCTCAAAATCGTTATGTCATTACAGTTACATTCTTTCTGTTTTCTCTTATGGCACTGATTACATTTGGAACAGAATACTTCACTTTTTCTACTGTCGTAGATTTATTCTTGGGCAGCATTGCATTTTTATTTTTAGATGCTGCTTGTCTCGATAAGTGGATAATCACTGATATTGCAAATAGAATGCCGTCGGAACAATCTCTTTCTACGCAGCTACGGCATATGGCAGACGCTATCCACAATGTGCGAGAGGATACTGATGCCATTGCACATCTGCTCCCACAAAAAGAATATCCCCGTGATATAACAAAGGAAGCCTGTGAGATTGTCTGTGGCAGTTGTCGCAATAAATTACGCTGCTGGGAGTCAGAATATGAACGAACGCTATCTGGATTTTATAAAATGCAGTCGCATCATGCTGCTTCACTTCCACCGGTGCCAAAAGAACTCTCTTACTGTACTCGTATAGAACGATTGCAAAGTCTCTTTGCACAATTGGCTTCGGAACAACGGAAAGCACAATTTCTCGCTGCGCATACTGCTGAAAGTCGCACCGTACTCTTTGAACAGCTCACAGCTGCGGAAGAATTGCTACAAGCTGCCGGAACGCAAATACATATTCGCTATAGTGCCGAGCTTTCAGAAAGCGTTCGTCGTCGGATGATGCACTATGGTTATCCATGTGATACAGCAGCTGTATATTATACAGTTGCAGATCGCATGATGATTGAATTAACTTGTATTGGAAAGAAATTAAATGGATGTATGCCCACCATCCGTCATATCCTATCTGAAACGCTGAATATGACACTGGAAGAACTTGAACCATTCTATTCTGGCGAAACCGTACGCTATCGACTATGCCAACGTCCGAAGTATCGACTGGAACATTATTCCTCCGCCCTACACGCAGGTCAAGAAACCATCTCCGGTGATACATCAATTCTCTTTACCGACTGCTCCGGTAACCCGTATTTGGTTTTGTCTGACGGAATGGGAACTGGGAAAAATGCAGCAGTTGAATCACGTATGACAACTGAAATGTTTCGAAAATTTGTAAACGGTGGCATTACTGGTATGGCAGCAGTACGCATGATGAATGGACTGCTCTTGACCAAATCACCACAGGAAACATTCGCTACACTAGATGTGGCACAATTCGATCTAGACGCCGGAGAACTTACAATTATGAAATCTGGTGCAGCAGCAACGCTGATTCTTCATGCCGATAAAGTTTCCCGTATCAGTGCTCAAATCTTTCCCCTGGGATTAGAACCAGAGAGAGAAGCATCCGTTCGACGTGTCGCATTGTGCCCAAACGATATAATATTGATGCTGTCTGATGGTGTCAGTGAGGACACTTATCCTTTCATTCGCCAGCTTCTGGAACAAAACGGCAGCTTAGAACAAATTGTCACAGAAATTTGTGACAAGTCCGCTATCTTTGCTGGCGGTACAAGACGAGACGATGTTACAGTTTGCGCTGCAAAACTACTTCCAGCTTAATTTTTTATCTGTTGTTCAAATTATACAAATTTTCATGAGTAAAACTGTACATTCATATAAATTTTGTCAATACCCATAAATTAGACTTGCAAAGTGTGCCTTTTTATGCTAAAATGAAAAAGGATAAAAAATGGTAAGGTTGAATTATTTCTGATATTTTGTCAAATTCATATAAATTTTGACTTGTCTCAAAAAGCCAAAAATGCGAGATATGATGTTTTTTTGAAATAAGTGAAAAAAATCTTGATGATTTTAATTGGATTTTTATATCATTCGATGAAGAAAGTAAATTTTCATTAAGCTTGTTTCACGGTCTAACGTTTATATGATTTGTATTTAGTCAAGTTCTACCCTGCCAAAGGAGGAAATACTTATGCTTTCAACGCAACAATCCAATGAGAACGATTTTCCACTTTACCTATTTCATCAAGGGAAGAATTATCAAGCGCATCAATTCTTTGGCACACATTCCTTTCGACAAGGAGACACTTTATATTATCGTTTCCGTGTGTGGGCACCAACAGCCAAGAGTGTTTCTGTTATTGGTGATTTTAACCATTGGGATCGGAAGGAAAATCCAATGACGAGAATTGCAGATGGTATTTGGGAAGCAAAAATCCCTAGCTTGAAACAATTCGACAGCTATAAATACAGCATCGAATCCAAAGATGAACGAATTCTTGACAAAGCAGATCCTTACGGTACGCACTATGAGCGACGTCCAGGTACGGCATCGAAGGTGTTTGAAAGTTCCTACACTTGGGAGGATACTGCATGGATTGCGAATAAGAAAAAAATTACACCCTATAAAAGTCCAATCAATATTTATGAGGTAAATATTTTTTCTTGGAAACGGCATAAAGAGGAGAAATTCCCGAGCTATATTGGTTTTGCACAAGAAATTATCCCTTACCTACAGAAGATGTCTTATACGCATATTGAATTTATGCCACTGACAGAATATCCTTTTGATGGTTCATGGGGATACCAAGTGACTGGATATTTCGCACCTACCTCTCGACATGGCACACCGGATGATTTTCGTAAGATGGTAGATATGTTTCATCAGGCAAATATTGGTGTGATTCTGGACTGGGTTCCTGCACATTTTCCTAAAGATCCTATGGGACTTTGTGAATTTGATGGTTCTTATTGTTACGAATATGCAGATCCACTGAAAATGGAACACAAAGGTTGGGGTACGAGAGTTTTTGATTATGAAAAAGGAGAAGTTTGCTCTTTTTTGATTTCTAGTGCCTGCTGTTGGCTGAATGACTTTCACGTAGATGGTTTACGAGTAGACGCAGTCGCTTCTATGCTCTATCTGGACTACGACAGACAAGATGGACAATGGCGTCCAAACGTATACGGTGGTCACGAAAATTTGGAGGCGGTTGACTTTTTACGCCGATTAAATGAGGCAGTATTTGCACAAAATCCAAATATTCTCATGATTGCAGAGGAATCAACTGCTTGGCCACTGGTGACGAAGCCTACAGACATTGGTGGTCTTGGATTTAATTTTAAATGGAATATGGGTTGGATGAATGATATGCTCAGTTATATTTCATTGGATCCAATTTATCGGGCATATAATCACGATAAGTTAACGTTTTCATTTTTCTACTGTTTTTCAGAAAATTATATTCTTCCTATTTCTCACGACGAAATTGTCTATGGGAAATGTTCTATGCTGCAAAAAATGAGTGGTCGTACAGAAAAAGAAAAATTTGCATCTTATCGTGCATTCTTAGGGTATATGATGGCACATCCCGGAAAAAAATTATTATTTATGGGACAAGAATTCGCACAGAAAAACGAGTGGAATTTCGAATCAGAACTTGATTGGAATTTATTGGAACAACCGTTGCACAAGCAAATGGAATTGTTCTCGCAAAATTTAAATCGTTTTTATTTGAGTCATTCACCACTTTGGCAAAACGACGATTCTTGGCAGGGATTCAGTTGGATTTCTCATGATGACTATCAACAAAGCGTCATTGCATTCCGTCGAATTGATGACGATGAAAATGAAATCATCGCAGTATGCAATTTCTGTCCGGTACAGCGTAATGATTATAAAATTGGTGTTCCTTTTGAGGGCACTTACAAGTTGATTTTTAACACAGATGATCCTGCCTATGGTGGGAGTGGAGTTACTGAAGAAAAAGTAGAAACGTTACCTTTTGAAATGCATAATTTACCGCAGTGTATTTCTTTGACATTAGCTCCACTTTCTGTAATTTATCTACAATATGTTCCGAAGAAAAAACGTCTGCCACGCAAATCAACTACTACAAAAGCATCGGTAAAACCGAAAAAAGCGACGTCGGTAATAACAACTGTTCATGCAACAGAAATAGAGTCAAAATCAATCAATTAAACAATATAGAATTTAAGGTATATGGACAGGAGGAAAGTTCATGAAGATCAAGAAGAAATGTGTGGCTATGCTGTTAGCCGGTGGTCAAGGCAGTCGACTCTACGCATTAACACAAAAGGTCGCAAAACCAGCAATCCCCTATGGTGGAAAAAATCGTTTTATCGATTTTCCACTCTCTAACTGCATCAATTCTGGCATCGATACAGTCGGTGTGCTGACGCAGTATCAGCCAATGGTGTTGAATGAGTATATCGGGAACGGGCAGCCTTGGGATCTCGATAAAATGCATGGTGGTATTCACGTTTTGCCGCCTTACCAAACAGCTGCTGGTGCATCTTGGTATGAAGGTACAGCAAATGCAATTTATCAAAACATACCGTTTATCGAACGATATGATCCGGAATATGTTATCGTCTTAGGAGGCGATCATATTTACAAAATGGATTATTCTAAAATGCTGGATTATCATATCAACAATGAAGCAGACAGTACGATTGCAGTTATCGATGTTCCACGTTCCGAAGCATCACGTTTCGGTATCATGACTTGCGATGAAAAGGGCAGAGTGGTTGACTTTACAGAAAAGCCAAAGGAACCAAAATCCACGCTGGCTTCCATGGGAATTTATGTATTTACATGGAATAAGCTACGAAAGTATTTGGTTGAAAACGAAAATGCTAATACCGGTTCTAAGGACTTCGGTAAAGATATTATTCCTGCAATGTTGGAAAATAATGAGCGTCTTTTCGCCTATGAATTCGATGGGTATTGGAAAGATGTCGGCACATTGGACAGTTTATGGGAAGCAAATATGGACTTGCTCAGTCCTAATGTACCGTTAGATTTGTATGATCCAAGTTGGAAAATTTATTCTCGTAATGAAAATATGGCACCGCAGTATATTGGTGAAAATGCTCATGTGGAAAATTCTATGATTACGGAAGGCAGTGTTGTTGATGGCACAGTGGACTTTTCGATTATTTCCGCTGGTGTTACAATTGAAGAGGGTGCATCGGTGAAATATAGCATTGTGATGCCTGGCAGCACAATCAAAAAAGGTGCGGTGGTGGAATACGCCATTATTGGAGAAGATTGCATTGTAGAATCGGATGCTATGATTGGCATGAGTCCGGAAATGGTTCCGGATCGAGAAAATTGGGGCATTGCCGTTTTGGGACACAACATTACAGTTTCTTCTGGAAAGCGTGTACTCCCGAAAGAAATCATTTCTGAAAATTTATAAGGGTGGTGGAAAACATGAGCATTAATCAAAAAGTACTAGGGTTAATTTTTGCAAGCATCAATGATTCTGCAGTCATTGATTTAACAAAGCTTCGCACCATGGGATCCATTCCTTACGGTGGTCGTTATCGGACTATGGATTTCCCATTATCCAATATGGTAAACTCTGGCATTTCAGAGGTTGGCGTTATCACAAAGTCTAATTATGGTTCTTTATTAGATCATTTAGGATCAGGTCGTGAATGGGATTTAGCACGAAAAAATGGTGGCTTGCATCTACTGCCGCCATTCAGCCAAGTAGGTGGTGGAACATACCAAGGACGCTTGGATGCATTGGGTAATATTTGGAGTTTTGTTGAAAATACAAGAGCAGAATATGTCATTTTGGCAAACTGTGATGTTATTACGATGATTGATTTTACAGATGCGTTGAAACAACATCAAACATCTGGTGCAGATATTACTGTGATTTACGCAAAGGGTTTATACAATCAGGATAAGAATATCAACGGCTGTATCTTGCAACTTGATGAAGAGAATACTGTGAAAGAAGTTTTGATAAATCCACAGCTTTCCGGCGAATGTAATATCGAACTGGATATGTTTATTATGAGTACAAAATTTTTGAAACAGGTTGTAGCAGAAGCATTGAGCAAAAGCCAAAAAAAGCTTGATCCGAGATATTTTGCAAGCGAGAAAAGATGAATTTGTCTTTAAGGCCTATGAACACAAAGGACATTTCTTCAAAATTGACAGTCTAGAAGCTTATTATAAAGCTAATTTAGCTTTACTAAATTCGGATATTCGAAATAACATTTTTACCAAAAATGCACCGATTTACACCAAGGTTGGCGATAATGCTCCGGTAAAATATGGTTTAGAGTCCAACGTAAAGCATTCGCTTGTCGCAGACGGCTGTATGATAGAGGGAATAGTGGAAAATTGTGTTTTGTTTAGGGGTGTAAAAGTCGGAAAAGGTGCGGTTGTTCGCAATAGTATTATTATGCAAGGATCGGTCATTGGAGATGGCTGTTCACTAGATGCCATCATTGCCGATAAAAATGTTACCATTTCAGAAAATCGTGTTTTGACCGGTTCATCGGATTATCCGCTGTATCTGGGAAAATGGGCAAAAATTTAAACGTACAATAAAATTTTAGACTGCTGCAACGAGCTGCCATTTTACAGAAATGTGATCCGCATTCTGTTAGCGGTTCTTGTGGCAGTTTTTTACGAAAAAGATATCGCAATAAGCGAAACTTGTTTGTTATGGAAAGGAAAAAAAGAGATGCGAATTTTATTTGCTTCCAGCGAAGCACGACCGTTTGCAGCATCCGGTGGACTAGCAGATGTGTGTGGTTCATTGCCGGCTGCAATTATACGACAAGATAAGGATATAGACTGTCGTATTGTTATGCCACTATACCAATCGGTAACACCAGATATGCGAAACAAAATGACTTATTTAAAAAATATCATCGTGGAAGTAGGGTGGCGAAAACAATACTGCGGTGTTTATACCATTCAAGAAAACAACGTAACATATTATTTACTGGATAATTCCAACTATTTCATGCGAGATGGAATGTATGGATTTTATGATGATGCCGAACGGTTTATTTTTTTTAGTCGTGCAGTATTGGAAATTCTACCGATACTAAATTGGAAACCGGATATTATCCATTGTAACGACTGGCAGACGGCGATGATACCTGTGTTCTACCAAGTTTTATACAAATATCACCAAGAATTTGAGAATATCAAGATTGTTTATACCATTCATAATATCCAATATCAAGGTGTTTATGGCAAAGAAATTATTACAGAACTGATGGGTATTTCTACCTACTACACAAATCTGTTGGAATATGATGGTATGGTGAACTTGATGAAAGGTGCCATTGAAACAGCCGATAAAGTGACTACTGTCAGTACAACGTATGCAAAAGAAATTCTTGACCCATGGTACGCCTACGGCATGGATCGAGAACTTGTGCGACGTCAAGACGGTATTGTGGGTATTCTAAATGGAATTGATACACAAAGTTATAATCCAGAGACAGATCCGGAAATCGCTAAAAATTACACATCTTCTAAATTACAAGGAAAAAAAGACTGTCGCAAAGCATTTTTACAGGAATGTGGCTTACCGGATACAGAAATGCCGATAATCGGCATTGTTACTCGATTTGTAGCACATAAAGGTATTCAGTTAATCCAACAATCATTCCAAGAATTGATTCAAATTGGCTTTCGTTTTGTTATACTTGGAAGTGGCGAAAAACTCTACGAAGATTTTTTCCAAGAGATGCAAGCAACTTATCCAGATCAAGTACACGTTATATTGGGATTTCGTCCTGCAATGTCTCGTCGAATATACGCAGGTGCCGATTTCTTTCTCATGCCATCGCAGAACGAGCCTTGTGGATTGGCGCAGATGATTGCTATGCGTTACGGTACGATTCCAATTGTACGAGAAACTGGTGGCTTGAAAGATACTGTAAACGACGCAGGGGGTGATAACGGCAACGGCTTTACATTCAAAATGTATGAAGCCTATGATATGCTTGATGCAGTCAAGCGTGCTTACAAGCTGTTCGAGAACAAGCGAAGTTGGAATATATTGGTACGACATGCAATGCAGTGTGATTTTAGTTGGGATGTTTCAGCAAGATCTTATATAACATTGTATCAATCGTTAATTAGCGATATAAACTAAGATTATGTTGACATGGTAACAAACTTGATTTGATAAAAAGTGCATACTAAAGGTTGATTTAACGATCTTTAGTATGCACTTTTTACATTGTAGCAAGGACAGTATACTTCTCCACTTACCGATAAATTACCGCATTCAATGCATTATAGTCGTTCATAATACGAATACAGATTGTAATCATTTCGTCTGCATCAGTTTTGCTAATTTCGAGAGATTTTGAAACATTTTCCGCAAATGCCAGTTCATCATCATCAATTTCACCATCTACAGCAAGAATGCTTAAAATTTCAGAAAAAATCACTTTCTTGATAATGTCATCGCAAGATGCGTTAAGCTCTGACAGAACTTTATCCAGTGGTATTTCCACCTGGTAAGATTCCGTTTTAATGGACATCATCTCACACCATGCATCAATTGCGTCTTTTTCTGCCTGATCTAAACGATGATTTGACATTGCCGCATATTTGCTTAATGCAACGAACATATTTTTTTGTGTAACGTTCAAATTCTCAAAATAATTTTCCAACATGACAAATATCCTCCATTATAAAATTAGTATGTTGTTCTATAAAATTATTATAATACATTTTTCAAGGATTGTCAAGCATTTCAATACAATGAACATAATGTCGATTTTAGTAAATGATTTGCAAAATAGTACAAAATGCATATAAATTCCGTCCGTATAGACAGGATTCGACATGATTTATGGAAATTTGATAAATTTTGTGCTTTACAATTTTATTGCATATGTGGTAAAATAATATTATGTTGCTATGATAATTCAAGATGAATTGCTATTAACAACGAATATTGTAAAAACAGGAGGCTTATGCATGAATAATAATTGCGTACAAAAGGAGAAAATCAAGGTTCTTATCGGCTCAGACGCTGTAGAAAGTGGACTGAAATGTGCTTCTACGTTACGATGTCCTGAAATTTATGCTTACACAAGGAAAAGAGATGGAAAAATTATCTTGGATACCATCTAAAAAGAATATCCTGATGTTGTAATCATGGGTGTCACCATGCCACATTTCGATGCATTAGGTGTTATCCAGGAAACAAGAAATCTGCCCAATTGACCAGCGTATATTGTAATTTCTCTCTACGTTAATGATGTAGTTGAATATGAAGTTATGACGACAAAACGGGCATATTTTATCCGAAGTCCCTATGATGGGAATATGCTGAAAAATCAAATTTTCCGATTGATGAAAATGGAACGGGATAGTTTTCCATATGCAGGAGAAAGTTTGCAATTTCAAGTGACAAGTATTCTTCAAAATATTGGAATTCCTGCACATCTGAGAGGGCATAAGAATCTTCGAATTGGCATTTTGCTTGCAATTAAACATCCGGAATACCTTTCGCATATTATGCATCAGCTTTATCCGGAAATTGCGTAAGCATCCAATTCATCCGTAGAACAAGTTGAATGAAGCATTCGTCATGCTATCGAGTTCGCATGGCGAGAAGGAGATTTTGATATAATTCACAATATCTTTGGACAGATACCGTATATTCAAAATAGAAAGCCTTCTAATTCTGAATTTATCGCATTGGTTGCAGATAATTTGCGTATACGACTAGAAAAGGATTTCACATAATCTTTTATTGTTAAGAAAATGTATGCCGTTTAAAAGAATACAGTGTTATTTGAGATACACTGCATTCTTTTTATAATCATATAAAAAATGTTCTAATTTTTCTTGACAAATGCGCATGAAATATGATAAAATAAAAAAGGAATAAATTTCGTTAAAGGAGGTTTTTCCCATGCATCAGAAAATTCGGCTGTCTTTTTGGAAACGTGCAGCTGCATTTTTGTTGACTGGTGTTACGGTTTCTGGATTCGTTGCTTGCAGTTCTGATAGCAAACCTGAGTCAAGCCAAACTATAGTAGAAGAAACCGAGATGGTTGCAGAGCCAACATTATTTGATACTTATGTTTCCAATACAGTGATTGCCACAGGAAATAATACGATTATTAAGAGTGCCGATAGTGTGACATATCGTGCTTGGTTACCAGTGGAGGTATCAGGGGAGTTTGATTACTGCTTTTATTTTTCCAATACGGTAGATTCTACATATGATGATGGTTTTGTTTCTTATGTTGGTATGTCGGGAGGAAGCTATACCATTGAAAGTGCCTCTATTTCTGACGGTGGTACGGAATTCGATGCGAATATCGATCCAGAAACAACAGTATCTATCACTTTTTTAGGCGAAACTTCAAAAGAGGTTTTACCGGATGAAACGTTTTGGAGTGATCCTGTAAGCTTTGATGTACCGGAAGGGCATTACCTATTGTGGGAATGGACAATTTCCGGTGAAAATATTCCAGCAATTTGTATGTCGAATTTGGCATATTCTTACAAAGATAAAGGTGACGACAAAGGATTTCTATATACCAACGAAATTCCATTGCCGCAACTTATTGGCGTGGATCGAAAAGTAGAAGCACGTATCGTCACATTGGGTGATTCTGTTACGCAAGGTTGTCAGACGACTGAATTTGAACAAGACTTTTGGGCTGCACAGACATTGGAACAATTAGGAACAGACAGTTATAGTTTATGGAATCTGGGACTTGGTTATTCTCGTGCAACAGACTGCGCAACTGATGGCGATTGGCTGGAACGAGCGATTGCCGGTGCAGATATTGTCACCATTGCATTTGGAACAAATGACATTATCAGTGGTGCATACGGCGAGGGTGGTTCTTCCTCTGCGGAGGAAATTGAAACGGCAGTTCGTACGATTACAAATGCTTGTACGAGTGCAGGTATTCAGACGATTTTATGGAATTCTCCGCCATTTGACTTAACAGAAGAGTTGGATGCAATTCGAACAGAATATAATGCAAGGGTAGAAACAATTGCAGAAGATTATGGTGCTGTTTACTTTGATGTTGCATCTCTGCTTGCGGATGAATCCAATGCATCAAAAACAGTATACGGACAACATCCTGATGGCGAAGGTGGTACAGTAATTGTAAATGCATTAACCCCGGTTATTCAAAGCTTAATGGAATCGTAAACGGGAAATCGTTTTAATATTGAAAAGAGGTTGATTTTATGAAACATCGTTTTCTCTCTATCTTGACAGCAGCAGCTGCTGCTATTGGCTGCGTAGGCATGGGATATGCTTCTACTGTTAGTAGTAGAGTTGCTGCTGATTACAGCGATACACTGAAAATTTTGGCAGTAGGTGATTCTATCACACACGGCTATAATAGCAGTACGGATGGCTATCGAAAGTATCTTTGCTATTATTTGCAAAATGCTGGATTTACCGATTTTGACATGGTAGGTCCTAATAGCAATTGGACAGACTCCACAACCTATACGTTGTCTACCAGTGCAAATGGCATAGCTGCTGGCACCACGATTACTTATGATCCGGCACACGCTGGTTATAGTGGTTTTTCCATCCAAAGCTACTCTGAAAGAACTGGTATATACGAAACCATTTTTGATACGATGTACTACGATTCTGACTGGAATGAAGCAGGTAATATGATTGAAGCATATGAACCAGATATGATTTTACTGCAAATCGGTACGAATGATCTTTTGGACGCTCATAACGATGGAATCACGGATCGTTTGGAAGAATTGATTGATGAGATTGAGCTTTATTTGGATGATGGTGCAGTACTTTTTGTTGCATCTGTTCCGGATATTGATGCGGAAGTACGCAATGACTGGTTGACGGCTTATGGCTATACTTATGGAACGTACTATTCAGATGATCCAGAAGGCTTCATTGCTTTAGTAGAAAGTTATGTAGACGTTTATAATGAATCGGTTGAAGCATTGGTAGAGGAGAAACAAGCAGAAGGGTACAACATTTATTTTTCAGATATCAACAGCGTGGTAGATATGGAAACAGGCTTAGATGATGGTGTACATCCAAATGATGAGGGTTATGCTTGCATGGGCGAGTATTGGTCTGAATTGATTTTGTCATATGTCAATGGCAACACTGACAATCCGGTTACAACGACAACAAATACAACAACAACAACTACTACCACGTCTATAATCACTACAACTGACACAACAAATTCAACAACGGAATCTATTACAGGGTTGACGACAGAATCAACCATGGAATCAACAACTTCATCTACAGAAATATCGACAGATTCCCAAACAGAAACAACAGAAATCACATCAACTACAAGCGAGACAGAAACAAGTGAAACAGAGACAACCGTATCATCCGATACAGACATTATAACGGAAACGACAACAACAGAAACATCAGCGACAGAGACAACAACTACTACTTCTTCTACGAAAGAAGCGGATGATATTCTGATAGGCGATGTGAATTTAGATGACAATGTCGGTTTAGCAGATGTGATTGCACTACAGTGTTACTTGATTAGAAATCGTTCCTTGAGTTCACAGGCATACTTGTGCGCTGATTTGACGAAAGATTCTCGGGTAAATGGTTTTGATTTAGTACTGTTGCGGCAGAATGTTTTATTACAGGCGAATTGAAATGATTCATGGATTGATTTTTGACATGGATGGCGTTCTTCTGGATTCGGAAAAAATTTATTTTCAGTGCTGGAAGCAAAGCGCAAAAGAATTTGGATTTGAAATGCAGGATGAAACGATTTTTGCTGTACGCAGCTGCTGTTCTAAATATGCGGAGCCATATTTCAAGCGGTTATTTGGAGAGGATTTTTGCTATTATGACGTTCGAGAACGACGTCGGGAGTTGGTGACACAGTATATCGAAAAAAATGGTGTACAGCAAAAAGTGGGTATTTTCCCACTGATACGCTTTTGTCAAGAGCAAAACATTCAGGTTGCAGTTGCAACAGCTACTTCCCGTGAATTGGCAGAAATACGGTTACAAATGGCAGGATTGGGTGGAGTTTTTTCAAAAATCATTGGTGGCGATGATGTGACTTGTGGTAAACCCGCACCAGATATATACCAAAAAGCAGTGTCGGAGCTGGGACTCGAACCAAAGGAATGTGCAGCAGTAGAAGATTCACCAAACGGAATTATCTCTGCGTTTTCTGCTGGCTGTTCGGTCATCATGGTGCCAGATATGACACCGCCAGAAACGTGTTTTCATCCACTCCTATGGGGCGTTGCTTCTAATTTGGAGAAAATTATTCCATTACTACTTGAAAATAAGGAGCTTTAAACAATGGAAGAAAAAATCAAATCTGCACATTTTTATCTGCCACCGCTCTCCTATTTTGAATTTAAAAATGTATATACTGGAAGCTATTGTTCCTTGCGTTATAAAATTACACCGGGCGATGAACTTTTACTACAACTTTGGCATGGAAATTTATGTTCAGATAAGGCGGAAATTGAAGAAACTTTACATTTTCCCTTTGAAGAAAATAGCTTATGGGAAATTTTGCAGGTGTTAGAAGATAAAATTAAAACGAAATAGTCAGGAACTGCATAATCTGCTAACAGATTTGTAATTCTTATTGTATGGATAGCTTTTTCACTATTTTACAACATTTTTATACTTTCGGCAATGAAATTAGAAAGCATTCTAAAATGCATAAATTCACCGATAAAAACATATACCATCTGCAAAATCAAATGATTTTATATAACAAAGATGAATGAATTAACCATTGACTTTACAAGAAAAGTGTGGTATAATATGCAAGAAATTCAATGATAATTAGATAAATTCCATTGCAAGAAGCATAAACATTATGGGAAAGGTGTGGTTTCGTGTATGTCAGACCAATTATTAAAAATCAATGAGCTGTCTGTCAGTGTAAAAGATAAGTCCATTCTTCACAGCGTAAATTTATCCATAGGCGTTGGAGAAACCCATGTTTTAATGGGACCAAATGGTGCTGGAAAGTCTACCTTGGGGTATGCACTGATGGGAAATCCAAGTTATCATGTAGATGATGGCGAAATTCTATTTGAAAACAAGCCAATTCAAAATGAAACACCAGACAAGCGTGCTAAAGAGGGGATTTTTTTATCTTTTCAAAATCCATTGGAAGTTCCCGGCATTACACTAAGCTCTTTTTTAAGAACTTCTATTCAACAACGTCGTGGTGAACGGATTCGAGTATTTGCATTTAAAAAAGAAATGGAACAAGCCATGGAGCTTTTGTCCATGGACAAGTTCTATGCAGATCGTGATTTGAATGTAGGTTTTTCTGGTGGCGAAAAAAAGAAAGCAGAAATTCTTCAGATGTTGATGTTAAAACCGAAGCTTGCAATTTTGGACGAAACGGATTCTGGCTTAGATGTAGATGCAGTACGGACGGTATCGAAGGGAATTGAGGAATACCAAAAAAATCAACAGGGTTCGCTACTGATTATTACTCATAGTACACGTATTCTAGAATCTCTACGAGTAGATTATACGCACGTTATGGTAGACGGCAAAATCGTTTGTACTGGATCTGCTGCATTGATTGATGAAATTAATCAAAATGGATTTGAATCATTTTTGGATCAAATGCAGCAAAAATAAAATGTCAAACAGGAGGGTGCTGGAATCATGAAGGAAAAGACTTATGTCAGTGATGTAGACAGAAGTGTATATGATATCAAAGATGAGGAAAGTGACGCTTATCGGATTCAAACGGGATTAGATGCATCAATTGTAGAGCAAATTTCCAAGGAAAAGAATGACCCTGTTTGGATGCAGCAATTTCGACTAGAAGCATTAAAAATTTACAATGAAATGGATATTCCGAATTGGGGACCGGACATTAGCGAATTGAATATGGATGATATTGCTACTTATGTTCGACCTAATACGAAAATGTCTGCGAAATGGTTAGATGTTCCGAAGGACATCAAAGATACGTTTGAACGATTGGGTATTCCACAAGCGGAGAGAGAATCATTGGCTGGCGTAGGGGCACAGTATGATTCTGAATTGGTTTATCACAATGTGCGAGAGGAAGTTACTGCACAAGGCGTGGTCTATACAGATTTTGAGAGTGCATTAAAAGGAAAATACGCCGATATGGTGAAATCGCATTTTATGAAGCTCGTAAAGCCAACGGATCATAAATTCGCTGCCCTACATGGTGCAGTGTGGTCTGGCGGATCATTTGTCTATGTTCCACCAGGAATTCGTGTAGAAATTCCGTTGCAGTCTTATTTTCGATTAAACGCACCAGGTGCTGGACAATTTGAACACACTTTGATTATTGTTGATGAAGGAGCAGATCTTCACTTCATTGAAGGATGCTCTGCACCAAAATATAATGTTGCAAATTTACACGCCGGATGTGTGGAATTATTTGTTGGAAAAAATGCACGGCTTCGTTACTCTACAATTGAAAATTGGTCGAAAAATATGTATAACCTAAATACAAAACGTGCTATCGTAGAAGAAGGCGGCATTATGGAATGGATTTCTGGTTCTTTTGGATCTCATGTATCTTATTTATACCCTATGACCATTCTGAAGGGGAATAAATCGCAAATGGAATTTACTGGTATTACATTTGCTGGTAAAGGACAAAATTTAGACACTGGTGCAAAGGTTGTACACGGTGGGAAAAGGACATCTTCGTATATTAACACGAAATCTATTTCAAAGGATGGTGGCATTGGTACATTCCGAAGTTCTGTTGTGGTTGGTCCAAATGCCAAAAACACCAAATCTTCCGTTTCCTGTGAATCTTTGATGCTGGATGAAAAATCACGTTCTGACACGATTCCAGCAATGGATATTCGGACATGCTACGCCGATGTAGGACATGAAGCGAAAATCGGTCGAATTAGCGACGATGCCGTTTTCTATTTGATGTCCCGTGGCATTAGTGAAGAAGATGCTAGAGCTATGATTGTAAGTGGCTTTGCAGATAATGTCTCAAAAGAACTTCCATTAGAATATGCCGTGGAAATGAACAATTTGATTCAATTAGAAATGAAAGGCAGTATCGGATAAGGAGGATTGGAAATGGAACAATTCGTAAATTTAGAAATCAATACACTTCCGGTGCCTACGTGGAATCAATTAAGCATGAACAATACAAAGATTGCATTGTCTGCTTATCCACCAGAGCTTCGTGTAATTGGGGAAGAAGTGGCTGCAAGCACAACTTTTTCCTTAGAAAAAATAGCAACTGGCATGGGAGAATCTATGCGACAGCTGCAAATGCCAAAAAAGATTTCTATTTGTATTAAGGAAAATACAAAAGTACAAAAGACATGGGAAATTTTGTGTGATAAGAATAACGAAGGCTATTTTGCATCGGAAATCAGAGCGATGCCACAAAGTGATACTACCATTTTTCAATTTATTTCCGGTACAAAAGCAACAGAAGGCGTCTGTGCATTGCAAACAAAAATGAAATTGGAGGAATATTCTCATGTAAAATTGGTGCAGATACAGTTGCTAGAAAAGCCGTTTCGATTTTTGAATGATATTGGTGTTTCTTGCGAAAAAAATGCGCAATTTGAATTGATACAGTTATTTTTGGGAGATGCTGACACTTATACTGGATGTTATACAGTATTGAATGGAAAAAAAAGTCAGTTTTCCGCCGATATTGGTTATTATGCAAAAGGAAATCGAAAAATTGATATGAACTATATTGCGGATCATCTTAGTCCAAAAACAGAAAGTCAGATTCGTGCCAATGGTGTACTAGATGATACATCACAAAAAATTTTTCGAGGTACAATTGATTTCAAAAATGGTTCTTCTGGATCTGTTGGTGCAGAAACTGAAAATATTTTAATTTTAGGAGAAAAAGCAATTAATCGTACAGTTCCATTGATTCTTTGTGCTGAAGAAGATGTACAGGGAAGTCACGGTGCAAGTATTGGTCAACCAGATGAAGATGTATTGTATTATATGGGGACTCGTGGAATTAGCGAAACTGAAGCCTGTTGCCTATTGGCACGTTCTAAAATTGATGCGGTCTGTCGTCGAATTGGCGACGAAAGTATTCGATGTCGTGTTGAAAAATATCTTACAGAGGTGATGAGATTTGGAAAATCCAATTGAATTAAATTATAAAAAATATTTTCCACTTCTTTTGGAAAATGACATTGCTTATTTAGATAATGCCGCTACATCGCAAAGACCAGATTGTGTGATGCAAGCAGAAAATGAATTTTATACCAAATATAATGCAAATCCACTGCGAGGCTTGTATCAATTGGGAATAGAAGCAACCGCTCATTATGAAGAATCAAGAGAGTGTGTGCAAAAATTTATCCATGCAGCATCCTCTAGGGAAATTATTTTTACAAAAAATGCATCAGAATCGATTAACTTGGTAGCATATAGTTATGGATTGTCACATTTACATGCGGGCGATGAAATTGTTGTTAGCATTATGGAACATCATAGTAATTTATTGCCATGGCAAATGGTAGTGAAAAAAATCGATGCAACACTACGTTTCTTAGAATGTGAACCAGATGGCACATTTTCAGAAGAACAGTTTGAAGCCGCCTTTTCTTCCAAAACAAAACTTGTTGCAATTACGCATATTTCTAATGTGCTAGGTCGACAAAATTCAATTAAAGAAATTGTCATAAGGTCGAAACAGAGTGGCGCAATTGTAGTGTTAGACGCAGCACAAAGTATACCGCATACACCCATTGATGTACAAAAACTAGGAGTTGATTTCCTAGTATTTTCTGCTCATAAAATGTACGGACCTATGGGATTAGGCGTTCTCTATGGTAGAGAAGCATTATTGGAAGAAATGCCGCCGTTTTTGTCCGGTGGAGAAATGATTCAATCGGTTACACGAGAGGGTGCAGTATATGCTGAATTGCCACATAAATTTGAGGCAGGTACGGTAAATGCAGCTGGGGCTTGGGGATTGCAGGCTGCAATCTCATTTATGCAAAAAATTGGATATCGTACCATAGAAAAAAGGGAAAAAATATTAACAGCGAGAGCGATGGAAGGTCTACAAAAGCTGCCATTTATTCAGATACAAGGGTCGCCAAATCCGGAGGAACATTGTGGTATTATTAGCTTTTTGGTTGATGGTGTACACCCACATGATGTTAGCAGCATTTTAGATGCCGATGGCGTAGCAGTGCGTTCGGGGCATCATTGTGCACAGCCACTCTTGCAGCATTTGGGCGTTTCATCCACTACAAGAGCAAGCATTGCTTTTTATAATACTAAAGCAGATATAGATCGTTTTTTGGAAAGTGTCAAAACAATCAGGAGGAGAATGGGTTATGGCGAATGAGCGAAGTTTTTATAATGAAATTTTAATCGAGCATAATCTACATCCATATCACAAGTATGCACTGGATGATGCACACTTAGAACACGAAGGAATCAATCCGAGCTGTGGGGATGATATTATTCTGCAATTGAAATTGAATGAAAATGATGTTATCACAGATGGCAGCTTTACAGGAAGTGGCTGTGCAATTTCACAAGCATCAGCTGATATCATGCTAGATTTAGTGATTGGACGTCCGAAGGAAGAAGCATTGCATTTGGCAGATCTCTTTTTAAATATGATTCAAGGAAAAGCAACCGAAGAAGATTTGGAAGAATTGGAAGAAGCCGGTGCGCTACAGGATATTTCTCATATGCCAGCTCGAGTTAAATGTGCAGTACTCGGATGGCATACGTTAGAGGAAATGTTAAAAAATTCTGAAAATATTCGAGAAGAACACTTACAACATTGTGATTAAATATGCAAAAAGCCTTTGAATGTATCATTTCAAAAGGCTTTTTGTAAATTATAGAGAAAATTATGATTAAATTGATGAATCTATCTACACCAATCGGCTGTACTGAATCGCAGCTGCTTCAAGCAATTGCAAAACGATTGAAAATTTCTAAAACTGATATTATCCATATACAGCCAATTAAAAAATCGATTGATGCAAGAAAGAAACCAAATATTTTTGTTGTTTGGACATTTCTTTTGAAGTTAAAGCAAGAAGAAGTAATATATAAACGATACAAAAATGACCATGATGTCGAACGATATAAACCACATTTCTACAATATACCAAAGCTATCGTTGAAAGAATTCGGTAGTCGTCCGGTTGTAATAGGGTTTGGACCGGCTGAAATGTTTGCAGCTTATCTTTTAGCAAAGGTTGGATTACGCCCGATTGTATTGGAGCGCGGTAAATGCGTTGAGCAGCGACAGAAAGATGTGGCATTCTTTTGGAAAACTGGACAACTAAATCCGTCTAGTAATGTACAATTTGGTGAGGGTGGTGCAGGGACCTTTTCTGATGGGAAGCTAACGACTGGAATTAAGGATTTTCGTATTCAATTTATATTAGAAACATTTATTTCATGCGGTGCACCAAAAGAAATTTTATATCTGGCAAAACCACATATCGGGACAGATCGATTGGTACAAGTGGTAAAAACCATGCGTGAAAAAATACAAGCGTTTGGCGGTGAAATTCATTTTCAAGCTTGTATGAAAAGGTTACAGCAGGAAAATAGAAAACTTATTGGTGTGATTTATGAACAAGATGGACAATTGTATTACATTGAAACAGAGCAATGCATTCTTGCCATTGGTCATAGTGCAAGAGATGTGTTTTCGATGCTATATCAGGATAAGATTTTATTAGAACAGAAGAACTTCTCTATAGGTATCCGGATTGAACATAAACAAGCAACAATCAATCAAGTTATGTACGACAGAGATGCAGCACCTCCAGATTTGCCGGTAGCAGATTATAAATTGGCGGTACATCTTCCAAATAGACATAGTTTATACACATTTTGTATGTGTCCAGGTGGGGAAGTGATTACGGCATCTTCCGAACCCAATCGATTAGCAATAAATGGTATGAGCCGTTATGCAAGAAATGGCGTAAATGCTAACAGTGCACTTTTGGTTGGTATTACATCGAATGAATTGCACGATACACACCCTTTAGCTGGAATGTACTTTCAACAGAAATTAGAAGAGGCAGCGTTTCATGCTGGTGATTCGAATTATTTTGCACCAGTTTATACTGTCGGAGATTTTTTAAATCATCGAATGTCAAAATCACTTGGTGACGTGGAACCAACCTATCGCCCAGGTGTGACAATAGCTGCGCCAGAATCATATTTGCCAAATTTTGTCGTAGATACGTTATGTCTGGGTATACCGGCAATGGCACGAAAAATACAAGGATTTGATTCGCCAGATGCTATTCTGACTGGTATCGAAAGTCGTAGTTCATCTCCAATTCGAATTCTGCGAAACGAGTTTTGTGAATCAATATCATTAGCTGGTCTGTATCCTTGTGGTGAAGGTGCAGGTTATGCGGGAGGAATAACATCAGCAGCAGTAGACGGTTTACGCTGTGCGGAACAGATTGTAAAAAAATTTACAAAAAATCATTCATGAGAATTGAAAAACCGATGGCTATAATGTGCCGACTGCTGTAAAGCAACAGTAGTATTACGATATTGTACAAGCTGTTTGATATAAATTTATGTAAAATGTATAAAAAAGTTGCCAACTATTATTGACAAAATCAGATTGCTCTGGGATTGAAATTGTATTTCCCAAAAGCGGAAGTGACAGTATTTCAACTCAATATGTAAAACAGTGCCAAATACGGTTTTTTAGCAAATTTAAGCAAGAAAAACAAATTGCGGAAATAAAAAAAATACGCAGTCTCAGATATTTTCCAAAATTGCGTGCTTTTTTTGATATTGGTGAGATATGAGGGATTTGAACCCTCGACCCTACGCTTAAAAGGCGTATGCTCTGCCAACTGAGCTAATATCTCATGTGTTTTCACATTAACCAATCAACAAATATTATTTTAACATAGAATCGAGAACTTGTCAAGCTTTTTTTTTTGGTTTTTTTAATAAAGAAAATTTATAAATACATAAATTAAATCGATTTGGTAAAATTAAGGATGATATAGGTTGACAATTTTCGTCAAGTGGTTTATAATGGTAATTGAAAACATAAGATGTGTATTTGTTTTCTATTTTTGGTATCTTTAAAAAAGCTATATCGCATCGCTTTCTAAACCTTATATCTCGTATGTTTTCATCGCAGCTAACATGGGGACAGATGTTTTCTGCGAGGTTGTTAAGATGTCAAAAAAAGAAAAGAAAGGATGGCTTGTATATGAAAGACTCTGGAATTATGCGTCGTGTAGACGGTCTTGGTCGTTTTGTGCTTCCAAAAGAGCTTCGTCGTCAGCTTCAAATTGAGTGTAATGATTACTTACAAATCTATACAGAAGGCGAAAAGGTCATTATTCAAAAGGCTCAAGTAAGTTGTGCACTTTGTTCTCGTACCAAAGATTTGATTGATTTTAATAACAAAAAAATTTGCAAATCTTGCGTAAGTTTGATTAAAAACTATCTTTAATTATGATTAAGGTAAAGGGTCTGCGTATTCTCGCTAGAGGATAGCCAGAATAAATGCTCCGGAAATGCCGGAGCATTTTTTTGAGAAGATTTGTTTTGAAAAAAGTTTCAAAATTGCCTTGATTTTTTTTTATTTTTTTTGTATACTAAACTTGTATTTATGAATTTTATCAGGAGGATTGTTTTATGCTAACCTTTTCAAAAATGCATGGCATTGGGAATAGTTACATTTACATCAATTGCTTTCAAGAAACTGTTCCCAACCCTGAGAAGCTGGCTATTTTTGTCAGTGATATTCGCTTTGGTATTGGCTCAGATGGTCTGATTTTAATTATGCCATCTGAAATTGCCGATTTTCGAATGCGAATTTTTAATGCTGATGGTTCTGAAGCGATGATGTGTGGGAACGGAACACGATGCGTTGGAAAATATGTATATGACATGGGATTGACTGACAAAACAAATGTATCACTTGAAACAAATGCAGGTATCAAGTATTTAACGTTATATCCCGGCGTAGATGGAAAAATCGAAAGTGTTAAAGTTGATATGGGAAAAGCAATTTTGATTCCAAGAGAGATCCCGATGAACTCAAATTTGGATCGATTTGTTGCGCAGCCGATAACCATTGATGGTATGCAGTACTGCATGACCTGCGTTTCCATAGGAAATCCTCATGCAATTGTGTTCTTACCAGAAATTGATACGTTAAATTTAGAAAAAATCGGACCATCTTTTGAGTATTACCCGCTGTTTCCAAACCGTGTAAATACCGAATTTGTTCGTATTATCGATGACCACACGTTGCAAATGCGAGTTTGGGAGCGGGGGAGTGGTGAAACATTTGCCTGTGGAACTGGTACGTGTGCATCTGTAGTTGCAGCTGTTTTGAATGGATACTGCAGGAAGGAAGATGAAATTCTAGTACACTTGCGTGGTGGAGATTTACGTATCATCTACCACGAAGATGAAAATGTAACCATGATTGGTCCCGCAACATTTGTGTTTGAAGGTAAAATGGAAGTTCCTGAGTTTTAAATCACTATATTTTAAAAATTTTGAAAGGAAGAAAGAAAATGCCAAGTATCAATGAAAACTTTTTGAAACTGGAAAAAAATTACTTGTTCATCAATATTGCCAAAAAGGTAAATGCTTTTTTGGCTAAAAATCCAGATGTATCGCTAATTCGAATGGGAATTGGTGATGTAACCTTGCCGATTGCACCTATTTGTATAGAAGCTATGAAAAAAGGCGCAGATGAAATGGGCGTTAAAGAAACTTTTAAAGGTTACGAAGACAGCGGAGCAGGTTATGACTTCTTAAAAGAAGCAATCGCTGGATATTACCAGAAGTTTGATGTATCTCTAGAACTAGACGAAATTCGCATTAACGATGGAGCAAAGAGCGATTGTGGTAATATCGTGGATATTTTTGGCGATGACAATATTGTTTTGATTACGGATCCAGCCTATCCAGTTTATGTGGATTCCAATAAAATGAGTGGCAGAACAGTCATCTATGCAGATTCCAACGAAGAAAATGGATTTGCAGCAATGCCTGATAAATCTGTACACGCTGATTTAATCTATCTTTGTTCTCCGAATAATCCAACAGGTTCTGCATATACGAGAGTACAACTGAAAGAATGGATAGACTATGCCAAAAAAAATAAAGCTATCATTATCTATGATGCGGCTTATGAAGCATTTATTACAGATCCAGATGTTCCACACAGCATCTACGAAATAGAAGGTGCAAAAGAATGTGCCATTGAGATGTGTTCTCTCTCAAAAACGGCAGGATTCACCGGTATGCGCTGCGGTTATACCGTTGTACCAACCGCACTTCATGTAACAAGCTCTGACGGTACAGACATTAGCATTGCACAACTTTGGGGAAGACGGCAGGGGAGTAAGTTTAATGGTGTTTCTTACCCTGTACAGTGTGCAGCTTCAGCAGTGTTTACAGAAGAAGGTCAAAAACAAATTCACGAAAATATTGCCTATTATCAGGAAAATGCTGCAATCATTGCCAAGACGATGGAGGAGCTTGATATTCAGTACACAGGTGGTAAGAATTCGCCATATATTTGGTTAAAATGCCCGATGGGAATGTCGAGTTGGGAATTTTTTGACTATCTGCTGCATGAAATTGCTGTCGTTGGCACACCGGGAGAAGGTTTTGGCAAGAACGGCGAGGGATGGTTTCGTTTGACTGCATTTGGCGATTGGAGTCAAACAATTGAAGCAATGCAGCGTATGAAAAAACTGCTTTTAAAATAAAAATTGGAGGAGAAAATAATGCGAGCTGTCATTACCGTAATCGGAAAAGATAACGTTGGAATTCTACACAAAGTTAGTGGTGTTTGTACCCAATATCATGCGAACGTGTTGGAGGTTACACAAAATGTACTACAAGAGATGTTCGCAATGATTATGATGGTAGATATTTCTAATATCAATGCTGACTTCACGCAGCTCTGCAATGAGCTAACTACACTTGGAGAATCGCAAGGACTTTCCATTCATACGATGCATGAAGATATTTTCAATGCAATGCATCGCATATAAATTGTGATAAAAGAAAGCAGGAAAAAACCAAATGAATAATATGATGTTTAATGCGGGAGATATTCTTGAAACCATTCAAATGATACAGGACGAGTGCTTGGATATTCGAACCATCACAATGGGAGTATCTCTGTTAGATTGCATTGATCCAGATATTCAAAAGGCTTGCAATAAGGTCTATGATAAAATCACAACCAAGGCAGAAAAGCTTGTGGAAACCGGAGAAAAAATTGAAAAGGAATATGGCATTCCAATTATTAATAAGCGAATTTCCGTTACACCAATTGCAATGCTAGCTGCTGTGTGTCCGAAAGATAGTCCTGTGAAATTTGCTAAGGCATTGCAGCGTGCAGCAGAAACTTGTGATGTCAATTTTGTTGGCGGTTATTCCGCACTGGTACATAAAGGATTCAGTGCCGGCGATATGGCATTGATCCAATCCATTCCAGAGGCACTGGATATTACTACACGCCTATGCTCTTCTGTCAATGTTGGTTCTACTAAAAGTGGTATCAATATGGATGCTGTTCGCATCATGGGTGAAGTCATTTTAGAATCTTCTAAGCGTACTGCTGATCGACAGTGTGTTGGACCGTCAAAGCTTGTGGTATTCTGCAATGCACCGGAAGATAACCCATTTATGGCTGGTGCATTTCACGGAGTAGGAGAGCCAGACTGTGTCATTCATGTTGGCGTATCCGGTCCTGGTGTTGTTCGATCTACAATTGCGAAATATCCAGATGCTTCTATTGATGAATTGGCGGATATTATTAAGAAAACCGCCTTTAAAATTACTCGTATGGGACAGCTTGTCGGGACAAAGGCATCACAAATGCTGAATATCCCATTTGGCATTGTGGACTTGTCTTTAGCACCTACACCAGCGGTAGGGGACAGTGTTGCACATATTCTGGAAACCATGGGGTTGGAAACCTGTGGAACACACGGTACCACAGCAGCTCTTGCACTGCTAAATGATGCAGTCAAAAAAGGCGGTGTTATGGCTTCATCAAACGTAGGTGGATTATCCGGTGCATTTATTCCGGTATCGGAGGATGCAGGTATGATTGAAGCTGCTGTTGATGGAACATTGACAATAACAAAGCTTGAAGCAATGACGGCAGTTTGCTCAGTTGGATTAGATATGATTGCAATTCCAGGTGATGTTTCACCGTCTACTATCTCCGCCATTATTGCAGATGAAATGGCGATTGGCATGATAAACAATAAAACCACTGCAGTACGTCTTATTCCGGCGGTAGGTTCGAAAGAGGGAGATATGTTGGAATATGGCGGACTTTTTGGAAGCGCACCGGTTATGCCAATTAATCGGAAATCCTCAGAAAAGTTTATTTCACGTGGCGGTAGAATTCCTGCACCCATGCATAGCATCAAAAACTAATGAAACAGACAGATATTTTAATCAGTGGCGGCGGTGCATCTGGTCTCGCCGCTGCTATTGCAATCAAATGAATTTCGCCAGAATGTAACGTCTGTATTTGTGAAAAAAATTCTCGCATAGGGAAAAAAATATTGGTTACTGGAAATGGTCGCTGTAATTTGGGAAACGCAAATCAACGCCTTGATACATATCGTGGCTCGCTCGTTGTATTGTTGCCTCAAGTTATGAAACAAACTTTAAATGCGCAAGATTTTTTTGCTGAAATGGGTGTTTTTTGCCGTCAGGATCAAGAAGGACATCAATATCCTCAAAGTAATCAGGCTGCATCTGTTCTAGATGCGTTACGTTTTACTGTAGAACAAATCGGTACAGAAACGTATTGCGATTGTATAGTTTATAATTTATCCCCACGAAAAGACAATATTCTTGTTCAAACAAATCTGGATACTTTTCAAGCGAAAGCAGTTATTATTACAACAAGTGGATTCGCAGCACCCAAAACCGGTTCGGATGGCAAGATGTTTTCTGTATTAGAAAAATTAGGTCATTCTCATTCTGTTGTAAAACCAGCACTAGTGCCTTTTTACACGCAGCCACAACAATTGCGTGGTTTAAAGGGCGTTCGCATATAAGGAAATGTTTCTGCATATACAGCAGAAGGAAAGTGCTTATCAGAAGAATACGGTGAAATTCAATTTACAGATCATAGTCTTTCTGGTATTTGTATAATGAATTTATTAGCAAAATGTAGTGAAGGAAAGAATCCATCTTATCTTTCTGTCGATTTGTTGCCAAACGAATCAATTAAGCAGACATTAACAAATTTGGGGAACATTTATAGTATTCGCTCTATGTGGAAATTGGAAAATTTTCTGACAGGATTATTTCCTAAGAAAATTGGTATATCTCTTTTACGACAAAGCGGTGTTACAGTGTCGATGGATACACAGACTTATCAGTTGACCGCTTCAGAACTAGAAAACTTAGCAAAGCTTTGCCACAACTGGAGATTTCCAATACTATCTAGAGGTACATGGCAAGAAGCACAAGTAACAGCAGGTGGCATTCCAATCACTGAAATAGATGCAACTCTACAATCTCAGTATATCCCTAGATTGTTTTTTTGCTGGAGAAATACTAGATCTTCACGGAGAATGCGGTGGCTATAATCTGGAATGTGCATGGCGTTTAGGACAATACGCAGGACAATGTGCATGGCATAACTATTCAAAATATTTGTTAATATCATTTCTTTTTTGGGTCACGTTTTTCAAAATGTGCAAGGGGAGAACTGTCCGTGGCGTCTTTTAAAATTTGATTTGACAAATGCGTATATATTTCCGTTGTAGAAGTGCTGGCGTGTCCCAGCACTTCTTTTAATGTCAAGGCGTCTACATCGCCATATTGATACATTAGTGTTGCTGCTGTATGACGCAGCTTGTGTGTGGAATAGCCTTGCCCATCTAATTCAGCTTGTACAAGTGCATTTTCCACAATCTGCTGCACACGTCGTTTACTGATTCGGGTATGATGTTTACTTAAAAATACAGCCTTTTCATCCGAATTATCGGGCGATTCTCGTACTTCTAAATATGCTTGTAGTGCTTTCATACAAGCCTCGTTCAAGTATACCATTCGTTCTTTGTTGCCTTTGCCCAAAACACGTATTTTTGATTCTTGAAAATTGATATCTCGCATATTCAGACCTACCAATTCGCTTAGACGAATACCACAATTTAAAAAAAGCGTAAGTATACAGTAATCTCGTTCTGGGTAAGTACTATTAACAGATTGCAGTAATTTTTTACTTTCCTCCAGAGTTAAATATTTAGGAAGCGATTTTTTAGGCGATGGAAGTTCTAGTCGTTCTGTTGGATCATGTGAAATTACATTCTGGTGATAGCACAAATACCGAAAAAAGCTACGTAATGCCGATACTTTTCTTCCTCTAGCACGATCATGATTTTCCCGTTCTTCCGTAACATAGTATAAATAATTATACAGATCTTGTAATTGTACATTTTCTAACATTTCAACAGACATATCCTTAATTGGAATCTGTCGCAAATCATTGACATCTGCAAATTGTGATTCATGCATCATTCTAAGATATTTTAAAAATAATCGAATATCGAGATAGTATTCTTGCACAGTACGTGCAGAAAGAGACTTTGTAACAGTGATGTACAAAATATAATCCAGAAAAAAATCCGGACATTCCTTACGATTAATTTCCATGGAAACACCTCATTCTTATTTCTAATTGCACCAAATTCTTATTTCTAATTGCACCAAATACAAATTTGGTGCAATTAGAAAAGTTTTGAAACCTAATTTACTAGGAATATCAACAACTAGCAAACAACCGCAAAAAAGTTTCTATTTTTTTCTAGTCGCTGATTCTTTCCACAATTCTATTATACCACGCTTTTTTCTTCATTGCAACTATGTTTCAGAAATTCGACCATTTATTTTTAAGAGCCGTCGTACATCCGAAGAAAATTCCCGAGCAGAACCGCCTGTAGAGGTCTGCAAAACCATCAAAGGCGTATCCGTTCTGGATCATATCTCATTGGAATTAGAAGGCGGTAATGTCTACGGCGTGCAAGGGAAAAATGGCTGTGGAAAAATCATAAATATTCGCTTGGCATGAAGCAAAAGCTTGGCATTGCGGCAGCGGTAATGGGAGATCCGAAGCTTGTCATTCTGGATGAACCAATCAATGCGATTGATGAAAGCGGCATGCAGAATGTTCGTGCCATTTTACATGATTTGAAAGAAAAAGGATCGGTCATTCTGATTGCCTGTCATGACAGAGAGGAACTAGAGCAATTGTCTGACCAGATATTCAAGATGGAAGCGGGGAGGATTCTTACATGAGCAGAAGTCGTAAGCTGCGTTTGGGAATTGGCATCTTACTTGCCGCTATTCTCGCTGCACTTTTTGTGATACGTGTCATTTACATCAATACGGTCAAGTATCAGATCACAGAACGAGTGGTATATCAACCACATCTATTTTCCTATTTTAACGGGAACGCATCAGCTTCCATGACGTTGGATGCAAACGAAGTTAAAACAGTAACCATGATATTTCCATGTATCCTGAAAATGTGAAGCTATTTGTCTTTGATGAATGAAAATTGATTTTGGGGCGTTTTAGAGGTGGCTTAATGTTATTCATGATTTTTAATCTTTTGAGAAAATGATCAACAAGTCTCCATCATCTACCTTGACTGTTGCTTCAGGTTCAATGATTTGATTACTAACTCCTATCGGAAAATTCGAGCGTAAAGTACTGTTTTGCAGCGGATACGCTACACCTGTCATTGTTACGCCTTTGCACTGTTCCGTCAAAGCAAATAGTGAAAAATAGCCATCACGTTTCATGTAATGTTGAATACAATTTCGTTGTATAGTAATCCAATGATTTTCATCTATCAGAATTCCTTGCACGCCATCATTTGCAAGCATTTGCAGCATTTGTATATTGGCAATCATATGATCTATTCTGCCACCCAATGCTCCATAAAAAACCAACTCTGTACATCCTTGAGATATTGCGTATTGTGCAGCAAGGATAGTATCTGTTTCGTCCTTTTGTACAGGAACTTTTTTTATTTTTTCATAGTCTATTGATGTCGGCACATACTGCAGCGAATCAAAATCGCCAATAATATAATCTGGTTGTATTTGCAATGCATCTGCGAGCCTTAAACCTGCATCTGCACAGATATAATATGATGCTTTCGGTACCGGTGGTTGTAATTTCGGTTGTACTGGTGCTCCGGCAAATATTACCGCACGATTCATTTCTCCCATGCCTTTCTCTGTTTTGCAATCTGATAAAGATTACAATAGGCAGTGTGACGACTTTGTGCTATCTTCCCTGTCATTACTGCTTCTACGACTGCACATCCTTTTTCACATATATGTGCACAATCCAAGAAACGACACCTTCCTAAATAGGGACGAAATTCCGGAAAACACACTGCGATTCGCTCCTTCTCCATTTTCACATACTGTTCTACTTCAAATGTCGAAAATCCAGGTGTATCGGCCAAATATCCGCCAGCGCAAGAAAACAGTCTCACTTCTCGTGTTGTATGTTTTCCACGCCCCAGTTTCTCGCTAATTGCATTTACTGGAAGTTTTAGTGACGGTTCAATTGCATTGAGGAGTGTTGTCTTTCCTACACCGGAATTTCCAGTCATCATACCGGTACGATTTTTCATAAGTGCCCCAATTGCTGCAATTGATTTCGGTTTTTCATAATCCACTATATACACAGGTATTCCAGCGTGGTCATATAATTCGTATAGCTCATGTGCATTGTCTAAATCCACCTTCGTTAGAATCAAAATTGGCTGGATTTTCAAGTAAATTGTCACTGTCAAAAAAGAGTCCAGAAGTTGTAAATTCGGACTAGGTTTACAAGAAGATACCACAAAGAAAATTTGATCTAAATTTGCGACAGGTGGACGTAGAATTGCATTACGTCGTGGTAAAATCTCATAGATAACCTGATCTTCTGATAAGTTGACATAATCTCCCACATACGGAATGATTCCTTTTTTTCGAAATATACCTCTCGCTTTACAGGTACAGATATTGCAAGAGGTCTCTACCGTATAGAGACCTCCCACAGATGCAATAATTCTGCCCCGTGCTGCTGCAGGATTTTCTGTTTCAGCACAGCTCATATTTTTATTCTCCTTCAGACTCTTCCACTGATTCCGCTGTTGTGACTGTCGTCGTTGTAACCAAAATGACAGAATTCAATGCAGTATCCAAATCTTCACTAATCGCTGAAAATGTTTCATTTGTAAAGTCAAACGTATAAGTTCCAATCAACGCCGTTTTTCCACTTTGAGAGCTTGAAATCGATACGGACACCGTTTTAGAACCTGTTCCTGTAATTGGAACTGTGACGGAGCCATCGTCCAAACTTTCTCGTACGAATTGATAACTTTGAATTACGCCTTCATCTGTAGAAAAATTCAACGTATATGCGCCACTCATTGTATCCGGCAAGTTTAAGATTCCATAGGAAACTGTTCCCTCTGGTTCTACACCGGAACTGATTGTTAAAGTAATCGTTGTTCCCGATATTACAACAGAGCCACTTTCCACATCCTGTGCAATCACAACATCTTTCTCTTCTTCTGAATCTTCTTCGACTGTCTCTATGACAAGACCTCTTGCCTCACACTCCTCCTGTGCTTCTTCCAACGTCATACCAACAAAATTCGGTACGTCGGTTTCATCTACAGCAATTCCTTGACTGACATAAACAACAATTGTATCGCCAACTACAACTTCTGTCTCTGCTTCAGGATCCGTCTTAATGACGTGTCCCGCTTCAATATTTTCTTCTGAGGTGCTTTCTATCTTTTTCTGTTCAATCTCTAAACCAAAGGATGATAGTGCCTCTTCTGCTTGCTCATACGTATAATTCGTCAAGTCTGGAATAGTCACTTTTTGTACACCAAGGCTAACTGCAATCGGTAGTTCAATTTTTCCATCATCATTTTTCTTGATGTATTCACCAGCATCATATTTTTGTTTATAGATAACATTTTCATCATATTGATCTGTATAGTCAGTTTCCTCAATTTGAAATTCTACATTCGGATAATTCAAAACAGCTTCATCATAATCCATACCAACTACATTAGGAACTTCTGCGGTCGTGCTGCTAGAACTCCCGGTTCCATTGCTGACAATGAGAAAAATGACGATCACTGCAACAACTACAACAACAATTGTGACTGCTGTCAGTATTGGGACAACAAGTGACTTACTTTGTTCCTGATATTCTCCCTCGTCCTCATCATCCGAATAATAATTTGTATCATCATCTTGATATATAGAATCTTCACGTTTTGTACGATCACTCGGTGGTGTTGTAAAATATTGTATTTGCCCTTGCAGTGGTGCCGTGTTGTAATAACCAAAGATAATTTGGTTGTTTGCTTTAAATGCCTCAATATCACGAATCATCTCGGAAGCAGATTGATACCGCTTTGATGCATCTTTTTCCATAGCATGCATAATAATTTCTTCCAAACCAGACGGAATATTAGGATTAATATTTCTAGGTCGCTCTGCCACATTCTGCATATGCATCACAGCAATTGACACTGGATTATCTGTATCAAATGGCTTACAGCCTGTGAGCATCTCATAGAACATGATGCCAATAGAATAGATATCGCTTTTAGCATCTATCACGTCACCTCGGGCTTGCTCAGGACTGATATAATGTACTGTACCAATTGCCTGATCTGTTGCTGTTCTGCTATCTTCTCGTGCAAATTTGGCAATGCCAAAGTCCATCACTTTAATAGTACCATCTGTCAGCAACATAATATTTTGCGGTTTAATATCACGGTGTACAATGCCTCGATTGTGTGCATGCTGTAATGCTCTCAAAATTTGAATAACGAAGTGTACAGCATCCTTCCAGTTTAAGACTTTTTCACTGTCAATATAGTCCTTTAGCGTGATTCCATCGATAAATTCCATAACAATATATTGTACACGTTCTGAAAAGCCCATATCGTAAATTTTTACAATATTTGGGTGTGACATAACGGCAATTGCCTTGGATTCATTTCGAAAGCGACGCTGAAATTCTTCACTTTCTGAATATTCTTTTTTTAAAATTTTTACAGCAACCATTCGGTTATCCAAAACATCGATGGCACGATATACATTTGCCATTCCGCCTTCACCGACAAGCTCCGTTAATTCATACCGACCATCCAACCTTGTTCCAATGAATTGATTCTTATCCATTCCTACAGTTCCTCCAATTATGATGCTGTTACTACTGCAACAGAAATGTTATCGTTTCCACCTTTTTGTAATGCCGCCTGAATTAGTTGTTCCGTCAATTCTTCTGCAGAAAACGTACCGCTCAGGATTGTGGCTATTTCGGCATCCGTACAAAAACCAGACAATCCATCAGAGCAAAGAAGTAATCGAAACGGTTGATGCTCCTCCAGATCAATTCGAAAGAAATCCGGACAAACAGTTCTCTCTACGCCTACCGCTTTTATCAGCATATGACGTTGTGGATGCGTTCGCACTTCTTTTTCTGTAATTCGACCACGCTCCAGCAGCATATTTACAACAGTGTGATCTTTTGTAATCTGTCGCAATTTTCCATTTTCCATCAGATACGCCCGACTGTCTCCTACATTAGCGACAGCGATATAGGACTCTGTTACAAAAGCTGTTACGCATGTTGTACCCATACCAAAATTTTGATAATCCATTCGAGCGGTTATATACACAACAGAATTTGCAGCGGAAATAGACGATAGCAACAAAGAGCGCACGCTGTAAGCATCCATATCTTCAGAATATCCTTCTATAAAATGCTCGAAAAAAATTTTTGATGCCATTGTACTCGCTTTTTTGCCGGATCGCTCCCCACCCATACCGTCGCAAACCAACAGCAATTGATTTTTTCCAAATTGCCTTGTGTCCACACAATCTTGATTTTCATCTCGTACGTACCCAATATGTGTTTGCGATGCACTTACCAATCTCTACCACCTCCATGGAATAAGTCTATGTTTCTTTGATATTTTGATACGCATCTCGTCGCAATTGCCCACAAGCAGCTTGAATATCGCTGCCCAACGTTCTGCGTATAGTTGCGTTTACGCCGAGTGTCTCCAATTCTTTTTGAAATAGCTCTACATTTTGACGCATCGTTTGAAAATTTTTCTCTGCAATTGGATTGACAGGGATTAAATTTACATGACAATACATATCCTTAAGTAAAGCTGCCAATTTTTTTGCATCTAATTTGGAACAATTTACATGATCTATCACTGCATATTCTATCGTTACTCGTCTACCAGTCACTTGGAAATAATAGCGACAAGCCTCCATAGTCGCTTCAATTGGATAGCGTCGATTGACTGGCATAATTTCACTACGGCGGAGATTCTCAGGGCTGTGTAACGAAAGTGATAGTATCAAGCCAAGATGCAAATCGGCAAGTTGTTTGATTTGTGGTACCAAGCCACACGTAGAAAGTGTTACGTGACGCAAACTCATACCGAATCCTTTGGGATCCGATAGCAGTTGAAAAAACGTCAAAACATTTTCTAAATTATCTAATGGCTCACCAATTCCCATTAACACAAGATGATTAATTCTGATACCAATATCTCGCTGTGTTTCGTATATCTGTAGCAGCATTTCTGAAGGTGTCAAATTGCGAATGAATCCGGCAACTGTAGACGCACAAAATTGACACCTCATTTTACAGCCTACTTGTGTCGATATGCAAAGGCTTTTTCCGTAATGGTATTCCATCAAAACGGTTTCTACATAATTGCCGTCTGGAAGTTCATATAAGTATTTTACCGTATGATCAATAGAAGATGCAAGCTTTCTTGTGATTTTTAGTCTATTTATACAAAAAATTCTATCTAAACGTTCTCGCAATTGGAGAGAAAGTGAAGACATTTTTGAAAAATCAGTCGTTTGTTTTTGATGTAGCCAAGTATAAATCTGTTTTGTTCGGAATTTCGGCTCTCCAAGCAAATATATTTCTTCTTCTAATTGGTTATATGGCATAGAAAGAATATCTTTTTTTTCCATAAATGTCCTCCATCAAAAGTGCGAAAGAGCATTTCTTACTTACATACTTTATGTTTTCATCATGTTTTTCGACGAAATTTAGATAAAAAGAATCCATCGCTGTGAAATTGCTCTGGCAAAAGTGTCAACATCGTACTGCAAAATAAGTTGCCAAATCTCGGTGCAATTGGTTCCAACTGAAATTCCGGATGCTTTTCCAAAAAACATTGTACTACTTTTTCGTTTTCTTCCGGTAAAATTGTACAAGTAGAATATTGTAAAATACCGCAGCCATATGGGGACGACATATTCCACTGCCATTGCAGCATCTTTTTCTTTTGGATAAGGAATTTTACAATCGTCCCGAAGAAAACTTCGTAAAATTGCATTGACAAAACCAGAAGCACTTGCTTTATGAAATGATCTAGTCAGCGAAACGCACTCATTTACGGCAGCTCTTGCCGGAATCTGTTCACAATATAAAAGTTGATAGATCCCTAAACGTAAAACGTTTCGAACTGTTCGATCTATTTTAGAAATTGGCTTATTGCTATAATGCATAATTACAGCATCTAACGTAATTCGTCTTTCTATGACGCCATAATACAGCAATGCGCAAAGGCGTTTTTCATGTTCATCCAAATCGGAATGAAACAGTGCATGATCAAGCAGCAGATTTGAATAACATTGTTCCTGTTCCGTTTGGTTCAAAAGCTGTATGGATAATTTTCTGCCGTTCATCTTCGGCGATTTAGCAACCGTATCAGCTGCAATATACTATTTACCAAGGCGGCAACATAAGTCAGTGCTGCTGCAGTCAAAACCTTTTTTGCACTAACCAATTCTTCATCAACTAAAATATATCGAGATTCCAATGTTTGCATTGCTCTGTGACTGGCATTGAACTCTACCGGAAGTGTTATCAATTGAAACAGGATAATCAAACAAAACAAGAAAATCCCTACTAGCTGAAGTACTTCTCCAATGTAAGATCCACTGAGAAGTAGCCCAATTAAAAATACAATATACCATGATTTAGAACCAAACTGAGAAACTGGAATAATGATACTGCGCAACTTAATAGGTCCATATGCTTGCGCATACTGTACTGCATGACCACATTCATGCGCTGCAACACCAATCGCAGCAACAGATGCAGAATCATAAGTAGAATCAGATAAGCGTAACACGTTGGCTTTAGAGTCAAAGTGATCAGTCAGATTTCCTGAAACACGTTCTATGGTGATATGATATAGTCCATTATCATCTAAGATCTGTCTAGCTACTTGTACCGTCGTTATACCACGACTATTGTACTTATCTTTATAGCGATTGAATGTTGCCTTGACATTCCAAGATGCCAGCAAACTAATAATTAGTCCTAAAATCAATAAGCCATATCCACCATAAAAAATATACATATGCTATTCCTCCTTATCACTATAAAGTAAATTGTGTACCAATCTCTAAATTTTTTCCTCTCAAAAATTCTTTAGCAGTCATGCGGCGCTTTCCCTCAGGCTGGACTTCAATTAATTTCAAACCATTTCCGTCCCCACAAGCCACAACAAATTCCTTTGCATCCGTAATGGTTCCAGGTGCAGCTGAAATATTGGGAACAACCCGTGAGGCATATATTTTCAATCGCTTGCCATCGAATGTAGTAAATCCAGTAATACCTCGAATGATGTCATGCAGCGTCTGTGCCGGTTTTGTAAAATCTAATGCGGACATTTGTTTTGTAATTCGCTCTGCATAACAAGATTTATCGTCATCTTGTTTTTCCGGTTGTAGTTTCCCAGCTTCTAATGCATAAAGCGTTTCTGACAAAGTTTCTGCTGCTAAATCAGCCAATCGACCAGATAATTCGTCTGCGGATTCTTCTGCTCCAATTGAAATAGATTTTTTCAACAGCATATCGCCAGTATCCAGTCCTTCTGCCATTTGCATTGCCGTAATACCAGTCTCTTTTTCACCATTTAAAATACACCACTGAATTGGTGCGGCTCCTCGATATGCCGGCAAAAGAGATGCGTGCAAATTGATACACCCATATTTTGGCAAGTTCAAAATATCTTTCGGCAAAATTTGCCCATATGCCAGAACGACAATCAAATCTGGATTCAATTGCTGTAAAATTTGTAAACTTTTTTCTGCATTGTCACCTTTTCGCAGAGACAACGGCTGATATACCGGAATATTATATTCCAAAGCAGCTGCTTTAACCGGCGTAGGAACAAAATGTTGTCCACGTCCTTTTGGCTTATCTGGTTGCGTAAAAACAGCCATTACGGTATGCTTTGTTTGACTTTCTAGAAACTGCAAGCATGGAACTGCAATTTCCGGAGTTCCCATATAAACAATATTCATTTTTCCTCCAAGTCTTTTGGATCAACAAATTCTTCCACCACGTCCACGAATAATTGTCCCTCTAAATGCGCATATTCGTGACATATACACTGTGCTCCCAATTCAGTCAGTGTCATTTCATACCATTTTCCATTTCTGTTTTGCGCACGGAATTTACATTTTTTTGGTCGAATCACATAGCCCCATTTATTCGGTACGGAGAGACATCCTTCCAGCACACGCTGTTTCCCACTTTTTTTAAGAATTATCGGATTGATCACTTCTAATTGTACATCATCTAAATGCATGATAAAAAGTTGACGACAATAACCTACTTGAGGACCAGCCAAACCAACTCCCTCAGCTTTGGTCAGTGTTTCATGCATATCATCCAGCAACTGATGGAGTTTTTCATCAAATTGTACTACTTGTCGGCATTTCATCCGCAAAATCGGATCTCCTTCTTTTATAATTTTTCTTATGGCCATGCTTTTCCCTCCGTTGTTTTATATGATTATACGCCAATATCGCCATTCATATCTGCGTAAATATACACCCTCGTGCAACGTTTATCTGCATTGAATTTTGTCAGAACAGTCCGAATCAAATCTCGATATGGCTTCGTATTTTTACATTTTAAAATCAACTGATATCGATATTTTCCATTGATTTTTCCATATACACAGGGTACTGGTTCCAGTACCCATATTGGATAGAAAAAATGCTGATTTTGAATTTCTTGTTTTAAAATTTGTGTAGCAATTTTAGAAGCTGTCTGAACACTCTGCTCTTCCATACCTGTAAAACCAATTACATAAATATCACAAATTGGTGGAAAAATCAATTGCCGACGCAATATGATTTCCTGCTTGTAAAATGCTTCGTACGCTTGTTGTGCTGCCAGTCGTATGACATAATGATCTGGCATTGACGTTTGCAGAATTGCACGCCCTTTCAGAGTGCCTCTTCCGCTTCTTCCAACAACTTGCGTTACTAAAGAAAATGTCCGCTCATAGCTACGGAAATCGCCGGCATATAACGCTTTATCAACAGACAAAACTCCGACTAATGTCACACGGGGAAAATCTAAGCCTTTTCCAATCATTTGTGTTCCTAGCATAATATCATATTCGCCATTTCGAAATGCTGAAAATCGTTCTTCATAAGCACTACGTGACATAGTTGTATCTGCATCCATTCGAAGAATACGAGCATTTGGAACAATACGTTGTAATTCTTCTTCCACAAGTTGTGTGCCAAATCCCATTTGTCTCAAATGTTTACTTCCACAAGCTGGACAGCTTTGCATCAAGTCTTGTGTATGCCCACAATAGTGACACATCAAGCGATCATTTACCTTATGATACGTCATTGGAACACTGCAATTTGGACAATATATTGGCTGATTGCAAGAAGCACAGTTGATAATTGTATGATACCCTCGTCGATTTAGTAACAACAGTGATTGATTTCCATTTTGCAGATTTTCTTGTAAAGCAAGTGTTAATTTTTCAGAAAACATTCCATCGTTTCCAACGGAGCGTTCTTGCTGCATATCCACTACTTCTACTTCTGGTAATGGTGATTGATTATAACGATGTTTCATTTCTAAAAGTGTGTAAAAACCTCGTTCTGCGTAGTAGTAGCTTTCAATAGATGGCGTTGCAGATGCTAATAAAAGCGGACAATTATGATATTGACAGCGTTTCTTTGCTACTGAAATCGCATGATAATGAGGTGATAAATCTGATTTATAGGTTCGCTCCCCCTCTTCGTCAATTACCACGAGACCGAGATTGCGTACTGGTGCAAAAATTGCACTTCTTGTACCAATAATAATTTTGACGATGCCACTGTCAATTTTTCGCCATGTTTCACTGCGTTGTCCTAAAGAAAGCTCACTGTGAATCACTGCAACCCAAGAACCAAAATAGCGGTAAAAGTGTTCCACAATTTGTGGCGTTAAAGCAATTTCTGGTACAAGCAAAATCACTTGTTTGTTTTGCTTAATGACTGTATCAATCAATCGAATAAACACACTTGTCTTTCCGCTGCCAGTAACACCATGGAGTAAAAAATAATGTACTCCGTTTTTCAACGTATCCACAACTTGATTGTAGACCATGTCTTGCTCGGATGTCAACTGTAAATTCATCGGATTTTCTGTTTGTTCAAGTGTAACATAAGGATATAGCGGTGGACTTTTGGTATATTTTTCAATTACACCCTTTGTCACTAATTTTTTTACCGTTGAAGTCGATACACCACTGAGATAGCAAGCCTCTTTTTCAGATGTATCACCAGCCTTTAGCAAAACATTTACAAGTTTTTGCTGTGTTTGTGTCAATTTCGTTGTCGTCAAAATGTTTGTTACAAGTCGAAGTATTGCTGTACCATTTTGTCTACGAGTACGTTCTTTCACCGTTTCATGACGAATTAGAAAGTTATTCGTAATTAAAGTATCAACCACACTTTTGTCAACTTGATTCAGCAGCTGACGAAATTCTCGTTTGGTTTTTGCCATACATAATCGATGATAAAAATTCAATTCTTGCTCTGACAGTACATTTTCTGCATTAGAAGCAGTATCTGAAAGGCGAATTTCTTCTATCAATTGCACTTGCATACCAACAGGTAAAATCGTTTTAACTGCATCATAATATGTACAAAATGTCATTTCTTTCAGCCAAAACACCAATTCTAATAGTTCATTTGATAAAATTGGCGTTTCATCAACAACAAACAAAATTTGTTTTAATTGCAAGTCTGTTTTCTCTAATAAATCACATGATAAGACAATACCGATTCGCTTAACATTGGATTTACCAAATGGAATAACGACACGACATCCACATGAAATAGGCTTTGACGTAGCATAGGAAAATAGTTTATCATAGAAATAAGAAGCAGCGAAAATTGCAACACCGACACACCACTTCTGTGATTCTATCTTCTTAATGCACGGATTCATTGTCTTCTACAATTCGATATTTTCCAGCTGCAAGCTCTCGTACCGCAGTTTTCACTGGCTTTTCCTCTAAAATTTGTTTTTCCATGTACAGTTCATCAGCAACCTCTCTCGCACGCTTTGCAACACCTACAACGAGTGAATAACTGCTTTCATTTTTTGTAATCAATTGATTGACAGAAGGTCTTAACATATTCATTTTTTCAACACCTCTTCTATTATTGTTTGACATTTCCTGGTTTTACAGGACTCTGCCCGTAAAATAGCTTTTACATCTGCAATTGCCTGTGATAATGTATCGTTGACAACTACATAATCATATTTATTCGATTGCTTAATTTCCCTTGCTGCCTGTGCCACACGTTCCTGTAGAACAGATTCTGATTCCGTCCCACGTCTACGAAGTCGATGTTCTAATTCGGATAACGACGGCGGGAGCAAAAAAATTGATACGGCGTCCGGGCACTTTGTAAGTACCTTCATCGCCCCGATTATCTCAATTTCCAAAATGACATCGTCACCAGCATTAAGATGTTCTTCCACCGGCTTTTTGGGTGTACCGTAATAATTTCCACAATACTCTGCATACTCCAAGATGCCGTCGTTTTGTATTAGTTCATGGAAAGTATCGTTGGTCATAAAGTGGTAATTTACGCCGTCCTCTTCTCCAGATCGCTTTTTTCTCGTCGTAGCAGAAATGGAAAAATACAAACCTGGATTTTTCATAATTTCTGCTAAAATCGTACCTTTCCCACATCCAGACGGACCCGAAACTATAAACAAAGTCCCTTTTTTCAAATGCTTCAATCCTTTCTTTCAGCTTATTCCACATTTTGAATCTGCTCTCGAATTTTTTCAATTTCTGATTTCATATCAACCACGAGTCGTGTAATTTCTAATGACTAAGATTTTGAGCCGGTCGTATTAACCTCTCGATTCATTTCTTGTATCAAAAAATCCATTTTACGACCCATTGGTTTTTCAGATTCTAATAATGCTCGAAACTGTGTAATATGACTATGAAGTCGAACAAATTCTTCATCTACCGCTGTTTTTTCCGCAACAATTACAGCTTCCGTTACAAGTCTCGACACATCAATGGTTTGTTCTGCCAATAATTCTTGTAGTTTTGCGTATATCTTGTCATAATATAATTGCACTGAGGATGGAACCAATTGTTCCACTTGTTTTACCATTTGCTCTAGCGCATCCAAGTGTGAAGCAATATTCAATTTTAGGTAAACGCCCTCTGTTTCACGCATCATTAAGAAGCTATTAATGGCTTCATCTAACGCCGGAGATACCGTTTCCCAAATTTGCGTTTCATCTTCCTCAACAGCTTGCACACGAAAAACGTCAGGCAAATGCAGCAGCATAGAAAGTCCCAGATCTTGTTGCAGAAAAGCACATTCAGAAACGCCTCCCTTTAATTCCAGTGCCAAGCGCTGATTTTC
>Ga0192258_1005_pt1 | contig 150807 bp, 160 predicted proteins | sample Koala_Koa23_C3_FD_131286 | JGI IMG/M metagenome (GOLD analysis project Ga0192258, IMG submission 131286) | Enriched cells from koala feces incubated with labeled cellulose particles, San Francisco Zoo, California, United States - Koala_Koa2-3_C3 ... | reverse complement strand
AGATGTCTCTTCATCCGATGGCTCGTTAGCTCTTGTTTCATTAAAGGATCTGTTCCGTGCTGATTGAGAAAAACTTTTTGCCATTGATTGAGCCACACCGTTACAAAATTCTTTATGGTGGGCGTGGTAGTGGTAAATCGTGGACGGTAGCAAGGTTATTAATTGAGATTAGTCGCCGTGCCAATATGCGTATATTATGTGGACGTGAGCTGCAAAATTCTATCAGTGACTCGGTGATCCAATTATTAGCGGACACCATAGAACGGCACGGCTATTTAAACGAGTTTGATATTCAAAAGAATAAAATCTACAACGTGCGAACAGGGTCGATTTTCCTGTTTTATGGAATTAAGAACAATCCAACTAAAATTAAATCGCTTGAAGGTGTAGATATTTGCTGGGTTGAAGAAGGCGAAAACGTATCTAAAGAAAGTTGGGATATTCTTATTCCGACTATTCGGAAAGAAAACTCTGAAATTTGGGTTACGTTTAATCCTAAAAATATTCTTGATGAAACTTATCAGCGGTTTATTACTCATCCGCCTAAAGACTGCGTATCGCTTAAAGTCAATTATGATTTAAATCCTTATTTTCCAGAAACTTTGCGACTTGAAATGGAAGAATGCAAAGAAAAAGATTATGAGCTTTATCGTCATATTTGGCTTGGTGAACCTGTTGCAGATTCCGATCAAGCCGTTATCAAGCCAATCTGGATTGAAACCGCTATCAACGCTCACAAAAAACTAAACTTTGAGCCAGTGGGGCGTAAGGTGGTGGGCTTTGATGTGGCAGACGAAGGGGGTGATGCTAACGCTAATTGTTTAGCTCATGGTTCAATTGTTTTGGATTGTGTGAGCTGGAAAGATGGCGATGTGATTACCAGTGCAGATAGAACCCATACTTACGCTATTGAGCAACAAGCCAGTGAAATTGTGTTTGACTCAATCGGCGTGGGGGCAGGGGTGAAAGCTCATTTTAACCGTATTTTAAACAGCCGTTTGCGAGCGGTGGGATTTAATGCAGGCGGTGCGGTATTTCAACCAAGTATCGAATATAGCCTAGGCAAGAAAAATGCCGATATGTTCGCAAATATCAAGGCTCAAGCGTGGTGGGCGGTGCGTGACCGTTTTTATAAAACCTATCGGGCGGTGAAGTTTGGCGATAGCTACCCAGTTGATCAGTTAATCAGTTTAGATAGCCAAATTGCCGAATTGGAATACTTAAAAGCCGAGCTATCACGCCCTAGAGTAACCTATGACAACAACGGTAGAGTAAAAGTAGAAAGCAAAGCGGAAATGAAAAAGCGAGGCATTCCGTCCCCTAACTTAGCGGATAGCTTGATTATGTGTTTTGCTCCGATTGAGCCGAAAACCCTATGGGAAGTACTATGACAACAGAATTACAATTAAATGACGGTTTAACTAACCTTTCCACCGTACTCGGAGCAAGGGTGAATCAGTTGCATTATGGTTATCAGCCCGATGTGTTCAATAATGAATTGGACGCCATGTGGGAAAGTAACTGGGTGGTCAATAAAATTTGCGGTAAGCGTGCTTATGATATGGTTCGGCGTTGGCGTGAGATTTCTTCAAATGATGTGGATGCCGACCAGTTGGAGAAAATCGAACGCTTAGAGCGAGTGTTAAAAATTCGTGATGTGGTAGAGCAAGCCTGTGTTTGGGCAAGTCTTTATGGCGGTGTGGGGATCTTGCTGATTTCTGACCGCACTTTAGATTACCCGATTGACCCAACTCAAGAATTACGGCGATTGGTGTTGGTGCATAAGAATTTTATCAGCCCTGTTGGTAACCGTAATAATGACGTTATGTCACCGAATTTTGGACGTTATGACTATTATCAAATCACCACAGGCGACCGCTTGCAATATGTTCATTATTCACGGCTGATTTTAGTGAATGCTCGTCCGAATGTGCTTTCACAGCAATATAGCCCTGATATTTGGGGCAAATCGGATTTGGCCCCAGTGTATGAAACCTTGAAACGTTATGATGCCATGAGTATCAACGTGGGCGATTTAGTTCACGAATGCAAGGTTGATGTATTCAAAATGAACGGCTTAACCAATGCCCTTGCGTCAGGGCAAGAAAATAGCATTGCCAGTGCCATTGCTAATGTACAGGCGATTAAATCTACCACCAATAGCCTATTACTAGACGCTGAAAACGACTACGAACAAAAAGAACTGGCATTTGCTGGGCTAAAAGATTTGTTAGTCGAGTTTCGCAATGCGGTGGCAGGGGCGGCGGATATGCCAGTTACAATCCTATTCGGACAAAGTGCGGCGGGATTTGCCAGCGGAGCAGAAGATATTCAAAACTATCACGAAAGCATACATGCTTTACAAGAAAGCCGAGTTCGCCCGATTTTAGAGCGAATTGACCCTATACTCTGCCAAATGGCGTTAGGTAGCATGCCGGAGGATTGGTGGTTTGAGTTCCCAAGCCTTGCGGAATTAACCACAGAACAGCAAGTCACGGCGTTGAATACGTTCTCACAAGCCACAGGCTCATTAATGCAAAGTGGCGTGTTGACAAGCTCACAGGTGGCGAATGAGCTTAAAGAAACGGGGTTATTTACCAATATTTCCGCAGAAGATATTGCTGAACTAGACGAACTGGAGCAGACCGATGACACAACCGATGATGAATTTGCCCGAGATTATCAGCAACAACCAGAAAATCAAACTGAAGAAGTACAAGCCTTATAAGCGGAGTATTCAAACAGAACGCTGGTATTTTAGCGAGTTGAAAGCCTTTGTAAAGTCCATGCGTGAACAGGTCGAAAGTGCGGTGAAAAATCCGCACTTTTTTTCGCCGTTGATAACCGATAGCGATGACGCAGAAACCGCACGCCAAGCCGTTAAAAAGCCGTGAATGCGTTGGCTAATCGTAAAGTCGATGAAATGGCTAAACGCTTATCAGACGGCTTTGTGGCTCGTGGTAAGGCTCAACATGATAGAGAGTTTTCACAACGTATTGAACAAGCCACAGGGATTGATATTAAAAGCTATCTTGGCACACACGGCAAAGTGAGCGAGAAATTAACCGCTTACACCGAGGCGAATGTTCAACTGATTAAATCTATCCAGTCGCAATATTTGGATAAAATCCAGTCCATAGTAACGATGTCTGCTACTCGTGGCGGAAGTGTTAAGGATTTAACCACAGAGATTAAGAAAATCGGTGATGTGACCGACAAACGAGCAAAATTTATTGCCCGTGACCAAACAGCGAAATTTAATTCAAGTCTTGACCAAGCTCAATATGAAAACTTAGGCATAACGCATTACCGCTGGAGTACATCAGGCGATGAACGAGTGCGAGAAAGCCACGCAGAAAATGACGGCAAGGTGTTTGCGTTGGATAATCCACCGCCAACAGGGCATTGTGGAGAAGACTTTAATTGTAGATGCGTAATGTTACCGCTGTTCGATAAGAATGAGATTAAACAGGCGTTGGCGGAGCAGAAAGGGGGAGAAAATAAATCTGATTTAATGCCAGAGCAGCAATTAAAGACATTGATAGGCAAACAATTTGATGATGTAACAAAACATTTGGAAAAAACAGAAGTCGCCAAAGCAATTGAGCAGTATAAATTATCCAAAGCTGAAGCAATCTCAATTATTGGTTACACTGGTGAACTTTACCGTTCATTAAATACTGCATTACGCTTAGATAAAGCAACGGAAGTCCAAAAAACTTTTACTCGGCAGTTAAATAAAGCGTTAGATAAATTGCCGAATTATATTGGCAAAACTTATCGAATAGCCAAACTTGATAAAAAAGCATTGCTACGTTATGCTGAAAAGGCAATAGTTACTGAATATGCTTTCACAAGTACGACAAAAAACAAGAAATTAAAAACCTTTTCAGGTAATGTAAAGTTTGTTATTAAGGGAAAAACAGGCAAGGATATTGAAAATATCTCTTTATATAAGAATGAAAGAGAAGTATTATTTAAAAATGGAAAGCGTTTTTACATTGAGAAAATTCAAGAAAAAGGGTTTTGGATTTTCAAGAAAAAGATTATTTATTTAATTGAGGTGAAATAATGGGTTCGTCTTTAGATTTGCCTATTGAGCGACAACGAGAGCTTGCGGTTATTTTTGGGTATGGTGATGATCTCACAAAATGGCGTAAATATATGCAAGAATGCGAACAGGAATTTGAAGATGATGAAAATGAGATCGAAGAAGATCCAACACAAGCCGAAATAGCTCAAAAAATTCACGATCTTGAAACAAATCCTTATGCCATAGAGTATTATCGTCGTATTACAGATAATTATGATTTAACCGTTGAACAACAAATTAAACATTTGCGGAATTTGAAAACGAAAGATTGATAACGCAACAAAAACAAACCCCGAAAGTTAGCCGCTTCCGGGGTTTTTTCATTTAATCATTAAACAGGAATGACTAAATAAATTATGACTAAGTATAACAGAACAAGTTTTCTAGGCAAGTTATTTGCGAGCCTAAAAATAGGAGGCAATATGAGCGAACAAGGTGCAGATAAAGCAGGGCAAGACATTTCATTTGGGATTAAATTTTTCTTCTGCTGTGTAGGAATAGCCACTATTTTAGGTGTTTTATTGTGGTTACTACCTGATTTATTAGCATTGTTTTTTAAATGACTTTACACAAAAACAAAAAAAACGAGAGCCGCAAACTCTCGTTTTTTTATACCCCTTAACCACTTTCAACACTCAAGGAGTAATTAACGATGGAAATTATACCCTTAATTTTACCTTTATTCAAGGAATTTATTATGGAGTACGGACTTTTAGAAACTGTTTCAACTTTTACCATTTCAGCAGTGTTTATTGTGCTTGCGTGGCGATTGCTAAACATTCTCACTGTGATTAAGGATTGGAGAAAACAACAATGAAATTTACAGACAAAACAAATTCACACCGCACTTTTACCAAAGACGGTTATTTAGTCGTGCCTGCTACATTGTCAAAAATTGGCGTGTATGACTACCATGCTAAAGAGCTGGGCTTGAATGAAGACGGTTTTAAGAAAGTGGCACGTACGGAGCAGTCGTTATTTTCAGATAGCACAATCAAGAGCTTTGACGGTGTGCCGATTACGCTTGGACACCCTGCCGATGACGTAACAGCGAAAAACTGGAAAACCCTAGCCGTAGGCACGGTGCGAAACGTTAAACGTGACGGCGATATGTTGGCAGGGGAAGCATGGATTTATGATGAGAACGCTATCAAAGCCATTCAGGATAGCGGAATACAAGAATTATCCTGCGGTTATCGTTGCGATGTACAAAAAAGCACGCAACCTAACGCAGATTACGAAATGTTGCCCATGGTGGGTAACCACGTGGCGATTGTGGCTAATGGTCGTTGCGGTAAGTCAGTCAAGTTAGCCGATGGAGAAAAGCCAATGAGTACAACTCGCAAATTCTTAGACGCACTTTTGAGCGTGTTCGGCACAAAACTCACTGACGAACAGGCAAAAGAAGTGGAAGAAAAAGAAAAGGCAGAAGACGGCAAAGAAAAGCCTGAATCTGACAACAAAACCCCTGAGTCAAAAGCAAAGGAAAAACCAACAACCGAAGAGCCCGAAAAGGAAACTAAGGAGAAAGCAAGCGTGAAAGACGAAGCCTTAACCGCTGAAATCGCACAATTGAAAGCGGAAAATCAAAAACTCAAAGATGAAAAAGCCAAAGCCGATGTGGAAAGCGTGCGAGCTACCACGCTTGCCGATGCCAAAGTGAGCTTTGCGAATGTGACTTTTGCGGATAATGCCACAGTGCAAGACATTCAACGTCAAGCCGTGGTTGCCACAGGGATTTTTACCCAAGACGAAGCAGCGAAATTATCCGATGCTGAATTAAACGGTGCTTACAAAGCGGCGAAAGCCACAGCGAAAAAACTTAATGATAAAGCCATTGGCGATGTGTTGCTCACTGACCACAAGCCAGAAAATACAGGCTTAGATTTTAATACTTACAACCAACAAGGAGCAAAATAATGAGTTACGCAAGACATACAGCGGTTGCCACCGCAGGGGATATCGGTAAAGGCGGTTTAGCTAATTCTAAAACCGTAGCTTATATGAATTCAGGAGATACGCCGTTAGTGGCAGGACGTTTTGTGGCGTTATCGGCTACTGGCGTTACTGCTTTAACGGCGAAAACCGATACGGTCGCAGGTGTAGTGGTTCGCACCGTGATTAAAGACGAAACCGCTAAAGGCGAATTATGCGATGTGATGCACATTGGCACTGCTGATAGCATTTGGGTAGAAATTGCCAAAGGGGAAACAGTAGCTCGGGGTAACAAAGTCGTTGTCGTTGCCGTGGCGAATGGTGAAAAACAGGCAGGACAAATTCAAGCCAAAGCGGATGCAACCAATGGTATTGCCACCGATTACACTGTGATTACGGTTGCCGGTCAATTAGCTGAAATCACTCGTCTATAGTGTTAGAAACAGGCGTTAAATAGGAGTTTAAAACTATGCCACATATTAATATTTTAAAAACCGCACTGACCGAAGTCAGTAAACAGATTAACCAAACTAAATACCCTGAAATTGTGTTTCCGCAGTTCGTTTATGTGGACGGTTCGGGCAGTCCATTAATGGATGAACGTGTTCACTTTTCAGCGGACATTACAGGGGATTTAGATACAGGCTTAATCACCTACAACACTAACAACTTTGACCAAGTGGGCGTAACGTTCTCCCATAGCCGTACACCAGTGGTGACGTGGGCGAAAACCGTACAATGGCAAGAAATTGAGCTCGCAAAAGCAGCGGCGTTAGGCGTGAATTTAGATACACAAAAAATCATGGCGTTAAACCAAAACGCTCACCAAACGTTGCAAAAAGTGGCGTTCTTAGGTCACGCACAAGATACTCGCTTGAAAGGCTTGTTAAATTCTCCTGATGTGGAAATTTATAGCCCAACCTTGAAAAAAGCAATCAGTGCAATGACCTTTGAAGAAAGCGTACAGTTCTTTGAAGAATTATTTTTACGTGCGTTAGAAAAAACCTACCGTATTGATGCACCGAATACCTTTGCCATTGATGCTATGGATTACGCACATCTGGGCTTACTCACTCGTGACAATGCCATTAACGACACTACAGCGTTAGACCACTTGAATAAAGTGTTAAGCGGTGCAGCAGGTAAAGCGGTGAGCATTAAAGCCTTACCGTCTGATTTCGGTACCTTGGTAACCAGTGGTAAACACCGTGCTATTGCTTACATTAACGACCAAAACTATGTGTCAATGGACGTGCCACAATCTCCAACCGTTTTAGGTGCGATGAAAAAAGGCATTATGACCTATGAATCAGGCTTAAAAATGGTATTTGGTGGGGTCACATTCAAAGAACCGCAATCTGCATTATATGTAGATTACTAGGGGGAGCTATGCCAACCGTAACAGACTTTTTACAGCGTTATCCGCAATTTGAAAAGCTCGGTGAATCTATCATTGAGCTTTTTTTATCGGATGCCTTTGCCGAAATGGACAAAAACCGTTGGGGCAAATTGTATGAGCGTGGCGGTTTGGCATTAACCGCCCATCTGCTTACGCTCAATCAATGGACGGCGGAAGATAACGGCAATCCACAGCGTGAATTAACCGCCGAAAGTGTGGGGGATTTATCGGTAAGTTATGCTCAATCAAGCACAGTTCAAAGCGATGAATTTTACCGCACCACGGCTTACGGGCAGGAATATCTGCGATTGCGTAAACTGGTCGGTGTCGGGTTTATGGTGGTGTGATGACAGTTTCTATGCAACACAACGGCAACGGCTTAAATACGTTGGCTGAGCGATTGGCAGAACTGAAAGCAAAGTCGGCTTATGTGGGCTTGCCAGTGGACGATAATCCTTTTGTGGATGGTTCAAGTATCAATATGGCGACGCTTGCTGCGGTACTAGAATTTGGTAATGAACATATTCCTAGCCGTCCGTTTCTTCGCCAAACACTGGCAGAAAATCAGCAGAAATACACCGAATTTTTGACAGAGTTAATTCGTGACGGATTGGATGCTGAAACCGCTTACGGACGTTTGGCTGAAATGGTGGTCGGTGATGTACGTTCAAATATGGTGAATGGTAGTTGGACACCGAATGCGAAAGCAACGATTAAACGTAAAGGATCCAGCAAGCCATTAATTGATACTGGCAAACTTCGTCAATCTATCAGGGGGATCGTGAAATGATTAACCAAAAAGCACGCTTTCGTTCCAGTCATTTTAAACAAGGGATTTATCACATTAAACGCCTTGAAAATGGAGAATATAGCGAAGAAAAACAGCTGATTACGGCGATTGTCACACCGACTACGCCAAATGATTTAGAGCTGTTACCCGAGGGGGAGCGTTTTTATCCGACCTTTAAACTGTATTTACTGGAATCGGTGAATATCGGCGATTTGGTGGAAATTCAAAACGTTCAATATAAGATCCGCACTTTTTCCGATTGGGGGGCTTATGGCTACTACCACGCTCTCGCAGTTCGACATAGCGAAACTGCGTCAGATCGTAGCGACGGCTTTGTCGTTACCTAATGAACTGGTTTTTTCAGGCCGAAAGCAAGATCTGAATGCACTAAAAATGTTTGTTACGGTGGATTTAGCTTACAGCCTCGAAATCGGTGTGAGTAAACGTGACTTTAATGGTGATGATGAAACAGAAATCATCACCACCGCTTGTCAGTCAGTAGTCAGTATTTCCGCTTACGGTAAAAATGCCATGGCATTAATGCTTAAACTTAGAACGCTATTACAAAGTTCAAGCTGTTTAGATGCCTTTCGGGCGGAAAACTGGGGGCTGTTAAGCTGTTCAGATGTGCGCAATCTTTCTGCCACCGTGGCTTATGACTATGAAGAACGGGGGCAAATGGATTTAACCATTACCCATGAACACAGCGTCATTGCCCTATTATTCCGCACGCAAGCGGTCGATATTCACCCTAATTCTCAATCTATTTCAATTAATAAGGAAACTAAACGATGAGTTTATCTATTTCAAACATTGTTGATATTCAACTCAATACTGTACCGAAAGCAGCGAGCCGTAAAGACTTCGGTACCGTAGCATTATTTACCCCAGAAACGGGTAACGCCTTTGCAGATGGCACTACTCGCTATGTGTATGTCAGTGATTATAGCGAAGTGGTCAATTTATTTGGATCCACATCTGAAACCGCCAAAGCAGCACAGCCATTTTTTGCACAACAACCACGAGCCAAACAATTGATTATCTGTCGTTGGCAAAAAGAATCACGCCAAATCAATCCGACTAATAACGGATTAAAAGGCGGTGTGATGTCAGCCACTTTGGAAGAATTTAAGCAAATTCAGTCGGGGTATTTTAGCTTAACCGTGGGCGAAACCCATTATGATGTGACAGGTTTGGATCTTCAAGATGCTACTGATTTTGATTCGATAGCTACCAAAATTCAGGAAAAATTCACCGCAGTTTCGCTTACCAATGTGACGATTAACTATGATGAAACGGGGAATCGTTTTTTATTGGCAAGCACGAATTCAGGGCAAGACAAATCTAACCTTATTTTCTATGCTGAAGACAGTAAAAAAGACGGTGAATATTTAGGAAGCATGCTCAAACTGGAAGATGGTCAAGCTAGCCGAAAGATCGGTCAGAATGGCTTGTATATTGAAGCTGAAAGTCCTGTTGAAGCATTAATTGCGACGCTTGATGTGAACAGTAGCTGGTATGGCGTGCTATTTGCTGCACAGCTTACTGACGACCAAATTATCGCCGTAGCTAACTGGTCACAAACGGCTAAAAAGCTGTTTGGCTTGAATGTGTTGCGTGATGGCCAATTAGAATGGAACAGCACCAACGTTATCAAGAAATTATATGATGCTGGGTTAGATCATACGCTTGCCGTTTACGACAAAAACGACAGCTACCCTGTCTCTAGTGCGATGGCTCGCTTGTTATCGGTGAATTTCAGTGCGAACCGTTCTACCATTACGCTCAAATTCAAAACACAACCGACCATTACTGCTGATGATATTACCGCCACGGAGTACCAAAAAGCGAAACGCTTAGGTGTGAATGTGTACACCTACTTTGATGATTCAGCTATGTTGGCTGAGGGTACCGTAGTAGGGGGTAAATTTGCTGATGAAGTGGTGATTTTAGACTGGTTCGCTGATGCAGTGCAAAAAGAAGTGTTCTCTCGCTTGTATTTATCACCAACCAAAATCCCATTAACGGACGAAGGGCAAGTGATTTTAATGGCTGCGGTGGAAAAAGTCTGCTTAGAAGGTATTAATAACGGGGCATTTGCTAAAGGGGTATGGAGTGGAGACAGTTTCGGTAATTTGGTCACAGGCGATACCCTTGAACAAGGTTATTATATTTATGCAGCACCCATGTCAACACTTTCCACATCCGATCGTGAACAACGCAAAGCGACCCCAATTCAAGTAGCGGTGAAACTAGCCGGTGCAATTCACAGTTCTGATGTAATTATCAATTTTAGCCGTTAAAAATAGGCGAAAAAACGACCGCACTTTTTTGTTCATTTGTTCAGTGAACAAAAGTGCGGTGTAAATTTCATTCATTTTATAAGGAAAAAACAATGAAACGATTCGATCCAAAACAAGTAGTGGTGTTAATTGACGGTACAAAAATCAGCGACTGGGCGGACGGCTCTGATGTGATTGCCTTTGCGTTTAATGCCGATGCCGGCGGTTATACCATGGGAGCAGACGGCACCGGAGTATTTGTTGGCAATGCTGACCGTTCAGGAAAACTCACGCTAAAAATCAAACAGCATAGCCCAGACAGTGCAGAGTTGATGAAACTGTACAATCAGCAAAAAAATGATTTGAAAGGCTTTACCCCGATAACCTTAAGCATTCGTGATTTGCTCAATGACGACCAACTCACTGCACAAAATGGTTATTTCACCACATCACCAACGCTTACTCGTGGACAAGGGCATAATGCCAATGAATTTGTAATTGAATTTGAAAAAGCGAACTTAAATCTCGCAGAAGGATTGTAATTTATGGAAACCAAAACATTAACTTTAGACGATAAAACCTATGTGTTTCACCCAGCCAATGCATTGAATTCATGGCAGACCTTAAAAAATGCCCTTGCCTTGTTAGGTAAAACAGATTTAAACATTGGGAAAGATGAAGAATTGAGCGGTCAAAAATTGGGAGCCAAAATGATGGCTGCGGTGGTTTCCCAATTAGGTGATCCTGCGTTAAAAACTGTGGAAGATTTGGTATTGGGACATATTGCAACCCAAGACGAAAATGGCAAGCAGTATTTTATCAAAGACCAATTTAACAAACATTTTGGACAATATCCGCATCATTTATTGATGTTATTAAAAGAGGGGTTAGTTTATCAATTTTCCCCTTTTTTGAAAACTGGGGGCGGATTGTTGAGCTTTATGCCTCAGTCAATCAAGATAGCTCAAACTCAAACACCATAAACCAGTCACAAGTCGATTGGTTTATTTTTTCCCCAATAGCAAAAGGCTATTGTACATTGGCGGAAGTGCGGTCAATTTATTCTATTATGGATTTACTGCACTTCCACGAGTTAATAGCCACCTTAAATCTTATGGAGCAAGAAAATGCTACTCGACGAACTACTGATAAAAATTGGTTTTGATGTGGACTCTGCTCAACTGAATCAAGTCGGGCAGATGTTAAATAATGTTGGTGAGACGGCTAAAAAAGCTTTTGATAATCTTCGTTCAGAAAAAATTGATGTTGATTTCCATTCACTGAATCAAGTCGAGCAAACACTTAATAACATCGGTGATAGTGTCAAACAAACCTTTGACGGTATTGATTTGGGGGATGTGAATATTGATACATTAACTGAACAAGTCGAACAAGCCTTTGATGACGTTTCTGACCATATTAAAACAGGTATGGTGAGTATCAGCGATTTTATTGATACCACTACCGCTAAAGAATTGTTTGGTGACCAGTTTGAAACAGCAACAACGGAGCTCGATGAGTTTGTTCAGCAATTACTTCAATTAAGTAATATAGACGAAATCAATACAGATGAGATACAAGCCTTTGTCGATAAAGTCGCCGAATTTGATGAATTTATTGCACAATTTGGCGAAGATACGCAAGCGTATTTTGCTGAATTGAGCGACGGTTTTCATCAGGCATCAGAAACCTATCAACAAGGTTTAGCGAAAGTTGCACAACAAGAAAATCAATTCTCGAATGCAACGGAACAAGCGAATGATGCGTTAAAACATCAAGAGGAACAGGCGAATAATACTCATGATGCGTTAGCTAAAACTGGCAATGTTTTTCATGATTTATTAGGCAGTGTATCCGCTTTCATAGGGGCAAAATTTGGCATTCAGATCGATAGCGAACCTTTTAAAAAATTAGGTAAGGCGATCAAAGATAGCCAAGAAAAAGCGAAATCCTTTTTAGGCTCGGTAAAGGGTATTCCCGTTGCTTTAGGATTAGTAGGGACAGCAGTTGGCGCCGTGGTTAAGGGATTGTCTGCTTTTGTGGATAATACTTTAACTAGTCTTGATAGCCTTGCTCAGTTAAGCCGTGTATCAGGGGTGTCAGCTGGCTATATCCAAAGTCTAGGTGAAGCGGCGAAGCGTTCAGGCTCTAGCATGGAAGCCGCTCAATCTTCTATCGCAGGATTACAACGTACTCTAGGGGAAGCCTTAAACGGCGTAGGGCGTGGAGCAAAAACCTTTGAGCAATTTGGTATTGCTGCCAAAGACGCTAGTGGAAAAGCCAAAACCATGCCCGAAGTGATGGAAGAAATCCAAGGCAAGATTGAAAAACTAGACCGTACCCAAGGCGTCGCCATGTTGCAAAAACTGGGTATGGATGCGTCAATGATCCAACTATTTGACCAAAATAGCGAAGATTTTAAAGCCGCTATTGCTCGCGCTAATGATATTACCTTAGGTTCTGGCAAATACGCCGAAGATGCAGCCGGTTTTAAAGATGCATTAAGCGAATTTAACACCTTATCTAAGTCTTTGAGTGAGACATTAGCGGGACGACTTGCACCAGTACTTACTCGTATTTACACGGGTATTACGAATTGGTTCTTACGTAATAAATGGCTTGTAGCCGGTGTTGAGACGTTAGGTGATGCTATTGCCGATGCCATTGATTTTATTCGCTTAACCTTTGATGTGATTGATACCGTGATAGACAAAACAATTGGCTGGAAAGCTGCCTTGTTTATCTTAGGCGGTGTAGTGGCGTGGTTTTCTCGTGGGCTGATTATGTGGTTCGCTCGCATGGGTATCGCCATTATGACAACGCCGATTGGCTGGATTATGGCAGCGATTGCTGGGCTTGTATTATTGCTTGATGACCTATTTACCTATATGGATAATGGGCAAAGTTTATTCGGGCATTACTGGGATCCGGTCATTGATGGTGTTCGTTGGGTGAAAAAACTCATTAAAGAATTACCCGATTATTTCCACAAATTCACCGAAATGTGGGCAAAATGGAAAACGGAAATTATCGTAGGTACAACAATTTTTACCGCACTTTTTCATAATAGTTTGTTTTCAATGGTTAAAGCCATTTTTAATTTTACCAAAACAGGGAAAGTAATTGGTGGACTGTTCGGTGGTTTAGGTCGAGTGATTTCATTTTTCTTTGGTATTTTTAAAGGCGGTTTTGGGCTTGTTTTCGGTTTAGCCGGTAAATTCATCGGCATTATGCGAGCGGTCGGTTTAGCAATTCGAGCGGCGTTTATGTCAAATCCGATAGGGTTAATTATTACCGCTATTACCTTATTAGCTTATGTCATCTATGAAAATTGGGACAAAATTAAAAAATGGACTGGAGATCTTTGGGATAGTTTAGGTGGCTGGTTTAGTAAAATAGGTACAGACATTAAAAACTTTGCAGATAATGCGAAGAAAAACATTACGGAAAAATTTGAGCACGCCTTTGATTGGGTGAAAAAGCAGTATGATAAATATATCAAACCGATTGTTGATGTGGTTTCCGGCATGTGGGATAGCACCAAAGGTGCGGTTAGCCATGCGTGGGACGGCGCTAAAAATATGGCAAGCGGAGCGTGGGATAGTTTCACAGGCTTTTTCGGTGGTGGTAACAATGCTCAACAGACTTTAGCCACCGCTAGCACTATTGCTAATGGTTCGGCGAATATGGCAATGCAAAGCGGTGTCACCAACACTCAAAATAAAACCGATAATAGCCAGAAAAATAGTAATAATAAGATTACTGTGAATAATACCTTTAGCACCAACAATCAATCTGAGGCTAAAGCAGTGGCCGATCAGTCATTGCGAATTTTGCAGAATATGAATTCTGCTTATAGTCATTAATAATCGGAAATCCTAATTATGGCATTTACCCAAATTTCATCACGTCGAATAGGCGAAATCACCCTTGATATTACGACACAAGAAACTCATTCATCGGAACTCACCATTACTGAAAATCCGATAGAAAGCGGTGCGATGATCGCCGATCATGCTGTGGTTAAGCCAAAAAGCATTACCATTGTTGGCATAATGGTAGAGCAAGACAAAAACAGCGTTAATAGTCTGTCTTTTGTGGGTAATGTTCGGGGTGTAACGGATTTTCTAAATAATATTCCTTTGCCGTTTTCGGTGCTGACAAAAACTACACAAACTATCGCTAGAGCGAAAAGATTTTATAGCACTACCAATGCAATAGTAAATCAAGTGGCTAATACGTTGAATTCTGCTCGTTCTTTGGCTCCGTGGTTGCCTGATTTTGGCTTAGGTAGTCTATTTAGTTCAATCGGACAAGGGCGTGTACAGCAAGCCTATGCGGATTTAGTGGCTTGTCAAAAGTCGGGTGAAACGATTGATATTCAAACTGGCATTCATCTTTACCAAAATATGCTGATTGAAAGTATTAGCGTCACCCAAACCTTAGACGGTAGTGCAGAATTTTCCATTACGGCAAGGGAGATTTTTATCGTACAAACTCAAACCACACAAGCAAAACAAGGTACCAGTGGTCAAAAGCCCACTGGTAATAAAAAAAGCGGACGAAGTGCGGTGCAATCTGCGACAAAATCACAGAAAGGGAATACGCAGACGACAGCGGTTAAGTCTAGCGTTATAAATAATGGGTATAAAAAGGTTAAAGGGTGGCTAGGGTAACTAAACCACCGAAACAGACAATTCTTTATCCAACTGTTTAAAGGCTTTTTCCATAAAATCTACTTTAGTTGCATGTTTAAAATCTAACAACCGATCAATTTGTGGTAAATGAACATCTAAACGCCGTGCCATTTCAGCTTTACGTACGTTTTGGGCGATCATCTCGTTAAGCAAAAATACTTTCATGGATTGCAAAGCAGATAATGGCACCGCATATTGTCCTTGTTTAATAGGGCTAGGCATAGGAATAGGACGGCGGTCATCAAAATAGAATGACAATGCCACTTCTAATCCTTGTTCAGCCTCAAGTAAGGCACTCTCAATATCATCACCGACACTTGCCATTTCGGGAATGTCGGGGCAAGTGACTAAATAGGTATCGTTGGTGTCTTTAATAATTTCAATGGGATAACGTAACATAGCTTTATTCCTTTTGGGAAGTTGCCCCAAAATCGGGGCAGCCTTGCGAGAGTAAATATCTTAGGAACTCACTGTATTTCATAGGGGTACCACCTTTTCATACAGTGAGAATATTATACACAACATATTTGTTGTATGCAACAATTTTGTTGTGTTTTTTAAGGGTAATTTTATGACAGAAACAACACTACATCAAATCCCCGTGAGCAACGCTCCCTATCAAGAGCAGACCTTTGCTTTTAACGATCTAAAAATCCGTCTGACATTACGTTGGAATAGTATTGGTGAGTTTTGGGCGATGGACGTGTATGAAACCATTGCACAAAAACAAATCTGTCAGGGGGTGTCGTTAGTGGTTGGTGTGCCGATTTTATGGCATAGCACGCAGCCTTATTATTTTTTGCTGACTGATGAATACGGGGCGAATTTAGATCCGATGAGCTATACTGATTTAGGCAGTCGTTATTTGCTTTATATCGTCGAAAAATAGGGGAAGACTATGCCACATCAACAATTCGGGCGACAATGGAAACTCAGTCTTATCAGTGACAAAGAGCAGTTAGATATTGATTTATTACGTGTTGCTTTTGAGATCGACAAAACCATTAACGAAAAGCCGAACCCTGCTAAAATTCAAGTGTGGAATTTAAACCGCGATCACATGAACCAGTTGCTTAGCGGTGAATTTAACAAGCTGATTTTAGCAGTAGGCTATCAGGAATTACGTACCATTTATTCAGGCGATATTACTCAAGCAAGGGTACGCCGTGACAGTGTCGATTTTGTCATGGATTTGGAATGTGCGGACGGATTCAAGGATTACAGCACGGCACGCATTAATACTACGCTAAAATCAGGGGCGACCGATGAGCAGATTTTAGCGGAAGTACAAAAAACAATGCCGAATGTAAAAGCGGGGGCAATGGAATTACCTAATAAACGTAAACTTCCCCGTGGACGTGTGATGAATGGTGATAGCCGAGAATTACTTAACCGAATAGCACGTAATCATCAAGCGGATTGGTCTATTCAAGATGGTAATCTGATTTTCTTGCCAAAAGATAAGGTATTGAATGATGAAGCGGTAGTGCTTTCGCAGGATACGGGCATGATTAACGCCCCTGAACAAACCGATGACGGGTTAGAATTAACCTGCCTATTAAATCCAGCGTTACAAATTGGCGGATTAGTGGAAGTGCAATCCATTATAGAGTATTTCAACGGACAATATAAAATCGTGAAGCTTGCTCATTCAGGTGATGGATTAAGTGGCGATTGGCAAAGCAAATTAACGGTTGTGGGTGGCAAGTTCCAAAAAGTGGAAAAGAAATCAGAGAAGAAAACAGATAGCAAAAAACAAACGAAGAAATAACCGCACATTTAGCCTGTACGGGTTAGAAATAAAGCTAAGAATGCAACTCTCTCAATGCTTGGGGATGACGAGTGGCAATTTTAAGCAATGTCAATGCTGGACCTGATGGAGAGCGTTTGCCTTGTTCCCAACTTTGCAAGGTTCTCACAGAAATACCTAAGATTTCAGCAAAAACTGATTGCGATAACCCTGTTTTTTGACGTGCTTCCACTGCTTCATTGACAGCAATATGGCGAACTTTGCCAATTTCTCCTGCTTTCACTTGTTTAATAGAAGCTAAAAGTAATTCGCCGAGTTCTTCGCCTGTAAATTCATGTTCAGCAGGGTTAATTTTGTCTAAATCTAAAGCCATTTTTCAAGTTCCTCTTTCATTTGTTTTAACAAGTGAGCTGGAATATTTTCTGTTTTCGCCTTGGCATAAATCAGCAACAGGTAGATTTTACCATTTTCAAGACGATTAAAATAAATAACACGGTTTCCGCCACGTTTACCCGAATTTTTACCTTGCCAACGTAATTTTCGACAACCGCCACTATGCGGAATAACATCACCAATATCAGGATTACTTGCCAAGTAAACTGCCAATTCTTCCTGTTCGGCTTGGGTAAGCAGTTGTTGTGCTAGCTTGGTGTAAATTTCAGATTCAGCAACAGTAAACATATTTTTACTCTCTTATTGAATATACCACATTGTAGCACAAAAAGATATTAATACAAACATTAAATGGAGCAAAGCTATGTCAAACTACGCTATACATAATGCCACGCCTGAAACGGCAACAGACAAGCAAATAGAACAAGCACAAAAGCAAATTCATACGGCATTACCTGTAAGGGTCGTGAGTTTTAATCCGCAAAATCAAACCGTCACCCTTGCGGTGCAAATACAGCAAATTCTGGTGAAAGGGGAAAACGTGAATATTCCGCCTTTGGTGGATGTGCCAGTGAGTTATCCACGGGGGGGAGGTTTTGCGGTCACTTTTCCATTAAAAGCAGGGGACGAGGGTTTAGCGGTATTTTCAGAACGCTGTATTGACGGTTGGTGGCAATCGGGCAAAGCTAGTCCGCCGTTAGATTATCGGTTACACGATTTATCCGATGCATGCTTTATTCCGGGTATTTGTTCCCTGCCAAATGTGGTGGGGAATTTTTTTACCGATGGGCTTTCAATGCAAACCTTGGACGGCTCAACGTTCATTCGCATCACCAACGGCACTATTCTCATTCAGGGTAATATTGAACATCAAGGCAGCCAACACACTAGCGGACAAATTAGCAGTGATACCGATGTGGTTTCAGCAGGCATTTCAGGCAAATCTCACACCCACAAAGGCGATAGCGGTGGCACAACAGGAAAACCACAATGACAACAGATACAAACAGCGTAAGACGACTGGATAAAAACCACGATTGGACTTTCGGGCAGGGGATGAATAATTATGCTACCGAAAGCGAAAGCATTAAACAGCGAGTACAAACAAGATTGTGGTCATTTACTAATGACTGGTTTTTAGATTTAGAACATGGCGTACCATGGTTAGAATTAATGGGGCGTAACGTCGATTGGTCAAAGTTGGAAAAAGAAGTAAAAAATTGCGTTTTGCGAACGGACGGCGTAGCTAGTATCGTAGATTACAGCACAGATTTAGATGTAGATACCCGAAAACTCATCATTCAAATTGAATATCAAGATATTTACTATCAAACCAACACCGTAACCTATCAGGGGGAAGTATGACACAAATTACTGAAAACGGAGTAGAAATAGATCGCCTAGATGACATCGTTGAGAAGTTAGAACAAGGCTTTAAAGGCATTTACGGGCAAAATATTAATGTGGCACCAGATAGCCCCGACGGGCAGATGATTGGCATTTTAGCCCAGATTATCGCTGACCATAACGAACTATTGGAAACGGCTTACAAGCAAATGGATCCGGATTTAGCCAGTGGTGTATGGTTAGATCAGCGAGTGGCATATGCTGGACTTGTGAGACGACAAGCCAGTTACAGTATTTTACCCTCTGTCATTTTAACCGGCGAACCGAATACATTAATTCCCAAAGGGGTCGTGGTATCTGATCCAAATAAAGTGCGGTGGGTTTTGCAAACAGATACACAACTGAATGAAAACGGATCGGCTCAAGCGGATTTTCAAAGTGAAGAATTAGGCTCCTTTAATTTAACCAAAAACACCACCTTAACCATTGAAACCGTTGTTTTCGGTTTATCGGGTGCGACAAGTTATGCTGACAGTTTAAGTGGCGATGAAGAAGAAACCGACGCAGAATTACGTACCCGTTTCTTTTTAAGTCGTTCTCGCAATGCTCAAAATTCGATTATGGCCTTAGAAAGTCAATTGTTAGGTTTGGATGGTGTCAGTCAGGTCTCTATTTTAGAAAATAATAGCAATGAAACCGACAGTAACGGATTGCCCGCTCATGCGATTAACGTTATTGTGCTAGGTGGTGACGATAATCAAATCGCTGAAACCATTTATGAACAGAAAGGGGCGGGCGTACCATTAAAAGGATCGGTAAAAGTCGATCTGAATAAAGACGGCAAGGTTCGTACGATACAATTTGATAAAGCCCAATATATTGATATTTATTTTGAATTAATCGCAGTGCGATATGAAGACTTCACTGAAATAGACCAAGATCAAATAAAAGTATCACTGACTAAATTTCCGTTCAAAATTGGCGAAACGGTCAAGCATTCACGACTTTATTCACCGATTAATACCGTAGGGGGCTTTTGGATACAAGAGTTAAAAATTGGACGAAGTACCACCGCACTTTCAACGGATAATATTGCAATAAGTGTGACAGAAATCGCCCGTATCTTACCTGAGAACATTCAGATTGAGGTGCGATAATGGCATATTCTGATTTATTGATTTGGCAATATCAAACCAAGCCCAAAGCCTTTGCCACAATGCAAATGTTAGAACGGTTATTTACCGAGAATAGCAAATTGTTAGCCAAATTTCCGTTAATTTTAGATATTGAAACGTCTGCGGGTGACAACCTTGATATGGTGGGGCGACATATTGGACAAGATCGGGTATTAAATGGTTATATTCTGCGAAAATTTTTTGGTTTCCATGGTAGTTCGCAAGCCATGTCATTTAGCCAAAATAGACAAGGTGGGGGAGAATGGTATCGTCGGCGTAATCCACTGGCAGATAGTGTAAGGCTTAATGATGATGACTACCGCTTTTTAATCAAATGTCGAATATTGAAAAATTATCAAACAGGTACCTTACCTAATATTATTGATGCAGTACGTTTCTTATTTGGTGGTTTAGGAAATGCAGAAGATAACCAAGACATGACAGTAACCGTTTTTATTCCCAACAATAACCTGACCACATTCAAACAATACGCGATTGAAAATCTCGATATTTTACCCCGACAAATGGGTGTGAAGATTAATTTTACAATTCTCTAATGGAGTTCTTATGACAGTAATAAAAAGACCTGACGAAACAGTTTTTGCGAGCCTTGCAAAAGACAACGAAGTCCAATCTTTTCCTGATATGTTGCGTGGTTGGGGTGTTACCTTTGACCAAACCAACGGCATACCGCCAATGGAATGGTTTAATGACCTATTTAAACGCTTAGATGAAAAAGATTTGTATATTTTACAACGTGGCTTGCCAGAATGGAGCAAAACAACGGATTATCCAATCAATGCTTTTGTTCAAAATAACGGCAAAACGTACCGTAGTTTAAAAGCCAATATCAATCAGCTCCCAATGGAAAACTCGATTTACTGGGCAAAATGGTCGGTAGATTATGCGGATTTAGTGGATTTATTGAATAAGAAATTAGATAAAACTGCATTAAGTAGCTCACTTACTTCGGAGAGTGAAACGAATGCCGCAACATCTAAAGCAGCTAAAACACTTAAAGATTTAATTAATGCCTTAACAAGCAATTTAACCAACTATATTCCGAACAGCAAAAAATCCAATGCAGTGAATTCAAATTCAGCGGATAACGTGGCCACCAGTGTGGCGGTGAAAACCGCCTATGATAAAGGGGTAGAAGCAAAAAATGCGGCAGATAATGCGTTATCAGTGGCGAATGGTAAGCAATCACCAGCTACTACGTTAGGTGGGTATGGGATTACAGATGGCGTAAAGCAAGTGGATATGCGTACTTCATTTGGCACGGGTGTTGCTTATCAAAATTCAACACCTGCACAATTGCCATATGGTTCATTTGTGGGATTAACGAGTAATGCGCTGCTAAATAGTCAAACGAATCATGGCTGGATGTTTATCACCAAAGGGTGGGGCGATTCTACAGGTTACTATTCCAGTACACGTTTTGGAATTGCAAATAATACTTTGTATTTTCAGCAGGCAAAAGATTTTAATAGTTGGGGAGACGCACAACAAGTAGCGACCAAAGGTACAACGCTTGGTCATTATGGTATTACGAATGCTGTATTAAAAACAGGCGATACGATGACGGGTGTGTTGAATCTGAACTACGGCAACGGCTATTCGCAATTAAATCAGCACAATAAAGACGGCAAGCACGTGCGCTGGGAAGCAGCGCCTGATGAAGTGAGCGATCGCTTTGCGCAAGTGAGTTATCGTAAGACAAGCCCTGATGCGCCACTTTATATTGTTAAATTTCCGAAAAATTCGGGCGTGGTTGCACTCGATTCCGATGTGGCGCAAAAGGTGAATAAATCTGGCGATACAATGACGGGTTCGCTGATTATCAATTCCGATACGGGAATTGTGCGCGGGCAACGAAGTGGCGCAAATGCTTGGTATGTGGGGTTTACTGGTTCGGGCAGTAAAGATGTGCGCTTAGATGCGACACTACACGGTTCTTATCTTGTTTTGCAAGAAAATCAAGTTTTTATTAACAAGGATTTGCAGTTGCCTGCTAATGGCGCGGTGATTTTTGGCAGTAATGACCGTGCGAATAAGAATGTCGATCACATTCATTTTTCAGACACTGATAATCAACCTGGGACGTACTATTTTTGCGCTGATGCCGACTACAAAGGCAAAGACGCAGGCACAATGGCAGATATTGCCACAGGCTGGCTGCGCACTTATGGCAATAAAGGGTGGTATTCACAAACCTATGGCGGTGGTTGGTATATGATAGATGCCACTTGGTTGCGAGCGTATGGAAATAAGAAAATTTATACAGCTAACACAGATACTGATGCTATTTATACTGCAGGGGGTATTAAAGCAAATGGTGGATTTTATGTGGGAAATAATCCCGTTCCTGTTTCTCTGACTACCAATAGAGTGCAATTCGGATGGGATGGTAACAAGCTGAAGTTTAAAATAGATAATACGCAATTTGGTGCATTGCATGAATCTAATCAGTCCTTTGTCGATGTTACAGCTAAAGATGCTAGTTATGCAGGATTAAGAATTACTCGTACCGGATCGTCGGGAGATTATTTGGCACAATTTGATAATTTACCTGATAAACGTTGGAGATTTTGGATCCAAAACAGCCATGAAATTTTTCTGCCCGTGAAATCAGGCACCGTGGCGCTGCGATCGGATGTGGAAGAAAGAATATCTCGAACTGGCGATACGATGACGGGCGAATTATCCGTCCCTACACTGAAAATAACTGCTAATAATATTAATAAAGGCATTACCATTGGTGATGATGCTATTCTGGCGGACGTTTCCGTTACGCACTCCGTTGGGGTGATAAGTACCACAAACCAGCAACAAGGTTATTTTGCATTTGGCATAGATAAAAAACGTTTCGGTTGGGATGGTAGCAAGTTCTATACGGGTGGTCCTTCTTTTGTGGAAGGAGATTTGTATGTCAAGAACAATAATAACTATCCTAGTATGCATTTTGTTTTTTCGGACAATAGCAAAGTAATACTAGACAGCTCTAAAAATGATTATTTGCTATCTTTTTCAAGGTTAGACACTGGCTCAAATGTTCAAAATACTATTACTATTCCAAATGGAAAATCTGGGATGGTAGCGTTAAGTGGGGATGTTGTTGTCTTGACGGGAAAGATTGCTCACGGTGGAACTATCCCATTACCGAGCGGATTTAGTGAAAGTCAATGTAAGTGGATGATTGCTCCTAGTGTGGTTTACGATAATGGAACTCCAAGTGATATTAACAGTTTCCAATTTACTTTAAATGGTCGAGTTGTCAGCCTACATACAGAAAATATAGCTGATACATCTAACCGTGCATTTTATATGATTATAGGAGTGAAATAATGTTTTATATCTTTGACCTAAAAGGCAATTTTATTGCAAGCTGCGACTTTGAACCCAACCTTGAAGATTTAAGCGAGCGTCAAGAAAGTGCGGTGGAAAGTGCCGAGAAATTTATTAATCCAGTTTTACATGATGGGCTTATTTTAGAAAAAGGTATCGCTCCATCAACTTATCACCACTGGAGCGGTACTGAGTGGATTTTACCGACTGAAAAACAAGCAGATATCAAAGCCGACCAACAAGCCCAAATGTGGAAACAAATCAAACAGAAACGCTACGATAACGGGCGTAATGGTGTTTATGTTAAATCGGTAGATAAATGGTTCCATACTGATGACGTCAGCCGTCAGCAATACACCTTTTTACGCACTTTGGATAACTTCCCCACTACCCAATGGAAGGTGATGGATAACAGCTTTGTGGCGTTGGATAAAACGTTATTGGACGAGCTTTCGCTGGCGATTTTCGCCCATGAACAGGCAGATTTCACCAATGCGGAAATGCATCGTGTGGCGATGTTGCAAGCAGAAAATCCGTTAGATTATGATTATTCAACCGGTTGGAGTGAGATTTATGAAAACTAAAATTTATTTAGCCCTTTACAAAAACAAGCGGTCATGGCGAAAAGAGCCGGTGAAAGCTTGTTGTGATTGGCTAACCCGAAAACTTACCAAGGGGATTTATTCCCATTGTGAAATTGCGGTAGAAAAAATCGTATTTACCAAAGGTAGTCATTATGAACAGGAAAGCTATTTTGAGTGTTATTCGTCTTCGGTGCAAGATGGTGGCGTACGGTGCAAAGAAATCAATGTGGCAGACGGAAAATGGGATTTAATACCACTTGAAAAGGTGACAGAAAACGAGATTAAGGGCTATTTTGGGCGAACAAAAGGTATGGCTTATGATTGGTGGGGAGCGGTTGGCATTGTGCTGGGCATTAAGCAAAAACGTTCTAAGTTTTTTTGTAGTGAGTGGTGTTTTAATGCGTTGTATCAGTCGGAAAATGGCTGGCGGTTTGGTCCGAATGATTTGGCGGTGATGGTGAGATAATATAAGGGTAATAATGCTGTGATTTAAAAGATTGTGAGGGTAATTAAAAATCGGGCGGAATTTTCCGCCTTTTAAACCCTGTAACTTTACTGACGGAAGGATAAAACACGTTCCGAAATAAAAAATTTCTTTATTGATTTTAAAAGAAAAATTTGTGTTATTATAACGAAAGTTTCGGAACAATAAATAAAGATAGCCCTAATTATAGGCTGAGTTTTATTTTTTACTAACGGAAAAACTTTATTTTACCAAATAGGAACAATAAAAATGGCGTTTTCTGAACAGAATTTATCGAATGATTTGCACACCATTAAAGATTATTTACGTTGGGCATATAGCACCTTTAATAGTGAACCACTTTTTTATGGACATGGTATGGATAATGCGTGGGATGAAGCGTCATTATTGGTATTAACTAGCCTGAACTTGCCGTTAGATGTGCCGGCTGATTTATATGATAGTCGTTTAACCCAACAGGAAAGAAAGCAGATTATTGCATTAGTCACAGAACGAGTGGAAAAACGGATTCCAACACCTTACTTAGTGAATACTTCATGGTTTTGCGGTTTGCCATTTTATGTGGATGAGAGAGTATTGATTCCACGTTCGCCGATTGGTGAATTAATTCAAAATGGTTTTGCAGAGTTTATTGAGCAAGAGCCAACCAGAATCTTAGATATGTGTACAGGTAGTGGTTGTATTGCGATTGCCTGTGCAGAGCGTTTTCCTGATGCAGAAGTAGATGCGGTGGACTTAAGTCGTGATGCTTTGGATGTGGCGGAATATAATATTGAACGTCACGGTTTGAGCGAGCGAGTGATCCCGATGCAATCGGATTTATTTGAGCAGTTACCGCAGGATCAATATGATTTAATCGTGACCAACCCGCCTTATGTGGATCAAGAAGATATGGACGGTATGCCCGAAGAATTTTTACATGAACCTGAATTGGCACTGGCGGCAGGCGATGACGGTTTGGATTTGGTGATAAAAATTTTAGCAGAGTCACCAAAATATCTAAAAGAAAATGGTGTATTAATTTGTGAAGTAGGAAATTCAATGATTCATTTGCAAGCTCGTTTTCCACAAGTATCGTTTAATTGGATTGAATTTAAAAATGGGGGATTAGGGGGTTTTTCGTTAACTAAAGCAGAGTTGGAACGGTATCATCACTTATTTGTATAATCAAAAAATAATAAGGGCGAATTATTTTGAATTCGCCCAAATATATTAATTCTTTAACAACCCAGAAGAACCTTCTTTATAATCTTTTGGCGGATTTTCTGGCGTAATGGCGGTAGATTTTTCTGAATTCATAAAACTTTGTAGAAATAAACTTTTATTATTGGCATCAGGCAAAAGTTGTTCAGAAGATTTGGCAAGATGACGGTAGATTTTCTGATAATCTTGTGCCAGTGTTTTAAATAAGTCAGCACTTTCTGCAAAATGTTTCTCTAATAATTGTTTTTGGGATTCCAATTCTTGTTTGGCTTGAGTTAGCTCTTTTGCGGTTTCAGTTTGTTTTTTTACCGATCCTTTGGTCAAACTAATGAATAAATAAGCTAAAATAAACCCAACAAAGAGTCCGATTCCAGCAATTAACCACATTTCATTTGACCAGTTCTGAATGTTTTGCATAATGCCCCCTTAAGTTAATTATTAATGTATGATGTAAAACTATTGTCTTATCATAGCGTTAAAATTTACTTTTGTCTTGTATGATTTTAGTTTTTTACTATAAAAGTGCGGTTAAATTTTGTTTATTTTTTCACTAATTACTGGTTTTTTTCTATCAAACCTTGTATAATCGCACGACCCTGTAAATGTAGCGGTTTTCCCACCGCACATTATTTGTTTAAATAACACTCGAAGGGGTGATTGTTGAAACTAATGGTTGTGTTTAATTTTATTAAACACTGGGTATTAATATTTAATATTGGTAATTTAATTAATGAAAACTTTTGTAGCAAAACCAGAAACAATTAAGCGTGACTGGTATGTAGTAGATGCGGCAGGTAAAACGTTAGGTCGTTTAGCCACCGAGATTGCTCGTCGCCTTCGTGGTAAACATAAAGCGGAATACACACCTCACGTTGATACAGGCGACTATATCGTGGTGATCAATGCGGAAAAAGTTGCCGTAACTGGTCATAAAGAAGATGACAAAATTTACTACTGGCACACTGGCTATGTAGGCGGTATCAAACAAGCGACTTTCAAAGAAATGATTGCTCGCCGTCCAGAAGCAGTGATTGAAATTGCGGTGAAAGGTATGTTGCCAAAAGGTCCATTAGGACGTGCAATGTTCCGCAAATTGAAAGTGTATGCGGGTGCTGAACACCAACACGCTGCACAACAACCACAAGTTTTAGATATTTAATCACGGAGCAGACAAATGACAGCAGCAAATCAAAACTACGGCACTGGTCGCCGCAAAAGCTCTTCAGCTCGTGTATTTATCAAAGCGGGCAATGGTAACATCACCATTAACCAACGTTCTTTAGACGTATATTTCGGTCGTGAAACTTCACGCATGATCGTACGTCAACCATTAGAACTCGTTGAGTTGACTGATAAATTAGACCTTTACATCACTGTAACTGGTGGTGGTATTTCAGGTCAAGCGGGTGCAATCCGTCACGGTATCACTCGTGCATTGATGGAATATGACGAATCTTTACGTCCAGCATTACGCGCTGCGGGCTTTGTGACCCGTGATGCTCGCCGTGTTGAACGTAAAAAAGTGGGTTTACACAAAGCACGTCGTCGTCCACAATATTCAAAACGTTAATCCTTTATTTTTCGTTTTATACAGAAATTGCAAGTCGAGAGACTTGCAATTTTTTTGTTTTAGGGGAAAAGTGCGGTTATTTTTTAACATATTTTTAATAATCATTTTTATTTTTAAAATGAAGTAAATAATACTTGCTTTAATATGGAGTTAATGCTTTAATGCTCTACAGCTAGACAGTAGTTTATAAAATGCGTTATTAGTTCTTCCGTATCACAAGTTTTAAATTTGTTCTTGGATTTTTCTTAATATCAGTTTCTATATCCTTCTTAGCACAATTGCTTGTTTTCTCAAGCGCAAATTTAAATTTTAAAATGAGGAAGACAACATGTCTAAATTAAACGGTTCTGTAAAATGGTTCAATTCTGATAAAGGTTTTGGTTTTATTACTCCTGCAAATGGCGGAAAAGATTTATTCGTTCATTTTTCTGGTATCGTTGGTGATAACTACAGAACCTTAAACGAAGGCGATAATGTTGAATATAATGTACAAGATTCTCAACGTGGTCCAGCTGCAATTGATGTTGTAGTTATCAAATAATTTTTATTATGATGAATTTTAAATCCCCAATCTTGGGGATTTTTTATATTCTTAAATTAATAGAATAGCAATTATAAAACGATAGTTTTATTTTGGAATACAAATAAACGATCATGGATGGCTAAATCTAACGCTCGACTTAGCACCGTTTTTTCCACATCTCGTCCCGCTTTCATCATCATTTCCGCCGAATAGGTATGATCCACATTAATCACATTTTGCATAATAATCGGACCTTCATCTAATTCATTATTAATAAAATGTGCTGTGGCGCCAATAATTTTCACCCCACGTTCATAAGCTCGTTTATAAGGATTAGCACCAATAAAAGCCGGTAAAAAAGAATGGTGAATATTGATCACACGATTTGGGTAACGAGCGACAAATTCCGGATTTAATACCCGCATATATTTGGCTAACACAATTAAATCTGGGTGATATTCATCAATTTTTTCGGCTAATAATTTATCGTGTTCAATCCGAGTTAAATTTTCGTGACTGACGCAATGAAAAGGCACATCAAAACGTTCCACAAGAGAACGTAAGCTGTCGTGATTTCCAATTACTGCGGCGATCTCAAGATCTAATCCGCCATAATAGGTTTTCATTAATATATCACCCAAACAATGGGCTTCTTTGGTGACCAAAATAACAATACGCTTTTTACGACTTGAATCTACTAAACGACAATTTGTGCCTTGTGGCAAACTAAATGCTAAATCGGCAAGTAGCGTTTCTTCATTAAAGATACCTTGTAATTCAGTTCGCATAAAAAAATGTTTTGTTTCAAAATCGACAAATTCATTATTATGTATAATATTTAGCTGATGTTTGTAGCAGATATTGGTTATTTTGGCGATGAGTCCTTTATCATCAGGACAATCGGTTAGCAAAATTTTATTTTCAATCATATTATCGTTCCTATTCTGGTAAACAAATAAAACCCATTTTTAAATGGGTTTTATTATTAAATTTAAGAATCTTAGATTTTAAAATCATCTAGCGATTTACCTGCTTCTAATGCTTTCTTAATAATTAATGGTGTGCGACCTTGTCCGCTCCATGTACGTTCTTCGCCTTTGTTATCGATATATTTGTATTTTGCAGGAAGTGATTGACGTGTTTTTTTACTTTTTGTTTCTTTAACGTCAGTAAGTAATTCAGATAAAGAAATACCTTTTTCTTTTAATTCGGCTTGATATTTTTTAATAAGTTCTTGGCGAGCCTTTATTTCTTTGATTTCTGCTTCTGCTTTTTTACGTTTTTCGTCGATAATAATTTGTAATTTCTCTAGAATTTTTTCTGCTCTGCTTAAGTCAATAGTATTAATGGCAGCACGTAAATTACGTAAATTATTTAATGTGTTTGCTAAATCACTCATTTTATTCTCCTTAAGTTGATTTTATATTGTTAATAATCATATCCTTATTATGCTTTTTTGTAAATATTTTGTTTCTTTATATCAATATATATAAAAAACCTGTTGGCATTTATGCATTATTCAGGTAATCTTTGCAAATCCTACAAATGTAGAGGTGCGAATATTATAAGTATTTTTTCGGAGTGGATAACGGAGAAGAAAAATGAAAGGAATATTTGCCGAAATCAATTAAAAGTCGTTTTGATTGGTTGGTGACGTTATCGAAAGAAACGTTACTGTCATAGTCTAGGGGATAACATTTTAATTAAAAATCTTATACCCGTTTATTTACTATGGAGCGCTACTGTTAGGGGTAGTTTTGTTGGCTACCTTTATCTCTAAATCATTTTAACATTATTTAATGTGAACTGATGTCAGTGGTTCTCCCTTACTTTTAGGCAGAACAAATGGAACTTATCGATTTTTCTTCTTCAATATGGTCGGTTTTACCACCATTATTAGCCCTTGGTTTAGCCATTATTACACGTAAGGTCTTATTGTCATTAAGTGTGGGTATTATCGTTGGGGCATTAATGTTAACTGGAGCAGATTTCAGTTTAACTTTAAGTTATCTTTTTGAACGAGTATCTTCATTAATTTATACGATAGAAGAGGGAGGATTCGCATTCAATGAGAGTAATGTGCATATCATTCTTTTCCTATTATTGCTTGGTATTTTAACCGCACTTTTAAGTGTTTCTGGTAGTAATCAGGCATTTGCTGAATGGGCGCAAAAACGCATTAAAGATCGCCGTGGGGCAAAATTAATGGCAGCATGCTTAGTTTTTGTTACTTTTATTGACGATTACTTCCATAGTTTAGCGGTGGGGGCTATTGCTCGCCCTGTGACGGATAAATTCCATGTTTCTCGCGCTAAATTAGCTTATATTCTGGATTCCACTGCTGCACCAATGTGTGTCATGATGCCAGTTTCTAGCTGGGGTGCTTATATTATGACGCTAATTGCAGGTTTATTAGCAGAACATGCTATTACGGGTTATACGCCATTTAGTGCATTTATGACTATGAGTGCGATGAATTTTTATGCTATTTTTTCCATGATTATGGTGTTTATTGTCGCTTATTTTTCTTTTGATATTGGCCCTATGGCACGTCATGAAAAATTAGCCATAGGGCAATCAGATACCGCTGATGAAATTCAAGCACAAAGTTCAGGAAAAGTGCGTAATTTAGTGTTACCGATTTTAACCTTAATTTTAGCTACGGTTGCTATGATGATGAAAACTGGTAACGATGCGTTAGTTGCTGACAGTAAAACCTTTAGTGTTTTAGGTGCGTTTGAAAATACGACGGTGGGTATTTCATTAGTGGTAGGGGGCGTGAGTGCATTGATTGTCTCTACTTTATTAATTGTGGCTAATAGAAATGTGACCTTAAATGAATACGGCAAGGCTTGGATTGTCGGGATTAAATCCATGTTAGGTGCGATTGCTATTTTATTCTTTGCTTGGACGATTAATAAAATCGTGGGTGATATGCAAACCGGAAAATATCTTTCTACCTTAATTTCAGACAATTTAAATCCAGCATTTTTACCGGCTATTTTATTTATTTTAGGTGCGGCAATGGCATTTTCAACGGGAACGAGCTGGGGAACCTTTGGGATTATGTTACCCATTGCAGCGGCTATCGCCGTTAATGCTTCACCTGAATTATTATTACCTTGTTTATCTGCGGTCATGGCTGGGGCAGTGTGTGGTGACCATTGTTCACCCGTATCAGACACCACGATTCTGTCATCAACAGGGGCGAAATGTAACCATATTGATCATGTGACAACACAATTACCTTATGCGTTATTAGTGGCATTAGCGACAACTATTGGCTATTTCGTGATTGGCTTTACGCAATCTGGTTGGCTTGGTTTTATTACCACGGGAGCAGTGTTGTTTATCGCTATATTTGTTAGTAAGAAACGTTAAAATTGTGATCTGATTCAAATTTTTAAATAAAAATTTTATTTTGTTTTAAGTTTATAAAATGCGGCTTTATGCCGCATTTTATCATTTTATTATAAATTTTATTTATTAAATATCGTAATTTTAATTAATTTAGATTTTTATTCTGTTAAATTAATAATTTGGGCTTAAAAAAAGAATAGACAATTAACCGGAATTTAGTACACTAATTTCACAAATTAAGGAATATTTCCTTTTAATAAAAAGTGCGGTTAAAAATTCTGTAGAAATTGTCAGTAAAACGGAGTGATTTTATGAAGAAATTATCAGGTGCAGAAATGGTTGTGCAATCTTTGCGTGATCAAGGTGTAAAATATTTATTTGGTTATCCGGGTGGATCCGTGTTAGATATTTATGATGCAATCCATACCTTAGGTGGGATTGAACATATTCTAGTTCGCCATGAACAAGCTGCTGTTCATATGGCGGATGGTTATGCTCGTTCAACAGGTGAAGTGGGATGCGTGTTAGTCACATCAGGTCCTGGGGCAACCAATTCGATCACAGGGATTGCTACCGCTTATGCGGATTCTGTTCCTTTAGTCGTATTAACCGGACAAGTACCATCTAATTTGATCGGTACAGATGCTTTCCAAGAGTGTGATACTATCGGCATTACTCGCCCGGTAGTGAAGCATAGTTTTATTATTCAACGTGCAGAAGATATTCCGACAATTATCAAAAAAGCCTTTTATATCGCTTCAACAGGTCGTCCCGGTCCTGTGGTGATTGATATTCCAAAAGATATGGTGAATCCAGCTAATAAATATCCTTATGAATATCCAAAAGATATTAGTATGCGTTCTTATAATCCGAATTTACAAGGACACAAAGGACAAATCAAAAAAGCCTTAAAAGCCTTATTAGTAGCAAAAAAACCAGTTCTATATGTGGGTGGAGGGGTGATTATTAATAATAGTAGTGCGAAAGTTAGACAATTTGCACAATTATTAAATTTACCGGTTACTTCTTCCTTAATGGGATTAGGCGCTTATCCAGCAACTGATCGTCAATTCCTAGGAATGTTAGGTATGCACGGCACCTATCAAGCCAACTGTGCTATGCATGAGTCTGATTTGATTTTAGGCGTGGGAGTACGTTTTGATGATCGTACTACTAACAATGTAAAGAAATATTGCCCTCATGCCAAAGTGATTCAAATTGATATTGATCCAACGTCTATTTCAAAAAATATTCCCGTTGCAATTCCGATTGTTGGTAGTGTGGATAATGTATTTGGTGAGTTTTTAGCCTTATTACAAGATGAAAATTTAGTAAAATCCCAGTCTGATTTAACTGAATGGTGGCAACAAATTGATGAATGGAAAGCAAAAAAATGCCTTGAATTTGATACTACTTCGCAAGAAATTAAGCCACAAACGGTGATTGAAACCATTTATCATTTAACTAAAGGCGATGCCTATATTGCATCTGACGTAGGACAACATCAAATGTTTGCGGCTTTACACTATCCATTTGATGAACCACGTCGTTGGATCAATTCAGGCGGGGCGGGGACAATGGGTTTTGGTTTGCCAGCGGCTATTGGGGTAAAATTTGCTCATCCAGAAAGTACCGTAGTTTGTATTACAGGGGATGGCAGTATTCAAATGAATATTCAAGAGCTATCTACCGTGAAACAATATGACACACCGATCGTGATTGTGAGTTTAAATAATCGTTTCTTAGGCATGGTGAAACAATGGCAAGATTTGATTTATTCAGGTCGCCATTCACAAGTCTATATGAATTCGTTGCCTGATTTTACCAAATTAGCAGAAGCTTACGGACATGTTGGGATTCAGATCAATCATGCCGATGAGTTAGCAGAAAAACTCGCTCAAGCCTTTGCGATTAAAGATAAATTAGTCTTTGTAGATGTGTTGATTGATGCCAAGGAAAATGTCTATCCAATGCAAATACGCGGCGGTGCAATGAATGACATGTTATTATGTGCACCGAATAAAGAATAAGGAGAAACAGAATGCGTAGAATTTTATCAGTATTATTAGAAAATGAATCAGGTGCATTATCTCGTGTGGTTGCCTTATTCTCTCAGCGAGCCTTTAATATTGAAAGTTTAACCGTTGCACCAACCGATGATCCTACTCTTTCTCGTATGACGATTGCAGTATCTGGTGATGAGAGGGTGTTAGAGCAAATCGAAAAGCAATTACATAAATTAGTCGATGTGTTTAAGGTGATTAGTTTAAGTGATTGTGAACATGTTGAACGTGAAGTGATGTTAATAAAAGTTCGTGCAACAGGTACATCTCGTGATGAAATCAAACGGTTAGCAGATATTTTCCGTGGGCAAATTGTGGATGTCACCACCAAATCTTATACGGTGCAATTGTCTGGCACAAAAGATAAATTAGATGCCTTTATTCGTGCCTTGAAAGAAGAAACCAGTGTACTGGAAATTGTACGCTCAGGCTTGATCAGTCTTTCTCGGAGTGAGAAAAATATGCTTTAATGATAGGAGCTTGTTTATCTTATTACTAAATTAGGGTTTCTTTCATAATAGAAACCCTAATTTAATTGCACTAAAAATTATTCAGCATAGATTTTATTATAAATCTGACTCTCAAACTGCACTAAGGGCGCTCGTTTGGTTTTATTTTCTAACTCCCCAGTAGAATAGCCATTAATAAATTGCACAAAGGCGACTCTCTCACCACGTGCATTGGTCATAAAACCGGCTAAATTATAAACGCCTTTCAGTGATCCTGTTTTGGCAATCACATTTTTCACCAAGGGCGGTTGAATTAAGCTGCCACGTCCGCTGATGGTACCGTCCATGCCCGCAATTGGGAAGGCACCTAATAGATGTAATTTATCTTCATTTTTTTCTATATATTCAAGAGCTTGTAACATGGTTTCTGGTGCAATAAGGTTATGTCTGGATAACCCTGAGCCATCTGCCACAATACTATTACCAAATTTGATACCCGCTTGTTTAGCCAAAATATTTTTTAATGCCATCGCACCCAGTTGGAAAGTGGCGGGGCGTTTGTAATATTGATAAGCAATGGTACGAAATAGCGCATCCGCAATTTGGTTATCTGATTTCTTCATCATTTTTTTCAACAAATCGGGCAGTGATTTAGAAAAATGTTGAGCTAATAATGTACCTTTCTGTGGTTGGCGTGGAATTTGTACATTGCCGTTAAACTGAATACCTAAACGGTTTAATTGACGTTGTACAATGGCTGCTGCATAAGCATCGGGATCTTGCACGGCGAAACTTAGTCCAAAAGGTTTACTTTGTCTGGTTATGCAACCTTTGATTTGATAGCGGTTATTGTCGTGAACCACGGCATCTAGTTGACAATAGCCAGATTCTGCATTACTCACCACTTGCACCTGACCAAAGACTAAAATTGGAAATTGAGACGGTACATTAAATTTAACATTTTCACCGATACTTTGATTGGCATCTAAATCCACATAAAAGCAGTTATTGTCAATATTGGCAGCCGCTGGAGGGGAGTTAAAACACATCGTTAAATCATTCCAGATCCAACCAGAACCCCGATCATGACTAGCAAAAATTGACGTATCTAAAATCAGGTTGCCAGTGATTTTTTGAATATTTTGTTTCTTTAGTTGAGCGAGTAAGGTATAAAGTTGACCACTGGTTAAATCGGGATCACCCGTGAATTTGATAATTAAATCACCATTTAAAGTATTATTTTGAATTTTGCCATTGGTGAGTAAACTGGTTTCAAATTGAAATTGATCACCTAGCGTCAATTTGGCAGCTAAAGCCGTGAAGACCTTTTGGGTACTTGCTGGCAACATAAACGTACTGGCGTTATATCCCGTGATAATCTGGTTATTATGGAGATTTTTGGCTACAAAGCCCAAACTTGCCCCTTGTGGTAATTGTTGTGCTATCATGGGAATATCTATTTGTGAAAATACTGGTGTGGAAAAAATAAGGCTGACCAGTAGCCAATTTTTGCTTAAATACTTCATTGTTGTGTTTTTAGGGTTGCTATTTTTTGTCAGAAGAACAATAATAGACTCCGAACTCAATTGAGTAAACTTTTTTCTTAACTTATTTTAACTGCGACATTGTCAACTCAATGCCGTGGTTTTGTTTTTACCTAAAAAAGGAGAAATAAATAAAATGCTAAAACAAATTCCGATGACTGTACGTGGTGCAGAACTATTGAAACAGGAACTGGATTATTTGAAAAATACTCGTCGCCCAGAGATTATTAAAGCAATTGCAGAGGCTCGTGAACACGGTGATTTAAAAGAAAATGCTGAATATCATGCGGCTCGAGAACAACAAGGCTTTTGTGAAGGGCGAATTCAAGAAATTGAAGGGAAATTATCTCACTGCCAAATTATTGATGTGACTAAAATACCGAACAATGGCAAAGTGATTTTTGGGGCAACCGTCGTACTGTTAAATGTGGATACGGAAGAAGAAGTCAGTTATTGTATTGTAGGCGATGATGAAGCAGATATTAAATTAGGCTTGATTTCCGTTAATTCGCCGATAGCGCGTGGTTTAGTGGGTAAAGAAGTAGATGATTCAGTGACGATTAGTACACCTGGTGGCAAGGTAGAATTTGAGATTATGGAAGTGGAATATAAGTAGCGATATATGGGCGAATCTATGTGTTCGCCCAAACTATGCTATTTTTTCGGCAACTGAATTTTTTTATCTTCACTTTCTCGATATAAAATAACAATGTGTCCGATAGTTTGTACGGCAACGGATTTGGTTTCACGCACAATAGCATCAATAATGAGCTGTTTGGTTTCACGATCTGCACCTGCTACTTTAACTTTAATCAGCTCATGATAATTAAGTGCATTGTCGATTTCAGCTAGTACACCTTCGGTTAAACCATTGTTACCAAGCATAACGACAGGATTTAAATGATGGGCTAATCCTTTGAGAAATTGTTTTTGTTTGGTTGATAATGTCATTGACATAAATATAATCCTAAATTAAAAAAGTGCGGTGAAAAATACCGCAGTTGGCTTGAATTAGGCTATTTTAGCCTTATATTACAAAAACTACCACAAAATTTAAGAAATTATGGGAAGAAAAAGATCGGCAAGTTCAAGCCGTTGGTTAAATGAACATTTTAAAGATCAGTTTGTACAGAAAGCACATAAACAAAAATTACGCTCTCGAGCTTATTTTAAATTAGATGAAATTCAGCAGTCAGATCGCTTATTTAAACAAGGCATGACTGTCGTCGATCTTGGGGCAGCTCCCGGGGGGTGGTCACAATATGTGGTCAGTCAGATCGGGGGTAATGGTCGCATCATTGCTTGCGATATTTTGGAAATGGATCCTATTGTGGGGGTGGATTTCTTACAGGGAGATTTTCGTGATGAAAATGTGCTGGCTGCATTACTTGAGCGAGTAGGTGAAAATAAAGTCGATGTGGTGATGTCAGATATGGCACCGAATTTTAGTGGTATGCCGTCAGTGGATATTCCACGAGCCATGTATTTAGTCGAACTGGCGTTAGATATGTGTAAACAGGTGCTGGCGAGCAAGGGTAGTTTTGTGGTGAAAGTGTTTCAAGGCGAGGGTTTTGATCAATATTTGCGAGAGATTCGTTCACTTTTTAGCACAGTCAAAGTCCGCAAGCCAGAAGCATCACGAGATCGTTCTCGGGAAGTCTATATTGTAGCAACAGGATATAAACATTAATTGCATTGATTGTTTTGATTAATATCAATTTTATAGTAAGCTAACAGCAAATTTTTTTTAACTTTAACTAAAATGGGGTCAAGCCTTGAACGATATGATTAAAAATCTTGTCCTTTGGGTAGTTGTTGCGGTTGTGATGATGACGGCATACCAGGGATTTAATTCAACTGATACAAACAATCGTATTGATTACACTACATTTATGACGGATGTGGAAAATCAACAAGTCGCACAAACTAAATTTAACGAAGTGGGTGAAATTTTTGTCACCAAAAGAGACGGTTCAAAATATACTACTGTGTTGCCTACACCATTAGAAGATCGTCAAATTCTTAATGATTTGTTAAAACAAAAAGTTAAAGTAGAAGGAGCATTACCTGAACAGCGTAGTTTATTCTCGCAAATTTTAATTTCGTGGTTCCCAATGTTGTTCTTAATTGGGGTATGGGTTTTCTTTATGCGTCAAATGCAAGGTGGTGGTAAAGCAATGAGCTTTGGTAAAAGCCGAGCAAAAATGTTGAACAAAGAACAAATTAAAACCACCTTTGCAGATGTGGCGGGTTGTGATGAAGCCAAAGAAGAAGTGGCTGAGATTGTCGATTTCTTACGTGATCCAAGTAAATTCCAAAATCTTGGCGGTAAAATTCCGAAAGGTGTATTAATGGTTGGTCCACCGGGGACAGGTAAAACGTTGATCGCAAAAGCTATTGCAGGTGAGGCTAAAGTTCCATTTTTCACCATTTCAGGTTCCGATTTTGTGGAAATGTTTGTGGGTGTCGGGGCATCACGTGTCCGTGATATGTTCGAGCAAGCGAAGAAAAATGCACCTTGTTTAATTTTTATTGATGAAATTGATGCCGTTGGCCGTCAGCGTGGAGCGGGGTTAGGTGGTGGTCATGATGAACGTGAACAAACCTTAAACCAAATGTTAGTGGAAATGGATGGTTTTGAAGGTAAAGAAGGAATTATTGTGATTGCTGCAACTAACCGTCCTGATGTGCTTGACCCTGCATTAGTTCGCCCGGGACGTTTTGACCGTCAAGTGGTTGTGGGTTTACCTGATGTGCGTGGACGTGAGCAAATTTTAAAAGTACATATGCGTAAAGTGCCGATTGACAAAGATGTAGATGCCATGACATTGGCTCGTGGCACACCGGGTTATTCAGGGGCGGATTTGGCGAATCTTGTTAATGAAGCTGCATTATTTGCTGCTCGTAGTAATAAGCGTGTAGTGACCATGTTAGACTTTGAAAAAGCTAAAGACAAAATCAATATGGGACCTGAACGTCGCACTATGATTATGACCGATAAGCAAAAAGAAAGCACCGCTTACCATGAAGCAGGACATGCCATTGTGGGATATATTGTGCCTGAACACGATCCCGTGCATAAAGTCACCATTATTCCACGTGGTCGAGCGTTAGGAGTGACATTTTTCTTGCCTGAAGGTGATCAAGTTAGCATTAGCCAAAAACAATTAGAAAGTAAACTTTCTACCTTGTATGCAGGACGTTTAGCGGAAGATTTAATTTACGGTGAAGAAAATATTTCTACCGGGGCATCTAACGACATTAAAGTGGCGACTAATATTGCTCGTAATATGGTGACGCAATGGGGCTTCTCCGATAAACTCGGACCGATTCTTTATACCGAAGATGATGGCGAAGTGTTCTTAGGGCGTTCAATGGCGAAAGCCAAACATATGTCCGATGAAACTGCTCACGTGATTGATGAAGAAGTGCGTGCTATTGTGGCAAGAAACTATGATCGAGCAAGACAAATTCTGATTGATAACATGGATATTTTGCATGCAATGAAAGATGCGTTAGTGAAATATGAAACCATTGAAGAAGAGCAAATTAAACAGTTGATGCAGCGTGAACCAGTGACCCCACCAAGTGGTTGGGATGATAAAAAACATGGTGAACCGACTAAAACTGAAACCAAATCTGATGAGCCTAAGCAAGCTGAAAGTGCGGTGCAAAAAGGTGAAAATTTGGATAATAAATCAGAATAATTCGAGATAAAACAAAGGGATCATTATGATCCCTTTTGTTTTGTGTTTTTCTGTTTATTTGCGTAATATTTCGCTATAATATGCCATATATTAATTTTTAATATAGTGAATATGAAACTTCAAGCGAACAATAAAGTCTTAGATTTATCCCATCCCCAGATTATGGGAATTTTAAATTTTACCCCTGATTCTTTTTCTGATAGCGGTCAGTTTTTTCAACTGGATAAAGCATTATTTCAAGTGGAAAAAATGCTTAATGCTGGTGCGAGTATTATTGATATTGGCGGTGAATCTACTCGACCAAATGCACAAGAAGTATCAGAACAAGAAGAATTAGATCGTGTGGTTCCCCTAGTTGAAGCGGTGCGAAAACGCTTTGATTGCTGGATTTCAGTTGATACATCAAAAGCCATGGTGATGTCAGAAAGTGCTAAAGTGGGAATGGATATTATTAATGATATTCGTGCCTTGCAAGAACCAGATGCCTTAACAACGGCGGTGAAATTAGCTTTGCCAACCTGTCTGATGCACATGCAAGGGCAGCCACGAACAATGCAGGCGAATCCATACTATAAAAATGTGGTGGAAGACGTGTTGGAATTTCTGCAAAATCGCACCGCACTTTTTTTGCAGCAAGGCGGAAAGGCGGAAAATGTGATTTGGGATGTCGGCTTTGGTTTTGGTAAAACCGTACAACATAATTTTACCTTATTACAACAGCAAGCTCGTTTTGCGGTACAAGGTTATCCTGTGTTAGCAGGACTTTCACGTAAGTCAATGTTAGGTGCTGTGTTGGACAAAACGGTGGAGCAACGTTTAATCGGTAGTGTTACAGGGGCGTTATTAGCCGCACAAAATGGAGCAACTATTTTACGAGTGCATGATGTGGCAGAAACCGCAGATGCTTTGAAAATTTGGCAAGCAATGATGAATGCGTAACATTTATATAGGGTGGATGATGTATTCGCCTGAAAATACAATATTTTTATAGAATAGAAAAAAGGAAAACAAAAAATGGCAGAACGTAAGTATTTTGGTACTGATGGCGTACGTGGCAAAGTGGGAACATTCCCAATTACGCCAGATTTCGCCTTAAAACTTGGTTGGGCAGCAGGCAAAGTGTTGGCAACACAAGGTTCTAAAAAAGTATTAATTGGTAAAGACACGCGAATTTCTGGCTATATGTTGGAATCCGCTTTAGAAGCAGGGTTAACCGCAGCAGGCTTATCAGCCGTGTTTGTTGGTCCGATGCCAACGCCAGCAGTAGCTTATTTAACTCGTACTTTCCGTGCTGAAGCAGGTGTTGTGATTTCAGCATCACATAATCCTTATGATGATAACGGGATTAAATTTTTCTCAGCCCAAGGTACAAAATTGCCCGATGAAGTAGAAGAAGCCATTGAAGCCATGTTAGATCAGCCGATGGATTGTGTGGCATCAGCAGAATTAGGTAAGGCGAGCCGTATTAATGATGCTTCAGGGCGTTATATTGAATTTTGTAAAGGCACATTCCCGACAGAATTAAGTTTGGACGGTTATAAAATCGTACTAGATTGTGCTAACGGTGCAACCTATCACATTGCACCAAGTGTTATGCGTGAGCTTGGGGCGGAAGTGATTGAGATCGGTACCGAACCAGACGGTTTAAATATTAATGAAAAATGTGGAGCAACAGATATTAAAGCCTTGCAAGCCAAAGTATTAGAAACTAAAGCAGATGTTGGTTTAGCCTATGATGGTGACGGTGATCGTATTATGATGGTGGATCATTTAGGTAATAAGGTGGATGGCGATCAAATTCTGTATATTATTGCTCGTGAAGCCTTACGTTCAGGTAATTTAAAAGGCGGTGTCGTCGGTACTTTAATGAGCAATATGAGCCTTGAAATTGCCTTAAAACAGTTAGGGGTGCCATTCTTACGAGCCAACGTAGGTGACCGTTATGTGTTGGAAAAAATGCAGGAAAATAATTGGAAATTCGGCGGTGAAAATTCAGGGCATATTATTATCTCGGATAAAAATACCACAGGCGATGGCATTATTGCATCACTAGCCGTATTGACCGCTATGGTACAACACAAATTAAGCTTGAATGAATTAGTAACGGCAGTGCCATTATTTCCACAAGTCTTAATTAATGTACGTTTTGCTGGTGGAGAGAATCCGTTAGAAAGTGATAAGGTAAAATCTGTCGCATCTGATGTGGAAAAACGTTTAGCAGGTAAAGGTCGAATTTTATTGCGTAAGTCAGGCACTGAACCGTTAATTCGAGTCATGGTAGAATGCCAAGACGGCGAACTTGCGCAACAATGTGCAGAAGAAATTGCCAATGCAGTGAAAAATAATTAAATTAACCAGTGCGGTATAAATAATCTACACTTTCAAAGTTACACGTATAATCAATTCGTTAAGGTGTAGATTTTTATGATCAAATACAACTCAGTCTTTAAACAATCGGTCGTTAATTGTTATTTCGTAAATCACGAAAGATTACCGAAAACATCCAAACATTTTAATGTATAGAAAAATGGTATTGAGCAAAGTATGTCGAAAAAAGGAAATGACTTAGATAATGCAATAGTGGAAAGTTTTCTGGACGTTTGAAAGGGAGAATAATGAGCGAAAAAATTTATGATTTACATTGTCATAGTACAGCGTCTGATGGGGTATTGAGCCCAACAGAAGTAGTACGGCGAGCAGTTGAAAACGGCGTAAATGTATTGGCGTTATGTGATCATGACAGCATTGTTGGTTTAGCAGAAGCAAAAGCGGAAGCCGATAAACAAGGTATTCAGTTTATAAATGGGGTGGAAATTTCGACACTCTGGACGGAACCAGGAAGTGGACGTGGCATCCATATTGTCGGTTTGGGATTTAATCCAAACTCACCAGAAATGACCGCTCTTTTAGCACAGCAAGCCGTATTACGTTTACAGCGAGCAATCCAAATTGGTGAAAAATTAGAAAAAATAGGCATTCCTAATGCTTATCAAGGGGCAAAAGCCTTAGCCTGTGGTGAAGTCACGCGGGCGCATTATGCCAGATTTCTGGTGCAAATAGGTAAAGTTTCTAATGATGCTCAGGCGTTTAAACGCTATTTATCAGCGGGTAAACCGGCTTATGTAAAAGCAGATTGGGTAGATATTGAAACAGCTATTAATGTGATTCATCAAGCGGGAGGATTAGCAGTGTTGGCTCATCCATTACGTTATAATATGACGAATCGTTGGATTAAAAGATTAGTGGCCGATTTTGTGCAATGGCAAGGTGATGCAATTGAAGTGGCTGGCTGTGGACAATCACGAGAACAACGTCAATTAGTGGCAGGTTGGGCGGTAGAACATCATTTATTAGCCTCTGTCGGATCGGACTTTCATTTCCCTTGTGCATGGATTGAGTTGGGAAAATCTTTAACATTACCGGATAATGTGACACCCATCTGGACACAATTAGGTTAGCGGAGTTTACCTAAATTTAATCCTTGTAAAAAATTAATAAAAGCTTTCACTTTTGCACTTAAATATCGACGGTGTGGGTAAATAGCATGGAGATCTACCGTTTGTCGTTTGTAGTGGGTTAATACTTCTACTAATTCTCCAGTGGCTAACTCTTTTTCAATTAAAAAATAAGGTTGATTAATAATACCTAAGCCAGCTTTAGCCATTTCAACCAGCGTTAAACCATTGTTAGACACTAATTTTGATTGCATTTTAATGCGTTCTACTTTGCCGTCGTCATCCGTAAATTCCCAATATATTTGACTGCCAGTGGCTTTATATAATAAACAATCATGGGATTGGAGTTCAGTGGGTGTTTGGGGACTGCCCTGTTTAGCAAGATAATCGGGTGATGCGACAAAATGCATGGTGGTAGTAGCGAGTTTTTTGGCTACTAAAGAACTGTCTTGTAGATTGCCGATGCGTAAGGCTAAATCATAGCCTTCGGACATCAGATCAACGCGGCGATCACTAAAGTCAATTTCAATGTGCAAATTAGGATTGATTTTGGCAAATTCAGCTAAATTTGGGGCAATAAAACGTAAACCAAAGTCCATCGGTACAGAAACCAGTAAATTGCCTTGTAATGAAGAGGATAAGTCACTAATACTGGCATCTGCTTCATTTAATTCCGTCAGTATAGGTTGACAATGTTGATAATAAACTAAACCAGCTTCGGTAGGCGATATTTTTCGGGTGGTACGATGTAATAATCGAGTTTGTAAATGTTCTTCCAGTTGAGCGACTAATTTACTTACCATGGCAACGGAAATATTTTCAAGTTGGGCGGTTTGGGTGAAACTTTGGGTTTCAATAACCTTGCAGAAGACTGAAATTGCATTTAGTTTATCCATTTAGCATCCTTTTGAAAAAAAATGGTTGACCTAGTAACTATTCCTTAGGCAATATAAAAAAAGAATTTTACACAAATTATACAAAATTAGGTATTTAAATATGAGTAAATCGTTAGTTATTGTGGAATCGCCAGCCAAAGCGAAAACCATCAATAAATATTTGGGGAGTAACTATGTAGTGAAATCCAGTGTGGGGCATATCCGTGATTTACCTACTACTGGGACAGTCACTGGCGAAAAAGCAAAACCGATTTCTACCAAAGGATTAAGCATTGAAGAAAAGGCAAATATTAAAGCAGAAAAAGAAAAGAATGCCTTGGTTAAACGAATGGGGATTGATCCTTATCATGGCTGGAAAGCGAATTACCAGATTTTACCCGGTAAGGAAAAAGTGGTGGCAGAATTAAAATCTTTAGCCCAAAAAGCGGATCATATTTATCTTGCTACCGACTTGGATAGAGAGGGGGAAGCGATTGCGTGGCATTTACGCGAAGTCATTGGGGGGGATGATGCACGTTTTAGTCGAGTGGTATTTAATGAGATTACCAAGAATGCGATTAAACAAGCCTTTGAAAAACCAGAACATTTAAATTTAGACCGAGTGAATGCTCAACAAACGCGCCGTTTTTTAGATCGTGTGGTAGGCTTTATGGTGTCACCATTGCTTTGGAAAAAAGTCGCGCGAGGTTTATCTGCTGGTCGTGTGCAATCGGTTGCGGTGAAATTATTAGTGGAGCGTGAACGAGAAATTAAGGCATTTTTACCTGAAGAATTTTGGCAAGTTGCCGTGGATACACAAACGGCGAAAAAACAAAAAATTCGTTTAGATGTCACCGCACTTAAAGGCAAAAAATTTGAACCGAAAAATGAGCAACAAGCGCAAAGTGCGGTGGATTTTTTACAAAAATCTGAATTGATTGTATCTGATTTAGAAACTAAACCAACAACATCAAAAGCACGACCGCCGTTTATTACTTCCACGTTACAACAATCAGCCAGTACCAGACTGAATTTTAGCGTCAAAAAAACCATGATGTTGGCACAACGCTTGTATGAAGCGGGTTACATTACTTATATGCGTACTGATAGCACGAACTTAAGCCAAGATGCGCTAAATATGGTGCGGCATTATATTGAAAATCAGTTTGGCGACAATTATTTACCAAACAAGCCGAATTTCTATTCAAGTAAAGATAATGCTCAAGAAGCACACGAAGCAATTCGTCCCTCTGATGTAAATGTATTAGCCACTCATTTATCTGGTATGGAAAAAGATGCTGAACGTTTATATGATTTAATTTGGCGACAGTTTGTGGCTTGTCAAATGCCACAAGCTCAATATGACAGCACCACATTAACCGTAACGGCGGGAGATTATGAATTAAAGGCAAAAGGGCGAATTTTACGTTTTGATGGTTGGACAAAGGTTTTACCACAATTAGCCAAATCACCAGAGGATCAAGAATTACCAGCGGTGAATGTGCAAGATAAGCTTAAATTAAACGAGGTGTTACCAAGTCAGCATTTTACCAAACCGCCAGCTCGTTTTACGGAAGCGTCCTTAGTAAAAGAGTTAGAAAAACGAGGTATTGGTCGTCCTTCCACTTATGCAACGATTATTTCTACTATTCAAGAGCGTGGCTATGTTCGTACCGAAAACCGCCGTTTTTATGCCGAAAAAATGGGGGAAATTGTTACCGATCGTTTAAATCAATCTTTCAGTGAATTGATGAATTATGATTTCACAGCAAATATGGAAGATGTATTAGACCAAATTGCGAGTGGTAGCAAAAACTGGAAAACAGAGTTAAATCAATTCTTTAAAGATTTCTCTGAACAATTAAGCACGGCGGAATTAAATGAGCTTGAGGGGGGAATGAAACCGAATAGCTTAGTGGAAACGGATATTGTTTGTCCAACCTGTGGGCGTAAAATGGCAATTCGTACCGCAAGTACGGGGGTATTTTTAGGTTGTACTGGTTATGCTTTATCACCAAAAGAACGTTGTAAAACCACCGTGAATTTAATTCCAGAAGCTGAATTATTAAACGTGTTAGATAGCGAAAGTGAAGCTAAAGCCTTGATTGCTCGTAAACGTTGTCCGAAATGTGATTCCGCAATGGATAGTTATTTAATTGATCCGCAGCGTAAATTACATATTTGTGGTAACAACCCAAATTGTGATGGTTATATTATTGAGCAGGGTAGTTTCAAAATCAAAGGCTACGATGGTCCAGTAGTTGAATGCGACAAATGCGGTGCAGATATGCACTTAAAATTAGGTCGTTTTGGTAAATATATGGCTTGTACCCAATGTGATAACACCCGAAAAATTCTAAAAAATGGCGATGTGGCTCCACCGAAAGAAGAACCTACTCATTTCCCTGAATTGAAATGTGAAAAATCTGATGCTTATTTTGTATTGCGTGATGGTGCAAGTGGGGTATTTATGTCAGCACATAATTTCCCGAAATCTCGTGAAACAAGAGCACCAAAGGTCGCCGAATTAGCCTTATATCGTGATCGTTTACCCGACAAGTTGAAATATTTGGCAGATGCACCCACGCAAGATCCAGATGGCAATGATACGATTGTGCGGTTTAGCCGTAAGGAAAAACGCCAATATGTGACATCGGAAGTGAATGGAAAGCAGACTAAATGGATGGTTGATTTTGATGGTAAGCATTGGGTTGAGCGTAAGAAATAGGGGAAACCTAGTACTGGCGTACTAGGTTAAGCATGGTGACGCTACTCTGTAGCTTGTGATGTCTATCAAGATGAGGAGCATCGTCACTATATCTAACCCTGTACGATAGTGCAGGGAGGGAACTAAAATAATGACATTATTCAAAACACTACAACAAGGTCAAACCTACCAAAAAACTTGGATTCTTCACCCAAAACTCAACCAAATATTCCCCGAAAACCGCATTATTAAAGCCACTAAATTTGCCCAAACCCTAATGCCTTTTATCGCTGTGTTCGCTATCGTCTGGCAACAATTTTTCGTGCCACATAGCCACGTTGGGTTAGCGGCAGCCGTGCTAACGGCATTATTTGCCCTTTGCATACCGTTACAAGGTTTATACTGGCTAGGCAAACGTTCCCAAACAACATTGCCTAAGCAAACCGCGGTGAAATTTCAGCAAATTTCTGAGCAGCTTGAGAAAAAAGGGATAGTCTTACCATTACCGAAAAATCCGACTTATCAAGATTTAGCCTTTTTACTCAACAAAGCCAACCAGTATTTATCCGATACGTTCTGGCAAGATATTTAAAGCAATCGTTTTCTTTTATATGATTTTTCGGTAGAATAGTGACGTTATTTTCCTCTGTTTTTGAGATTGTTATGTCGGTGATTGATTATATTATTATTGGTATTATTGCTTTTTCTATTATTGTTAGCTTATTACGTGGGTTTGTTCGAGAAGTACTTTCTTTAGCCAGTTGGATTATTGCATTTATCGTAGCCAGTCAATTTTATCCTTATTTAGCCAATTTATTAACTCAAATTGAATCTGAATATATCCGCAATGGTGTAGCTATTGGCGTGCTATTTGTGTTAACGTTAATTGTCGGAGGCATTGTAAATTATGTTATTTCGCAGCTAGTGGATAAAACAGGTTTATCTGGTACCGATAGAGTGTTGGGAGCTTGTTTCGGTTTTTTACGGGGGGTATTAATTGTCGCTGCCTTGTTATTTTTTGTGGATACCTTTACTAACTTTAAGCAAAGTGAAGCGTGGAAATCTTCCCAATTAATACCGCACTTTGGTTTTGTGGTGGAATGGTTTTTCCAACAGTTACAAGCAAACTCCAGTTTTTTAAATTCAACCTTAATTCCAGTGAAATAAAAGGATAATAGTAAATGTGTGGTATCGTCGGTATTGTTTCTCAAAGCCCTGTTAATCAGTCAATTTATGATGCCTTGATGGTGTTACAACACCGTGGTCAGGATGCCACCGGGATTGTCACCGTTGATGATGAAAATTGTTTTCGCTTACGTAAAGCAAATGGCTTAGTCAGTGATGTGTTCCAACAAGTACATATGCAACGTTTGCAAGGTAATGCAGGTATTGGACATGTTCGTTATCCTACAGCCGGTAGTTCTAATGTATCAGAAGCACAACCATTTTATGTTAATTCGCCTTATGGCTTGGCTTTAGTGCATAATGGTAATTTAACCAATTCAGATCAGCTTAAAGATAAATTATATAAATTAGCACGTCGCCATGTTAACACTAACTCTGATTCCGAAGCCTTGCTTAATATTCTTGCTCATCACATTGATCATATTGATAAAGAAACCCTCGCTCCGCAGGATATATTTTCTTCAATTCGAGCTACCAATAAGGATATCCGTGGAGCCTATGCCTGTGTGGCAATGATTATCGGGCATGGTTTAGTGGCATTTCGTGATCCAAATGGCATTCGTCCATTAGTACTTGGTCAACGTGAAGAAAATGGCAAAATAGACTATATGTTTGCTTCTGAAACGGTGGCATTAGACACAGTTGGCTATGAATTTGTACGAGATGTGAAACCGGGGGAGGCAATTTATGTCACTTTTGATGGTCAACTGTTTAGTGAAATCTGTGCCGATGAGACTAAATTAACCCCTTGCATTTTTGAATATGTGTATTTTGCTCGTCCGGATAGCACTATTGATGGTGTATCCGTGTATGCTGCACGTGTGCATATGGGGGAGCGTTTAGGGCAGAAAATTGCACGGGAATGGAAGAATATTGATATTGATGTGGTCATTCCTGTACCTGAAACGTCAAATGACATTGCGTTACGAATTTCGAATGTGTTAGGCAAACCATATCGTCAAGGTTTTGTAAAAAATCGTTATGTGGGTCGTACTTTTATTATGCCGGGACAAACGCAACGAGTGAGTGCGGTACGTCGTAAACTCAATACGATTTCGGCAGAATTTAAAGGTAAAAATGTGCTTTTAGTGGATGACTCTATTGTACGTGGCACGACTTCAGAACAAATTGTGGATATGGCTCGTTCCGCTGGTGCAAATAAAATTTATTTTGCATCGGCAGCCCCTGAGATTCGTTATCCAAATGTATATGGTATTGATATGCCGACCAAAAATGAATTAATTGCGTATGGTCGTAATGTTGATGAGATTGCCAAATTAATTGGCGTAGATGGGTTAATTTTCCAAGATCTTGAAGCATTACAAATTTCTATTCAACAGGAAAATCCAAATATTCGTGAATTTGATGCGTCGGTCTTTACGGGCAAATATATTACGGGTGATATTACACCTGAATATTTAGATAAGATCGCTGAGAAACGCAATGATAAAGCGAAAACAAAACGTGAGAAAGATGCAACGAATTTAGAAATTCATAACGAACGTTAGAAGCTTTTACAAAAATAACCGTGCTTTTATTCTTGGAGATAGTAAAGTACGATATTTTTAACGAACTTTTCTTTTAATATTATATTATTCCGGAGTAAAAATGTCAGAAAATGTGTTATCTCAATCTCAGGTAGAGGTTAAGATGGGCTTTAATCCTAAGGGATTAGGTATAGCAGTATTGGTGGGCTTGTTGATTTGGGTCATACCAACACCAGCAGATTTAAGTGTGCGGGCATGGAATATGCTGGCATTATTTGTAGCCACTATTGTTGCTATTGTTGCTAAAGCAATGTCAATGGGAGCGGCGACTTTAGTAGCATTAGTGATCAGTGGATTGACAGGTTTGACACCAATTAAAGCGAAAGCTGATGATGTGGCAATGCTGTCTGGATTTGCTAATGGCACTATTTGGCTGATTGGGATCGCAATGTTTTTATCTCGTGCAGTGATTAAAACAGGATTGGGAAAACGGATCGCCTTATTTTTTGTAGAAAAATTAGGTAATCGTATGATGGGAGTAGCTTACGGCATTGCTATCGCTGATTTGATTATTGCTCCTGGTATTCCATCTGCATCGGCACGTGGGGGCGGTATTATGTATCCGATTATGCAATCTATTGCGGATGCTTATGATTCTAAACCTGGTCCGACAGCAAAACGTGCGGGTGCATTTTTAGCATTAGTGGTATCACAAATTGATACTATCGTTTGTACTATGTTCTTAACTGCTATGGCTGGTAATCCTTTAATAGCTGAACTTGCTGCAAGTCAAGGAATTCAAATTTCTTGGATGACATGGTTTTTGGGCGCTATTGTTCCTGGAGTAGCTTGTTTATTTATTTTACCTTATTTGTTATATTTGATTTATCCCCCTGAGCTAAAACATACTCCCAAAATGGCGGAAATGGCGAAAGAAGAACTTAAACACATGGGAAAAATGAGTAAAGCTGAGTGGATTTTAGCACTTGATTTTATTTTATTATTATTCCTTTGGACAGTCGGGGATTTAGCATTTGGGATTTCTGCGACGGTCTCAGCGTTTATTGGATTAGCTATTTTATTACTGTCTAATATTATGACATGGAAAAATATTGTCTCAGAAACTACTGCATGGGATACCATGTTTTGGTTTTCGGTATTGGTGATGATGGCTACAGCATTAAATAAATATGGTGCTATTGCGTGGATTTCTACCCATATTTCCGAGTCTATAGGTTCCTTTAGTTGGCCTGTTGCATTTACAATCTTGGTGTTGGTTTATTTTTATACACGTTATTTCTTTGCATCTGCCATGGCACATATTTCAGCAATGTACTTAGCCTTTTTAGCAGCAGCAATTGCTGTAGGTACACCACCGATGCTTGCAGCGGTTGGTCTAGGTTATACATCAACTTTATCAATGAGCCTTACTCAATATGCTGGTGGTCCAGGACCCGCATTATTTGGTTCAGGTTATAACTCTGCTGGACAATGGTGGAGTGTGAGTTTTATTATGTCTATTTTTTCTCTCATTATTTGGTTTGGGCTAGGTGGAGCTTGGATGAAATTATTGGGTTGGTGGTAATTAGATAATAGACATCATATTAATAGAGACATCATATTAGTAGGTCATAAAGATATCTTGCAATAATTCGTACTTTGCCATGCAGATTTTGTAAAAAACTTTTTTAGTTTGTTGGATTTAATGGTACAGTTAAGATAGTTTGACTTTTTGTCATATTGACGGGTTGGATAGTCCTTGATTATCCATTTTATTTGTAATCAACCGATTTGAAGGAAACATTATGTTGATTGGTGTACCTAGAGAACTGCTTGATAATGAAAGTCGTGTGGCGGCAACGCCAAAGACAGTTCAGCAAATTCAGAAACTCGGCTTTGATGTGATCGTAGAACACGATGCAGGTTTTAAAGCCAGTTTTGAAGATCAAGCCTTTATAGATGCTGGGGCAAAAGTTGGATCTGCTCAAGACGTTTGGAATGCGGATTTAATTTTTAAAGTAAATGCTCCGACTGATGCTGAAATTGCCTTAATTAAACAAGGGGCAACCTTAGTAAGCTTTATTTGGCCAGCCCAAAATCCTGAATTAATGCAAAAATTATCTGAAAAGAAAATTAATGTATTAGCCATGGATTCTGTACCACGTATTTCACGAGCTCAAGCTTTAGATGCGTTATCATCTATGGCAAATATTTCTGGTTATCGTGCGGTTATCGAAGCAGCGAATTCTTTTGGTAGTTTCTTTACTGGACAGATTACTGCTGCGGGTAAAGTACCACCCGCTAAAGTCTTGGTTATCGGTGCAGGTGTGGCGGGGCTTGCTGCTATCGGTGCGGCAAATAGTCTTGGTGCGATTGTACGTGCTTTTGATAGTCGTCCAGAAGTAAAAGAGCAAGTTAAATCAATGGGGGCAGACTTCTTAGAAATTGATTTCGAAGAAGAAGGGGGTTCTGGTGACGGTTATGCGAAAGTGATGTCAGAAGAATTTAACCGCCGTGCGATGGAACTTTATGCCGCACAAGCCAAAGAAGTCGATATTATTATTACTACAGCGGCTATTCCAGGGAAACCAGCACCACGTTTGATTACCAAAGAAATGGTGGATTCCATGAAACCAGGTTCGGTGATTGTGGATTTAGCCGCAGCGACAGGTGGTAACTGCGAATATACCAATGCAGGTGAAATTTTTGTCACCGATAATCAAGTGAAAGTGATTGGTTATACTGACTTCCCAGCTCGTTTACCAACCCAATCCTCTCAACTTTATGGTACTAACTTAGTTAATTTATTGAAATTATTAGCACCAAATAAAGATGGTCAAATTGATATTAATTTTGAAGATGTGGTATTGCGTGGTGTGACCGTGATTCGTGATGGCGAAATTACTTGGCCAGCACCACCAATTCAAGTGTCTGCTCAACCGCAAAAACAAGCGGCAGCACCTGTTGCGAAAAAAGAAACGAAACCAGCGGATCCACGTGTTAAATACGGCGTAATAGCTGCGGTAGTTTGCTTATTTTTATGGTTAGCGTCAGTGACACCTGCGGCATTCTTATCGCACTTCACGGTATTCGTATTAGCCTGTGTAGTGGGTTATTATGTAGTTTGGAACGTCAGTCACGCATTACATACCCCGTTAATGGCGGTGACTAACGCGATTTCGGGCATTATTATTGTCGGGGCAGTATTGCAAATTGCACAAGGGAATTTCTTTGTCAGCATATTAGCATTTATTGCCATTTTGGTTGCAAGCATCAATATTTTCGGGGGATTCAAAGTCACCCAACGTATGCTTGCCATGTTTAGAAAAGGTTAAGGAGTACGACAATGTCATTAGGTTTAGTACAAGCGGCATATATTGTGTCGGCATTACTTTTCATTATGAGTTTGGCTGGTCTTTCTAAACATGAAACAGCAAAAGCAGGGTGTTGGTACGGCATCGTTGGTATGACGATTGCTTTAGTAGCAACGATTTTCGGACCCGCTACAGAAGGTCAATTCTGGATTATTATTGCCATGATTATCGGTGCAATTCTGGGCATTCATCGTGCATTAAAAGTAGAAATGACAGAAATGCCAGAATTAGTCGCCATGCTGCATAGTTTTGTGGGGTTAGCGGCGGTTTTAGTCGGCTTTAATAGTTTTGGTTTACATATTCAACCAGAATTTGTGGCACCAGAAGGCATGACGTTTACTAGCCCAGAAGCCTTAGAAACGGCAAAAGCGACATTCTTAGCAGAACAAGAAGTCCTTGCTAATATTCATAATGTGGAAGTCTTTTTAGGTATCTTTATTGGTGCGGTAACGTTCACTGGTTCTATTGTGGCATTTGGTAAATTACGTGGTATTATTAACTCTAAAGCCTTAATGTTACCACATCGCCATAAATTAAATTTAGCGGCTCTTGTGGTATCAGCGTTATTAATGGTGGCATTCTTAAATTCACCTGAAAATATCTTCCCTGTGTTATTGATGACAGCCATTGCTCTTGCATTCGGTTGGCATTTGGTGGCATCTATCGGTGGTGCAGATATGCCAGTGGTGGTGTCAATGCTGAACTCTTATTCAGGTTGGGCAGCAGCGGCAGCAGGCTTTATGTTGAACAACGACTTATTAATCGTCACGGGTGCGTTGGTAGGTTCGTCTGGTGCAATCCTTTCTTACATTATGTGTAAAGCCATGAACCGCTCATTTATTAGTGTTATTGCTGGTGGTTTTGGTAATGACGTAGTAGCAAGTTCTGATGAAGAACAAGGTGAGCATCGTGAAACGACCGCAGAAGAAGTGGCAGAATTATTGAAAAATGCCAGTTCTGTGATTATCACCCCAGGATATGGCATGGCAGTCGCTCAAGCACAATATCCAGTGGCAGATATTACGGCGAAATTACGTGAACGTGGTATTAACGTGCGTTTCGGTATTCACCCTGTGGCAGGACGTTTACCGGGTCACATGAACGTATTATTAGCGGAAGCCAAAGTACCTTATGACGTGGTATTGGAAATGGACGAAATCAACGAAGATTTCCCAGATACAGACGTGGTATTAGTGATCGGAGCAAATGATACAGTTAACCCTGCGGCATTAGACGATCCAAATAGCCCGATTGCAGGCATGCCGGTGTTAGAAGTGTGGAAAGCTCAAAATGTGATTGTGTTCAAACGCTCTATGGCGGTGGGTTACGCAGGTGTACAAAATCCACTCTTCTTCAAAGAAAATACCCAAATGTTGTTTGGTGATGCAAAAGAACGTGTGGAAGATATTTTGAAAGCACTATAATTTTGCTGTAAAAATATTGGCAATATAACCGCATTTTAGGATTAAAGTGCGGTTATTTTTTGAAATTTTCTGATATGGAATATGTGGGAAATATCCTGTTAACAATCTTATTTGATTATCGCAGGATGTTACCAATATGCTTATTAGATTAATACGTGTTGACGAATTATCGTCATTATTTGTATTGTGTTTTATCTTCTACACTTCAAAAGGTTAAAATAAAGACCAGTATTGTTTTTTGTGCAATATACTAACCTGTTGCGGATTGTGATAATTCACCGAATATTCACATCATGTTGTGCTATAATGCCCCCAATTTTTACCCTAACAACCAATAAACAGAGTAATCCAATGAAATTTATCATCAAACTTTTCCCTGAAATCATGATTAAAAGCGACAGCGTGCGTAAGCGGTTTATTAAGATTTTAACCAGCAATATTCGCCAAGTGTTAAGCAAACACGATGATACATTGGCGGTGGTGCGACATTGGGATTTTATTGAAGTGCGGTCAAAAAATGAAGAATATCGACCGCAGTTAATTGAGCTAATAGGGCGAATTCCGGGGATCCATCATTTTTTAGAAGTGGAAGAAAAACCGTTTACCGATCTGCACAATATTTTTGAGCAAACTTTGGCACAGGTGGGTGACAGCCTAAATGGCAAAACTTTTTGTGTGCGAGCCAAACGCCGTGGGCAACATTCCTTTAGTTCGCTAGAAATTGAGCGTTATGTGGGTGGTGGGTTAAATCAACATATTGAAACCGCCAAAGTGAAATTGAAAAATCCTGATGTGACGGTACGCATTGAAGTAGAAAATGATAAATTAATCTTTATTAAACAACGCTTTGAAGGTATTGGTGGTTATCCGATAGGCACGCAAGAAGATGTGCTTTCCTTGATTTCGGGTGGCTTTGATTCGGGGGTGTCGAGTTATATGCTGATTCGTCGTGGTAGCCGTGTACATTATTGTTTCTTTAATCTTGGAGGAGCAGCACACGAAATTGGCGTGAAACAAATGGCGTATCATATTTGGCAGCGTTATAGCAGTTCCCATAAAGTACGTTTTATTGTGATTAATTTTGAAAATGTGGTGGGTGAAATTTTAGAAAAAGTGGATAACGGGCAAATGGGCGTGGTGTTAAAACGCATGATGGTGCGAGCCGCCAGCCGAGTTGCTGAACGGTTTGCTATTGAAGCGATTGTTACGGGGGAAGCTTTAGGGCAGGTGTCGAGCCAAACACTGACTAATTTACGTTTGATTGATGAAGCAAGTTCTGCATTGGTATTGCGTCCACTGATTACGCACGATAAAGAGCAAATTATTGCTATGGCAAAACAGATCGGCACGGATGATATTGCCAAATCTATGCCTGAATTTTGTGGGGTAATTTCTAAAAATCCAACGGTAAAAGCGATTCGGGCAAAAATTGAAGCAGAAGAACAAAATTTTGATTTCAATGTGTTAGAAAGTGCGGTGCAAAATGCACAATATTTAGATATTCGTCAAATTGCCGAGCAAACCGAAAAAGACGTGGTGCAAGTGGACGCCGTTTCTGTGTTAGGCGAAAATGACGTGATTTTAGATATTCGTAGCCCAGAAGAAATCGATGAAAAACCGCTGGTATTGGACGGCAAAACCGTACAATTAATGCCATTTTATAAACTTAGTTCGCAATTTGGTAATCTTGACCAAAGTAAAAATTATGTACTGTATTGCGAACGTGGGGTAATGAGCAAATTGCAGGCGTTGTATTTGAAAGAGCAGGGATTTGGTAATGTGCTGGTGTTTGGGCGTTGATTTTATCATTGCTAACTATACGCAAAAAGAGTATGATTTAATTCTGTGAAATTGATTAAGGAAGTGCTGTGATGAAAGCCATTTTTATTGAATTACCTTATTTTGAACGTTATCGAAATGAGTTCTTAACGGATGAAGATTTTAGACAGTTTCAAAATGAATTGCTTGCTGATCCTGAAAAAGGTGAGCTTATTCAGCATACTGGAGGACTGCGAAAAGTTCGGATTGCAGATAAGCAAAAGAAATAAAGGTAAAAGAGGCGGTGCGAGAGTGATTTATTACTGGCGTTCTTCTCGGGGAATATTCTACTTAATTACGGCTTATGGGAAAAATACGAAAGACGACATGAGTACTGAAGAACGAAAAGTATTTGCTAATTTATTAGATGTCATTAAACAAGGAGAATAATTATGGAGCGTAATCTTTTTAATGAAATAAAAGAAGGTCTTGAACAAATTATTTTACATGAACAAGGCAAAATCACCCTAAAAACAACCACATTAGAACTTCCTGATGATAAACCTGTTGATATTTCGGCGACAGAAGTAAAAACTATTCGAGAAAAACTCAATCTCTCTCAAGCGGTTTTTGCCAAAAAATTACGTACCAGTGTGCGGACATATCAAGGCTGGGAACAAGGAAAATCTAAACCTAACCCACAAGCGATATTATTATTAAAAATGGTAGATAAATCACCTGCTATTTTTGAACAGATTTCTCGTCTTTAAGATTAAAAGGTGCGTTCTTTCGCACCTTATATCTCGTGTTTTTCCACTCCCTTAAACGCCCCAACAGGCTCGCCCTGAAAGATCTTGCTTGGCTCAAATCGCTGTTTTTGTGGTTGCAAACTCAATGGATAGGTTTGTTTTTTTGCCACAATAGCAAACAGATTACCTAAAGTTTGTTGTTGAATAATCTCAAAATTGAGCAAATGTAACCAGTCAATAATGCGACAAGGCAGAAAATGGCGGAACGGTAGCTTTGAGCGTTGTGATTGGGCTAACTCTCTTTTTAGCATTAATGAACTGATTGGATTAAAAATCGATAAAAATAAATAACCATCATCGGTTAAAATTCGTTGAATTTCCCGTAACAGTTGATGCGGATCTTGCATAAAATTGAGAGTGTTGGCGGATATACAAACATCTACGGATTGACTTTCAAACGGCAATTCAATCAAATCCCCCTGAATTAGAGAATAACTATTTTGGCTAGAAAGTGCGGTTAAATGGTTACTTATTTCGGGACTGAGCACAAAATGATAGGGGAGCGACATTTTACATTCTAGCTCGGCACTTAATCCACCTAGACGAACTAATTGTTTTCCTGTTATTAACGGCGAAAATTTGGCAAAATAAGACCCAAGCGTTTCGCAATATTGTTCGCCTTTTGGCAACTGCTGCCAACTAGACGGTAATTTAAACGCTTTCGCTGCTTTTGCGTGCCAACGTATTTTTGCCATATTTAACCTTAGAGAGAGAAAACAATGTTAAAAGCAATTCCTGCCCGTCATGATAACTATATTTGGCTTTATTCACGAGATAATTTATCGATAATTGTGATCGATATTCCAGAAATTGAGCCTATCTTATCATTTTTTGAACAAAATCCCTATAAAATTACCGCACTTTTGTTGACTCATAACCATAATGACCATGTCGCTGGTGTGGCGGAATTTAAACACCATTTTCCTGATGTGCCGATTATTGGTCCAACTGAATGTGCGTATTTGGGTTTAACGCAAGTGGTGGATAGGGGGAAATTTGAATTAAATGATTATCGTATTGAAGTTATTCCAACCGGAGGGCATACGACAAATCATGTGAGTTTTTGGGTTGACGGTCATTTATTTTGTGGTGATTGTTTGTTTTCAGCGGGTTGTGGTCGAGTGTTTACAGGAGATTATCAGCAGATGTTTGAATCTATTCAACGCTTGAAAGCCTTGCCTGATGATACATTGATTTGTGCTGGACACGAATATACCTTAGCGAATTTAGCGTTTGCCGAAACCGTATTAGAAGATAAAAGTGCGGTGCAAAAGCATAAAGTTTTGGTTGAATCCTTGAGAAAACAAGGGTTGCCGAGTATGCCGACGACTTTATCCTTAGAAAAGGACATTAATCCATTTTTGCAGGCAGAAGATTTACCACAATTTATTAAGTTTAGACAAGATAAAGATAAATTTTAATCAGGATATAAGGGTGCAAGTAAAATGCACCCTATACTTAGATTACATTATAGTTGATAGAAATAGCCCGTTGGATTGCCTTGTTTAATGGCAATCCCAGTTTGCTCCGCATTCGGGAAAACACGTCCAGAAAAGACCTTTTCACCGCCATTGATAAAGATTTCAAACACCGATCTATCTATAAAAATACGAGCAGTGGTGGCTTGTTTTTCAATTTGACAAGAGCGAACGGTACCAAATTTTTCTGCAAATTTTTCACCGCAGTTTGAGCGATCTACAATGACTTCACCTTTCGTGGTGTCAACGATAATAGTTAATCCGTTACCATTTTTATCCGCCATTAATACCATTTCGTGACGAATGTTTGGTGCGAAATTGAGTGCTAATTCGTAAATATTATTGGTGTGTTGGCGTTCTGCAAAAATTTCTTTGCTGGTTCTTAAATTAACAATATCTTCCACAGGATATTGATATAACTTGCCATTCTCAATAGCAAGCTGTTTAACTAAAGAAAGACAGCCTTGATAATCATATTTATCCGTTGGATATTCCATATCTGGCAAGGCTAACCAACTGATACATAAGGCTCGACCATCAGGTGCATTAAAGGCTTGTGTCGCGTAACATTCAAAGCCGTAATCTAATTGTTGTAATGGGGTAGGATTGACTAATTTTGCTTGTTCTACATCAAGGTTATCGCCGATTTTGAACATATTGGGATAAATATTTTGATAATCCAACACCGACTTATCTAAGCCTTGCGGACAATAGATTAACACAGGTTTGCCATCGACAAAAACAAGATTCGGGCATTCCATCATATAGGCAGTATTATCATTGGCAAAATCAAGATCATTGACGTAATCCCATTGCTGGTAGTCATTATTATGTGCTTTGTAGAGCTTAATAATGCCTTTTTTATTCAGGTTTTGCCCGCCTACAATAGCGTAATATTGTCCTTGGTAATTAAAAATTTGAGGATCACGAAAATGATCGGTGACATCATCAGGTTGCTCAATGAGTATTTTATTGAGCTTTTCAATGTTGCCTTTCTGATCCATTAACGCTCCGATTTGATAAGGGTGGCGCAGCCAATTTTCATCACGTACATTGCCTGTGTAAAAGAGAAATAATTTATCACCAAATTGCATGGCGGAGCCGGAGTAAGCACCATGACTATCTAAAGGGGTATCGGGGTATATGACAGTGCCAGTTTGTTTGAAATGCACGAGATCCTTACTTTCCGTGTGTACCCAAGATTTTAAGCCATGAGCGGCTCCGAAAGGAAAATATTGGTAAAATAGGGTGAATTTACCATTAAAATAGGAAAAACCGTTTGGATCGTTGAGTAAACCGTGTGGCGTTTCAATATGAAAATGCGTCCGCCATGGTGAAAGTGCGGTGTTTTTTTTAATTTTTTCGATGTACTCCGCTGACCAGTCAGCATAAGCGCGATAACGTTGTTCTGTGGTAAATGCCATAATTCTCTCCAATAATGATATTTCCTTGTATAGTACCTAATCTTTGTACTTTGAAAAAGTAATATTTATATTATTTATGTTTAATTTATCAACAAAAAATGATAGAGTGAATGATAGTTTATTAACCCTTATCTTATGGAGATTTTGCAATGATGAACGATACAGAAATTGCAAAGAAAATTGTTGAAGCTATTGGCGGCTTTGACAACGTGCAAAGTTTTGCACATTGTGCGACTCGTTTACGTATTATGGTAAAAGATGAGTCAAAAATTGATAAAGATACTATCGAAGACTTGGATAAAGTCAAAGGGGCATTCTTTAATTCAGGACAATATCAAATTATTTTGGGTACAGGGACAGTAAACAAAATTTATGCGGAAGTGATGGCATTGAATGGTGGTTCAACTCAAACGACACAAACTGCCGCACCCGTTCAACCACAAGGGCATTGGTTTAAACGTGCAATTCGTACCTTTGGTGATGTATTTGTACCCTTATTACCGGCTATCGTCGCAACCGGTTTGTTTATGGGGGTACGTGGGGCAATTAACAATGATGAGATTTTAAGCTTATTTGGTACAACATCTGCCGCATTCTCCGCATCAAATTTCTATGTTTATACGCAGGTGTTGACTGATACCGCCTTTATTTTCTTCCCCGCTTTAATTTGTTGGTCGGCTTTCCGAGTGTTCGGGGGCAATCCGATTATTGGATTAGTTTTAGGCTTAATGATGGTCAGTCCTGCTTTGCCTAATGCGTGGGCTGTTGCTTCTGGTGGTGCTGAACCGATTTACTTCTTTGATTTTATTCCTGTAGTCGGTTATCAAAACTCTGTTTTACCAGCATTTTTTGTCGGTCTCATTGGTGCGAAATTTGAGCAATGGTTTAGTAAAAGAGTACCTGATGTATTAGCATTATTAGTAGTGCCATTTACCACGTTTTTAGTAATGTCTATTTTAGCCTTATTGGTGATTGGTCCGATTTTCCACTCGGTTGAAGACTATGTACTAGCCGGTACTAAATTCTTGTTAGCTTTACCTTATGGTATTTCAGGACTAATTATTGGTGGGGTACATCAAGTCATTGTTGTTACTGGCGTACATCATATTTTCAACTTGCTTGAATCTCAACTTATTGCTGCGGACGGACAGGATCCATTTAATGCGATTATCACCGCAGCGATGACAGCTCAAGCAGGGGCAACCTTAGCTGTTGGTTTCAAAACCAAATCATTGAAATTAAAAGCCTTGGCTTATCCAGCCGCCCTTTCTGCGGGTTTAGGAATTACTGAACCAGCGATCTTCGGGGTTAATTTACGCTATGGTAAACCATTTATTATGGGTTTAATTGCGGGTGCATTTGGTGGTTGTTTAGCTTCCATTTTAGGGCTTGCTGGCACGGGTTTTGGTATTACCATTATTCCGGGATCATTACTTTATCTTAACGGGCAAATTCTGTCTTATGTCATCATGGTGTTGTCAACTACAGCCGTAGCCTTTGCATTGACCTATATGTTTGGTTATGAAGATGAAAAGCCAACTGAGAAAAAAGTTGAACCAAAAACAGCAGAAAAAAACACCGCAGTTGAAACCCCTGTAGCGGTTGCAAGTAAACCTGAGGAAGAAATTTTGCTTGCTCCGATGACGGGTGAAATTGTTGCTTTACAAAACGTAAATGATCCTGTTTTTTCATCTGGTGTAATGGGCGATGGTCTAGCGGTTAAACCAACCGAAGGCGTGGCTTATGCTCCAGCCGATGCGGTGGTTGAAATTGTTCATGATACTGGTCACGCTTATGGCTTAAAAACGACAAATGGTACGGAAATTTTAATCCATATCGGTATTGATACGGTGAAAATGAAAGGTGACGGTTTTAAACCATTGGTAAAAGTAGGTGAGCAAGTAAAAGCGGGTACGCCTTTAGCCAACTTTGATTTAGCTAAAATTGCAGCAGCTGGATTCGATCACACGACAGTGTTAATTATTACCAATACGGATGAATTTAAAGCTGTAACAGGTATTGCCACTGGTAATACTGCTCATGGTGAGAATTTCTTGAAAGTAGTAAAATAAGATTAATTTGTAGAGGCGAATCCATGGGTTCGCCCCTACATTATTCGTAACTGTAGAATAAAGAGAATTAATGATGACAAAATTATATGGCAGCCTTGAAGCGGGTGGCACAAAATTTATTTGTGCAGTAGGGGATGAGCAGTTTAATGTCGTGGAAAAAGTACAATTTCCAACTACAACACCAGATGAAACGCTCACTCGAACAGTCGTTTTTTTCCAACGTTATGCAGATCGTTTACAAGGTATTGGGATTGGTTCATTTGGTCCGATTGATATTGATAAAAATTCACCAACCTATGGTTATATTACTACTACACCAAAGCCAAACTGGGCAAATGTGGATTTAGTGGGAACGATTAAAAAAGCGGTTAATGTACCTTTCTATTTTACTACCGATGTGAATTCATCCGCTTTTGGTGAAACTTTTGTACGTAAAAATGTGACGAGTTTGGTTTATTATACGATTGGCACAGGTATTGGCGCGGGTGCTATTCAGCATGGTGAATTTGTCGGAGGGATTGGTCATACCGAAGCAGGTCATGTTTTAGTGGCGTTACATCCACAAGATCAAGCTAAAGGTTTTCACGGTACTTGCCCTTTCCATAAAAATTGTTTAGAGGGTTTATCCGCTGGTCCATCACTGCAAGCGCGTTCTGGTATTCGTGGCGAATTAATTGCTCAAGATGCTGATATTTGGGATATTCAAGCCTATTACATTGCACAAGCAGCCTTACAAGCGACCCTATTATATCGTCCACAAGTGATTGTATTTGGCGGTGGTGTCATGGCTCAGCATCATATGTTGCAACGCGTTCGTCAGCAATTTGCTGAACTGTTAAATGGCTATGTGCCAGTACCTGATTTGAATGAATATATTGTTATCCCTGCGGTAGCGGAAAATGGTTCGGCTACTTTAGGTAATTTTGCTTTGGCAAAACAAGTCGCTCAATAAGATCAGGCATCATAGACAAAAGTGCGGTGAAAAAATCATTATTTTTCACTGCACTTATACTATTTAAAGGTGCATTGTCATACACCTAGATTTCATGCTAACCGATGACATTCGGTAAATAACCTGCCTGAATTAAGAATGGCACATTAATAATTAACACACCAAGTAGTAAAGCAATCAGTAAAGAAATGTTGCCACCGATGACTCGATAAGGCATTTCTGGATAACGTTTTCTTGCACGCCACGCCATACCCACTGGCAACACTAAACCATAGAAAGTAAACATTTGTCCAGCAAAAGCTAATACGGATAAGAAATCATTATAGAACAAAGCGAAGAATAACACGGGTATAAAGGTTAATAAGCCTAACGATAGACGGTTAGATCTAATTTTTATGCGCTTTAGCAGATCATCTAAGCAATCAAATAAGGCGAGTGCAACGCCTAAGAAAGATGTGATCAAGGCAAATAATGAAAATAAACGTACCGACCAACCGATAAAATGGCTACCCGTGATATGTGTTACCGCTTTGATTAATCCGCCTAATGTGGGTTCTTGATTAAGAATTTGCACAAATTCAGATTGTGTCAACACACCGTGAGTTGACATTTGCCACATAATATAGAGTGCTAAAGGCAACCCTGTTCCCACAATAATAGAGGTTCTTAAACGGGCAACATTACCTTCTAAATATCGGTTGATACTTGGAATGACCACATGGAAACCGAAAGAAGTAAAGAAAAATGGACTAGCCGAAATTAATAATGCTTTATCTAATGGGATTGCCATCAGATTATCCATCGTCACTTTAGGGAGCATGAGGAATAATAACACGACAAATGCGGCTAATTTGGCAATAAATAGTAAGCGAGTGGCAATATCAACATGTCCTGTACCGGCAATAATAAAAATCGCAAAAAATATCGTAAAGATAACTGAAATCGCCGTCCCATATTCGGTTAAAGCAGGTAATACGGTGGAGATTAAATCGCTACTCATTAATACATAAACGGTGAGAATGGCGTACATAAAAATAACTAATGCTAAAGTGGCTAACACTCGACCAGTCATCCCAAAATATTGTTCGGCTAGGGTCGCGATTCCTGCATCTTGGCGTTCTGCTTTTTGATATACTTCCACAAATAGCAACGCACTATAACATAATAATATCCAAAGCATCACTAACAATGCGACGGTATAGCCAAAGCCCATTCCAGCTGATGTTAATGGCATTGACACCATACCCGCACCGATTGTTGTACCCGCAACAATTAATGCACTACCAAAGGTTTTATTTCTCATACAGCGTTCCTTAGTTAAATAAAGAATAAATGATAAAAAAGTATCGCCATTCTAACGATAATTTTTATTTTTGTAATTAAAAATTTACGCCGTTTTAATCTTTTTACGTTTTCTTTATAGAAATAACAAGAAAGTGCGGTTTAATTGGGGGAAATATTTAACACATCAATAGAAGCTATAATTTTGCTAGGATATAACCCACTTAGTTTAAAGATAAAAATATTTTCTGCAAACGTTTACTATTTTGTGCTTTCAGGTAGAATACGCTTTTTTCCAACTTAACTCATTTAGGAAGTTTTATGTCTTTAGAACAACAGTTCGAGCTTTCTGCTCGTGGTTCAAATATTCGTCAAGAAATTACCGCTGGGCTTACCACCTTTTTGGCAATGGTTTACTCGGTTATTGTGGTGCCAAATATGCTTAGTCAAGCTGGTTTTCCCGCAGAAAGTGTATTTATTGCCACCTGTTTAGTTTCTGGTTTAGGTTCAATCTTAATTGGTTTATGGGCAAATGCACCAATGGCGATTGGTTGTGCTATTTCATTAACCGCATTTACGGCATTTAGTTTGGTTATCGGGCAGCAGGTGAGTATTCCTGTTGCTTTGGGAGCAGTATTCCTCATGGGGGCAGTGTTTACTTTAATTTCTGCCACAGGCATTCGTTCTTGGATTTTACGTAATCTGCCGTCCAGTATTGCTCATGGTGCAGGGATTGGTATCGGTTTATTTTTACTCTTAATTGCGACGAGCGGTGTAGGCATTGTGGTATCCAATCCAAACGGTACCTTAGTTAAATTAGGTGAATTTACTTCTTTCCCTGTCTTGATGTCATTAATCGGTTTGGCGTTGATTGTTGGCTTAGAGAAAATGAAAGTGAAAGGTGCAATCCTTTGGGTGATTATTGCGATTACTATTATCGGCTTAATTTTCGATCCGAATGTGAAATTTTCAGGTGATGTGTTTAAAATGCCGAGTTTTGGCGAACAGTCTTTATTTTTACAATTAGATATTATGGGTGCATTGCAACCTGCGATTTTACCCGTGGTTTTTGCCTTGGTGATGACGGCGGTATTTGATGCTACTGGAACCATTCGCGCGGTAGCAGGGCAAGGCAATTTGTTAGATAAAGACGGACAAATTATTAATGGCGGTAAAGCGTTAACATCGGATTCTGTGAGTAGTTTATTCTCGGGTATTTTCGGTACCGCACCTGCGGCAGTCTATATTGAATCGGCGGCGGGAACAGCGGCTGGCGGAAAAACGGGGATCACCGCCATTGTGGTCGGCGTATTATTCCTATTAATGTTATTTTTCCAACCGTTAGCTTTTTTAGTGCCGAACTATGCAACGGCTCCAGCTTTAATGTATGTGGGTTTGTTAATGTTAAGTAATGTGAGTAAATTAGATTTTACTGATTTTGTCGGTGCCATGAGCGGTTTAATTTGTGCGGTATTTATTGTGTTAACCGCCAATATCGTGACAGGGATTATGCTTGGTTTTGCTGCGTTGGTGATCGGTCGAGTAGTATCTGGTGAGTTCAATAAACTCAATATTGGCACGGTGTTAATTGCAATTGCTTTAGTGGCATTTTATGCTTGTGGTTGGGCGATTTAGTTTTTAGCTAATTGGCATAAAGTGCGGTGGATTTTTGATGATTTTTCAATCAAAATACCCCGCACTTTTTTGTTCGCAATTATTTAACCAGCAGGTTTGGCATCTTCAACAGGTGCAGGCGTTTTACGTGGGGGCGATAGTAAGATGGTTGGATCTATGGTTGATGAAGCACAGAAATCCTGCCCTTTATTTACCCAAACAGGGATATTCCGCACAGGGCTGTAACAGTTCCAACTACCATAGCTATTAATCCCTACCCATTTAATTTCATCTACTTTTTTCAGTTCTAATGGGCTGACTTCGGCACGTTGTAAGTAATTTTTATAAATTTCCAATGCACCACTTGCGCCAGTTAAACCCGTTTCGCCATTGTTGTCACGTCCTAACCAAACGGTTGCTACGTTTTCTCCATCAATACCCACATACCAAGTATCACGAGCATCATTGGTTGTGCCTGTTTTTCCGGCAAGATGTAAGTTGGCAAAATTATTTTGTAAACTGCGAGCCGTGCCACGTTCTACCACTTGTTGCATCGCATATAAGGTTTGTACTGCCGCTTGACTTGGTACGACTTGTTCTGGTTCAGTTTGATGTTGGTAAATTACTTCACCTTTACGGTCAGTAATAGTGTTAATCGTGCTTAATGGGATTTTGCCACCATTATTTGCGATCACTTGGAATAATTTTGTTACATCATAGGGAGAAATGCTATAGGAACCTAATAACATAGCGGGGACTTTGGGAATCGAAACCTGATCCCAACCCATCGCTTGCTGGGTCTCAATCACTTTGGTTAATCCTACTTTCATGCCAATATTGACCGTTGGAATATTCAGCGAACGAGTTAACGCATCCATTAATAACACCGATCCGCTATATTTACGATCATAGTTTTTGGGTTGCCAAGGAGGGCTACCTTTTATATTAATAGTAATTGGTTGGTTATTAATCGGACTGTTCAGTCTAAACCGATCAGGATCGGAAAGTGCGGTTAAATAAATGGAAGGTTTAACTAAAGAACCGATTTGACGTTTTGCCATAAATGCACGGTTAAAGCCAGCATACTGGGTTTGTAATCCGCCAACAATGGCTCTAATTTCACCTTTTTGATAATCTGCGATGACCATTGCAGATTGTAAATGTGGATTTTTCACTTTCAACTGTAATTTTTGTGTAGCGTCCACAACCGCTTGTTCAGCGTAAGCTTGTTGTTTAACATCAAGGGTTGTGAAGATTCTTGCCCCCAATAAACTGGAGGATTTATTTTCTCCCAAATTTTGGCGTAATTCAGCTTGCAATGTTTGAATAAATGCAGGATAGGGGCGAGTAACCGAGCCTTTTTCTTGTACACCTAATGGACGTTGGCTTAACAGATCAAATAATTCTTGGTCGATCATTTTATGTTCTAACATTAAGCCTAACACAACATTACGACGTTCTTTCGCATTAGTTGGATTACGCCAAGGATTATACAATGATGGACCTTTCACCATGCCGACTAATAAAGCTATTTGATCTAAGCTGATTTCTCGCACTGGACGACCAAAAAAGAAATGGCTCGCCAGCTCAAAACCGTGAATTTGGGTGTCACCATTTTGACCAAGATAAATTTCATTAAGATAGGTTTCTAAAATAGTGTTTTTGTCGTAGCGTAAATCCAACATAATAGCCATTAAGGCTTCGTTAATTTTACGTGTAATCGAACGTTCATTAGTTAAAAATAAATTTTTGACTAATTGTTGCGTTAGGGTACTTCCACCTTGTACAGTTTGACCCGCACGAATATTGCTGATCATAGCACGAGCAATACTGATAAGACTGACACCTTGATGTGCATAAAAACGGCGATCTTCGGTTAAAATTAGGGTATCAATCAGTAGTCGTGGATAATTTTGTAATGGAATGGCTAGGCGTTCTTCATTATCAGATTGCAACATTGCCACTAATTTGGGGGCTAAACGAAATTCATCAATCGTCACTTGATTGACTAAATCTTCAATAACCGTTAATTTCTCATCACTAAAGCGTAAACGAATCACCCGTTGTGGTTCCATTTTATCAGGAAACGGAAATGATCGACGTAATAACACGATAGTATCATTTTCAATTTTAAAATCCCCAGGGGCTGCCACAAAGCTGGTTTGACGATAATCGTTATTGAGTAATAATTGTGTAACATCATTTAGGGTGAGATTATCTTGCAAACGAACACTTTCAATACGGCTATATACTTCGGCAGGTAAACGCCAAATTTGTCCATCCATTTTGGAACGAATTTGCCAGTCTAAATAAGCACCATAAAAAACTACCAACGTACCTAGGCTAAAAATAGCTTTGGCAAAAAATAATTTCCATTTGTGCCGTTGAGAAAATGGAATAGACGTCTTTTTGGTTGAATCAGTTTCTTGGTTCGTTGACATATTAATCCTAATAGATCCTAGCATCGTAAGGGCGGACCAATGTGTCCGCCGCTGAAAACGGAGCGTGATTTTCGGGCAAATATACCGATTCGCCCTTACAAATAAAGTGATAAATAAGCGAATTCTATCATATAAATTTTAATGGGTTTAACTGTTTTCTTTTTTAAGTAGTGAAAATAAAAACAGTACACTTGATGCAACCACTACCGATGGTCCAGAAGCAGTGTTATACAATGCAGAAAGTGTTAACCCTAAACTTACCGCAATTATACTAATGATTACCGCAATCATTGCCATGCTTTCTGGTGTACGAGCAAAACGTCTGGCGGTGGCGGCTGGAATAATCAATAATGAAGTAATTATTAATGCCCCGACAAATGTCATACTTAACGCAATAGTAAGTGCGGTTAAAATCATTAAAATAAATCGCATTCTTTTTACATTAATACCTTCCACTTGAGCTAGTTCAGGGCTAACAGTGGTTGAAATCAGTGGTCGCCAAAAATAGAGTAACAGACTTAATACCACAACAACGCCAACCCCAATATAAATGAGATCATCAAAGTTGACTGCCAGTAAATCACCAAACAAATACCCCATTAAATCTACACGTACATTTTGTAATAATTGTACGGTAATCACACCAAGGGAAAGACAGCTATGAGCAATAATACCGAGTAAAGTATCCACCGAAAATTGGGTATTATTTTCTAACCAAACCATTGTAATGGCTAAAATCAGGGTAAGCGTTAAAATGGCAATGTAAGGATTAATTTGGAAGAAAATCCCTAATGCCACCCCGAGCAGGGCAGAGTGAGAAAGGGTATCGCCAAAATATGCCATTTTCCGCCACACCACAAATGCCCCTAAAGGTGCAGTAATAAACGACAATAAAATACCAGCAAGCCAAGCTGGGAAAATAATTTCAAACATATCTTTCCTTATTTATTATGTTCTGCACAAGTCTGATCATCCTGACAACAGACATCACCGTGAATATTGTGTTGGTGGTTATGATGATGTGTATAAACGGCAATATTTTTAGCAAATTGATCACCAAAAAAATGAATAAATTTCGGATCATTAGACACGGCTTCAGGTGTGCCAGCACAACAAATATGATGATTAACGCATAAGACTTCATTGGTATCCGCCATCACGATATGTAAATCATGAGAAACCATGAGAATGGCACAATTTAATTTTTCTCTTGTTTGTTTAATCAGCTGATACAGTTCTACTTGACCGTTAATATCGACACCTTGAGTAGGTTCATCTAGCACTAACAAATTGGGTTTATTCAAAATCGCACGAGCTATCAACACCCGTTGCATTTCGCCACCAGACAGCTTTTGCATACTATTTTTGATTAAATGCGAAACTGACAGCAATTCCAACGCCTGTTGCATATCGTTTTTGGTAATGCCTTTTTTCAACGATAAAAATTTTTCCACTGTTATGGGTAAACTTGGATCTAAATGGATTTTTTGTGGCACATAGCCAATACGTAGATTTTTACTATAAACCACATCACCACTGGTCGGCGTTAATAATTTAAGTAATACCTTTAATAAAGTAGATTTTCCCCCACCGTTCGGACCCACAATAGTCATCACTGAGTTCGGATAAATGCGTAAATTAATATTTTGTAAAGCGACTTTTTGTGAGAACGTCACATTAATGTTATTTAACGCTACCAACGGTTGTTTAGGTAACTGAATGGATTTGATTTTCATATTAAAATTTCTCTTTCCAGTAACCGATCCATTCTTTTAATAATTGCATATTGGCACCAATCGCCCCAGCTTGTGGAACAAAGTGCATATAGTTTAAATCATAGCTTTCAGGTGTTATACCATTACCCACACTCGCAGGTAATACGGTAAATCCCTCTTTTTCAAACAGTAATTTTGATCGTTGCATGTGCCATTGATTAGTAATTAGAATAATTTTTGAAATCCCTTCACGTTCAAGAATTTCATGGCTATATTTTGCATTTTCCGCTGTATTTAACGCTTTTCCTTCTAGCCATTTTGGTTGCACACCGAAAAAAGTAAAAAATTCTTGTGCCATGACCTTGGCTTCGGAATTACCATTTGGACTGGCTCCCGTGACTAAAATTGGTAGTTCGGTTTCTTTATGTAAATAGGTGGCATATCGCATACGTTCTAAGACTAAACCCGGTACCGTTAAACTATTATACAATTCACTGCTATCACGCAACCCACCGCCTAATACTACAATGGCTTGGGCTTGACGATAATCTTCTACACTTAGGTTATCTTCGACAATTAAGCTATCACTGAATTTTTGTGAAGTATAAGGCAAGCTCACGATGTATAAAATGCCGATAGCCAATAAGGCACTAAAAAAAGCCAATTTAGGACAACGAAATAATAGGCAGAATAAAGCAAAAATCGCCAGTATAATCACATTGGCTGGCGGTAAGATGAGGGCAGTAATCAATTTGGTTAGTTCAAACATAGTATTTTTCTCAATAAAAAGTGCGGTTATTATTCCCGAAAATTAAACGAAACTCAATCATTAAAACGCTGTCAAAGCCCTTGAAAAATGCTATGATAAGCAATTTGCTAATCTCTTTACTCGGCTATGGAACGTCTTTAGGAATGAATGCAGTCTTACAATCATTAAAACAAAAATTACAACAAATTAACAGCTTAATCATAGATAAAAATGACGTGCTGTATTTTGATTATCCGTTACATTTAAATGTTGGGGATTTATTAATCTATGCTGGCACGGAACAATTTTTCAAAGATTATCACATCAAGATTCGTTTAAGACGCTCATTGCAGGCTTTTGATATTCATGAAGTCAAAAAATATATTCAACCGAATACCACGATTTTGTGTCATGGCGGTGGAAACTTTGGGGATTTGTATCCGCTCATTCAACAAATGCGAGAAGATATTGTGCGAGAATTTCCGCATAATCGGATCATTTTATTGCCACAAACTGCTCATTTTTCCAATCAAAAAGCCATGTTGGTAGCCGCAGAATTATTTTCTTCTCATTCTGATCTGCATTTATTTGCACGTGATAGTAAAACCTTTCAATTAATGCAAGGTCATTTTTCGAAGAATAGTTATTTGTCGCCTGATATGGCTCATCAACTTTACGGAAACTTGCCACAAAAAGACCGCAGTTTGCACCAAAGTGCGGTGCAAAAAACACTCTATTTTTTACGCAAAGATATTGAAAAAAGCTATATTGAAACAGAAATTCAAGCTCAATTAGCTAACCTAGATAACGTGAAAGACTGGGAAGATATTTTATTACCAAGTGATTTGAAATTTGAATTATGGTGTAGTCGTTTTTCCAAAATCGCCAATAAATTTCATTTAGCGTTTATGAAAAATAAAATTAACGATCTGTGGTATCAACATGCGTTAAACGTGATCGAACGCTGTCAAAGGATTTTTTTAAGCTATGATAAGGTGATTACCAGCCGATTACATGGACATATTTTTTCTTGTTTATTGGGTATTCCAAATCAAGTGTGTGATAATTCCTATGGTAAAAATTCAGGTTATTATCAGCAATGGACAAAAGACATAGATTACACAACGCGCTATGAAAAATAATCATTTTATTAAACTCATTGCGGTAACGGTATCCAGTATGGGGTTGACCTTGGTGAGCTCTTTTATCTTAGCTCGTCTATTATCGGTACAAGATCGCGGTTTACATCAGTTATTTGTAACATCAGTTTCCTATGTGGTGACATTAGCAACGGGTGGGGTTGGATTCGCTTTTGCCTTGAGTATGCGACATCGACAATACCAACATTGGCAACGCTATTTTATTTTGTTCTTAGCCTTTGCGATTATTGTGGCTGGTATTGCCGTTTTTTTATTTGATGTAACAAATTATTACGCCTTATTTATTATCAATGTGTTATTGACGGCAATATTAACCATTACGCTAGAAAAGAGTAAAATCGATCCCAAAATGATCGTTTATCGGCGTTTAACCTTACAGCAACCGATTTTATTGGTATTGGTTTATGGCGTAACTTATGCGTTATGGCAAGAACAACCATTAAAAATTGCCCTTTATTTGTTAACGCTATACAGTGCTATTCAGGCTATTTTCTGTTTAATTTATTTATATCAAATGGATAAAGATTTTAGTCAACGCAATAAGATCGAGAAAATCAATCCAAAATTTTTCTTTACCACTTGGTTTAAACAAAATCTATTACAAATTTTTGGTGCGACGACCACCAGTCTTGATAAATTTTTAGTGGTTTCTTTCTTAGGTAATTATACCTTGGGTTTATATACGGTGTGTATTGCTTTCGATAGTTTACTGACTAAATTTATCAATATGTTAGCCGATTATTATTATTCAGGATTATTAAATAAACTCAATCGGATTAAATCGGTGTTAGCGGTTATTGGATTAATCAGTATCAGTGCCTTAATTTTGGTGCCATTATTAGCTAAACCTGTGATTGTTTTTTTCTTTAGTAGCAAATATGCAGAAGTTGCCCCTGTTTTAATTTGGTTTATTGTCAATGCCATTATTGCAGGATTATCATGGGTGTTGTCACAAAATATGTTGTTATTAGGCAAACAGGTTTTATTATTTGTACGACAATTAATTGCTATTGTGGTATTTGTGGTTTTATTTTATTTATTACGTGATCTTCAATTATATGGCTTGGCTTATGCCCTTATCGGAGCCAGTTTAACTCGTTTATTGATTTCGTTAATTTATTATTTTAAATACCCGATCACCGATATATTGGTGAGCAACACAACTGAATAAAAAAGTGCGGTGTAAAATGCGAAAATTTTTAATTTCTTTAGAAAAAGACATACAACGTAGGAAATTATTTTTCTCTCAACCAGATACAGCAGATTTTGACGTATTTAATGCTATTAATACCATGAATTTGTCACCATCAGAATTAGAAAGCCGTTTTGATTTTAATGGGTTTAAACAAGCCTACGGGCGAGAAGTGACTAAAGGGGAAATTGGTTGTACTTTAAGCCATTTGGCGGTTTATCAAAAAATTGTAGATGATGAAACTGTTCAAGCAAATGATTATGCTTTAGTCTGTGAAGATGATGCGTTGTTGGCAGAAAATTTTCAGCAAAATTTGACCGCACTTTTAACTGAAAACTTCACCGCCGATATTATTCTAGTCGGACAATCAAAAATCCCAACCTTTGATGATATTGAGTTGAAGATTAATTATCCAACCACATTTCGTTTTCTGCAAAAGAAGATAGCGACAACGGGTTATCGTTATGCTTATCCTTATAAAAATTATTTTGCAGGCACGGTGGCTTATTTAATAAAAAAATCGGCTTGTCAAAAGTTCTTAGATTACATTGAACAACAGCAAAAGATCTTCTGGTTGGCAGATGATTTTATTTGGTTTGAGAAACAATTAGGCTTAGATATTGTCGTGATTCGTCCGTTAATGGTGATTGAAAACCCCAAATTAGCCAGTAATTTAGCCGATTTACGTGCTGCCTTAAAACATAGTTGGTGGCAAAAATGGCTGAAATTTCCAGCCAAAAAGCTGTTAGCGATTAAGAGAAATTTATAATGTCAGCATTATTTAATTTATTTTATCTTTATGATCCTTGGGCTTTTCATTTTATCCGAATGAGTCTAGTCGCTGGTGTTATTGCGGTATTATGGTTGGCTTATAAATGGTATAAAAAACAAATTAATCAAGTGATTATTCCAGCAGACAGTTTATTCGTTTGTGCTGCTTTAGTGCTTGTTTCCGTGATCCCGATTTTGATTAATGGTACAGCAGAGTTTGGTGTACTGAGTATGTATATTAAACTGTTGGTGATATTTATATTGGGGATTGCAATTTATAATTTATTTTATCTGCAACAAGAAAAAAGCCTATTTATTCGAGATATTAAAATAGGAATAGTGGCACAGTCTATTATGGGTGTTTTAGCACTAACGGGTATTCCGTTTTTAGTCAGCATTGCATTAGGTACAAATGCCAGTGCCATTTTACCGCAGTTTACAGGATCGGAGCAGGAATATCGTTTATACAACATAACATCATCCGCCTTTTTCCAATTAAGTGCCTTTTATTTGATGCTTTTACATTTTTTATTAGCTTATGCCGAGAAGCAAGCTAAATTGCAAGGGATTTATGTGTTTTTAATGTTATGTATCGGATTGATTTCAGGCAGAACATTTTTATTACTCTCCGTTTTCAGCTTAGTCCTTTATTTTAAACGAGATTATATTTTGCCGATAATATTGTTTGGTATATTAATTTTTATTTTAGCCATAAATTATCAATCAAGCCTTTATATTGAACATGCTTTAGAACCCTTGATTAATTTGATTTATGGGTCAGATCGTCCAGCGTCTAAATTTATTGGTATTTCTACTGGGTTATCTTCTTCCACGGATACCTTAATGCAAAAACATTTATTTATGCCAAGTTTAAAACAACTGATGATAGGTGACGGTTTATATTATAATCTGAACGGCAAAGGTTATTACGGCGGATCGGACTCTGGCTTTATTCGTCAGGCATTATATGGTGGTATCGGTTATATTGCAGTTTGTTTTGTGGTGACTGCTTATTTTGTGAAACGGATTGCGGATAACTGGTTTAATGGCAGTTGGAAATTTATTTTATCTAGCTTGTTATTGTTGAGTTTATTAAATGTCAAAGCCGATACCTACGCTTACCCTGGGATTATGTTTATCTTTTTAATGTTTATTTCGTTGTTTGGTGGGCAGGGTAAACAAATTGTGAGAAAAAATCATGTTTAGTATTATCATACCTTCCTATAATCGTAATCTGGAAGTTAATCGTTTATTGGTGAGTTTAGAACAACAAACCGCAAAGAATTTTGATGTCATTGTGGTTGATGATTGTTCGCCAAATCCATTAAAAATTGACCGCACTTTTAGCTTTGAGGTTAAACTTATTCGTAATGAACAAAATGCTGGACCCGCTCAAAGTCGTAATAATGGTACCAAAATGGCAACAGGCGAGTGGTTATTATTTTTAGATGATGATGATCGTTTTGATGAGCGAAAATGTCAAATTATTGCCGAAACCATTGAGCAAAATTCAACGCTGAACTTTATTTATCATCCTGCCAAATGTGAAATGGTGAATGAAAAATTTAGTTATGTGACCAAGCCGATTAATGAACAAGAGATTTCATTAGAAAGAATTTTATTGGTCAATAAAATCGGCGGTATGCCAATGATTGCGATTAAAAAAGATTTCTTTTGGCAGTTAGGTGGATTATCCACGGCGTTAAAATCTTTAGAAGATTATGAATTTGTGTTAAAAGCCGTAAGTTGCCCTGATTTTCGCCCCAAATATATTGATGAGCCATTGAGTATCTGTGCTTTTCATACCAAAAGATCGAGTGTGTCCACGAATACGGAAAACACCGAAAAAGCCATTGCGATGATCGGTCAACAATATGTCAAAACTGAACAGCAAGCGAAAAATTTTGCCATCAATTCGTTGTATATGCTGGCATATCCTTATGCGATGAATTTATCGAGAAAAGCAGGCTATTATTATTTCAAGATTTTTATGTTGAGCCACAATGTTAAGCATTTGATGATTGCTATTGTGAGCAGCATTTCGCCGCGGTTGGCGATAAATTTAAAACGCTATATTTAAATGGAACAAACAATGAAATTTTCAGTATTAATGTCCTTATACATCAAGGAAAATCCCACATTCTTACGGGAATGTTTACAAAGTTTAGTCGATCAAACTCACCCAGCCGATGAAATTGTGTTGGTGTTAGATGGTACGATTACGCCTGAATTACAAGCGGTGATTGATGAATTTAACGCAACATTACCTTTTAAATTAGTCCCATTAGAACAAAATGTTGGTTTAGGTAAAGCGTTAAATCAAGGGATAAAATCGGCGAGCCATGAATGGATTTTCCGCATGGATACGGACGATATTTGCTATCCTGACCGTTTTGAAAAACAGCTTGCTTTTATTGAAAAAAATCCTGATGTGGTGATTTTCGGCGGACAAATTGCAGAATTTGGATCATCGATTGAGGATATTGTTAGCTTCCGTAAAGTGCCAACCACTGCGGATGAAATTGTAAAATTCACCCAAAAACGTTGCCCGTTTAATCACATGACCGTGGCTTATAAACGCCAAGCGGTATTGAATGCAGGCGGTTATCAAGGTTTGCAAGAAGATTATTATTTATGGATTAACTTAGTCGCTCACCACCCGACAAATGTCGCCAATCTGCCTGATGTACTGGTTTATGCAAGGGTAGGGAATGGCATGGTGGGTCGCCGACGTGGCATTGAGCAAGCCAAATTTGAATGGCAACTTTATCAATTAAAATCGCAAGTGAAATTACAAAATCCGGTGTCAGGTTTGGTGGTCTTTTTATCTCGCATGTTGCTACGCTTATTGCCAAAATCATTATTGGAAATAATCTATAAATTTATTCGGAAGTAGGAACGTAAATGAAAACTTTATTAGAAATCACCGCACTTTGTACGGGGTTAATCTTAGCTGGTTGTTCTTCATCAAATAATACGTCAAACTCAGCCGTCAATGCGTTAGACAGTAATGCAATCTACAGCAAAGCTCGTACGTTAGATAATTTTAATGATTACGTACAATTTTTAAAACAAAAAGCCGTGGGACAGGGCGTATCTGCGAAAACCTTAAATGCTCAAAATAACATTCATTATATTGAAAGTGCGGTGCGTTTAGATCAAAAACAAGCGGGCAATGCAGCACGCCTTAAAAATCAACCACCGTTACCACCCAATCCGAACGGCGTAACAAATTACATTAATAAACACTTAACCCAAGCCAAGGTGAATAAAGCGGAAGATAATTATTGGGACGTTCGCACGTCATTGCAAAAAGCCAGCCAAAAATACGGTGTGCAACAAGAATTTATTTTGGCACTGTGGGGCATGGAAAGCAGTTTTGGTTACTATCAAGGTAACTATGATGTGCTTTCTGTGTTAGCCACCTTGGCTTTTGATGGTCGCCGTGAAAAATTATTTAGCCAAGAATTTATTAATGCAATGAAAATGCTGGATCAAGGTTATTTAAACCGAACTCAAATGCTAGGTTCATGGGCGGGTGCAATGGGACAAACCCAATTTATGCCAACCTCCTATCTAAATTATGCTGTAGATGGTGATAATGACGGTCGTAAAGATATTTGGCAAAATGAACATGACGTTTTTGCTTCGATTGCAAATTATTTGCATACTGTCGGCTGGGATAACCGTTTACCTTGGGGCGTAGAAGTACAGCTTACTCAGCCCGTTAATCTTGCTTTATCTGGTACGGAAAAAAATAAAGCACGTTCTTTAACAAATTGGCAAGCTCAAGGTATCATGCTAAAAAGCAGTGCCGAAGCACAAAAATTAACTGCCTTATCTTCTGCGGATCTTTGGTTGGTGTTACCTGATAAACAAGTAGGAAGAGCATTCTTAGTTTCAAATAATTTTCGCACCATTTTAGACTGGAACCGTTCCAACTATTATGCGTTAAGTGTCGGCATGTTTGCGGATCGGATTAAGGCGGGAGCAGGTTTGTAATCTGAGTGAATTTATGTTGTAATAACATTTTATTAACAAATGAGGGGCAGTAATGTCAGAAAATACAGAAAACGTACAGTTAGACATCGTTGGACAAACGGGGCAAATTGTTGAATCTTTTATCAATATGGATATTAAACAAATTCTTAATGAGTGGGTTATTCCTTATGGAACCAAGATTTTACTTGCTATTTTAATTTTTTGGATCGGTAAACACATTTCTAGATTTGTGAGCAATATTTTAGGCAAAGCGGTATTGGCTTCTTCTAAAGATGATATGCTAAAAAGTTTTGTTAGCTCTATCAGTTATTTCTTATTGTTATTAATTACGGTGATTGCCGCTTTATCTCAATTAGGCATTAACACCAGTTCCTTGGTGGCATTAATCGGTGCGGCTGGTTTAGCCATTGGTTTATCCTTGCAAAATTCCTTGCAAAATTTCGCTGCGGGTGTGATGTTGCTGATTTTCAAACCTTTTAAAACAGGCGATTTTATTGAAGCAGGGGGAAAATCAGGTACCGTGAAACAAATGGGCTTGCTGATGTTAGAGCTAAAAACGGGCGATAACAAAGGTGTACTCGTACCAAATGGTAAGGTGTTTTCCGATAGCATTGTCAATTATTCCCTTAATCACACTCGCCGTGTGGAATGGGATTTTGATATTTCCTATGAATCTAACCTAAAACAAGCCAAAGAAATCGTGGATAGTTTGTTGGCAAAACACGAGTTGATCCTAAAAAATCCAGCCGCTACCGTGGTGGTTGGTGCATTAGAAGCAAGCAGTGTGCAGCTAAAAACTCGTTGCTGGGTGAAAACCTCCGATTACTGGACGGTGTATTGGGATATGTTGGAACAGGTCAAACTTGCCTTTGATGAAGCGGGTGTATCTATTCCTTATGACCAAATGGATTTGCATATTGTGAGCAATGCGAGCAATCAGCAAGATTAAGGTTTGAGCGGAAATATTAGGGCGGAAAAATCCGCCCTTTAGTTCATTTAAAAACGATGAATTTTTTCAAAAACTGCAGTCAATTTCTCCGCACTTTTTATCCCTTTGGCACTTTCTACGCCTGAATTTAAGTCTAGTCCTAAACAGCCTTGTTGAAGCGCAAGATCAATATTTTCTGGACTAATCCCACCTGCTAGCATAATGCGATTTTTCAATTCCGCAGGAATTTTTGACCAGTCAAAGGGTTTGCCTGTACCGCCTTGTTGATTACCTATTTGACTATCGAGAACATAGCGATTGACCTCTGAAATTTCATCAATTTGCAGCGCAGTTTGGTTGTCAATATCCACCGAAACCGCTTGCCAGATTTGAATATTTTCAGGCAGTTCGGCACGAAGTGCGGTGATAAATTCGGCATTTTCTGAACCGTGTAATTGCACCGCAAAAAGTTGCAGTTGGCTGGCAATTTTCACGATAAAATCAATTTCCTGATTCTGGAAAACACCGACAAAACGCAATGGGGCAGTGGTGACTAATTCTTGTGCTTGTCTCAAACTGAGCTTTCGTGGAGATTTTTCCGCAAAGATTAAACCGCCGTATAAGGCACCTTGGCTATAAACTGCTTGCACATCTTGTGGACGGGTTAAACCGCAGACTTTATTTTCGCCGAAAATTACCGAACGTACGGCGTTATTTAAATCGTGACTTCCCATTAAACTGCTGCCAATCAAAAAGCCGTGAGATACGGATTTTAGCTGTTGCACTTGAGCGTGTGTATAAATCCCTGATTCGCTGATAATGCGAGAATCCGCTGGAATCTGATGTTGATATTTTTCCACCAAGTATTTGACCCGATTTAAATCCACCGTGAGATCGTGCAAATTACGGTTATTTACCCCGATAATTTTTGCCCCTAAAGCTAAAGCTCGTTCAAATTCCGCTTCGTTACTGGTTTCGGTTAATACACCCATGCCAAGCTGATGAGCAAGGTCAGATAATTTTTGGTATGTTTCATCATCTACCACGGAAAGCATTAATAAAATCGCATCTGCTTGGTGGTAGCGAGCCAAATAAACTTGGTATTCGTCCACCATAAAATCCTTGCATAACACGGGCTGGCTGACGATATTTCGTACTTGCTGAATATAAGCAAAATCACCTTGGAAATATTTTTCATCAGTCAGTACGGAAATAGCGGTCGCATAATGTTTATATACATGAGCAATCTCTGCCAAATTGAATTCGGCACGAATTAAGCCTTTAGACGGCGAGGCTTTTTTACATTCTAAAATAAAAGCAGGTTGTTGATGGTTGCCTTGAGCTAATGCCTGATAAAAACTGCGGTCAGAATGGGTGATTTTTTGTTGAAATTCGTTTAGCGGAAATTCGGTTTTTTTCTGTTTTACCCAATCTAATTTATCGAGTACGATTTTTTGGAGAATGGTTGGGGCGTTTTTGTTGATGTTCATATTTTTTATTCTGGATTGTTTTGACAGTTGTAGGGGCGTATTGCATACGCCCTAACGCTCAATTTTATCATTATTCATGATTTATGTAGGATTTTTTTGGCGTATGCAATACGCCCCTACAATGTTTATATGTTAATACTGGGTTAATTTTAGCAAAGTTTGATAAGGTTTACCGCTTGCTATCACACCAAGGACTTGTTCTGCATTTTGTTTCAAATCCTGATGGCCAAACACTTTCATTAACATGGCTACATTCATTGCCACGGCTTGAACGTGTTCGGTTTTGCCTTTGCCTTGTAAAAGTGCGGTGAGAAATTGTGCATTTTCTGCTGGTTCACCACCACGTAGGCTTTCTAGTGGTTGTGGTTCAAAACCGAAATCATACGGTGTGACCCTGTAATATTCAATCTTGCCGTTTCTAATTTCTGCGATATCCGTTCTGCCATGAATGGCGACTTCATCTAGCCCTAAACCATGTACCACAATGGTATTTTTACCTCCTAAACGGACTACCGTTTCCGCATAAGGTTTAATTAAATCTGGCGAATACACCCCTAATAATTGATGCGTTGGGCGAGCAGGGTTACATAATGGACCAAGAATGTTAAACAATGTGCGAGTCTTCAAGGCTTGGCGAACTGGAGCAGCATATTTAAAACCTTGATGATATTGTTGCGCCCATAAAAAGCAAATATTGGTTTCATCTAACGCCTTGCGTGCGGTTTCAGCACTCATTCCAATATTTACCCCTAACGCACTCAGTACATCACTCGCCCCAGTTTTGCTCGATACACTACGATTGCCGTGTTTGGCAACTTTAAAACCAAAACTGGCAGCCACAATGGCAGAGGCAGTGGAAATATTAATGGTGTTGGCACCATCTCCTCCCGTTCCGACAATATCGGCAAAATCATAATATGGGGTAGGGAAATGTTGAGCATTTGCCACCACAGCATTGACTGCACCACTGATTTCTTCTGGTGTTTCGCCACGTAATTTTAAGGCAATTAATGCCCCTGCTAATTGTTCATTGGCTAATTCACCGTGCATAACAGCGTTAAATAGTTGTTCTGCTTGTTTTTGGTTTAATGGTTGTTTTTCAAAGAGTTGGGATAATAGTTGTTCAGTTTGCATAATACTTTCCTTAACGATAAATACTATAAGCTAAGTCGTTGGCTTCATCGCCTGTCATACCACGGAAACCCCAGCAATGTGGCGGTTGTTCTTTAATGGTGATTTCCACATCAATGGCATTAATATCCGCCCGTTGTTCCAATTCACAGAACAGCATTTTAATCAGCCGTTTTTTGGTATCTTCGGAACGCCCTTGCATCAGGTTAATTTCAACCACAATAAAATCGTCCGTTCGCCCCTCGGGACAGAAAAAATCTTCTCGTTCTAAGCCGATAAAACGTAAAGTATGTTTACGTGGGGGAATATCCAGTTGCATATTTAAGCAATCGTAAATTGCCTGCATAATCTGCTGTTTTCGTGGTGCAAGCGTGTGTTTTAAACCATAAACAATAATCATAATTTCCCCTTATCGGTTAACTAACCAATGAATTGAATTTTCTAATAATTTTCCACCTTGAACAGTTAAAATACTTTCAGGGTGAAATTGAAAGGCACAAATTGGCAAGGTGCGGTGACGAATTGCCATAATAATATGGTTATATTCTGCATTGACGATTAATTCATCGGGTAATTCGGTTCCCATTAGGGAATGATAGCGAGCCACGGGCATTGGATTAGGTAAATCCTTAAACATGGCTTGTTCATCATGGTTGATTTTTGACACTTTGCCGTGTAACACTTCGCCTGCATGAACCACCTTGCCACCGAAAGATTCAATTAAGGCTTGATGTCCCAAACAAATCCCAATAATCGGCACTTGATTTTTGACTTTCTCAATTAAGGCAAGCATATTGCCAGCTTGAGCAGGTGTACCAGGTCCGGGAGAGAGTGCCAAAATACTGTCAGGTTCAAGGCAGATTTTGGTTAAAAAATCCAGCTCGCAGTCATTGCGATAGATTTTTACGTTATGCCCCAGCGTGCGGAATTGATCCACAAGATTGTAAGTAAAGGAATCAAAATTGTCTAAAAATACGATAGTTGCCATAATTTGTTCCTTATGCGAGTTGGTTAGTTTGAATAATGGTATTTAACACCGCACGAGCTTTATGGCGGGTTTCGTCCGCTTCCATTTGTGGATCGGAATCCAACACTTCGCCACAACCTGCTTGCACGTGTGCTATGCCATTTTGTACAAAGGCGGAACGAATCACAATGCAAGTGTCGAAATTACCGTCTGAACCTAAATAGCCCACTGCACCGCCGTAGCTATGGCGTTTTTCTTGCTCAAATTGATAAATCAACTGCATGGCTTTAATTTTCGGCGCACCTGTCAGCGTTCCCATATTCATACAGGCTTGATAAGCGTGTAAGGCATCTAATTCAGGGCGAAGTTTACCCACTACACGAGAAACCAAGTGCATAATATGTGAATAGCGATCGACCTGCATTAAATCACACACTTGACGTGTACCGCTTTCGCAGACTCGAGCAATATCGTTACGGGCTAAATCCACCAACATCAAATGTTCGGCTAATTCTTTATGATCTAATCGCATTTCTAATTCTAAACGAGCATCAAGTTCAGGATCGATCTGACCATTGGCATCAAATCCCCGTGGGCGAGATCCTGCAATCGGGTAAATTTCCAACTGGCGATTTTCCGCTGAATATTTTAATGCACTTTCAGGTGATGCACCGAATAGGGTAAATTCATCATCTTGCATAAAGAACATATAGGGGCTTGGATTGTTCAATTTTAACTGACGATAGGTTGCCAGCGTATTGGGACAAGGCAACGAAAAACGGCGAGATGGCACGATTTGGAATACATCGCCGTCATAAATATGTTGTTTAAGTGCGGTGATAATTTGTTTAAATTTGTCATCATCGTGATTAATTTGTACCTGCGTATCCGCTTTTTGAATGGCGGGTAACGGTTTCAAATTCTGTAAATCTTGCGAAATTTTCACCGCACTTTGTTGCAAATCCGCTAATGCTTTGGAATTAAAACAGAAAGTTTGTAATGTTGCTTGTTGAGTTGGGTGATCAAAACGCAGTAAATTTTCTGCTAGATAAAAGACATAATCGGGGCAAGTTAAACCATCATCTTGTAACTGAATACCGTCCATCGGAATAAAATTTGCCACTAAATCATAGGCAAATAATCCGCCTAAAAAAATGGGCGTTTGACTATGAGAATAAAGCGTAGCAATTTGACGAAGTCCGTCAAATACAGTGGCAGATTGTAATTTACTGTCTTCATCAAGATTTTGATCGAGTGCTGCAAATTCTGCTTGTAGGGTAGTTTGATTAAGTTTCGTGAGTGTAGCTAAACCCTGTAACTTTTGTTCAAGGTGGATTAAAACGGTGTTTCCATTATCCGTTAATGCTTTAAATGTGACAATTTGTCCCGTGCAAGAAATTTTTACCGCAGCATTGATCAGTAACAAACTTTTTAAACTATTCTTGCTCGAAATCTCCGCACTTTCAAGCAGTAAACTATTCGTATTGGGTGGACAAAGGGTGGTTAGCACTTGGGTGAGATCAAGATGATAATCTACTTGTTTATTCAATACCTGAATATAAGGTTGAAACATAAAATATCCTTATTAAAATTCTTTTGTACTATTAAACTAGTACAAAAGAATTTTGTCAAGGGATTTTTGTGTTATTTCACGAGAGTGTTGAAATAGGCTTGCTATGCTTTTATTCTTTAATCCAATTTTGGGTGATTAATCCTGAAACTCGCTCAAATTCTCGCAGATTATTACTTACCAAAATCAATCCTTCACTGCGAGCGTGAGCGGCAATATGCAGATCATTTTCACCGATAAGATTACCTTGTTTGCTTAATTCGGCTTTAATATTGCCATAATGGGCGGCATTTTTGGGCGTGTAATCTACGACTTTTAGGCGAGAAAGAAAGTCATCAATCACGCTCAAATTACGCTCAGGATAAGCACTTTTTTCTGCACCATAATACAACTCGCCAACGGTAATGCTACTCACACACATTCGCCCAATGTTGAGATTAAACATATTCAATACTTCAAGTGGACGGCGTTTGATAACATAAATCACCATATTGGTATCTAGCATATATTTCAGCATTGTTTTTCCCAATTAAAAACTCTCACGCTCAGGTTGCACACCTTGATCACGCTCATTCATAAAATCATCACTGACCTTATTAGGTGACAGGAAAAAGCTCTCCCACATTTGATCTAATGGGGTCAAAATACGTTCTTGCCCAACCACTCGTACGGCGACTTTTTTTACATTTTCGTCAAATCGTACTTCCGCAGGCAAACGCACAGCTTGCGTGCGATTAGTCATAAAAACAGATGCTTCAACCATTTTATGCTCCTTTTATTTTTGTATTTAGCAAGAGTATATACTTAATAGCAGGGCGTGTAAACCAAAATATCAACAATCTTTAAGCGTTCGGATTTTTTTGTAGCGATTAAATAGAAAAAGTGCGGTGTTTTTTGCCTGATTTTGTAAAAAACGTTATCATAGTCGGCTTGAAATAAGAAGAATAACAAAAAAGGTCAACGCAAATGTTTGCATTAGAAATAAAAGGCTTAACCAAGGCTTATAAAAATGGTGTCAAAGCCTTACATGGGATTGACTTAACCGTAGAACGTGGCGATTTTTATGCGTTACTTGGACATAATGGGGCAGGGAAATCGACGACTATCGGCATTATCAGCTCGTTGGTGAATAAAACCAGTGGCACGGTAAAAGTGTTTGGATATGATTTAGATCAACAGCTGAATTTAGTTAAGCAATGTATCGGGTTAGTGCCACAGGAATTTAATTTTAACCAGTTTGAAAAAGTGATGGATATTTTAATTAATCAAGCGGGTTATTATGGGATTGTGCGTGCGGATGCTGTGCAGCGAGCTGAAATCTGGTTAAAACGATTGGATTTATGGGATAAACGTCATCAGCAAGCGAGAAGATTATCAGGGGGAATGAAACGCCGTTTGATGATCGCTCGGGCTTTAATGCACCAACCTAACTTATTGATTTTAGATGAACCCACCGCAGGGGTGGATATTGAATTACGCCGTAGTTTGTGGACGTTTTTGGCAGAAATTAATCAGCAAGGCACCACCATTATTTTAACCACGCATTATTTAGAAGAAGCGGAAATGTTATGTCGCCATATTGGGATTATTCAGCAAGGGCGATTAGTGCAAAATATGGCGATGAAAGATCTGCTGGCGAAACTGGAAACCGAAACCTTTATTCTGGATTTGGATAAAAATGCGACGTTGTCACAAATTAAAGATTACAAAATAACCGCCTTAGAACAATGTTCTATTGAAGTCGAAGTCCACCGAGAACAAGGGCTAAATTCTCTGTTCATTCAACTGGCAACACAACAGGTACAGGTACTCAGTATGCGGAATAAAACTAATCGCTTAGAAGAATTATTTGTCAGAATGGCGTTAAATAAACCGGCAATAGAGGATAAATAGCATGAAATTAATTTGGGTGGCTTTTTACACCATTCTACGCAAAGAAATTCGCCGTTTTATGCGGATTTGGGTACAAACGCTGGTGCCTCCGGTGATTACCATGACGTTGTATTTTGTGATTTTTGGACAATTAATTGGTAGTCGAATTGGGGAGATGGCTGGCTTTAGTTATATGCAATTTATTGTGCCAGGGTTGATTATGATGTCATCTTTAACCAATTCTTTTGCCAATGTGGCTTCATCTTTTTATAGCACGAAATTTGCACGTAATGTGGAAGAATTGCTGATTTCCCCAGTATCCCCCCATATTATTATTTTAGGCTATATGGCAGGTGGTATGGTACGGGGAGTATTGGTCGGGATATTAGTCACCATGGTGTCGTTATTTTTTGTGTCCTTTGATATTTATGCTTGGGGCGTGATTGCTTTGACCTTGTTATTTACCACTGCCACGTTTTCCTTGGGGGGCTTGATAAATGCGATTTTTGCTCAATCATTTGATGATATTAGTATTATTCCGACTTTCGTGTTAACGCCGTTAACCTATTTAGGAGGGGTATTTTATTCGATCGCCCTGTTACCGCCCTTTTGGCAAGGTGTATCGAAATTAAATCCGATTGTGTATATGATCAATGGTTTTCGTTATGGTTTTTTAGGCATAAGTGATGTACCCTTGGTTTATACCTTTACAGTTTTGATCTTGTTTATTTCCGTGTTATACGGCATTGCGTATTACTTAATTAGCCGTGGTATTGGGTTACGTAGTTAAGATTGAATCGTTAGTCACACCGAAAGTGCGGTGTATGTTTAGGCATTTTTATAGGAGAAACAACAGAGATGTGGTCTGAAATTGCAATCGGTTATGGGATTTTTATTTTAGAAATTTTAACCATTTTATTAGTCATTGCTGGGATTGTCGCCGTGATTATGGCGTTAAAAGAGAAGTCTGCTCATTCTCATGGTGAATTAAAGATTACCGATTTATCGGAACAATATGAGGATAACAGCAAAAAATTGCGTGATTTTCATTTAACTGAAGATGAATTAAAGGAACAACAAAAAGCCGAGAAAAAAGCGGAAAAAGCCAAAGTGAAAGCCTTGAAAGCTAAACGTAAAAAAGGTGAAGTGATTGAAGAAGAAACGAAACCAATTTTATATGTGTTGAATTTTAAAGGCGATATTCAAGCGTCTGAAACCACTGCATTACGTGAAGAAATTAGTGCCATTTTGCAAGTGGCCGATCCTGCAAAAGATGAAGTATTATTACGTTTAGAAAGCCCCGGTGGTGTGGTGCATGGCTATGGTTTAGCCGCTTCGCAGCTGGCTCGTTTAAAACAAAAAGGGATTAAACTCACGGTAGCGGTGGATAAGGTGGCAGCCAGTGGAGGTTATATGATGGCTTGTGTGGCAGATCGTATTATTTCTGCACCTTTTGCGATTATCGGTTCCGTTGGGGTGGTGGCACAAATTCCAAACATTCATCGTTTATTGAAAAAACATGATGTAGATGTGGATGTGATGACAGCAGGCGAATATAAACGTACGGTTACGGTGTTGGGGGAAAATACCGAAAAAGGCAAACAAAAATTCCAGCAAGAATTGGAACAAACCCACGAATTATTTAAACAATTTGTCACGCAACATCGACCGCAGTTAGATGTGGCGAAAATTGCCACTGGCGAGCATTGGTTTGGTCAACAAGCCTTGGATTTACATTTGGTCGATGAAATTGCCACCAGCGATGATATAATTTTGCAAGCGATGGGTGAAAAATCCGTGCTAGGTGTACAGTATAAGCAGAAAAAATCTTTGTTACAAAAAATAGGTAAACAAACCGAAGAAAGTGCCAATAATTTGTTACTTAATTGGTTAAAAGGTGATGAAAGAACCTTTTTATAGTGTCTTTACAATCTTTACAAAAAATTTTTATGATACGGAGAAATTTGTTTTACTTTATTATTGTTTAATATTACCATAATCTGGGGTTATAGTAGTAATTATTGCAATAATAACGAGAATTAAGATAATTATTGTTTTTAGTTTAGCTATAATTATGATTGGGCGTTTTAGGATTATGAGCACATTATTTAAGGTAAAACGAATGAAATTATCACATTTTTTATTATCAACTATTACCGCAACGACCTTGGTAGCTTGTGGAAATTTAAGCAATATTACCGATGAGGGACAGCCATCAGGGGAAACAACAGAGCAGGCTGTGGCTAATTTAGTATGGCCTAAAATTGATAAATCTCTTTTTAATCATGATGGATCTCAATTTGGATCTTGGCCAAATTGGGATAATGTTCGTATGATTGAACGAGGTATGAATAAAGACCAAATACGTAATTTATTAGGTCGTCCACATTTTGCCGAAGGTTTATATGGCGTGCGTGAATGGGATTATGCCTTTAACTATCGTGAAAATGGTGAACACAAAATTTGTCAATACAAAATTTTGTTTGACAAAAACATGAATGCACAAAGTTTCTTCTGGTACCCTAATGGCTGTAATGGTCATTCATCGTTTGATTTAAGTGGTGATTCCTTATTTGACTTTAATAACGACATGTTAACGGTTAAAGGTCGAGAAGTGGTCGATAGTGTGGCAGCACAATTGATTAAATCAGGTGCGAAAAACGTTTCTATTGATGGTTATACCGACCGTTTAGGTTCTGACGCTTATAACTTAGATTTATCACAACGTCGTGCAGATCGCGTTAAAGCGCGATTAATTGAACAAGGTGTTCACGCTAATTTTGTTGTCACCGGACATGGTAAAGCGAATCAAGTTAAAGCTTGTGATGGAGAAAGTGGTCAGGCGTTGAGAGATTGTTTACGTCCTAACCGTCGCGTAGAAATTAAATCTTCCGGGATCGTATTGAACCAATCTGAATCAAGTAATGTTGCAGGTCCTAAAGGTCCGACCCCTTACTATCAAAAATAATATAGTGTTTTGATCGATGTAAAGGCTAGACGTTGGTTTAGCCTTTTCTTTTGTTTGTTAGTCAGATAATATGATGGAAATTTTAGCATAAAATAAGGGTAATAAGTCATGAAACAAGTCAATCTTCAACAAGTAGAATGCTTATTAAATCAAAAAAATCGTTTAAAAATACCGCACTTTCAAATTCAACAAGGTGATTTTTGGGTTGTGGTGGGGAGTAATGGAAGTGGTAAAACCGCTTTTTCCTTAACAATTGAAGGTAAAATACCTGTTTATGATGGATTATATGAAAATACATTTGATAATATTCAGCAATTTTCTTTTGAAAAACAACAGAAGATTTTGGAACAGACCTTTCGTGAACGTAATAATGATTGTATTAGCCCGGATGATTTTGGTAAAACCGCCCGTGAGACTATTTTAAATGGGTCAAATCATCATCAGCTATGTGAACAATATGCTGAATTACTCGGTATCACGACATTGTTAGATCGCCCTTTTATGCATGTTTCTACCGGTGAAAGCCGTAAAATATTGCTTGCTCAAACCTTGGTGCAACAACCTGATTTATTGATCTTAGATGAACCTTTTGAGGGATTGGATCAGAAATCTGTACAAGAGTGGCAATATTTATTACAACAATTATCAGAACAAACCACTTTATTACTGATTATTAATCGTTTTAATGATATTCCAATCTGTGCCAAACAAATAGCTTTACTTGCGCATTGTGAATTAATTTTACAGGGTAAGCGAACGGAGATTGAACAACATAGTATTTTTCAGCAACTAAAATATGCTGAAAATGCGATTAATGTACCACTACCTGAGAGTGCTGCTCCAATACCAAAAATCGATCAAAATATACCGCACTTTGAATTGGAAAACGTGACTATTCAGTATGCGGATAAGGTCATTTTAGATAAGCTGAACTGGGTTGTACAACCCCATCAACACTGGTGGATTAAAGGACCAAATGGAGCCGGTAAATCTACCTTACTTTCGATTATTACCGGTGATCATCCGCAATCTTATAGCAATATTGTACGATTATTTGGTCGTCAGCGGGGAACAGGAGAAAGTATTTGGGATATTAAATCCAAAATGGGTTACATCAGCAGTCAACTACATATGGATTATCGAGTCAATTGTTCCGTGTTAGATGTGATTATTTCGGGCTTTTTTGATAGTATAGGGATTTATCAGCGTATTCCAGATGCCTTGCGAGTAAAAGCAATGCAATGGCTGGCACGAATAAATCTTGCGAATTTGGCTAAAAAGCCTTTTCGTTCCCTTTCTTGGGGACAGCAACGGTTATTATTGATTACGCGAGCAATGGTGAAATATCCTCCGGTATTAATTTTAGATGAGCCCCTACAAGGTTTGGATGGGTTAAATCGTACATTGGTAAAATCCTTTATTGATCAGCTAGTTAAGAATAGTGGCACTCAATTATTATTTGTCTCTCATCAGGATCAAGATGCACCACAATGTATTACCCACATTTTTGAATTTGTACCGCAGGAAAAAGGGTATAAATATGTACAAACTGCGGTGTAAAATGCTATAGTTTTAAAGATTTTTTATTAAGGAGATTAGTATGGATTTCTATGATGGCTTACCCGTTGCAACTATTGTGTTTATTGCTTTAGTTGCGTTTATTTTATATTCAACCTTAAAAACCGTACCACAAGGTTATCACTGGACGATTGAGCGTTTTGGTCGTTATACCAGAACCCTTTCACCGGGATTAAACTTTGTGATTCCTTTTGTGGATCGTGTGGGTCGTAAAATTAATATGATGGAACAAGTGTTAGATATTCCATCGCAAGAAGTGATTTCGAAAGATAATGCCAATGTGTCCATTGATGCGGTGTGTTTTGTGCAAGTGATTGATGCACGCAGTGCGGCTTATGAAGTCAATCACTTAGAACAGGCGATTGTCAATTTGGTGATGACCAATATTCGTACTGTGTTAGGGAGTATGGAATTAGATGAAATGCTTTCACAACGAGATAGTATTAATGGTCGTTTGCTCGCTATCGTTGATGAAGCGACTAATCCTTGGGGCGTAAAAGTGACCCGTATTGAAATTCGAGATGTGCGTCCGCCACGTGAATTAAGTGAAGCCATGAATGCACAAATGAAAGCAGAACGTAATAAACGGGCGGAAGTGTTGGAGGCCGAAGGGGTTCGTCAGGCACAAATTTTACGTGCAGAAGGGGAGAAACAATCCCGTATTTTGCGTGCAGAAGGGGAAAAACAAGAAGCGATTTTACAAGCGGAAGCACGCGAACGTTCGGCAGAAGCGGAAGCAAAAGCCACCCAAATGGTATCTGAAGCAATTACCAATGGGGATACCAAAGCAATTAATTATTTTATTGCACAAAAATATACCGAAGCTTTGAAACATATTGGTAGTTCAAATAATAGCAAAGTTGTATTAATGCCATTAGAAGCAGGCAATTTAATTGGCTCAGTGGCAGGGATTGCGGAATTATTAAAAGTCGATAAAAAATAAGGAGTTGCTATGGAATGGTTGGCAACGTGGACGGTATGGCATTGGTTGATCTTAGGGTTTGCCTTATTGATTGCTGAAATTATACTGCCGGGTGTTTTCTTACTTTGGTGGGGATTAGCTGCCATTGTAGTGGCGGGTATAATAAAAGTTTTCCCAACGCTTTCCCTTGCCTCAGCAGGGATTATTTATGCCATTTTAGCTAGCATTTTGAGTGTGATTTGGTGGAAATATCAGCATAAAAAAGATCTGGTAGATGAAAAACAATCTCGTTTAAATCAACGTGATCATGCTATGCTCGGCACTATCGGTATTGTGCAAGAAATCAATCATAATGGTATTGGTCGAGGACATTTCGGTGATACCACTTGGCGAATCCAACAATTGTCAGATGAGGGGTTACAAGTGGGAGATCGTATCCAAGTCATCAGTGTACAAGGTATCACATTAACAGTTCAAAAGGTGAATTAATGAAGCAACATTTAGTTATTTTCGCACATCCAAACCATCATAGTTTTACTAAAGCGATGGTGAATGAAGTCGTAAAAACCAGCGAGCAGTTTGGGGTGAATACGGTGGTAAGAAATCTTTACGCTTTGAATTTTAATCCTGTGTTATCAAAAGACGAAATGCAAGGCGTATGTCAAGGAATTATCCCGGAAGAAGTGAGTTATGAACAAAAACTGATTCAACAAGCAGATTTAATTACCTTGGTTTATCCTGTGTGGTGGATGGGGTATCCTGCTATTTTAAAAGGCTATTTTGATCGCGTTTTAACTCATGGTTTTGCTTATCAAACGAGTGAAGAGGGGTCGGTTGGATTGTTGCAAGGTAAGAAGATGCAACAGTTTATTAATATTGGCAATAATGTCGTTAATTATCAAGAAAGAGGTTTTGCTCAAGCTTTGGATGTGTGCTTAGTCAATGGTTTGTTTAATTATTGTGGGATTACAGATATTGAGCATACATTATTTGGTGATTTGCATATTATTAGTGATCAAGAACGTCAAGCTATGTTGCAGGAAGTGGGTGAAAAAACTTTACAGAATTTGACCGCACTTTAATCACCCCGCACCGATAACCCCGTACTGATAGTCCCGCACTGACGTACGGGGTTAGTTATGTGACGCCACGCTGTGGCTTTTATTATATGTGACAAAAGATGCGGCGCATCGTTACATGAATAACCTTGTAGGTTAGTGCAAGGAAAAAGATTGCTATTTATTTTATTATAATGTATTTTATTGTTTACATCATATGTAATTAATTTTTTACACAAAGGAACTCAGCATGAACAAAGATAGTATTCATAACGTCCATATCGTTGATGAAAAAGTATTAATCACTCCCGCCGAATTAAAGCAAAAATTACCCCTACCGCAACATTTGCGCCAACGAATTGAACAACACCGTCAAGATATTTCGTCTATTATCCACAAAAAAGATTCTCGTCTATTAGTGGTCATTGGACCTTGTTCTATTCATGATATTGAAGCCGCATTAGATTACGCTAAACGTTTAAAAGCACTATCAGACGAATTGCAAGATCAGCTTTATATTGTCATGCGTGTTTACTTTGAAAAACCACGCACCACGGTTGGCTGGAAAGGTTTAATTAATGACCCGAAAATTGATGGTTCTTTTGATGTTGAAAATGGGTTACATATTGCTCGAAAATTATTACTAGCACTGGTGGATATGGGCTTGCCGTTAGCGACCGAAGCGCTTGATCCAATTACGCCACAATATTTAGCAGATTTGTTTAGCTGGTCAGCCATTGGTGCAAGAACCACGGAATCACAAACTCACCGTGAATTGGCATCTGGTTTGTCGATGGCTGTGGGCTTTAAAAACGGTACAGACGGCAGTTTAGCAACAGCCATTAATGCCATGAAAGCGGCTTCAATGCAACATAGTTTTATTGGCATCAACCAAAAAGGGCAAGTCAATTTATTACATACCGAAGGCAATCCAGACGGCCATGTGATTTTACGTGGCGGCAAAACCCCGAATTACCAAACAGAGTTTGTACAACAATGTGAACAGGCATTAGAAAAAGCAGGATTAGAAACGGCGATTATGATCGATTGTAGTCATGCTAACTCTAATAAAGATTACCGCTTACAACCATCAGTTGCCGAAAATGCATTACAACAGCTCGTGAATGGTAGTCGCTCAATTATTGGTTTGATGTTAGAAAGTAATATTAACGCTGGCAACCAAAGTGCAGAGCAACCAGTGAATGAGATGAAATATGGCGTATCCATTACCGATGCCTGTATTGATTGGGAAACAACGGATGAGCTGCTACGCAAAATTGCAGATGGATTAAAAAATCGAGTAAAATAGACCGCACTTTTGTCTGTATGGAATAGAAAATGGACGTATTAAAAGAGATAAGAAACGAAATAGATCGGCTAGATAGTGAATTAATTGACCTTTTCGCTAAACGTCTTGCGTTGGTGAAAAAAGTTGGGGAAGTAAAACATCAGCACGGTTTACCGATTTATGTGCCTGAACGTGAAGCGGATATGTTAGCGGCGCGTCGTCAAGAAGCAGAAAAAATGGGGATACCAGCAGATTTAATTGAAGATGTGCTACGCCGTGTGATGCGTGAATCCTATACCAGTGAGCATCATTTAGGATTTAAAACGGTCAATCCTAACATTAAAAAAATCGTGATTGTCGGTGGTAAAGGAAAATTGGGCGGATTATTTGCTCGATTTTTACAAGCATCCGGTTATTTTGTGGATGTACTTGGTCGTCAAGATTGGCAAAGTGCGGATCAAATTTTGGCACATTCTGATGTGGTCATTGTCTGTGTGCCAATTGCTAATACCTTACAAACGATTGAGCGCCTACAACCTTATTTAACAGAAAACATGCTATTAACGGATTTAACATCGGTGAAACGTCAGCCACTACAAAAAATGTTAGAAGTACATAATGGTGCCGTAGTAGGTTTACACCCCATGTTTGGTCCCGATATTGCCAGTATGGCAAAACAAGTGGTAGTACGTTGTGATGGGCGTTATCCTGAACGTTATCAATGGTTGCTGGATCAAATTACCATTTGGGGAGCAAAAATTTATCAAGTGGATGCGACAGAACACGATCATAGTATGACCTATATTCAAGCCTTACGCCATTTTGCTACCTTTGCTAATGGGTTGCATTTGTCTAAACAACCAGTCAAACTGGCTAATCTTTTAGCGCTTTCTTCTCCGATTTATCGCTTAGAATTAGCCATGATAGGGCGTTTATTTGCTCAAGACGGCGGATTATATGCGGATATTATTATGGATAAACCAGAAAATTTAGCTGTAATTGAAAGCCTAAAACAAAGCTACGAAGAAAGTTTGAAATTCTTTGAAACAGGTGATAAACAAGGTTTTATTGATACCTTTAATCAAGTTAGCCAATGGTTCGGTGAATATTCCGATCTGTTTATGAAAGAAAGTCGTCAGTTATTGCAACAGGCGAATGATAGTCGGCAGCATGGTTAATGACTTGCGCTAGTGTACAGGGCTAATAGCGTAACAATGATGATCCACATCTTCATTTTATTGTGCGTAGCCCAGTACATCCGTATTGTTATGTGTTATCTCCATCATCCACAATATTCCAAAATTCTGCCCCCAGCACCTTGGCTAAATCCTGTGGGGCAAGTTTTACACTTAATCCACGTTTTCCTCCTGAAACAAAAATATGCTCAAAATTCACCGCACTTTGGTCAATTACCGTTTTTAATCGTTTCTTTTGTCCTAAGGGACTGATTCCACCCACTAAATAGCCACTGCTTTTTTGTGCAAAATCTTTATCTGCCATTTCGACTTTTTTTACGCCGAGTGCTTTTGCTGCTTTTTTGAGATTGAGCATATTGGCTGTCGGTAATACAAAACAAGCGAGTTTCTTTTGATCGCCATTTTCTGCCACTAATAAGGTTTTAAAGGACTGTCTTGGATCAAGTCCTAATTTTTCGGCTGCTTCATCACCGAAATGCGTATTATGGGGATCATGCTCATAAGCATGTAGGCTAAAGGCAATTTTCTGTTTTTTTAATAAATCAATGGCTGGTGTCATTTTCTTTTCTTCCTGAAAAAGTATAGAATGTAGCGTTATTTTATTACGACGAGAACAAAAAATGAATAAATTAAATATCGCTATTGCCGCAGAATTTGATCTTTGTGAAAAAATAGCGGATTTTTTACAACAAAGCGAGCTAAATGTCGGTCAGCTATCCATTGTGGAAATTTATCCTTTCAATGAAGAACAAGGTGTACGTTTTAATAATAAAGCCGTGGCACAAATTGCTACAGAAGATGTAAATTGGGGCGATTTTGATTGTGTGCTATTTGCTGGCGAAACAGCTCAAGCGACACATATTGCGAATGCCGCAGAAAGTGGTTGTGTGGTGATTGATATGTTGGGCGTGTGCGCATCTATTTCAGGTGTGCCAGTGGTGGTACCAACCGTAAATGATGAACAATTAGGGAATTTGCCACAACGTAACATAGTCTGTTTGCCGAATCCACAAGTGAGTCAAATTGTTTTAGCATTAGCATCCTTAATGGAACATTATCCATTAAATCAAGTGATTATTAGTTCCTTGTTGCCAGCATCTTATCATAGTGGCGAAACTGTGACTAAGTTAGTCGGGCAAACCGCAAGATTGTTAAATGGCATTCCGTTAGATGAAGATGAACAGCGCCTTGCCTTTGATGTTTCGCCACATCATCATGATTTTTCAGTGCAATTAAGTAAGATTTTTCCGAGTTTGAATGTGGTGTTGCATAGTATTCAAGTACCCGTATTTTACGGTTTAGCGCAAAAAATTAGCGCATTTTCTGATTATGCTATAGATATTGATGTGGTGAAATCTGCATACCAACAAAATGACTTTATTCAATTAGACGAAAAAATAACACCTGTATTAAATGGTGAACAGGAAAATAATGAAGAAACAGTTAAATTGCATATTAGTGATTTGAAAGTGATAGAAAATGGCGTAGAATTTTGGACGGTCGCGGATGAACAACGTTTTAATTTGGCTTTCTTAGCGATCAATTTGTTAGCAAGAATTTTTAATCAACAATCTTAAATACTTAAGGAATCAATATGCTAGAAAAATTTTTTCAGCTAAAACAAAAAGGTAGCAATGCCAAAACTGAAGTGATCGCCGGGATTACCACCTTTTTCACGATGGTTTATATTGTGTTTGTTAACCCATCTGTATTAGGTGTCGCAGGCATGGATACTCAAGTGGTATTTGTCACCACTTGTTTAATTGCCGCATTTGGTACAATTGCTATGGGCTTGTTTAGTAACTTGCCGATTGCTCTTGCTCCAGCGATGGGATTAAACGCTTTTTTCGCCTATGGTGTGGTGTTAAAAATGGGCTATTCTTGGCAAGTGGGGATGGGCGCCATTTTTCTAGGCTCAGTTGGCTTATTCTTGCTCACTGTATTACAAATTCGTTACTGGTTTATGTCGGCTATTCCCAAGGGCTTGCGTGTTGGGATCGGAGCGGGGATCGGTTTATTAATTGCCTTAATCGGTTTCAAAAATATGGGATTAATTATTCCGAATGAGGCTACCTTGGTTGCTTTAGGCGATTTGCACGATCCCACCATCTTGATGGGAATTTTAGGCTTTTTTATTATTGTCGTGTTATCTGCGAAAGGTATTCATTCAGGTGTGTTAGTGTCTATCGTGGTGATTACCGCCTTAGCCTTAATTTTTGATCCTACCGTACAATTTAGCGGTATTATGTCAATGCCACCAAGTTTAGATTCTGTAGTTGGGCAAGTGGATATTGCTGGGGCATTTGATTTAGGTTTGCTCGGAATTATCTTTTCTTTCTTATTAGTCAACCTGTTCGATTCATCTGGGACATTAATTGCGGTGACTACCAAAGCGGGTTTTGCGGATGAACAAGGACGTTTCCCGAAAATGAAACAAGCCTTATTAGTGGATAGTACATCTGCCATGGTGGGTTCATTTATGGGAACATCGGCGATTAGTACTTATATTGAAAGTGGTTCAGGGGTCTCTGTCGGTGGTCGCACTGGCTTAACGGCGGTTGTCGTGGGGGTATTATTCCTATTAACCATTTTCTTCTCACCATTAGCTGGTTTAGTACCCGCTTATGCGACAGCAGGAGCATTGGTGTTTGTCGGCATCTTAATGGCATCTAGCTTAATCGAAGTGGAATGGCATGATTTAACCGAAGCCACGCCAGCCTTTATTACCACCGCAATCATGCCATTTACTTATTCTATTACGGAAGGCATTGCCTTTGGTTTTATTACTTACTGCATTATGAAAGCCTGTACTGGTCGTTGGAAAGAAATCAATGGATCTGTTTGGGCGGTATCTATTTTATTCTTAATCAAATTTATTTGGGTTGGCTAAACAACGAGGACATATTATGCAAAAACTATTATTTATTTTTAACGAATCACCCTATGGCACAGAAAAAACCTTTAACGGCTTGCGTTTTGCGGTAAATTTATTAGAAGAAAATGGCAAAGAAGTGGAAATCAAAGCCTTTTTCTTCTCTGATTCAGTATTAGCGGGGCTTGCAGGTCAAAATCCGAATGATGGTTACAATGTACAACAAACTTTAGAAGTATTAACGGGCTTAGGGGCAGAAGCTAAACTTTGCACCAGCTGTACTAAAGCTCGTGGCATTACACATTTACCGTTAGTACAAGGGGTCAGTGTAGGTACATTGGATGATGTGTCCGCTTGGACATTGTGGGCGGATAAAGTGATCAATTTTTAGTATTATTGATGTGAAGTGCGGTGAAAATTTTCGATCTTTTCACCGCCGTTTATGAGATAATCAGTCAAATAAATTCTGCATTCCCAAATTCACCACAAATCCCCCAATAACTAACCATAAAAATACTAAGAAACCTAAAATTAATGGTTTTATCCCAGCTTGTTTAATGGCACTAATATGTGTAGTTAAACCTAATGCCACCATTGACATCATCAGTAAAATGCCATCCAGTTGAATTAAGAGTTGGACTAAGGGTTCCGGCAATAATTTAAAAGAATTAAACATGGCAACTAAAACAAAATATAATGCAAACCAAGGCATATTAAATTGACTTTTTTGATCGGTTTGGTTTTGTTGTTTGTGTAAATAAAATGACAGTACAATTAAAAATGGAGCAAGCATCATGACGCGTAACATTTTGGTGATCACCGAAATATCAGCGACTTCTGGATTAATATTTTTCCCCGCCGTATAAACTTGAGCCACTTCATGGACGGAAGAACCGATATAAATACCAAATTGGTTATCGGTTAGTCCTTGAATATAATCATATAAAATAGGATAGAGAAACATTGAAATAGTGCCGAAAATCACGATTAATGCAATGGCGACAGAAACCTTATGTGAATCTGATTTTACCACAGGTTCAGTCGCTAAAATGGCAGCTGCACCACAAATGCTACATCCTGAAGCGGTAAGATAGACAATTTGTTTGTCGATCTTCAAGAAATAAATGCCTAATGCATAGGTAATAAAAAAGGTAAAAATCAGCATAATTGCATCACAAATAATGGCATTTGCACCTACATGAGCAATATCTTGAAAAGTGATATGGAAACCATATAACACAATCCCAATACGTAACAATTTTCCTTTTGCAAATGTTACGCCATCTTGAGCTTGATGTTGCCATTTCGGATAAAGCGTATTACCGATGAATAAGCCAAACAAAATCGCGAGCGTTAATGCGCCAAGATGGAACGCATTGGCGATATTCGTTAACGAAAGTATTTTGGCAATGAGCGTAAGAATGCCAACAATAACTAAACCGAACAATGAGTTTTTCATTGCAGTACCCCTAAATCCTAATTTATAAATAAAAAAGTAGATAAACGATTTATTCAAAAGGAATAAATACGTCGAATTAAAAAATCAAATTAACAAAGTATTTTTATTTCACGAAATATCATGAAAAAAACAGTCATTATTCATCACTACCCAATTGAAACGTTATCCAAATTTAACCATACAGCGAGCTATTTCCAACGATTGAATAGAGCTCTCTAAGCGCGCTATAGATGAAAAGCAAAAAGCACACTAACTTTAATATGACTTAAAGCGTTATTGCTATAAGCTTAAATAGCGATTAACAATATTTGGATAATATAGGTAATAATTTAATTGACTACAGTTTCTCGCATTATCGGTGTAATCTAGTACTACGTCAAATTGCTGTATCATTTCAGCTAAAAATATTAAGTCTAAAACAGCATTATTAACTAAGTTATAGAAACTCGGTTTTAGCCAATTTACAAGAAGTGAAACATTTACCTGATTTCATCGATCATTTTTTAATAGTCATCTTCAGAAATCCATGTAACTGGCGTTGGGGAGAATAAGATGGTTAATTTTTAATTATCATCAACGTGAACTGCGGTGAAAAACTTAACAAGTTTTCACCGCACATTTATTTATAAAAATGTTATTTTTGAATCAAATACCGCAAGGTTGCTCCATCTTGCTCAATGCTTAACATTTTATAACCGTGATTTCTGGCATCAACAGGAATATTGTTAATAGATTGAGCACAGTCGCTTAATACTTCAAGAATTTCCCCGTCTTTTAAGGTCGGCATCGTTTCAAGTGTCGCAATCGCAGGATAAGGACAGGGTTCGCCGAGCATATCTAAGCTGTAAGTGGGGACAATGTCTTTGGGATCTTTATCTAATTTTTCAATGATGGTAAATGCCATATTTATTTCCTTTTTATATTAACGAATAGTATAAGTATTGGTGAGTGCAACACGTTCTTTGGCTTTGCGTAAGAAACGTTTTTCCCACCAAATCACGGCGACTAAACAAATAATCATTAGGCTATAATTGACGATTAATCCACCTACAGCGCCGAATGATTTGAGTAGATTGATTTTTTCATAATCTAGGGCTAGTACCGGAGCAAGATCATCCCACCAATAAGCCAGTAGGGTAGAGCCTGCTACATTACCGATACCGACCCACCAAAAATGTACTTGACCTTCCATTGCGCGATACATCCAGCCTGTTTCACAACCACCAGCAAGAACGATACCAAAACCGAATAATAAACCACCGATAATGGCATTCGGACCAGCCCACATAATTTTCGGATTCATGCCTAGTTGCACATAACTAAATACGCCAATTGTACCGATTAACATACCGTAAATAATGGCTTTACTCATGTAAGCACGTCCGGTTACCCATAAATCTCGGAAAGCCGAAGTAAAGCAGATTTGAGCCCGTTCAATCAATAAACCAAAAGCTAACCCAAATAACATTGCAAAGCCGAGTTTCATTGAATTTTGCATCACATAAAAAGAAAGGAGTAGATAAACGATAAAAATTAACACACCTAGTTTAAAGCGAAATTTCGCTTGATTTGGGTTACTTTCTTTGACTTTGGTCGCCCCTTTGGTGATTTTTAAGGGAACACGGAAAATCGGTAGCAAAGTAAAACGCACACCAGCATAAGTACCGATAGCGGTAGCAATGGTGAAAAACCAAGCATGCACAGAAAATTGTGGAATCCCAGTGAAAAGTGATGCTAAATTACAGCCCATCGCCAATCTTGCTCCAAAACCCGCCAATGCACCTCCCACTAAGGCTTGCACAATACGGATTTTATTTTGTGGCATACGGATTTTGACGTTGTTTGCCCAGAGTGCAGCGGCAATACAGCCCGCAAACATGCCCAAAATCATCACACCATCCACACGATCTAACACTGTACCCTGTAAGCCGATCAGTTTGTAATAGCCCCAGTCGGATAAGTCCACTCCAAGATTTTGTAAAACATGTCCGCCCCAACGCGTAAATTCCCCAGTCACCGCCCAATATGTGCCCGTTAAGCCGAAATAGTAAGCAGAAAGCAAACCAGCAGCAACGACAGCAACCGTGGGATTCCAAAACTTAACGAGATAATTTTGTTTAAATTGTTGCCAAATTTCTTGCATAAAATGTCCATAAAATGTAAGTGAAAAACACAAGAAAGGTATAACAATGATGATATGAATTGAGATTCAGATTGGCTCATTTCCTATACACAAAACTTGCAATATATCAATGAAGCGCGAAAATATCGCACGAGTGGAATTATAAAGGGAAAAGGGCAATGAAATCAACAAGGCAATTTAATTTCCCGAAAATGCATGGAATACCCGTCAATCATTAATAATCGTCCGGTTAAAACATTTCCGATTTTTAACCGCACTTTGATCGCTTCTAATGCTTGAATTGAGCCAACAATACCCACCAAGGGTGACAAGACACCGGCTTCAACACAACTTAGTCTATTATCACCAAATAATTGGCTTAAATGGCGATAAGTCGGCGTATTGGGTTCATAGGTGAACACTGAAATTTGCCCTTCCATTCGAATAGCTGAACCGGAAACTAAAGGCACTTTGGCTAATTCACAACAGCGATCTAATTGATTACGGCTTTCTACATTATCGGTACAATCTAGCACCACATCAAACTGCGATATTAATGGGGTTAATTTTTCTTCATCTAATTTTTGGTTGAGCGCCGTAATCTCAATATGAGGATTGATGGTCTGCAAGGCAATTTTAGCAGATAGTACCTTTGGCATATCAATTCGTTCATCGGTGTGTAACACTTGTCGCTGTAAGTTAGAAAGCGACACCGTATCAAAATCCAATAAAGTCAAATGTCCTATCCCGGCTGCCGCTAAATACTGACTGGCAGAACACCCCAATCCGCCTAAACCCACAATCAACATTCGGCTATCCTTAAGTTTTTCCTGACCAGCAAAATCCACAGCTTTTAAAATAATTTGGCGGTTATAACGCAGTTCTTCTTGATAAGTTAATTCTGCCATCATTACCCCAATAAATCACTAAATGGCTCAATCATCACGGTCTCGCCTATTGCTACATTGCCACGCGCTTGTTCAAGACGAATAAAACAGTTGCTTTTTACAAAAGCGCTAAACAAATGCGACCCTTGAAAACCGACAGGATAAACTTCAATTTGTCCTTGAGCATTGACTTGATAAAAACCACGCTGAAAATCTAAACGCCCTACGGCTTTTTTCATGGGGGCTACGGCTACCGCGTGTAATAGGGTAGCTGGCTGATAGTTCGCTCCTGATAAACGAGCGATCACAGGTTGCACAAGTTGATAGAAAGTGACTAAGGCAGACACAGGATTCCCCGGTAAACCACAGAACCAAGCATTCGGTAATTTTCCAAAGGCAAACGGCTTACCCGGTTTCATGGCTAATTTCCAGAAATTCACGTTTCCCACTTTTTCTAACACAGTTTTAGTGAAATCTGCTTCGCCTACGGATACGCCACCACTGGTAATTAACAAATCAGCTTGGGCTTGAGCTTGTAAAAAGGCGTGTTCAAATTGTTGTTCATCATCAGGTAAAATACCAAAATCCAACACGTCGCAACCGAGTTTTTCGAGCATTAATTTCACGCTAAAACGGTTAGTATCGTAAATTTGTCCTGTTTGCAATGGTTTTCCTACCGGCACAAGTTCATCTCCGGTAGAAAGCACAGCCACTTTTAAGCGTGGATACACGGCAACTTTCGTAATGCCAAGCGATGCTAATAATGGTAAGGAAACTGCGCTAAGTTTTTGTCCTTTTTTTAGTACCACATCACCCACTTTCACATCTTCTCCAATTCGACGAATATTTTGATTATTTTTCGGTACCGCGGCAAGTGTAATTGAACCATCATCATTGAGCGAGACATCTTCTTGTATCACCACGCTATCCGCCCCTTGTGGTAACATTGCGCCAGTCATGATTCGTACCGCACTTTGTGCCTCCCATTTCCCTGTAAAGGGATTGCCGGCAAAGGATTTGCCAGCTACCGAAAGGGTTAAGGAGTTTTCTACATCTGCCAAACGAATCGCATAACCGTCCATTGCCGAATTATCAAAAGACGGTACGTTAATCGGTGAAATTACATCTTCGGCACAAACTAAATTTATTGCTTGTTCAATGGAAATTTGCTGATGAATGGTTGGCGTTGGTAATGTATTGAGAATTTTATCTAGAGCTTGTTGTAGGGTGAGCATAGTAATCCTATTTGTTGAATATTAATCATATCCCTATTCTATACTAAAACTTTTCATCTCGTTAATGATAATCTCATTTTATTCTTAGCTGAATGTTTGTTAGAATAGCCCATTATTTTATTGGAGTCGTAAATGAGCAATATTTTAGCAGAAGCGATTAAGGTACGAGATGCTTTAGTGGCGAAAGGGATTGAAACCCCGATGATAAACTTGACCAAAAGCAAAGATCAACGTCGTGATGAAATTGAACAAAAAATGCGAGATGTGTTGACGTTAATTGGGCTGGATTTAACTGATGATAGTATTGAAGAAACTCCACACCGTTTGGCGAAGATGTTTGTGGATGAGATTTTCAGTGGCTTAGATTATGCCAATTTTCCGAAGATTACCAACATTGAAAATCGCATGAAAGTGAGCGAAATGGTATTAGTCAATGACGTAACTTTAACCAGCACTTGTGAACATCATTTTGTCACTATTGATGGCACAGTATCAGTAGCGTATTACCCGAAAAAATGGGTGATTGGATTATCCAAAATTAATCGCGTGATAGCGTTTTTTGCACAACGTCCACAAGTGCAAGAGCGTTTAACTGAACAAGTTTTGTTGGCATTCCAAACCATTTTGGAAACAGAAGATGTGGCAGTTTATGTCAAAGCTACCCATTTTTGTGTGAAATGCAGGGGAATTAAAGATAGCAATAGTTACACGGTAACATCAGCTTTTGGTGGCGTATTCCTTGAAGATCGGGAAACACGTAAAGAATTTTTAAGTTTGATTAATAAGTAAATAGTCAACACAAGGTGCTAATTAACGCACCTTTGTTATTTGAGTAGATTATTTTAATATTTGAACATTATCTCCAACCCGAATTATGCCCAAATTTAGCGGAATTAAATTAATCCCAAAAATTGGTTGGTTTTCATCATCTTTACTGACTTTCTTTAAGGTGCGATAAGGTTCCATTTTTTCGTGTAACTGGTTTGTGGTCGGGTTTCTTGTTATCAGAGAGCAGCGTACGCAAGATTTACCATTTAAAAAACGTACTGCGCCAATTTGAATTTTTTGTCATTGATGTTCTTCATTTGGATTTTCACTATCAATCACAATATTAGGACGGAATTGGGTTATTTGGATCGGTGTAGGCAATGCTGTTGTACAAAATCAAGGGATTGTTGAGTACAAAGTAATAATGGATAGCCGTCAGCAAAAGAAACTGGATTATCGGGAAAATGTTTAATTCTACGTTGTGATTGGTTGCCTAGCCAGCGTAGTTGTACAGGGCGTTTGAGTTTTTCACTAACCCATTGATTTATTTTATCGCTTACTACATAGGATAAAAATTCCGTGCCCCATACTTCATTGGGTTGTAATGGGTTAAAATCGGCATAACGAACAATAAGTTGTGAACCATCTTTATGCAAAATTTGTAACCCCTATGGAATCAGATAAGCGGAAAAATGATAAAGTTCACCATCTTTGTGTGCGGTAATAAATTTGCCGTTAGGTTCGGTGAGCATAAATTGGCGGTCAAAATTTAACCCTTGTGGTTGTACTAAAGTTTCATAAATACGATGAGCTTGGATAGATTTAATTGGGTAGATAAAGAGTTGGGAAACTTGCATTCTTTTGCTTTAATAATGAAAAAAGTGCGGTAGATTTTACCGCACTTTTAGCTAGATTAGAAAAAATTATTGTACTAATAAATAGAAATTATTTTGTCCACGTTTCACATTAAGTGCAATGGCAGATGGTTTTTCATCTAATGCATTACGTAAGTCTTTTAATGTTTTTATTGGTTGACGGTTAATACCGACAATCACATCGCCTACTTTTAATCCACTTTGAGCCGCTGGGGAATTTTTCTCTATTTTTTCGATTTCAATACCTTCTTTACTGTTAGTTAAAGAAGCCCCTTCAAGAGCAGGTAACATATTATTTGTACTGGTTTCACCAGAATTTACAAAATCATCTGCTTGCAAAGTAACCTCGGTTTTTTCTGCTTTACCATCACGTAAATAAGTGAGTTCAAATTTTTTGCCGGCTCCAGACGTGGCAATTTTTGCTCTTAATTCGGCAAAACTTCTAATTCTTTGACCATTTAGCTCAGTAATCACATCACCTGCTTTTAGACCCGCCTTGGCAGCTGCTGAATTCGGTAATACTTCGCTAATAAACGCTCCTTGTTGTGCATCAATATTAAAGGCTTTAGCTAAATCTGCATTAAGTTCTCCACCTTTGATACCTAATACACCACGACGAACTTCACCAAATTCAATGATTTGTTGCACTAAATTGTTTGCCATATTGGACGGAATAGCGAAAGCAATCCCCGCATTACCGCCACTTGGAGAGATAATAGCCGTGTTTATGCCAATCAATTCACCGTTTAGATTGATTAATGGTCCTCCCGAATTACCACGGTTTACCGCTGCATCGGTTTGAATATAGTTTTCGTAAGTACCGCTGTCAGAACCTGTAGAACGACCTAAAGCAGATACGATCCCCGAAGTAACGGTTTGACCTAATCCGAACGGATTACCCACAGCTACAGTAAAGTCACCTATACGTAATTTATCACTGTCTGCTATGCTAATTTCAGTTAAGTTTTTGGGATTTTCTACTTGTACTAATGCCACATCAGATTGTGTATCAGTACCCACTACTTTACCCTTTAATTCTCGTCCGTCTTGTAAGATTACCGTGATTTTATCTGCTTTGTCGATAACATGGTTGTTAGTTAAAATATAGCCTTTCTGTGCGTTAATAATTACACCAGAACCCATACCTTTAAATTGTCTTGGGATTGAGCCACCACGGTTACCAAAGAAGTCATCACCGAAGAAAAAACGGAATTCTTCTGGAATATTTTGATTTCTAACAGTGTTTTGTTCTTTACCTTCCACATTAATTGAAACCACGGCAGGAAGCACTTTTTCTAGCATTGGCGCTAGAGTAGGTAAAGTTGTACCAGCTACTTCATTTGGTAGTTCTGCCATTGTAGTCAGTGGGCTGGTTAACACACTTAATCCCAATGCAATAGCCGTTAAGGTAAAACTCGTTTTTTTTATTTTCATAATATTTCCTTTCTAAAATTAAGTGAATAGTTTGCGTATGAATATGACAAGAAAATGGGGAAAATGTTCAGTATTTTCAAGAGATAATTTAGAAAAAGAAGTCTAAAAAGGAAATAGTGCGATATAAAATATCGCACTGAAGAAGATTATTTAAGTTTATTTATTCGACTTTAACCACCCAGCCTTCTGGAGCAGGTTTGTCGCCAAATTGAATACCAACTAATTCTTCGTAAAGTTGACGAGTTACAGGTCCAACATCGGTTTCTGAATAGAAAACATGAAAATCATCACCATTGAGAATACCGCCGATTGGCGTAATCACTGCTGCTGTGCCACAAGCCCCAGCTTCGCTAAATTGATCTAATTGATTAATATAAATATCACCTTCAATCGTTTCCATACCAAAGCGTTCTTTTGCCAAATAGAGTAGTGAGTATTTGGTGATACTTGGTAAAATAGACGGGGAAATAGGGGTGATAAATTTATTGTCTTTGGTAATACCAAAGAAATTTGCTGATCCTACTTCTTCAATTTTGGTGTGTGTTGTTGGATCTAAATAAATACAGTCGGCATAACCTTGAGTTTTAGCTTTTTTACCCGGATAAAGGCTAGCCGCATAGTTTCCACCGACTTTGGCAGCCCCAGTTCCATGTGGAGCGGCACGATCGTAATTGGATACCATAAAATTAGTTGGTTTTAAACCACCTTTAAAATAAGCGCCCACTGGACAAACAAAAATAGAAAAGATGTACTCAGGAGCCGTATTCACGCCGATATTATCTCCTACACCAATCAAGAATGGACGTAAATATAAGGTGGCGCCTGAACCATAAGGTCCAACCCATTGTTCATTAGCTTTCACCACTTGTTTACAAGCGTCAACAAACATTTCAACAGACACTTCAGGCATTAACAAACGTTGGCAACTACGTTGCATCCGTTTGGCATTTTCATCCGGGCGGAATAGATTAATTGAACCGTCTTTACAGCGGTAGGCTTTTAATCCTTCAAAACATTGTTGTCCGTAGTGCAGTGCGGTGGAACCTTCGCTAATATGTAGCACATTATCCGTCACTAATTCGCCTTTTTGCCATTCGCCATTTTTCCAGTAGGCTATATAGCGATAGTCTGTTTTTATATAACTAAATCCAAGATTATTCCAGTCAAGATCTTTCATAATTTATCCTTATTGTATTTAAAAAAGATGATGTCGCTAAATTTACATGATAATGCAAAGATTGAAAACTATTATTTGAGATTTTCTATGGGCTAATGTTAGAATGACACCATAAAAAAACACCGCACTTGTAAAGTACGGTGTTATTACCCCAAGTTTAGGGCGAAATATACAGGAAGTTATGTTCAGTTTCCCGAACAATATGCAAACACAACATAATACTTAATTAAAAGTAAGGAACTTCTAATTAATCAAAGAATTACTCATGATTAAGTATGTTTGTAGTATAATGTAGCTGGATAGACCAGACAATTGAGAAAAATTAATTTGTCACATAAAAAAAACTAATCCTACTCATCAAAATTAGGGAAAAATTATGGGGAAACGTTTACCGCCTTTAAATTCATTAAAAGCCTTTGAAAGTTCAGCTACCCATTTAAGTTTTACCAAAGCAGCAGAAGAACTTTTTGTTACCCAAGCGGCTGTCAGTCATCAAATTAAATTATTAGAAGATTTTTTAGGTATTGAGTTATTTATACGAAAAAATAGGCTGTTAGAACTGACTGAAAAAGGGAAGCTGTATTATGGTGAGATCTCTCCATTGTTGCAGAAACTCGCTCATGTGACGGAGAAAATTATGTCGAAAGACAAATCTCAGTTAAACATCAGTGTACCACAAACTTTTGCTATTCAATGGCTTGTACCACATTTATTTTCATTTAATCAATTATATCCAGATATTGAAGTTCGGATTCGAGCGACAGAACAAGATGAGGGTATCTTAAATAAAGATATTGATGTTGCTATTTATTATGGCTATGGTAATTGGGATAACCTCTATGCGGAGCGATTAGCTAAAGCGGATTTGGTGATATTAGCATCACCTAAATTATTGGAGAAAAAACCGATTCATTCGGCACAAGATTTGCAACAACATCAATTGATTCATATTCATAATCACGATAACTGGCAAATGATGGCACATTTTTTAAATATCGAGTTGCCAAATGTACAAAATGGATGTATATTTAGCCATACATTAATGGCTTTACAAACAGCTTTATATGGTCAGGGATTAATTCTAGCGAATCAGATGTTAGCTCAGCAAGAAATCGATCAAGGTAATTTACAAATAGTATTACCCATGAAATTGCCAGATCCTAAATCTTTTTATGTGGTCAATAATCAGGTTAGAAATAATGAAAAAACGATCCAATCATTTCGCCATTGGATTGTACAAGAAATTGATAAATCAGGAATAAATAAGGAGATATGATGGGAAATAAATTTTTATCGTTTGCCGCCTTGAGCGGGTTTATTAGTGTTGCTTTTGGGGCTTTTGTTTCTCATGGTTTGCAGCCTGAATTTTCACTACAACAATTAAATTGGTTTGATACTGCATGGAAATATCATACTTTTCACACGGTTGCTTTGTTAGCATTAGGCTGGTTTATTTCTGCCACTATGCCACAGAATACACCTAAATGTCGTCAAACTGCGGTGAATATTATCGGTTTTTTATGGCTGTTAGGTATGCTGTTATTTAGTGGTTCACTTTATACCATGGCAGTGTTAAATACTCGCGCCATTGCTATGTTTGTGCCAGTCGGGGGAATAGCTTTTTTATTTGGCTGGGCGACATTATTGGTGGTTTCGGTCCGTTCTAGTTTCGCCAGAAGAGCGACGAAGTAAGGAAATTCATTGAATAAATTAGCATTATATTGCCGTATTGGTTTCGAAAAAGAAGTGGCGGCTGAAATAACGGATAAAGCGACAGAGCGTGGCGTGTTCGGTTTTGCTCGAGTGCAAGAAAATAGTGGTTATGTGATTTTTGAATGTTATCAAGCTGGAGAGGCAGATAAATTAGCTCGTGAGATTCCATTTCAGCAATTAATTTTTGCTCGTCAAATAATCGTCATATCGGATTTATTAACAAATTTAGATCCTACTGATCGCATTAGTCCCATTATTGAAAAATTTCACCAATTTTCACCGCAGTTTAACCTAAAACAAAGCACTGAAATTTGGGTAGAAACCGCTGATACTAATGAAGCAAAAGAATTATTAGGATTCTGTCGAAAATTTACTGTACCATTACGCCAAGCCTTGCGAAAACAGGGATGGTTGCAATGCCAAGAAATTAAAAAAAGTGGTGTTACCTTACATTGTTTATTTATAGCAAATAATGCCTGTTATATTGGTTATTCTTATAATAACAATCATTCCGCTCATTTTATGGGTATTCCACGCTTAAAATTCCCTATGGACGCACCGAGTCGTTCAACCTTAAAATTAGAAGATGCTATTTTAACCTTTATTCCTGCCGAACAAGAAGCCAAACGCCTAAATGAAAATATGATTGGTGTAGATTTAGGGGCTTGTCCAGGCGGTTGGACCTATCAACTAGTGCGACGAGGGTTGTTTGTGTATGCGGTGGATCATGGCAAGATGGCAGCCAGTTTACATGATACTGGACGAATTGAACATTGTCCTGAAGACGGGTTTAAATTTCAACCCCCAAAACGCAAAAAAATTGATTGGTTAGTTTGTGATATGGTGGAACAACCGAGCAGAATTACAGATTTAATTAGCAAATGGTTACTCAATGGTTGGTGTCGAGAAACGATTTTTAATCTTAAATTACCCATGAAAAAACGTTATCAAGAAGTGCAAAAATGTTTGCAACAATTATCTGATAGTTTGGATAGTCAGGGTATAAAATTCCGTTTACAAGCCAAACATTTATACCATGATAGAGAAGAAATTACGGTGCATATTCAATTAATAAGCCATGGAGTAACACAATGAAAATTGCCCTTGGTGTAGAATATAACGGTACACATTATTTGGGTTGGCAACGACAACAAAATCTACCGAGTATTCAGGCAGAACTGGAAAAAGCCTTGTCGGTGGTGGCTAATCAAAATATAGAAGTATTTTGTGCAGGGAGAACGGATAGCGGTGTGCATGCGACAGGGCAGGTGGTACATTTTGAAACAAATGTAGATCGCCCTGAAAAAGCGTGGGAATTTGGCACAAATGCCAATTTACCAGATGATATTGCCGTGAAATGGGCGAAGATCGTGCCTGATGATTTTCATGCTCGCTTTAGTGCTACTGCACGGCGTTATCGTTATATTTTGTATTGTAATCGATTGCGTTCTGCTATTTTACCTACTGGCGTGACGCATACCCATTTAGACTTGGATTACAATAGAATGCGTGAAGCAGGACAAGCATTATTAGGCGAACGGGATTTCACAAGTTTCCGAGCAGCTCAATGTCAATCTCATAGTCCATGGCGAAATGTACATTCGTTAATGGTATCTCGATTTGGTGATTATATTATTGTCGAAATTCAAGCTAACGCCTTTTTACATCACATGGTTCGCAATATTGTGGGGAGTTTAATGGAAGTGGGTTGTGGGCGAAAGCCTGAAAGTTGGATAGCGGAATTATTAGCTAAAAAAGACCGCACTTTAGCTGCTCCCACAGCGAAACCAGATGGGTTATATTTGGTGAATGTGCAATATCCAAGACGTTTTCAGTTGCCACAAACACCGCTAGGACCTTTGTTCTTACCAGATGAATTGCCAGCATTTATTATCGAAAGATTAAAATTATGGTAGAAATATCTACAAAACAAGTCAAATTTGTGGTTAAATACGTAGGATTTTCATTTAACAAAATTAAGGTTAAATAATGAGCTGGATTGATAAAATTTTTAGTAAATCGCCGTCATCTTCGGCAAGAAAAAAAGCCAATGTGCCAGAAGGTGTATGGACAAAATGTACGTCATGTGAACAAGTATTATATCGTGATGAATTAAAACGCCATTTGGAAGTTTGTCCGAAATGTGGTCATCACATGCGGATTGATGCTCGTGAGCGTTTAGATGCGTTGTTGGATAAAGATAGTATTGTGGAAATAGCCGCTGATCTTGAACCACAAGACGTGTTAAAATTCAAAGATTTGAAAAAATATAAAGATCGTATTACAGCTGCTCAAAAAGAAACTGGCGAAAAAGATGCGTTAATCACCGTTTCTGGTACGCTGTATGGCATGCCGATTGTCGCAGCAGCATCAAACTTTAGCTTTATGGGTGGTTCCATGGGATCGGTAGTTGGGGCGAAGTTTGTGCAAGCGGCGGAACAAGCTATTGAAAAAAATTGTCCGTTTGTGTGTTTTTCTGCCAGTGGTGGTGCGAGAATGCAAGAAGCCTTGTTATCTCTCATGCAAATGGCAAAAACCAGTGCAGTATTGGCAAAAATGAAAGAAAAAGGTGTACCGTTTATCTCTGTATTAACCGATCCAACTTTAGGTGGTGTGTCAGCCAGCTTTGCCATGCTAGGTGATTTAAATATTGCTGAACCGAAAGCCTTAATCGGTTTTGCTGGTCCGCGAGTCATTGAGCAAACGGTACGTGAAAAATTGCCAGAAGGTTTCCAACGTTCTGAATTTTTATTAGAACACGGAGCTATTGACATGATCGTGAAACGTGCCGAAATGCGTGAAAAATTGGCAAATGTATTAAGTCAATTAATGGGCTTGCCATCACCATTTATTGAAGCTGAATTACTTGAAAATACAGTAGAAAACGTTACCGCAGAAAGCACTATTGCAACAGAGCTTAAATAGGATATATTTGAGTGATGTTACATAACTCAAAAGCCACGACAACGCTACAATCTAGCCTTGAGGAGTGGCTTTATTATTTAGAACACAGTCATTGTAAAGTCATCGATCTTGGACTGGAAAGAGTAAAATCGGTTGCTCAAGCATTAGATTTATTAACTCCAGCCCCTTATGTGATTACGGTGGGGGGGACCAATGGTAAAGGCACAACCTGTCGCTTGCTGGAAACTATTTTACTTAATGCTGGTTTTAAAGTTGGTGTCTATTCTTCACCGCATTTAATTTGTTACAACGAACGTGTGCGGATTCAAAATCAAGATGTGCAAGACGAAGATCATATTCGTGCTTTCCAGTTTATTAATACCCATAAAAATCAATCTTTAAGCTATTTTGAATTTAGTACGCTATCTGCCTTGCATTTATTTAAGCAAGCAAATTTAGATGTGGTCATCTTAGAAGTAGGTTTGGGTGGTCGATTAGATGCGACTAATATCGTGGATGCAGATATGGCGGTAATCACCAGTATTGATATTGATCATATTGATTACTTAGGCGATACTCGAGAAAAAATTGGGTTTGAAAAAGCAGGGATTTTTAGAGTAAACAAGCCTGTGATTATTGGTGAGCCAGATATTCCACATTCTATGATCGAGTATGCAAAATCGTTAAATTGCCAGCTTTCTTGTCGCAATCAAGATTGGCAATTTGAAATAACAGGCGAACAGTGGAAGTGGCAAAATAACAACTGTCAGCTAGGAAATTTACCGCTATGTCAAATTCCATTAGCAAATGCGGCAACGGCGTTAGCTGCCGTACAGTCTTTGCCATTTAACATTTCTGCTGAAATTCTCCGAAAATCCTTAAATGAAGTGGAATTAGTCGGGCGTTTTCAAACGGTTAAAGCAGAAAATTTAACCGCACTGATAAAGTTAACAGAAAAATCTTTACAAGATTTGCCTAGAATTATTATTGATGTTGGTCATAATCCCCATGCCGCACGTTATTTAGCGGAAAAATTAACTCAATTAAAAAGCAAAATTTCAGGAAAAATCACCGCAGTTTGTGGTATTTTACAAGATAAAGATGCGGAAAATGTGTTATCACCGTTGTTATCAATCATTGATGAGTGGCATTGTGTTACCTTGTCAGGCTACCGTGGACAAACTGGTGAACAGCTTGCGGAAAAATTATATTCAGTAGCTGAGAAACAAGCCATTAACGTCAAGGTTCAAGTGGAAAATTCGGTAGCTTTAGGGGTAGAAAGTGCGGTGAAAAATACCGATAAAAATGATGTTGTGTTGGTGTTTGGATCCTTTCATACGGTGGGGGAATTTTTACAGATTGGGGGCACTTAGTCTATACACTCAGCCAATAGATGAATAATAATGTGGTGAACAATTTTAATATTTTTCACCACATTTTATTTTATTCTAAATGATTTACATCATTTACTTTTTCTACCATAAATTGTCCTAGTTGATTGCCTTGTTGAACATAACGAACCACACTAATTGAGGTATTAGCAAGCGTTTCGCTTTGTCCATTCTCACGATGGTTTTGCCAAGTTGCACCGTTTAATAACGCAATGAGTAAGCGTAAAGTATGACCGTGCGAAACCACTAAAATATTGCCTTGTTGGTGGATTTTAATCATATCTTGTATCGCTTTCATTGCTCGCTCGGCAAGTTGTTGCCACGTTTCGCCATTGTTACAGATTGCTTTATAGTTGGCAGGGTCATTGAGCATTTGTTGAAATTCTTCATGCTGGCGAATATCATCTACTACAAGCCCTTCCCAACTACCAAAATGATGTTCATTTAAGCCATTATGTTGGAACAGTGGAATATCTCGTTTGCCTAGAATGTATTGAGCCGTATCAATGGTACGTTGTAAACAGCTTGAATAGGCAACAATAAAGGGAATATCTTGTAGCGCTTGACCGGTTTTGATGGCACCTTGTACACCTTGTTCGGTGAGATTAGAATTACCTGATCCTTGCATTAATCCTTGTTCATTCCAAATGGTTCGACCATGACGAATAAAATAAAAGCGAATATCTTTATTCATTGTATGTTTTCCTTTAAGATGGGGCAAATTTATTATTGCAATATAACTATGTTTGAAATTATATATCAACATCAGGATTTTATCATCATCAATAAACCTTGTGGGTTAAGTGTGCATAAAGATGATCAGGAAATCGGATTAACCCAAATGATAGCGAATCAACTTGGTATCAAACAGGTTTGGTTAGTTCATCGTTTGGATAAAGTCACTTCTGGGTTGTTGATTTTGGCATTAAATCAACCTGCTGCGATTATCTTATCTGGATTATTTGCCAAACATAAAATAAGCAAAACATATATAGCCTTGTCATCGCATAAACCGAAAAAGAAACAAGGATTAGTCGTGGGGGATATGGAAAAAGCACGACGTGGCGCATGGAAATTGAGTCCATCTAAACAAAATCCTGCGATAACATGTTTTTATTCCGTGAGTTGTGAGCCTAATTTACGTTTATTTGTGTTAACACCACAAACCGGCAAAACACATCAGTTACGAGTGGCGATGAAAAGTTTAGGTAGCCCTATTTTAGGAGATGAGCTTTATGGTGATAAAACGGAAAATATTGACCGTACTTATTTGCATGCCTACGGTTTAGATTTTGTTTACCAGAATCAGTCGATTAATGTGAAATATCTGCCGAACTGCGGTGAATTTTTTCAACGACATTCTGTATTAGATCAACTGAAATTAATTAAATAAATGTTTGTAAAAATAGTTGAAAAAATATCAAATAGCCTATGATTTATTGGGGACGTTATTTCCAAATGAGTCACTAATATATCTTTAAGCTAATTCTGCGATCATGTCATTAATAGCAGAACAAAGCCGATCACGATCGTGGCGATAGGTAACATCATCTGCGTTTAACTTTCTGACTAATAATTTAACATCTAATGGTTTTTGATCTTTAAGTTGTATAGATGTGATGGCGCCATTTACAATATTTTTGCCAACTGTTTTATTTATCCAATCAATGCGATCGGCTAAAGATAAGCGTGCAGATGGGCTGTGTTCGATACCGAGATTATCAATAAAAATAATCTTAGCGAAACTGGCTTTTAAAGCTTGCGCGATTTCAGGTAATAATAATGTTGGCATAATGCTGGTGAGAAAGCTACCGGGCCCCAGTAAAATCACATCTGCTTGCAAAATAGCATTAACAGCTTCAGGAGATGCCTGAACCATCGGAGATAAAAATAGCGAAGAGGGTAACTGTTGTAAATTATCAACAGCGACTTCACCCCAAATTTTTTCACCAGATGGCAAAACTGCCCCTAAATGTACTGGAGCATCTGACATGGGGAGTAAAAAAGATTTTACTCGCAAAAAGTTACGAATTAAATTGATAGCATCCGTGGGACGGATGTGCATATCTTCTAAGGCTTTTAAAATCAGATTACCTAAATTATGTCCGGCTAACTCACCTGAGCCACTAAAGCGATATTCAAAAACAGCAGATGCGGTAGTGGGATTGGCAATAATTTGGGTTAAACAGTTGCGTAAATCTCCCCATGCAATACCACCATGATCCTGTCGTATTCGACCCGTTGAGCCACCGTTATCTGTGGTGGCAACAATGCCAGTGAGCTGTTCTTTCAGAAAATTTAATGATGACATGACTCGCCCTAAACCATGACCGCCACCGATGGCAACGAGATGTTTAACTTGTATTAGGTGATCGTGGTTTAACATTGTTATCATTGTTTTCCCTTTAATTAAAAGTACACTACTAATTTAGCATTTTTGCGTACTTTTAGAAAGGTTATTTTATTTTTACGTTATATAAAATTATCTATAATTGAATAAAAATAATTAACTTATTTTTCTACCTAAAAGGTGTTAATCATCTGCTTTTGGGTTGTACTTTGGGGTTATCTCTTTTAAAATAAAAGCAATTTCATATACCGAGCTTGTGTACCTAAGTCTCTCAATGAGTTGATAGGGTAGCAATGCCAGTGATGGTTAGTTTTATCATCACTCGGGGATACGCTGGAAACGGTTTGTCCTATTCTTTTTTATAAAGGTATCTTATGCAATCTATTCCTATCCGAAATTTGTCGGCGCGGCTTGTTGATCCGTTCCAGCGAGAATACTACTATTTACGAATGTCGATTACCGATGTTTGTAACTTTCGTTGTAACTATTGTTTGCCTAATGGTTATCAACCCAATCCTGAACGTGATAAATTTCTTCACCTAGATGAAATTCGTCGTGTGATACAGGCGTTTGCTGCTATGGGAACAGAGAAAGTTCGAATTACCGGCGGTGAGCCAACCTTACGCAAAGATTTTATTGAGATAGTGGAAAATATTGCGAATATTGAGAATATTCACACCTTGGCATTGACCACTAATGGTTATCGTATGGCGAAAGACGTAGAGGTGTGGCGAAAAGCGGGAATTACATCTATTAATGTGAGCGTGGATAGTCTTGACCCTCGTCAGTTTTATCGTATTACAGGGGAAGATAAATTTGATGATGTAATGCGTGGTATTGATCGTGCTTTTGAAGTAGGTTATCAGAAAATCAAAATTAATTCAGTGTTGATGAAAGACTTTAATGATCGGGAGTTTGAGCAGTTTTTGGCTTGGATAAAGCATCGTCCGATTCAAATGCGATTTATTGAATTAATGCAAACGGGAGAAATGGATTATTTTTTCCAAAAACATCATATTTCTGGGCAAATTTTGATGGATAAATTATTGCGACAAGGTTGGCAATTACAACCGAAAGGACGGACTGATGGACCAGCAAAAGTGTTTTCGCACCCTGATTATCAAGGTGAAATTGGGCTAATCATGCCGTACGAGAAGAATTTTTGTGTCAGCTGTAACCGCTTGCGAGTTTCCGCTAAAGGCAAATTGCATTTATGTTTATTTGGCGAAGAAGGCGTTGATTTGCGAGAATTGTTACAATCAGATAACCAGCAATTACTTTTACAAGCAAGGCTTTTCGGTGCGTTACAGGGTAAACGAGAACATCATTTGTTACATCAAGGCGATAGCGGTGTAAGAGCAAATTTAGCTAGTATTGGTGGGTAAAGAATAGTCAATATTTGTTTTTTTGTGTTGATTATATTTAATTTAGGAGATGATTGTAGGGGCGTATTGCATACGCCATCATCTCGAATTTGCAAATTTGCCCTAAAATTGGGGCAAGCATTAAAAGGGCGTATGCAATACGCCCCTACAATATTAATATAAAATTCGAACATAGCCAAAAAAGAGATAACAGAATGACAGAATTTAGCCATATTAATCAAAATGGTGAAGCCAATATGGTGGATGTGTCGGCTAAACAAGATACAGTGCGAGAAGCTCGAGCAGAAGTGTTTGTGACAATGTCACCAGAAACCTTAGCAATGATTGTTAAGGGTAATCATCATAAAGGGGATGTATTTGCCACCGCCAGAATTGCAGGGATTCAAGCGGCGAAACGGACGTGGGAACTGATTCCGTTATGCCATCCGTTGTTATTATCTAAAGTAGAAGTGAATTTAACCGCACTTTCAGACAGTAACCAAGTTCGCATTGAAAGCCTGTGTAAATTAACTGGCAAAACGGGAGTCGAAATGGAAGCCTTAACGGCAGCAAGCGTGGCAGCATTGACTATTTATGATATGTGTAAGGCGGTACAAAAAGATATGGTGATTTCAGGCTTGCGTTTGTTAGAAAAGTGCGGTGGAAAATCAGGACATTTTAAAGTGGAATAATAGGTAAATATGTTAAAAGTGTTATTTTTTGCTCAAACTCGAGAATTAATTGGTATTGAGCAATTAGAATTGAAAGCAGAATTTGATACAGCAGAAAGCCTACGTCAGCACTTGGTTAAACAGGGCGATAAATGGGCGTTAGCATTGCAAAAAGGTAAGTTATTGGTGGCGATCAATCAGACCTTGTTACCATTAGAAAGTACAATAAAATCAGGTGATGAAATTGCTTTTTTTCCACCTGTAACAGGGGGTTAAATGTCGGATATTTTTATCGCAGTGCAAACACAACCTTTTGATCAAAATGCGGTTTATCGTTGGTTATCGGAGCAAAATTCCGTGGGAGCAACCACCATTTTTGTGGGCAAAGTGCGTGAAATGAATTTAGGCGATAAAGTATCTAGCCTATATTTAGAACATTATCCAGCAATGACCGAAAAAGCCTTGCAAGAAATTGTGATCGAAGCTAAACAGCGTTGGAATTTACAGAGAGTGGCGATAATTCATCGAGTTGGCTTGTTGCATACTGGTGATGAAATTGTCTTAGTTGGGGTGAGTACCGCTCATCGTGGTGATGCGTATTCGGCTAATGAATTTATTATGGATTATTTAAAAACCAAAGCACCGTTTTGGAAAAAAGAACAAACCGAGCAAGGTGAGCGTTGGATTGAAGAACGAAATAGTGATCATATTGCTGCAGAAAAATGGTAAATAAAAAATCTGTACTTTTTTAAATACAGATTTTTATACATTCTCATTATTATTCTTTGATTAAGCTAATTAATACTTCGGTTTCTTCAGGGAAGTCAGCGTTGATAAAATGTTTACCGTTGAAATAAAGGATTTCACCAGCATTAATTGGATGAGTTTCTTTATCATCTAACACAATATTAGCTTTGCCTTTTAACACGGTAAAGAAAAGTTCATAGCCGTCGTGGTTATGTCTTTTCATTTTATCACCAGCCTTAAAGAATCCATGTACGACAGTGCCAGATTGATTTACAAATACTCTGCCTTTTTCGGTTAACACTTTACCAGCTTGTGTACCCGTCTCTATTTTAACTGTTGTAGGGCTAGATTCTTGTGCTATTGCTTGATGAGCAAGAGCGAAAGTTGTTATTGCAAGAAGTGATAATACTTTTTTCATCATTAAGCTCCGTATAATATAAAAATAACGACTGCAATCATAGCAAATAATAATGATTATCAAAAGCAAATTATCAGTAAAATAGCGCGTTTATTTTATTTATCCAGTTCCACCCACTTTATAAAGGCTGTATAATAAACCATTCATTTTTATTTAGAGCGTTTTATGAAAATTATATCCTTTAATATCAACGGATTACGTGCTAGACCCCATCAGTTAAATGCAATTATAGAGAAACATCAGCCTGATATTTTGGGGTTGCAAGAAATTAAAGTGGCAGATGAGCAATTTCCCTACGAATTAGTAGAACATTTGGGTTATCACGTTTTTCATCATGGACAAAAAGGGCATTATGGTGTGGCGTTATTGTGTAAACAGCAACCCGTTGCAGTACGTAAAGGCTTTCCAACCGATAATGAAGATGCACAAAAACGGATTATTATGGCGGATTTTGATACGCCATTTGGGCTATTAACGGTGATCAATGGTTATTTTCCACAAGGGGAATCTCGAAATCATGAAATTAAATTCCCTGCCAAGCAGAAATTCTATGAGGATTTACAACATTATGTAGAAAACCAACATAATAAGTCAAATCCTATTGTCATCATGGGAGATATGAATATCAGCCCAACGGATTTGGATATTGGTATTGGAGAAGAAAATCGTAAACGTTGGCTACGCACAGGAAAATGTTCATTTTTACCTGAAGAAAGAGAATGGTATCAACGCCTATATAATTATGGCTTAGAAGATACTTTCCGTAAATTAAATCCAACAGTCAATGATCAATTTTCGTGGTTTGATTATCGTTCTAAGGGTTTTGATGATAATCGTGGCTTGCGGATTGACCATATTTTGGTAAATCAGGCATTAGCAGAGAAATGTGTGGATGTGGGGATTGATGGGGACATTCGAGCAATGGAAAAACCTTCTGATCACGCACCCATTTGGGCGGAATTTAAATAATGTCAGACGTGAATTTTCAGCAAGAAATTGATGACCAAAATTGGCAAAATTACCGTACTTGGTTTAATGATCAAGTAGCAATAGTGTCGGTTAATATGTCTTTAATAGCCACATTGACGGAGTTTCGTCAGAGTAATATTGCTCAAATTATTCGTCGCTATGAACGTGATGAAAATGGTTTGCCGGCAGAAGCATCTTATCACGCGATGTTTAGCCAATTACTACATACCATTACACAACTTTGTGCGTTGCCTGATGTTGTTTATGCGGGGCATATTTTGTCGAATGGTAAGTCGCAACAATTTTTTTATTTTAATGATGAAATCAATTTATTAGAAACATTAGGACAATTATCTTATGATGAATTAGTGATTCAGCAGGATCCAAATTGGGACACCTATTTTGAGTTTTTATTACCGTCACCTTTAGAGCATAAAATGACAGTGACAGAAGAAATTTTAGATACGTTAACTGAAAATGGCGTGAATTTGTCTGAACCACAACGAATAGAGCATAATTTTCAATTCGATGATAAGGACGATATTGAACGTTTTATTGAGAAATGTAATTTATCTAAAATTCAGTTCGACAGGATTAAATATACCGAACATAAAGTGAAATTGGATAATCAAAATAAAGTCTATTTATTGAAAGTAGAGCAAGAATTAGCGTTAAACTCGCAAGAAATTTTTACTCAAGTTGAGCAGTTTGAATTGCTGGCGGATGAAGTTTCAGCTCGTTATTTAGGCTGGGAATATGATCATTCTGCACAACAAGGTACTTATTTGAATTAATCTAAGCATAGCCATTTATGCTTAGTTTTTCAGAAAGTTGTAAAAAATACCGCGCTTTTTATCCATTATGGATTTTTTGTTTGAATTAATTTCCCCATTTCAGCATCCCAGTCAATTTCAGCAATAGTTGCGGGTAAAAAAGAGACATTATTTTTGCCACATAATTCGGCTACAATTTCACCCACCAAAGGTAAATGGGAAACAATTAAAACTTGTTTAATATCTTCATCAAATAAAGTAGAGAGATAATCTACAACAACTTCTGCTTTACCATAAGGAGTAATGGCATCCCAAGTTTCAGCTCGTTCGGTAAGTTGTTCAGAAAAAATATTATTAATATATTCAAAGGTTTGTTTAGCCCTAATATAAGGGCTAACGAGTACTTTATTGAAATAACCAGCCGTTTCCTTAAGCCAAATGCCTTGGCTGGCTGAACTTTTTTCACCAAATTCAGTAAGTGTACGATCTTTATCGGATTTGGCAAACATTTCTGCTTCACCATGACGCATAATAAAAATTTTCATCAGATTTCCCTTATACAATAATTTAACAAAATATAATCGTAAATTTATGTACATGTCAATGGGAAATTTTTCTTTCACACATCTCGCTTTTAAAGCGTTTTCAGCGTATAATGCACGCCAGTTTTATCGTGGTAACTAGATAGCTGTCAATGTTATAGCGATGTAAATATATTATCATTTCAAATAATAAAATTAGTGACGGAGAAAGCAATGTCTAGAAAGCTAAGAAGAACAAAAATCGTATGTACAATGGGGCCATCTACTGATAAAGGTAATAATTTAGAAAAAATTATTGAAGCGGGTGCGAATGTTGTACGTATGAATTTTTCTCATGGTACGCCAGAAGATCATATTGAACGTGCAAATAAAGTACGCGAAATTGCTAAAAGATTAGGCAAAAATGTGGCAATCTTAGGAGACTTACAAGGACCTAAAATTCGTGTATCTACCTTTAAAGACGGTAAAATTTTCTTAAATGTGGGTGATAAATTTGTTTTAGATGCTGAATTGCCGAAAGGTGAAGGTAATCAAAATGCCGTTGGTTTAGATTATAAAACATTACCACAAGATGTGGTACCCGGCGATATTTTATTATTAGATGATGGTCGAGTTCAATTGAAAGTATTAGCGACCGAAGGTGCGAAGGTATTTACTGAAGTAACGGTTGGTGGTCCATTATCAAATAATAAAGGAATTAACAAATTAGGCGGTGGTTTATCTGCAGATGCATTAACTGAAAAAGATAAAGCGGATATTATCACGGCGGCTCGTATTGGTGTCGATTATTTAGCCGTATCTTTCCCACGTTCAAGTGCAGATTTAAATTATGCTCGTCAATTAGCTAAAGAAGCAGGTTTAGAGGCGAAAATCGTCGCCAAAGTAGAACGTGCTGAAACTGTCGTTGATGATGCTGCGATGGATGATATTATCTTAGCTTCTGATGTGATTATGGTGGCGCGTGGCGATTTGGGGGTAGAAATCGGTGATCCGGAATTAGTTGGCGTACAGAAAAAATTAATTCGTCGTTCACGCCGTTTAAATCGTGTAGTGATTACTGCAACCCAAATGATGGAATCCATGATTAGCAACCCAATGCCAACTCGGGCAGAAGTAATGGATGTGGCAAATGCCGTATTAGATGGTACAGATGCAGTAATGCTTTCGGCTGAAACTGCTGCTGGTCAATATCCAGCTGAAACTGTTTCAACGATGGCAAAAGTCTGTTTGGGTGCGGAAAAAATGCCAAGTATTAACGTTTCTCGTCATCGTATGGATGTTCAATTTGATACTATTGGTGAATCTGTGGCATTCTCTGCAATGTATGCAGCAAACCACATGAAAGGTGTGGCAGCCATCATTGCAATGACAAGTACTGGTTATACTGCAAAATTGATGTCACGCATTAGTTCTGGATTACCTATTTTTGCCTTATCACGCCATCAATCTACATTGAATCTTTGTGCATTATATCGTGGGGTAACGCCTGTTTTCTGTGATGGTGAATCACGTACTGCAGAAAGTACTAAACAAGCTGTACAGTTATTAAAAGATAAAGGCTTCTTGGTTTCAGGCGATCTTGTCTTATTAACCCATGGTGATCCATTAGGTAATGGTGATACAAATACTTGTCGTACATTAATCGTGGAATAATAGATAGGAATCTATATTGAGCAAACGGTGGTCTATTCCACCGTTTTTTTATGGTTAACAACAAAACATCTTACTTCACTTCATAAAATAGAGTTTTTTAAATGATTATTTAAACCAACCTGTTGGTGTAATAGTGGCATTTTCTTTTAAACGTAATGCACCAACCACTACACGGAAAATGTACCAAATAGACACAGCAAAAATAATTAATGCCCCAATGCCAATAATAGTAAGTATTCCACCAAGCACAAAACCTAATAAGGTTCCCCAGAAAGTTCGGATTAAGAAACGATAGTGATCTTGGTAGGCACCAAAAACTTCCTCTTTTTTAATATAAGCGAGAATGACACCCGCAATGGCAGGCAATCCCCCAAACAGAATGCCTGCACCAAATAGGGCGTAAGCAATCCATAAAGTAGATCGTTGGTCATCACCATTTGGTATTATATTTTGATTCATAAAAACTCCCATAATAATAAAAAAAACTGAACAATACCGAAATCTCAACTAACAAAAAACAATTCGCAACAAACAAAAAGGTATGATGATTAACGGTAACTATTTCCTAGATGAATTAACAATAAACTAGGCTAGATTTAACACCCGGGCAATAGCAACATCTCATTTAATTTCAATGGATGTTACACCATTTAAATCATGAGTTTCATCATTTTTCCTTATAAAATAGCTATCCATTGGTAAAATATAAAGTCTTTTGTTATAGTAGAAAATGGTGTTTATTTATCAAATTTCAAGCCTAGCGTTAATCTCATGGTGATGTATGGAACAATTTATTTCATCTTTTTTATTTTCGTTAAATGTCACGCTACCGATTATTCTCTTGCTGTTGTTGGGGATGTGGTTACGTCGTTCACAAGTGATCGATGAACGTTTTTGCGATCAAGCGACCAAAGTGATTTTTAATATTACTTTGCCATTAATGCTATTTTTTAGTGTTTATGGTAAAGAAATTGACTATTTTTCACAAATAAAATTACTTTTAGTGGGAATTGGTGGTACTGTCTTACTGTTTTTAATCGGTGAGTGTTTAGCGAGCCGATTTGTCGCAGAAAAACGAGAGCGAAGTAATCTAGTACAATCCTTTTATCGAGGCAATAATGGTATTTTAGGGTTAGCATTTTGCGTGAATGCTTATGGTCAACAAGCGCTGACGCCAGCGTCTATTTATTCTGCCGCATTAATTTTTGTGTATAATATTTTAGCCGTGATTACTTTAACGCGTGCTTTATCCAATGAAAAAATCACGATTTGGCAAATGATAAAACAAGTGGCGAAAAATCCATTAATTATTGCTATTGTATTGGGTTTCTTGGCAAATGTAATACATTTTCAGTTACCAAAACCTTTTGCTACAACAGGGCATTATTTAGCGGATATAACGTTGCCTTTTGCGTTAATTTGTGCCGGAGCCAGCATTAATCTTCGTAGCTTAATGAACACATCAAAAGTGGCGACATGGGGAAGTTTAGGTCGTCTCTTGGTGTCGCCTTTATTAATGTTATTTTTGGCTCAACTGGTGGGATTAAGTGGCATCAATATGGGGATTGTATTGTTAATGGCAATTACACCGTTGGCATCTGCCGCTTATACCATGACTAAAGCGATGGGGGGAAATGGCACCACGGTAGCAAATATTATTGGTATTACTACCGTTGGTTCATTGTTGGTTTCTTCTCTGATATTAATGTGGTTAAAGCATGGTGGTTTTATCTAATTATTTAAACTGCGGTGTTTTTTATTTGAATTTTTACGCCGACAGATTCTTGCTTTAACGGTTGTTTAATCCGTGCGCTTTCCACACAAACCATGGTTTTATATCCGATGTCTGACATACTGCTAGTGGGTTTATGCCATGGATTCCACACCACGATGTCGGATGCGTTAATGTGTTCAACGATAATAGTGCGTTGGTTTATTTGATCTTCAATGAACGTAGCACCGTTTTCTGTGGCATAAATACAATCTACATTTTCCCCGATAGTGCGTGGCGATGGCACATTTTCTTGTTGTTGGGTAAGGGAATTAAAGGTCGTGGTGGGTAAATTATGTAATTGTATCTGTTCAATATCACCTACATTAAAATAACTATGTAAAGCTAGTTGAGCGTTTTCTTGCTGATAATTGGTAAAGATTAATTCGCATTGTGCCGTAAATATCATGTTGATTTGCGCAATTGGCGTTTTATCCGTGGCAAATAAAGAAAAGGTTAATGTTACTTTATTCGGTTGAATATCATAATCGGTTACATCCCATAAGCTGATGCGAGCAAAACCATGTGCTGGCGTACCGTTATTACCAAACCATGGGAAACAAATCGGTACACCACCACGAATTGCCGAACCTCGTTTAAAGGGTTCCATTTCACTTAACCAAAATACATCTTGTTGACAATGTGCTGGTTTCCAACTGAATAAATGTGCACCTTGTAAAGCGATTTTTGCTGTTCCTATTGGGTGATCGAGTTCTAACACAGCAATTTCATTATATTGATAAAGGGATAATTCATTACAAATTGGTTTGATTAAAGTGGGTTTCATAAATTTTCCTTTTGGTGGAATTGAGATGCTACAATATACCGCAAAATTAATCATAAAATAAATAAACAATGTCCGAAATAATCAACATTTTCTCTGAAACCGGTGCGTTAAGTCAGCAGATTAATGGTTTTCGTCCCAGACGAGAACAATTAGACATGGCAACTGCGGTGGAAAAAACAATCAAAAATCGCACCGCACTTGTGGTGGAAGCTGGCACTGGCACGGGCAAAACCTTTGCTTATCTCGCCCCTGCATTATTGGCAAAAAAGAAAACTATTATTTCTACAGGTTCAAAAAATCTACAAGATCAGCTGTTTAAACGTGATTTACCAGCCATTAAACAAGCCTTAAATTACACGGGCAAAATTGCTTTACTCAAAGGACGAGCCAATTATTTATGTTTGGAACGCTTGGAACAGGTGAAATATATGGGGTTGGTGGGGGATAAATCTATTTTGGTGGATTTAAGCAAGGTGCAAAAATGGCAACTTGCCACCAAAACGGGGGATTTGTCGGAATGCTCAACCCTTGCCGAAGACAGCCCGATTTTGCCGCAATTAGTCAGCACCACGGACAGCTGTTTAGGCACGGATTGCCCCCATTACGGCGATTGTTATGTGGCGTTGGCTCGCAAAAAAGCCTTGGCAGCGGATTTGGTGGTGGTGAATCATCATTTATTTTGTGCCGATATGGCGGTGAAAGAAAGTGGTTTTGCCGAGCTGATTCCCGATGCGGAAGTGATTATTTTTGACGAAGCCCATCAACTGCCCGACATCGCCAGCCACTATTTTGGGCAATCGCTGACTTCTCGCCAGCTGTTTGATCTTTGTAAGGATTTACAAATTGTTTACCGCACCGAAGTGAAAGATATGCAGCAGCTTGGGGTGGCAAGCGATCATCTGCAAAAAATGGTGCAGGATTTTCGCTTGTTGCTGGGAGAAGGCAATCAACGGGGAAATTGGCGAGATGTATTGCGACAAACCGCGGTGCAAAAAGGCTTAGAAATTTTGCAGGAAAAATTGGACTTCACTGCGGAGGTGGTGAAACTGGCTTTAGGGCGTTCGCAAACCTTAGACAGTATTTATGATCGCTTGAATGCGGTGAAAAAACAGCTTACAAGACTCGCGGACACCAGCATTACGGGCTATTGTTATTGGTATGAAACCTTTAACCGCCAATTTGGCTTGCATATTACGCCATTGACGGTGGCAGATAAATTCGGCGAACAAATGGCGAATCAAAAAGCAGCATGGATTTTCACCTCTGCCACCCTTGAAGTAGGCGGCAGTTTCCAGCATTTTTGCCAACGTTTAGGCATTCAAGATGCCGATCAAAAGGTGTTACAAAGTCCCTTTAATTACCCCGAACAAGCCTTGCTTTGCGTACCTCGTTTTCTGCCAAGTAGCAACCAAAAACACACCTTACCACAGCTAGCAGAAATGCTATTGCCCGTAATTGAAGCCAATCAAGGGCGTTGTTTTATGCTTTGCACCTCTTATTTTATGATGAAAGGCTTAGCGGAATATTTTCGTGCCAACAGTTCGCTTTCCATTTTGTTGCAAGGGGAAATGTCGAAAGCCAAATTGCTCGATTATTTTATTCACGAACCGCACAGCGTATTGGTGGCGACGTCCAGCTTTTGGGAAGGGGTGGATGTGCGTGGTGATGCGTTATCCTTGGTGATTATTGACAAATTGCCGTTTACCTCGCCTGATGAACCTTTGCTCAAAGCTCGCATTGAAGATTGCAAACTCCAAGGCGGCGAACCGTTCAATGACCTACAAATCCCCGAAGCCGTGATTGCCTTAAAACAAGGTGTGGGGCGATTAATTCGCGATGTCACCGATCGTGGGGCAGTGATTATTTGTGACAACCGTTTAGTCAACCGTCCTTATGGCGAAACCTTTTTGAAGAGTTTACCCAATGCGAAGCGGACGAGAGATTTGGGGAAAGTGGTGGATTTTTTGCAGAAAATCAAGGAAAAATGAAAAATAAATAGCCACTAATCTAAAACTAAAAGCTCGCCATTCAATAGCACTTCAGTTCTATCAGCCATAATGCCACTACAATCTTCAGCAGGTGTAACATAAATTACCCTATAGTCAGGTGCTTCTTGCTTTAATAATCTTGCAAGACGAATACCTTCGGAATGATATTTTTGCCAATCCCAAATGATGTCTTGACCACTCCATTTGCTTGCCTGTATTTGAGCTAGTCCTTCTTGGTCAAATTCAAAAGCAGTAATATCAAACTGTAGCTGCCAATGATGAAATTGTTCTTGTAAATACTCTGATATTGGCAACCTATTGTCATAGCCAGACCAAGAATCAGCAATATTAGGACCAACATAGGTACTATCATTATAAGCACCCCATAAATAGGCTCCGCCATAATCAGGCATAATATTTAAAATATTGTATTTGGGGTCACCGTCATCTTCAAATACCATACTATATCCTAAGGTTAAATTAATTTTCTTAGGCTCTATTGCCATACTTTCGGAATTTTCGTATACCTACTTTAGGGTGTCAATGCTTTTTTGATTTACCCTGTTAAATTATGCTATATTGCATTGAAATTCACACTATAAGGAGTTCTCTATGAAACTTTGGTATTCCACCACTAGCCCTTTTGTGCGTAAAGTGCTCGTCACGATGAAACATCATCAGCTTGAAGATAACATTGCGCTGTTGCCCGTTAGTTCTTCTTTTGATCCCCACTCGCCACATAATCAGGATAATCCCCTTGGGCGTGTACCCGCATTGCAACGCAATTGTGGGCGTTGGTTGTTTGGTAGTCTGTTGATTGCAGAATATTTAGATAATAAAGGCAAAAATGCAACACTGTTTCCGAAAGAGGGCAAGGCACGTTGGAATGTGTTGGCGTTGCATAATTTGGCGGATGGGATTATGGAAAATACCTTGCCAATGATTGCGGAAATTTTATTGCGTCCCAAAGCGGAATGGTGGACAGAACGACATCAGCAATTAGTAGAGCGTAATCTGCGAAGTTTTGCCATGTTGGAACAGAACTTGGCAGAATTTGCTACGGAACTGAATATTGGCACCATTTGTGCGGTGGGCGTGATTGATTGGTGGCATTTGCGTGAGCAAAAATTAGGCGTGGATTTTGGTAAAAATTTTCCAAATCTAGTAAAATGGTCAGATCAGATGAATGCAAAATACCCTGTGCTGGCAGAAACTGCACCACAATAATAAACATGGAACACTATGACAAAGCTAACTTTACTTGCTATTGACACTTCAACGGAGGCCTGTTCTGTAGCATTACTGCATCAGGGCGAAATTACTCATTTAGATGAGGTGGCACAACGTACCCATACTAAACGAATTCTACCTATGATTGATCAGATTTTAGGGCAATCGGGCTTACGGCTTAACCAATTGGATGCGTTGGTATTTGGACGTGGTCCGGGCAGTTTTACGGGGGTGAGAGTAGGGGCAAGTGTGGCTCAAGGGTTAGCTTTTGGTGTGGATTTGCCAGTGATTGCGGTGTCTAATTTGACTGCCATGGCTCAAGCGGCGTACCAACAACATCAAGCAGAACAGGTACTTTGCGCGATTGATGCTCGTATGAATGAAGTGTATTTTTCAGCCTTAAAAGCGGAAAAAGTGCGGTTGGAAATTGGCGAGTTTTTGCAATGGCAAGAAATAATTACCGAACAAGTGTGTTCACCACAAAGATTGCTTGAGCAGGCTAATACATTAAGCGGAAATTGGTTAACTGTTGGTACAGGATGGCAAGCCTATTTATCGTTAAATAATGTGGCTAAAAACAGTGAAATTACTTTGCCATCGGCAAAATATATGCTTTCTGTTGCCGTGCCAATGTGGTTTGCCAAGCAGACTATTGCTGCCACAGAAATTGAACCCGTGTATTTGCGTAATGAAGTGACGTGGAAAAAATTACCCGGTAGAGAATAACTATCAAAATAAGGTGTTGCTATGAAAAAAATATTGTTTTTTATCACCGCACTTTTATTAGTCGGTTGCGTTAATCCACCGCAAGGCTTGGAAAAAGACGAATTCACTATCCAGAATTTAAAGGATATTGAGCAAGATCATTATGCTTGTCAATGTAAAGATGTCCGTTTGGGCGGCAAAGTATTGTCCGTTACGGCTCAAAATGAGCAAACTAAGATAGAAGTGTTGAGTTTGCAAGTCTCGTCATTTTCTGCAAAACCAGTATTGGATAGTTCGACAAATGGTCGTTTTATTGCTTATTTGAAAGGGTTTGTGGATCCGGAAAGTTTGAAAGATCAATATATTACGGTAAAAGGCAAGTTGACAGGGAAAGAAATGGGTAAAGTTGATCAAGCAGACTATCAATATCCAGTGGTAAGTGTGCAAGCCTTTAAGCAGTGGCGGTTAGAGAAAGAATACTACTATGAATATGATGATTGGGATGATTATCCTTTTGGTTTTGGACCACGTTGGAGATTTATGGGACGATTCTGGTTGGCTCAACCGAAAGTGCGTTATGTGTTGCGTTAATATTATGAAAGAATAAAAGAAGAATAAGGATTTATATGAAAAAGTTATGGATTGAGAATTACCCTAAAGGGCTGGAAAAAGAAGTTAATATTAATAAATATGCTAATTTATTGGATATGTTTGATAGTGCAGTACAAAAACATCCTGATCGTCCAGCTTATATTAATATGGGCAAAGCATTGACTTTTCGTAAATTGGAAGAACGTAGTCGGGCTTTTGCAGCTTATTTACAAAATGAATTAAAACTTAAGCGTGGTGATCGTGTTGCATTAATGATGCCGAATTTATTGCAATATCCGATAGCCTTATTTGGTGTGTTGCGTGCTGGTTTAATTGTAGTAAATGTCAATCCGCTTTATACGCCACGAGAATTAGAATATCAGTTACAAGATAGTGGGGCAGTGGCTATTGTAGTGGTGTCGAATTTTGCCTCAACCTTAGAAAAGGTCGTATTTAACACCGCAGTTAAGCATGTTATTTTAACGCGAATGGGAGATCAGCTTTCTTTTGGTAAACGTACGCTGGTTAATTTTATAGTGAAATACGTTAAAAAATTAGTCCCCAAATATAAATTACCAAACGCAGTAACCTTTCGTGAAGTGTTAAGTATTGGCAAGATGCGTCAATATGTTCGCCCTGAATTAGAACCAACAGATTTAGCCTTTTTGCAATATACTGGTGGCACGACAGGGGTGGCAAAAGGTGCGATGTTGTCGCATGGCAATATGGTGGCGAATGTGATGCAAGCTCGTTGGATTGCCGAACCTTTTGTGGGAGATAATCATCGTGAGCGTAAGGCGATTTTACCATTGCCGTTGTATCATGTATTTGCACTTTGTGCGAACTGTTTGTTATTTATTGAGTTAGGCATAACAGGGATATTAATCACCAATCCACGTGATATTGATGGCTTTATTAAAGAATTAAGAAAACACCATTTTGTGGCGTTAACTGGGGTAAATACCTTGTTTAATGCGTTGTTGAATAATGAGAATTTTAAAGAAGTTGATTTCTCAGGGTTAAAATTAACAGTCGGTGGTGGTATGCCAGTTCAGCAAGCTATTGCAACCCGTTGGCACGAATTAACCGATTGTAATATCATTGAGGGGTATGGATTAACCGAATGTTCACCTTTGGTGGCAGCATCTACGATAGATTGTTTAGTGCATGACGGTAGTATTGGTTTGCCGGTCCCAAATACAGAGATTAAAATTCTGAAAGAAGACGGCAGTGAAGCAAGTTTAGGCGAAGCTGGCGAACTTTGGGTCAAAGGGGCTCAGGTGATGCAAGGCTATTGGCAACGCCCAGAAGCCACTAGCGAAGTACTGAAAGATGGCTGGTTAGCCACAGGTGACATTGTCACAATGAATAAAAAAGGTATTCTACGTATTGTGGATCGTAAAAAAGATATGATTTTGGTGTCAGGTTTTAATGTATATCCAAATGAAATTGAAGATGTTGTGATGTTAAATTATAAAGTGGCTGAAGTGGTAGCGATAGGTGTTCCACATGAAGTATCTGGCGAAACCATTAAAATTTTTGTGGTGAAAAAAGATGATAGCTTAACCCGTGATGAGCTACGTCAACATTGTCGCCAATATTTAACTGGCTATAAAATTCCGAAACAAATTGAATTCCGTGACGAATTGCCGAAAAGCAATATTGGTAAAATTTTACGCCGTGTGTTGCGTGATGAAGAATTGGCGAAACGTTTGAATAATTAATCATGATCAAAGAAATCCAAAATAAACCGCACTTTCAGATGATTAGTGATAATCAAGGTTTGGCTCAAGTTTGCGAATTGGCTCAACAAAAAACAGTGCTTGCTTTAGATACGGAGTTTATCCGAGTGCGCAGTTATTATCCAAAATTAGGTTTAATTCAACTTTATGATGGTGAGCAAGTCAGTCTAATTGATCCCAATGACATCACTGATTTTTCGCCTTTTATTGCTTTATTATCAAATAAGAATGTGCTGAAAGTGTTACATGCTTGCTACGAAGATTTGGAAGTATTTCAGCATTATTTCAATCAGTTACCCACACCGTTAATTGATACACAAATTATGGCGAATTTTTTGTCTTTCCCAAATTCTACAGGGTTAGCCACTTTAATGCAGCATTATTTTGAATTTAGCCTTGATAAAGGAGCATCTCGAACCGACTGGTTGGCTCGTCCTTTATCAGACAAACAGCTTGAATATGCGGCGGCAGATGTATGGTATTTGTTACCACTTTATCACAAAATGGCAGAGCAACTCGCTCAAACACCTTGGCAAAGTGCGGTGCAATTTGACAGTTATTTATTGTTGGAAAAGCAGGAGAAAGTTAACGATCCCGATAAAGCCTATTTAACTATTCCAAACGTTAATAAGCTCAATTCAGAAGAGTTAATGAGATTAAAATTATTAGCTAAATGGCGGCAACAGGAAGCGATTAAACGTGATCTTGCATTGAATTTCGTGGTTCGTGCGGAAAATTTATGGTTAGTAGCGAAATATCATCCGCAAAATACATCAAATTTGTTGGATTTAGGTATTCATTCGCAAGAAGTACGGATTCATGGTAAAAAAATGTTACAAGTTATTGAACAAATAAAACGAGTTGACCCGATAGATTATCCAGCAGTAATTGAACGATTTTCCGATGATCCTCGTTATAAAAAAACATTTAAAGCCTTGCAACAAAAATTACTCGAGATAACACCTAAAAATTTAGCCTGCGAAGTCATTGCAAGCCGTAAAAGTTTAGAAAAATTAATGAAGTGGGTTTGGCTAAAACAAAAAGATCCAGACAAATTACCCGATTTGATGCGAGGCTGGCGTGAGCCTTTTGGGCAAAAATTGTGTGAAATATTGGAGACCCCTTAACGACAAATTTTTATGTGTAAAAAGCATTCTTTTATTGCATAAATTCGAAAAATCTCGTAGAATTTCGTCTGTTTTGCTTAATGTAGAGCAAAGAAAGAAATCATATCTTCTGCTAATGGCTAAAAAGTATGATGTGAAAATAAATTGACCAGAGGAATAGTACTATTAAACCAGTAAAACGTGTTCAGACAAACCGAGCTCATCGTATTAATGATGAAATTCGCGTTAAAGAAGTTCGCCTAACCGATCAAAATGGCGAGCAAATAGGTATCGTATCAATTCAAGAAGCATTAGCAAAAGCTGAAGAAGCTGAGTTAGACTTAGTTGAGATTAGCCCAAATGCTGAACCGCCAGTTTGTCGTATTATGAACTACGGTAAATTTATTTACGAAAAAGAAAAGGCCGCCAAAGAGCAGAAGAAAAAGCAAAAAGTGGTACAGGTGAAAGAAATTAAATTCCGCCCGGGTACTGATATTGGTGACTACCAAGTAAAATTACGCAATATTCTTCGTTTTTTAGAAGATGGTGATAAAGTTAAAATTACTGTACGTTTCCGTGGTCGAGAAATGGCTCACCAAGACATTGGTTTAGATGTATTGGCTCGTGTAAAAGAAGATACGGCGGAAATTGCCATGGTGGAATCTGCACCGGGTAAATTGGAAGGTCGCCAAGCGATTATGGTGTTAGCACCTAAGAAGAAATAATTTTTTATTGAATTGAGCAGATCTATTCAATAAAAAATCTAAAGCTTATCAGGCACACTCAGCAGCCTGATGGCTTTTATGGAAAACAGAGATGAAAATTTCTGTGAATAACGTGATAAATAAGAGCTTTACAAGTAGTGTCTGAAATATTGCAAACAATATAACAAGATATTCGCCTATTTATCTTTTTTAAACAAAACAATGCGGAGTTTTTAAACAATGCCTAAAATTAAAACAGTACGTGGTGCTGCGAAGCGTTTCAAGAAAACAGCTTCTGGCGGTTTCAAGCGTAAACAATCTCACTTACGTCATATTTTGACTAAGAAAACTACTAAACGTAAACGTCATCTACGTCATAAATCCATGGTTGCGAAAGCTGATCAAGTTTTAGTTGTAGCGTGCTTGCCATACGTATAAGCATAAGCGTTCATTAGTAAATTTTAGTTAACATATACATTAGGAGATTAAATAATGGCTCGTGTAAAACGTGGTGTTATTGCAAGGGCGCGTCATAAGAAAGTTCTTAAGGCCGCTAAAGGTTATTATGGTGCACGTTCACGTGTGTATCGTGTTGCTTTCCAAGCAGTGATTAAAGCTGGTCAATATGCTTACCGTGACCGCCGTCAACGTAAACGTCAATTCCGTCAATTATGGATTGCACGTATCAACGCTGCCGCTCGTCAAAACGGTTTATCTTACAGTAAATTCATCAACGGCTTGAAAAAAGCTTCTGTTGAAATCGATCGTAAGATTTTAGCTGACATCGCTGTATTCGATAAAGTCGCTTTTGCTGCTTTAGTTGAAAAAGCAAAATCTGCTCTTTAGTTTTTAAAGAATAGAAAATTAGGACGCTGTGAAGCGTCCTTTTTTATTGGCTAATGACTTTTGGTCGCTAATAAATAGTACCGTTGTTGTGAAATATAAAAAATGAAAGCGAACACATAGGGTTCGCTTTCATTATAACAATGATGAATGAAATATATTAAAGTACTTTCACAATACTCTCACACAAATGACGAATATTATCTTCGGTAATACCCGCTACATTAATACGACCAGAACGTACCGCATAAATTGCAAATTCATCTTTTAAGCGATCTACTTGAGAGGCATTTAAGCCACTGAAAGAGAACATCCCATTTTGTTGCGTAATAAAGCCAAAGTCTTGGTTTGCGCCAAATTCTTTCAGTAATGCTACAAATTTTGTTCGCATTGCTTTAATACGATTACGCATTTCAGTTAATTCATCTTCCCATTGTTTACGTAATACTGGATCAGCTAATACGACAGCGACCGTTGCAGCCCCATGTGAAGCTGGGTTAGAGTAGAGTGTACGTACAATAGTTTTAACTTGAGTTAAAGCTGTGGCAGCAATTTGTTCATTTTCAGCCACCAACGTAAATGCGCCAACACGTTCGTTATATAAACCAAAGTTTTTAGAGTAAGAACTGGCAACTAATAATTCTTTATGGTTTGCCGCAAAAGTACGTAACCCTACAGCATCTTCATCTAAACCGTTGCCTAAACCTTGATAGGCGAAGTCAAACAATGGCAACCAACCGTTTTTAGCTGACATCTCCGCTAATTGTTTCCATTGTGCTGGCGTTGGATCAATTCCTGTTGGGTTATGACAGCAACCATGTAACAATACCACATCACCTTCGCTCGCATGAGTTAAATCGGCAATTAAATTATCCCAGTCTAACACTTTACGTTCTGCATCATAGTAACGATATTCACGAATCGTGATACCGACAGCATTAAAAATCGCGTTGTGATTTGGCCATGTTGGCGAGCTAATCCAGACATTTTGTGCTTTAGTTTGGCGTTTAATAAATTCTGCGGCAATACGTAAAGCCCCAGTACCGCCAAGACTTTGTACTGTTTTTGCACGACGGTCCTTAATGAGGTCTGAACCTTCACCAAATAACAAAATTTTTGTGCGTTCATTGAAGTCTGCTACGCCGTCAATGGCTAAATAGTTTTTCGTGGTTTCGATGTCAAATAGACGTTTTTCCGCTTCTTTAACGGCTTGCATAATTGGCGTGGTACCTTTGGCATCTTTATAAACACCGATACCTAAATTAATTTTATTGGCACGATTTTCTGATTTAAATGCCTCGCCTAAGCCTAAAATAGGATCGGCAGGCGCCGGAGTAATATGTTCAAACATAGTTGTTGTCCTTTTAAATGTAAATGTTTTGTTAATACGTTAAAATTTATACTCTGTATAGCCTAAAATTGCAAGTAGTTATTCCATCAGGTATAACCATTTTACTACTGAATTTGGTAAAGTCTAAAAACTGCGGTGCAAAATTAAATTATTTTAATTTTTCAATCGTCCACTCTAAACCAGAGTGATAATCTTCTGGTAATTCCGTACGTAATTTATTTAGTTGAGTGATTAATTGGTTTTTATCAATATGAGTCAAATTAATATGCCCTACTTTTCGTCCCGCTCGCACTTCTTTGCCATACCAATGGACTTGACTAAAAGGCGTGTTTAACCATTGTGGATTATGTGCTGTACCGATTAAATTGACCATCACACTTGGTGCAAAGACTTCTAATTTAGGCGTTGGTAAATCTAACAACGCACGCAAATGTAATTCAAATTGGCTAATGGAACATCCCAGTTGTGTCCAATGTCCACTGTTATGTACACGTGGTGCTAATTCATTGATTAATAATTGATTATTTACCACAAAACATTCCATTGCCATGACGCCGATATAATCCAATTTACACATTACTTTACCAAGCATTTGTTCGGCTGTTGATTGTAAATGAGCATTTGAATTGTCAGCAACGCTATAACGTAAAATACCGTTTTGCTGTAAATTATGAGTGACAGGATAAAAACGTGTTTCGCCATTGCGGAATCTTGCGCCTACAATGGACACTTCACCGTCAAAGGGAATAAATTTTTCCGCAATCACCTCGCCGAATAAGTCATTTGTAATGACATTTTGATTTTGTCGGGTGATAATCCATTGTCCACGTCCATCATAACCTCCAGTGCGACGTTTCACCACGATTTTTTCCCCTATATGCGCAAAAATATCATTAAAATCCACCGCACTTTTGATTAACCCCCAAGGGGACGTCGGTAGATTTAATTCATCTAACAGGGATTTTTGGGAAAAACGATCCGCTGTCGTCGCAAACACTTTTTGATTAACAAATTTATCATGATTACCGAGCATTTCCGTTAAAGGCGTTTGTTCCCAACGTTCAATTTCTGCGGTAATAATGGCATTTTTCGGCAAATCAAATAGGGGAGCGTTAAAGTCTAATGGTTCGACATTAATATCTAAAGGTGCTCCAGCATAACGCAACATACGCCCAAGTTGACCATTGCCTAAAATATAAATAGTGGGATATAAAGTACTTTGTTGCATAGTAAAAATCTCAAAAAACACCGCACTTTTCATTATACAAAGTGCGGTTAAAATTAATCAATTTCTTGGATCGGGATTATCCAACACCACCTTGGTTTGTTTGTCACGGAATGCTTTTAAACGAATTGACAATTCGGTATCCCAAGTGGCTAAAATTTGAGCCGCCAATAATCCCGCATTAGCCGCACCAGCCGGTCCAATAGCTAATGTGCCTACTGGAATCCCTTTTGGCATTTGGACAATAGAATACAGGCTATCCACGCCACTTAACATTGAGCTTTTAACAGGCACACCCAATACAGGAATCAGGGTTTTAGCGGCAAGCATTCCCGGTAAATGAGCGGCTCCTCCTGCTCCAGCAATAATCACTTTATAGCCCTTTTGTTCAGCAGTTTCAGCAAAGCTAAACAGTTTATCTGGCGTGCGGTGAGCGGATACCACTTCAACATGATACGGTAGCTGTAATTGATCTAAAATTTGGCTAGCTTCCTGCATTGTCGCCCAGTCACTTTGGGAGCCCATAACAATGGCAATTTGTGGATGTTGATTAGACATTTTGAGTTTCCATTAGAAAAATATGAATAGTAAAAAACGTGGGGTAGAATAGCATAATTTTAATATTTTGAGCAAACGATTGCGGATGGATTTAGAGATTTTTCAAGTAATCAGGTCGTTAGAAGCAAAAACCCTCAAACCATCCCTTTAAAAGGGTAAAAAATGAGTGTAACAACGCAATGAATGGATATAAAACTATCAAAATCATATAACAATGCGATATAATACTTAACTAATTTTTATATTAATTACAATGGAAATACAATGAGTCAGTTTTTTTATGTCCATCCTGAAAATCCACAAATGAGGTTGATTAATCAAGCGGTGGAAATTTTGCGCAATGGTGGAGTGATTGTTTATCCAACCGATTCTGGTTATGCGTTAGGTTGTATGTTAGGAGATAAGCATGCGATGGATCGTATTGTGGCAATTCGTCAGTTACCCGAAGGACATAACTTTACTTTGGTGTGCAGTGATTTATCGGAATTATCCCATTATGCTACGGTGAATAATGTGGCTTATCGTTTGATTAAAAATAATACCCCTGGACGTTATACCTTTATTTTAACGGCCACCAAAGAATTACCACGTCGTTTAATGACATCAAAACGTAAAACTATCGGCATTCGTGTGCCAGATAATCAAATTGCTTTAGATTTATTGAAAGCCTTGGGTGAGCCGATTTTATCTTGCTCATTGATGCTGCCAAAAGAAGAACATATTACACAATCGGATCCGGAAGAAATTCGTGATCGTTTAGAACGTCAAGTGGATTTGATTATTCATGGCGGTTATTTAGGTCAAGAACCGACAACAGTTGTGGATTTAACAGATGAAACACCTGTTATTTTGCGAGAAGGTAGTGGTTCAGTAACACCATTTATTTAATTATCTTATTTTATAATGACGCTTGGGAAAGTGACAATAAAGGAAACATTTATGAAATTTCAAACTGCGAAATCACCATTTCGCTCAACAGAACGTTCAACTAAAAAGGTTGAAAAATCACCGCAGTTCAATTCTCGTTTTAGCAGTGAAAAAGGTCGTAATGACAATGATCACAATGATAGAAATCGTGCTGAAAAAGGGCATTCAGAAAAAACTCATTATGCTCGAACGGGTCTTTCAAAAAATAGTGCTAGCAAAAATGAGCAAGCTCCTTTCGAACGTAAACCATTGCCTATGCGTAAACCAAAGCCAGTAGCAATGGCGGAGAAAAAACCAACGGTGGCTGGGGAAAAATTACAAAAGATTTTAGCCAATGCAGGACAAGGTTCTCGCCGTGAAATTGAAACGATTATTGCAGCAGGGCGAGTAAGTGTTGACGGTAAAATCGCAACACTTGGTGACCGCGTCACAGTTCATTCAGGATTAAAAATTCGTATTGATGGCAATTTAATTAATTTAACTGCAGTGCAAAAAGAAGTATGCCGAGTATTGATGTATTACAAACCAGAAGGGGAGTTGTGTACTCGCAATGACCCGGAGGGGCGTGCCACCGTATTTGATCGTTTACCACGCTTATCAGGTTCTCGCTGGATTTCGGTTGGACGTTTAGATATTAATACATCCGGTTTATTATTGTTTACTACTGATGGTGAGCTGGCAAATCGGTTAATGCATCCAAGCCAAGAAGTGGAACGTGAATATTCAGTACGTGTATTTGGTGAAGTGGATGATGCCATGATTGCTCGTTTGCGTAAAGGGGTACAATTGGAAGATGGTTTGGCAAGCTTTAAGAACATTAAATCCATGGGGGGGACAGGATTAAATCAATGGTTTGATGTTACCTTAATGGAGGGGCGTAATCGTGAAGTTCGTCGATTATGGGAAAGTCAAGGGATTCAAGTCAGCCGTTTAATTCGTATTCGTTATGGAAATATTAAATTAATGAAATCTTTGCCACGTGGAGGTTGGGAAGAAATGGATTTAGTTAATGTCAATTATTTACGTGAATTAGTGGGGTTACCGCCTGAAACGGAAACGAAATTAGATGTGACACAAACCAAACGCCGAGCGAATACTGGAAAAATTCGTAAAGCGGTAAAACGTTATAGCGACATTAATAAGCGTTATAAAAAATCCTAGCAAATTAAGAGTAGAATTCGTTAAAGAGAAATTTTTATGAAAATTCAACAACTACGTTATATTGTCGAAATTGTTAATCAAAATTTAAATGTTACCGAAGCATCTGCAGCACTTTATACGTCTCAACCGGGGATTAGTAAACAAGTGCGTTTGTTAGAAGAGGAACTTGGGCTCGAAATTTTCGAGCGGAATGGAAAGCATATTAAAGCCATTACGCCAGCGGGCAAAAAAATTATTGGGATTGCTCGTGAGTTGTTGGTAAAGACCCAAGCTATTCGAGCTATTGCTGATGAATATACTCAACCAAATCATGGTGTGTTGCGAATTGCGACTACAAACACGCAGGCACGTTATATGCTGCCAGCAGTAATTGAACGTTTTTCTAAACAATATCCAGATGTGAGCTTACACGTTCATCAAGGATCGCCAAATCAAATTTATGATGCGTTATTATCCGGCGAAGTGGATTTAGCGATTACTACCGAAGCACAATATTTATTTGATGATTTGGTGTTGTTACCTTGTTATTTCTGGAATCGATCTGTGGTAGTGAAAAAAGATCATCCATTAGCGAAGGTAAAAGATTTAACCATTGCAGAATTGGGTAAACATCCATTAATCACCTATACTTTTGGATTTACTGGCGTTTCTGATTTAGATTATGCTTTTAATAGTGAGGGGATTTTACCTAATATCGTATTTACGGCAACTGATGCGGATGTCATTAAAACCTATGTACGACTAGGCTTAGGTGTTGGTATTATTGCTGCTATGGCGCATACAGAAGCGGATTCCGATTTAGTTGCTATTGATGCAAGCCATTTGTTTAATCCTAGCATGACACAAATAGCCTTTAAACACAGCACTTTTTTACGTAATTACATGTATGATTTTATTCATTATTTTTCACCTCACTTAACACGTAGTTTAGTGGAAAAAGCAGAAACTATGCATGATAATAATGCGGTAAAACGCCTGTTTGAAGGAGTGGAGCTAGAGAATAGATAAAATGTATGGTGCGTTTTTACGCACCATAATTATATGTCTATATTTAGAAACTCGCATTTCTTGGTGATCTTGGGAAAGGAATCACATCACGGATATTTTGTACACCAGTGACATAAACGATTAAACGTTCAAAACCTAATCCAAAGCCAGCATGTGGTACGGTACCATAACGACGTAAATCACGATACCACCAGTAATCTTCAGGATTTAAGCCCATTTCTTGCATACGTTTATCTAATACGTCTAAACGTTCTTCACGTTGTGAACCGCCGATAATTTCGCCGATTCCTGGCGCTAATACGTCCATCGCTGCCACGGTTTTGCCGTCATCATTTAAACGCATATAGAACGCTTTAATATCTTTTGGATAGTTTTTTACCACCACAGGGGATTTAAAATGTTCTTCGGCTAAATAACGTTCATGTTCCGAAGATAAGTCGATCCCCCAAGACACTGGAAATTCAAATTTCTTACCTGATTGTAATAACACCTCAATAGCATCGGTGTAATCAATTTGAGCAAAATCAGAACTCACAAAATTTTCTAAACGCGTGATGACATCTTTATCAATGTGTTTAGCAAAAAATTCTAAATCATCACGGCGTTCTGCAAGTACCGCACGGAACACATATTTCAACATATCTTCGGCTAATTTAGCATTATCATTTAAATCCGCAAATGCCACTTCAGGTTCCATCATCCAAAATTCAGCTAAATGACGAGTAGTATTAGAATTTTCTGCACGGAATGTTGGACCGAACGTATAAACTTTACTTAATGCACAAGCGTAAGTTTCTGCATTTAATTGACCTGATACGGTTAAAAAGGATTCACGTCCAAAAAAATCTTGTGAAAAATCCACCGCACCTTTATCGTTACGAGGTAAATTTTCTAAGTCAAGGGTAGAAATACGGAACATTTCGCCCGCACCTTCGGTATCAGATGCGGTGATAATTGGACTGGCGACCCAGAAAAAACCTTGTTCATGGAAGAAACGGTGAATGGCTTGTGCTAAACAGTGACGAACACGAGCTACGGCACCGATAATATTAGTACGTGGGCGTAAATGTGCAACCTCTCGTAAGTATTCAATGGAATGACGTTTAGCCGCCATTGGGTAAGTATCTGGATCTTCCACCCAACCAGCCACTTTAACTGTTTGAGTTTGTAATTCGACCGCTTGACCTTCGGCAGGTGATTCTACAACGGTTCCCGTGACAATCACTGAACAGCCCGTGGTTAAATGTAATACTTCATTTTCATAATTTGCAATATCGTTATTGACGATCGCCTGAATGGGGGCAAAACAAGAACCATCATAAACCGCAAGAAAAGAAAGTCCCGCTTTAGAATCACGGCGAGTACGCACCCAACCACGTACGGTTACACTTTCACCGATCGCTATTTTACCTTGTAACACATCAGCAATTGATGCTATTTTTGTCATTTTTAATCTCCGAAATCCAAAAAGAATTAATTATAAAAAAGTCTGCTTAGTTTACATTAAATTCATTGATTTACCAAAAAATCCATTCAAATATATTACTAAATAACCCTATATCAATTACTTTTTGATTTTGCTGAACAGATTAAGCTAAAAATTTTTGTGATCTATGTCGAATTTTGGACATTTACTGATTGCATAAAATAAAAAAATCCTTAACTATATAAGTAGGTAACAAGATTATTCATCTTGTTGTTTTGTCATTAGACCAAATTAGAGGTATCGTATGGAAGTTGGTGTTGTTAAATGGTTTAATAATACGAAAGGTTTTGGCTTTATTAACAGAGAGGGCAATGATGAGGATATTTTTGCTCATTTTTCGGTGATTGAAATGGATGGTTATCGTTCATTGAAAGCTGGACAAAAGGTAAATTTTGAAATGGTTAGTGGAGATAAAGGTGCTCAAGCAACTAAAATTATTCCTATTATTGAGTAGTTGAAAAATAATAAAAAGTGCGGTTAAAAAATTGTTATTTTGATATGCTCCCAAAAAGTTAAATACTTATTTCAAGGGCTGACAACGATATTGTATCGGACTCGGTCCTTTAATTTTGTTAGCGGTTTAGTTAATTGTGCCATTTGCTCAAAATCTCAAAAAATAAATAACCGTTCACGCCTTATAATAAAAGGCTATAGAAAAAATAAGGGTACAAAATCACTATTTTTTCTATACCCTTAATTTGTACCCTTATTATTTGCGGTTGTCAACGTAAGGCAAAACGCTAACGCATAAGAATACGAAAGAACATCATTAAGGTGTAAAGCCTTGCGGTATCTGGTTTCGCCTGTCTTAAAAGTAAGATAAAATAACAAAACGTAAGACGAAAAAAAACCACGTAATAACGTGGTTTCTTGTAATTTGGTGCCAGTGGTCGGACTCGAACCGACACGCTTTTAAGGGCGGCGGATTTTGAATCCGCTGCGTCTACCGATTTCGCCACACTGGCAAGCACTAAATCTTGTGTTGCATTATACGGTTATCTAACATGGTTGCAAGCATAAATTGTTGATTTATGCTTATTTGCTTTAATTTTCATCAATTATAAGATGATTTTTTGGTAAGTTTGATGCCTAGCTGAACTATCTAAAATCAGTCAAATTTTGCCAATATTGCTATCAATCAGTGTTATATATTTTAATAGTTTAACCTTTTGGCATCAGAGCATTTATTAATTAATATTGTGGAACTGATTTCTTTTCCAGAATATTATTCTCATCCAGTGTTAGCAAGCGTGCAATAGCGTTACGATAAGATATTTCTAAACTCTCTCGGCTCGTAGCTAATACCCCTTGATCCACTAAGAAACCATCATTTACGTCATAAACCCAACCATGTAAAGAAAGTTTAGCACCACGCTCCCAAGCTGATTGAATAATAGAAGAACGCCCAAGATTATAAACTTGTTCTGCAACATTGATTTTAGTCAGCATATCAGCACGTTTCTCCGGGGAGAGATTACCTAGCAAGTGGCTGTGTTTAAACCAAATATCACGAATATGTAATAACCAGTTATTAATTAAGCCGAGATCTTGATTAGTCATTGCGGCCTTAATCCCCCCGCAATTGGTGTGACCGCAGATAATAATATGCTCAATATTCAACACATCTACTGCATATTGCACTACTGAAAGGCAGTTGAGATCGGTATGAATAACCTGATTTGCTACATTACGATGTACAAACAATTCGCCCGGTTCTAAATTCGTTAGTTTTTCTGCTGGAACACGGCTATCAGAACAGCCTATCCATAAATAATGTGGTGTTTGATGCTCGGCTAATTCTTTGAAATAGAGCGAATTTTCTTCTTGCATTCGCAATGCCCAACTGTGGTTATTGGCGAATAATTGCTCAATACGTTTCATCATGTTTTGGCTTCCTATTTAATAATTTCATAACAAGGCTCGTAAGCATCACCGGTTGGCAATTTCATACGATGCTGTTCGATAAAGTCTTGTAATAATCGATCGATTTTAGTCATTAATTGTTGATCACCGTTTAACTTAAATTTCCCTAAGCTCGCAATTTTATCTTGCGTATCGGCTTTAATATTACCAGCCACGATACCCGAAAAAGCACGGCGTAAATTTGCCACTAAATTCACCGCACTTTGATTAAGATGAAGATTCAAATTCGCCATATTCTCATGGGTTGGAATAAATGGTTTTTGAAATTCTTGATCAATTTCTAGCGACCAATTAAAGCTGTAACTATCACCTTTTTCAAAACGTTGTTGCTGAATTTTCGTCATGGCAGATTTCATATGGCGTGACACCGTCACAGGATCATCTATAATGATTTGATAAAGCGCTTGAGCTTGTTCGCCAAGCGTTTCTTTGACAAAACGATCAATGGCATCAAAATAACCTTGGCTTTCTTTTGGTCCAGTGAGAATCAACGGCAAAGTTTGTGCTTGATTTTTAGGATTGAGTTTTATACCTAAAATAAACATAAATTCTTCAAATGTCCCCGGTCCACCAGCGAAAATAATAATACCATGTCCCATGCGAACAAAGGCTTCTAGGCGTTTTTCAATATCTGGCATGATAATTAATTCATTAACAATTGGATTAGGTGGTTCTGATGCAATAATAGATGGCTCAGTTATACCGATAAAACGGCTATTTTTATAACGTTGGTTTGCATGACCAATCGCTGCCCCTTTCATGGGTGCTTCCATAACACCCGTACCACAACCAGTAATAATATTTAACTCACGTAAGCCAAGTTCAGTTCCTACCGCACGGCAGTATTGATATTCCGCCTCACTAATCGAATGACCGCCCCAACAAACCACTAAATTTGGCTTCTCACCTACAATTAGGGCTTTGGCATTGCGTAACATACCAAACACTAAATTAGTGGTTTGTTCGCTAGTCAGATGATTGTTTAAATTGGTGTTTGAAATCATACTGTTAACAAATAAAATATCACGTAATACCGCAAAAGAATGATATTGAATATTACTAATCATTACGTCATCGACAAAAGCAGTTTCAGGAGGATTATGTAATTCTAAGGAAATTCCACGTTCTCTTGCCACTAAATTAATATCAAAATTATCATATTTTGCTAATAAGGCTCGGCTATCATCAGTCACGGCACCAGAGTTTAGTACCGCTAAAGTGCAATTCCGATAAAGCTGATAGAGTGGTGAACGGGCTTGTTTGGTCAATTGACATACTTCAATATGCGAAAGTTGATCCATACTGCCTTTCGGATTAATATAATAAACTTGATTCATGTTATTGCCTTGCTAAACGTTGGTTATTGGGTATAGTTTCAAAATTTGAACGGAACGGATTAATATCTAAACCACCACGACGCGTATAACGCGCATATACGGTTAATTTTTGTGGTTGCGCGTAATGCATCAAATCATTAAAAATCCGCTCTACACATTGTTCATGAAATTCATTATGTTGACGAAATGAGATTAAATAGCGTAATAATTTTTCTCGATTAATTTGCTTTCCAACATAATGAATTTGTACTGAACCCCAGTCCGGTTGGCTGGTAATTAAGCAATTTGATTTAAGTAAATGACTGACTAATGTTTCTTCTACATATGTATTATTTGTACAGTCCTGCAAATAATGGGCATCAAAAGCATAATCGGTGACTTCAATATCTTGATAATCAATACATTCGCCAATAAAATCGTCAAGCTTTTGTTGGTTATAAAATTCGAGAGAATTCAACTGCACTTTGACATCACCATCAGCACATTGAGCCAAATCCTGTTGAATAGTATTTTGTACTTGTTCAAAAGAAGCAAATTTAGTTTGGTTAAAGCTATTTAAATAGAGTTTAAAACTTTTTGATTCAATTAAATTTTGTGAACGGTAATCAATTTCTATATCCGCAATGGCAACCTGTGGCAAACCTTTAGGGTTTAGCCAAGAGATTTCATAAGCTGTCCAAATATCTGCACCGAATGAAAAAGGTTGTTGTTGCGTAATACCAAGACTATCACGGTTAAGTGAACGTGGCACGGGTTGCAGTAAAGTGCGGTCATAAATAGCTCGGTATTCTGTTTTTTGACCGAGTTTTAAGTTTTTTAAGCTATCGTTATTTGAGTACATTATTTTTTCCAGATAATATGATATTCACGATTATCTGCACGGTGTGAGATTAAAAATTTTGCAAAAATATCATCCATTTCATCTTGTTCATTGACTAAACCGATCCATACTTCGGCATATTCTTCGGGGTCAATCAGTACACCGATTTCTTGCTCCCAGTCATTAGCGGTTTCTACCAATTCTACCGCTCCGCGCTCTTCAAATTGTAGATTGAATAAAAGAATATCCGCTGGATCTAAATTTTCTCCAGCCATCTCAAGAAAAATATCATAGGCAATATCTATGGCAGTATCGGGATCGAGTTTTTGGATTATTTCTGTCATAAGAGTTTACTGTTTGGATTATCTAAAATAAAAAAGTGCGGTTATTTTTCACCGCACTTTTATTGTATTTCGTGCAAGTCATTAGGTTAAGCTTTTTTCGTCGGCTTAATAGCCAGTAAATTACATTTTAATTTACTGATCACATGTTCTGCCGTGTTACCAAGGAGAGCTGCGGAAAGTCCTGTACGTCCTACGGTACCTAAAATGACGAGTTCAGCTTCAATTTTTTCAGCCACTTGCGGAATAACTTCTTCAGGGAAACCTTCATAAACGTGGGTATGATCTTCTGAAATACCAAAACGTTGGCGTAATGCTTTCATATTAATTAAATATTGACCACGTACACCATTAATATATTCACTGGAATGAAATTCTGGTAAATCAATCGCCATATTCATTGGAGTTGGCGGGTATGCACTGACTAAATGTACATTACCACGTCCTAATTGATCGGCTAAATCCATGCTGAGCGATACCAATTCTTGATTGAAAATATCATGGTATTCTTTATCTCCCGAAGATACATTTACCGCCACTAAAATACGGCGTTGATGCTTCCAGTCACCATCGCGCACCATTAATAATGGCGTCGGGCATTTACGTAATAATTGCCAGTCCATTGGGGTGATAAACAAAGAAGTTAAACTTTCTTCTTCTTTGGTGTATTTAATGACTAAATCATAGTGGTTGTTTTCAATTTCTGCCACAATAGCTTCTGATTCATTACTTGACCAGACTACACGTGAATGAAAGATAATCATCGGATCTGTATATTTATCTAAATAGGGTTGTACGTCTTTTTGGCGTTGTTCAACTACCGTACGGTGCATTTCTTCACGTTCTTCGGAAGAAAGCAGCGCTGACATCTCATAGGAGAGATCATAGACAGGTAGGAAAACAGTAATATTAACAGGAAATTCGCTTTTCTGTTCTTTAACTAAACGAACGGCGCGAGCTAAGCTGTATTGTTTTTCATTTTCTGGGTTAAGAATAACGAGAATATTGTTGAATTTCATCATAACCTCCGTTTTTACAGTTTGATTTTATTCATCTCCGAATATAAATAGCATAGTGCGGATTATATTAAATAACAAGCGAGACGAGTTAAAAATGTGATCTAGGCAACAAAATTTTATATAATTTACAAATTTTCTACTCAAAGGCAATCTTGGTACGGTGAATTCCCGCAATTTCGGTTAATTCAGGTAAACTATTAATCGTGATATATTTACCTTGTACCGCTAAAATCCCCAGTTTTTGGAAACGACCAAGTAAACGGCTAATGGTTTCCACTGTTAAACCGAGATAATTGCCAATATCGCCACGCGTCATGGTTAAACGGAATTCTCTAGGTGAAAAACCACGAGCAGAATAACGTTTGGATAAATTATAAATAAAAGCAGCTAAACGTTCTTCCGCATTCATTTTAGATAATAACAAAATCATTTCTTGATCGCTTTTAATTTCACTACTCATTAAACGCATAATCTGTTGGCGTAATTTCGGCATTTTACCGGAAAGATCATTAAGTACATCAAAGGGAATTTCACATACCATTGCCGTTTCTAATGCTTGAGCAAAACTTGGGTGACGCATATTCATAATGGCATCAAATCCCACTAAATCACCGGGCAAGTGGAATGATGTAATTTGTTCTTCGCCGGCTTCGTTAATGGTATAAGATTTGATGGTACCAGAACGGATAGCATACAATGACACCAGTTCATCTCCAGCTTTAAATAATAATTGAGATTTTTGGATAGGTTTTTTACGCTCAATAATATTATCAAGTTGATCTAACTCGTGAGCATTAAGGGTAAAAGGTATGCATAATTGACTAATACTGCAATCTTGACAATGAATAGCACAACCGCCAGATTGAATACGGCGACCCATACGTGGTTCTGATGATAAAATACTCATTCTGCCTCAAATTTTGTGATAAAATTGATCTAACTCAAAAATAATAGCATTAAAATATAAAATTAAGAAGAAAAATTATGCCGGCAGAAAAATTAACCAAAAAACGTCTTATCCAGATCATTATTATGTTTGTGATTTTGCTTGTCGCTTTTGGCTATAAAACCTATCAATATTATCAATAACTACAAGCGTTAAAAAAGCTGATAACCTTAGGTCATCAGCTTATAGTATCGTTTTAACGTCTAATTTGCACTAGATAATGCGGCAAGATCTTTATCAATTAAGAAGATAGATTTACCGTCTTCACCTAAGATATTGAATTTATCTAAGATACTGCCAAATAATTTTTCTTCTTCGTGCTGTTCTGCTACATACCATTGTAAGAAATTAAACGCAGAGTAGTCTTTTGCTTCAAATGTTGCTCCAACTAATTCATTGATTTTGCTGGTAATCAATTTTTCATGGGCAAAGGTTAATTCGATTACTTCACGCAATGATTTATATTCATGCGTCACTTCTTCAATATCAGAAATTTGAGCACCTGCTCCCGTTTCATTTAGGTAAGTGAAAAGTTTACGCATATGTTCCATTTCTTCAGACGCATGTCCACGTAAGAATTTCGCTGCACCCACATAACCTTTTTGATCGCACCATGCACTCATTTGCAAATAAAGATTGGAAGAATAAAATTCCAAATTCATTTGAGCATTCAATAATTCAATAATTTGTTTAGCTAACATTGTTTTTCCTTTTATTCTAGAGTTAATAATTCTTTATCAATTAAATAGATTGCTTTGCCATCATTGCCTAAAATATCAAATTTATCAATTACACCACCAAACAGCGTTTCTTCTTCATGTTGTTCTGCCACATACCATTGCAAGAAGTTGAAAGTAGAGTAGTCTTTGTTGGCAAAAGTGACTTCCACTAATTCATTGATTTTTGCTGTCACATGTTTTTCGTGTTCAAAAGCCACTTCTAACACTTCACGTAATGTAGCATATTCAGTACGTGGCGCTTCAATTTTACCTAACAGAGGTAATCCACCTGTTTCGCTGACATAGTCAAATAATTTTTGCATATGTTCCATTTCTTCATCGGCATGGCGTAAGAAAAATGCAGCAGCACCTTCATAACCTTTATTTGAACACCATGCACTCATTTGTAAATAAGTATTAGATGAAAAGAATTCTAAATTGATTTGTTCATTCAATTTAGTTGTAATAGCTTGGTTTAACATTTTTCGTTTTCCTTGTAAAAAATTAAAATAGAAGATATCAATTGTTGTTATTATAACCACCCAAATGAGAATTGCAACATTTATTTTTGTATAAGTCATTAATTTAAAAAGAAAAAACAATGGCAACTATTATCATTTAGAATAACTTAACAATTTTTTCACATAGATAAATTTGTAAATAATTCGCATTTTTTACCGTGGTTTTATTTTTGACTAAAAAGAAAACCACCAGAACATTTGATTTTTGTAGGAAATTCATTATAATACGCCCTCTCAAAATACATTTTGAGCGAATTATGGGGAATCGTTGGGTCGCCTACGATTTCTGTCTTTAAACAATTTTATATAGAGAACATTAACATGGCATTTAAATTTAACGCTGAAGTTCGTCAAACGCAAGGTACGGGTGCGAGCCGCCGTCTGCGTCGTAATGGTCAAATCCCTGCTATCGTTTACGGTGGTAGTGAAGCTCCTGTTTCTATCGTATTAAACCACGATGAATTAAACAATGCACAAGTTCACGACAATTTCTATTCTGATGTGATTACATTGGTTATTGATGGAAAAGATGTGGCAGTAAAAGTACAAGCAATGCAACGTCACCCATTCAAACCAAAATTAGCGCATATTGACTTTAAAAGAGTTTAATACTTATTTATCAATGAGTTAAGTATTATTTTATTCCGAAACTAGACTGAATTTATGAGCTAAAAAAGCGAATAAAATCAATAATTGGTAAAATGGTTTCGGAACAGCTTTGTGACTTATAAAAATCCCTTAATTAAATCTAGTTAAGGGATTTTTTATTTTTGCAAAGGCTTTAATACTTTTTCTTTTCTGATGTAATGCTGGGTCATTTGGCTTTAGCTATATCCCAGTTGTTTTTGAGCATCTTCGGTGCTGTAGATTAACGAAATATCTGTGGCGGCTTTTGCTCGTAAGTCCCGTAGTTGGACTTTTGAAATTTCATCAGCAAGTTCTGGGTAAGTTTCCATAGCTTGTAGGCGAAGTTCTGCAAAATGGTGGGAGAGTACATTTCTTGAGAGTTTTCCGCCCCATTTGTTAGTGAAAAGCCATTGATTTTCTTTGTTGATTCGTCTATCAATAATTTCTTTGAGTTTGCCTATGATTTCAAAACGTACTTTTTTTCCTGTTTTTTGTTGGGTGATATGAAGTATGTCATCAAAGATGTGACTGCGGTGAATTTTGACAATATCTACGGGACGTTGTCCTGTGAGATAAGCAAGGTCCATTAAATCTTTTAATGTTTGGTCAGCAAATTCATAAACCTTTTGGAAAATATGGTCTTCCACATATACATCACGAGCAGTGAGTTTGTGTTTTTTAATGCCTTCACTGGGACAAGCTAATTTGGTATAACCCCATTCTCTCGCCATTTGCCAAATGTGGTGAAATAGTATTATTTCATTATTGGCAGCAGATGGTTTTTCTTTACGCCAATTTAAATACATCTTAATGTGCTGTGGTTCAATTTGGTTAAGTGTTGCGGGGGGTTGCCAAAAAATCGTTCAAGAAATCGTATAGCCCGACGATTAGCAGTTTGAGTATTGTTGGCTTTGAATGGAACAACTTCTTGTTTATACCGGGCTATCACGTCAATGAATGTGATAATAGCTCTGGGAATACTGCGGTCTAAATTGAGCTTAGCGGTTTCTAAAATGGCTAGGGCCTTGTCTTTACCGAGTGATTTTTCTTTGCCGTCAGCGAGTACATAGAAATAGTAAGTGACGTTACCATTTTTCCGCTTGCGTGTACGGCAAAGCATATTTTGCGGCAAGCCTTGATTTTCTCGTTTGCGTGGGCGTGCCATAATTTCCCCCTTAGCTGGTTAGAACAGCTGGCATCCATCTGTTTTCGTTGGGTGTTGTGGTAGGCGTTATGATTTGGGGCTTTACTTTGTTTTGTGTCGGGTAATCTCGCCTTACAATGGCTTTACCGTGAGCATTGATGACAAAGGGTATGCCTTGTTCGTTTAATTTTTCAATCACTTTTTTAGGTTTCTTTCTTCCTGTTAAATGCTCAACTTCTTCATCGGAAAGAAAATCTGCATAAAGGTTAATTTCCATTTTCTCCCCCTTACTTTTTCCCTTTCTTAAAATACCGT